>Ga0116143_10006167_pt1 | contig 10527 bp, 8 predicted proteins | sample AD_UKC034_MetaG_FD_89745 | JGI IMG/M metagenome (GOLD analysis project Ga0116143, IMG submission 89745) | Active sludge microbial communities of municipal wastewater-treating anaerobic digesters from USA - AD_UKC034_MetaG | ecosystem: Engineered > Bioreactor > Anaerobic > Digestate | place: USA...
CCGGTACTGCCCGTTCCAGGATTACATAGGAAGCATAATCCAGGAAATAATCCTGATACATACCATCCAGGGTCAGAATGTGCCCCTCATCCCGGGATGGTTGACCCGGCAATTGCGTATTGTCCATAGACCTAGTTTGTCCGCAAAGGTAGCTAGTTTCAACATATTAATAAAAATATCTATATGTCAGGATAATTCCCCCCTTGGTTAAAGAATCTTTAAAACCCAACTGGACCTTAATCCCTAAGGCTTGGTTTGGGTCCAAGGATTAAAACGATCAATTATGAAAACCAGAAATTTTGTGTTTATGACTGCCCTTCTTTTATCCGCAGTTACCCTGAATGCCCAAAGAAGGGCCGAATGTGATCAGAATCCGACCCGGGTCGGTTGGAGAGATCGAGACCTCACCAGGTGGGAAAGGCAGGATCTGAGAAGAGATGCCATGGACCTGAATCGTTATGTCAGACATGCATCGGCTGATGGAAGGATCAACAGGAGAGAAGCTCGCAGGATCCGGCAGATGGATGCCGCATTAGACAGAAAAGCAGCCAAGTATCAATGCAATCCTCATCACAGAAGGCATCGCTAACTACCAAAAAAAACCGGTTCTGGGTCAGAGCCGGTTTTCAATTTCTGATTTCATCTCTGATCTTATTTCAGACCCAGTAAGAATCCGATTGTAAAGTTTGCATCCCAGTCGAAGACAAAAGTTTTGCAACCGGTTTCTTCCGCAATAGCCTTGTAAATATTCAATCCAGCCTTTTGCTTTTCGCCGTTTGCAACATAATCAGATGGTGCTTTCAGTACAGTGTACCGCTCTTTTCCATTCCTGACCTGTTTGGCCAATTCAAATGGAATGCCCCCGATGATAAAACAATAGTCTCTATGTGAGACCGGCACCTGACCCACTGTGCGGGAAACATCCCCTGCTACCTGAGCATCTGTCAGATTTTTCTGAAAATACTTCGATCCATGGGTTTCGAGTGCGGTGATTTTACCTTCAAAACGGTAAGCCAGCTTGGTGTTCCCGGATCCCATATCCACCATGAATGATTTGTCCTCATAGGCCTGAGGCATGGCACAGTTAAAGCCATAGGTTCCCTCCTGCTGAGGGGTCACTTCATTTACATAGTATCCCAAAGCTTTGAGGCCACGCGAGATCTTCATTACCTTTTCTTCTGTTTTGGCACCTGAACTCACCACGAAGTGAATGTCCTTACCCGCCACGCCATAGTCCAGCATACCGCGGATGTAATTTTTCAAGCCGCTGCGCACATCGTCATCTGTCACCATCTTTTCGTGTACGAGGCTGGAGCCAAACTCAGCTTTCTCTAACTTCCAGCGTTTCTGATCGTCTACCAAAACGATAAATGAATTGAAACCGGCTGCTCCCAGCTCGACCACTCCTTTGAGTTTACCATTGACCGGCACAGGGGCCTGAAAATTAAATGCTGGACTGGGAGTCTGTGTGGGTGCTCCATTTTCAGAAGCCGCAGACTCCGGAACAGAACCGGACGCATCACCTGTATTGGAAGCATCAGTCGATGCGGTTTCGGTTTTGGCGCCAAATTTTTCAACCAGCGAGGGTTCGTATCTTTTATATACAAAAAATAGTACACCAAGTATCAAACCAACGATGAGGAGTTTAGAAAATGCTGTGAGTTTCATAAGAAAACAGTATTTATTTTGGTAAAATGAGAAATTTCTGATGCGAAAATAACACAACCGCACCTAGATCAGATGGAAATCTTTGTTATTTAAGGTTAATAAACTGTAAATCAAATTTACTGATACAGCCAAATTCTGAAGAGGGTACATCCCGGATCCAGTCCGTCCTATTCGGGCATCCTTGAAAGAAAATGAGATGGTTTCATAAATTGTATCCTGATTAGAGAGAAAGCCCTACTCTTCCCGGCTGCATATTCGAACGATAAGAAACCCGCATTAAATGATTAACCCGCTTTGAAAATTCGTGTATAGGGTTGAAGCTTTGTCCGATTAGCTATGTATAAGACTGTATGAAAAACAAAAAGCCGAAGGAATCCCTTCGGCTTTTATTGTATATCGAACTGTCTTAAAAAACCTGTTTTATAGCACGATGCTGAATTATTAAATCCGGATTACTCCACGATGATCTTTTCCTGAATGGATTTCTCTCCCTGGGTGATTTTCAGAATCACAGTGCCCTTGGTGTGCTCAAGGTTAATTTCTCTTTCGTATTTTCCATTGAAATCAGGCACCTTTTCGGAGTAAAGCTCTTTCCCGTTCAGGTCAATCACAGATACCTGTATAGGACCTTTGTTTCCTGAATACTGTACTTTTAATTGTCCCTGACTGGGATTGGGGTATCCGGCCAGATACCTGAGTTCGAGACTTTCACTGACAGATGGACCAGAGTTATCCTCAGTCCTCATTTCCATCTCAATCTCTTTCTTCAGTTCGCGGGCCAATTCTTTCAGTTTTAAGGCTTCTTCCTTGATCTCTGAAGTGCCTTCTTTGATTTGCTCTCTCATTTTAACATCGATATCCCTGGAGATCTCATTCCCGATGGAGTTCATCGATTTCCATGATGGCATACACATTTCTTCCGTGCATTTTCCCAGGGTGACATTTGTCTTTTCAGATTCACCCGATCTCAGATACACGATCCGCACCTGATCGTTGATTTTATGTCCTGACAGCACCTCGATTGCAGACTCCACATCGGTGATTTTCTTGTTGTCAATCTTCAGAATGATGTCACCTTCCTTCAGGCCGGCTTTGTAAGCACCCGAGCCATCGAATACCCTGTCGATGGTCGCGCCGTTGTCACCTCCTGCTTCCCTTAACACCACCCCCAATACCGCTTTCTCCGGATCACAGGTCATTTTGGCTTTTGCACAGCAGGCTTTTGCCTCTGCCATACATTTTCCGGCATTTTTTCCGTCTCCTTTGATGACAATCACACGTTTGTCATCATCCAGGACAATCTCTTCCCTTTGTCCCCCTTCGGTGACAAATACTCGGACTTCCCTTTTTTCGCCGTCTGCACCTGCGTTCTTTAGTTCCTCTTCTGCCAGGGCCTTGATTTCGGTCTCAGTCATCTCCCTGCCATCGCTACGGATGATTTTTTTAATGATAATTTTCTGGCCTTTGCCTTCTTCTGTTGCGGTCTTGTTGTCCTGAGCCTGAGTATCCACAGACAAAACCCAAAGTATGGAAGCAAGCATGAAAATAATTTGTTTCATAATAATCCTGTTTTTAATTAGTATAATGTTTAGTTGATGACTGATTGATCTGCACTTCCGGGTTCAGCATAGCGACTGAATACGCTTATGTTGCGATGCTGATCCATAATGATGATCCTTACTTTATTGTCCCTGGAACGTTGCATTCTGTCGTGATCTGAAATAAAACGTATGTTTTTCATGTTGGATTGCAGGGCCTCCTCAGTGATGACCTGAATCCATTTCTTAAGATCTTGTCGGGACTCCATAAGCTTTGCCTCCCAGTAGTATTCCTGTTTTCCGGAAGGTGTGGCCAGGGTTTGGGTGATACTGACAGAAGCAGTGTCTGCAATTTTGTTATGTACAATCGTAATTTGCGTGTCCACACTTACATTCGCATCCTTTAATTCTATTACTTCAGCGATCGCATTTTTAAATTCTTCTTTCAAAGATTCATGATTGCGCAAAGAATCACTATCGAAAGCTTTACTGCGTTTCTGCGCCTGGGTCTTTAGTTCTGGCTCTTTTACAGACAGTACATTTCCTGGTTTGTATTTTATGACAAGCTGATCCTGGCAGAATTCATTGGATACCACTCCTGATCTATGCGAGGGGGACTTCATCTCCTGGTAGCCCAACAAAAAAGTTATTGCCCACAAAGCGATTGCAAAACAGATAGAAAGACGCAATCTTCCTGAAAACTCGGTCTGTACTGGCAGCTTGAGTAAATTCCTAACCCTCTTTAGGAGTTGATTCTTCTCGGATCCAAACCCGACCAACTGAGGATTTAGGACCAGCCCTGGATTTTCTCCCAATTTCAGGATAAGCGAGGCATATGCATGGATGCTGGTCAGTTGGCTTGCAGCCAGATCATCCGCACATAGTTCCCTCTGAAATCTCAGCCTTGCAGTCAGGTAACGAACGGCCGGATTAAAAAAGAAAACCATATCGCAGAAATTACAAAGCGCATTGAAGAAATGATCTCCTGCCCGTAAGTGAGAAAGCTCATGAGCTAAAATACACTCAGCTTCGTGGTATTCCAATCTATTGACCCAACAGGTCGGTATTACGATGACGGGCTTGAATATTCCATAGACGAATGCTGATTTTATTTTACGGCTGTGGATCATGGAGACATATTTCGAATTGCCCAAACCGCCTCTGATTCGTTCAAAAATTTCAACCCACTCAACGGGAAACTCCATTCCAGCATTCATACAGACCTTGCGGATGAATAACTGGGATTCAATATGCCTCTTCAAGAACCACAGGAATCCGAAAAGCCAAATTGAATTCACCAAAAATACCAGTGCGAACTGGGATACCCCCAAAGATAAAAGGTCGGTATCAGGTCTGAGAATTTCAACCCATTCCCAAGGCCATAATAAGATGCCGCACCCCACCAAAAAAAACAGAAGGGCAAATCGATAGGTAAAATGCCTCTGGCGGTTATCCATTCGCGGAACATATTGCTCCATAAACATGACAACCAGAGCTATGATTCCCCCGATCCAAAGGGAGTGTAAAAACATCCAGCCTAAGGATAGCTGAAATTCATACCAGGCAGTTTGCATTTGTACTTTCAACAGGTCCGCCGTCATAAAAAGGGGTATTATTTTATTTCAAAATCTCTGATCAGCCTTTTAATTTCCTCCAGTTCTTCTCCATTGGGTTTGTAATGTCCCAGCGTCTGAATCACAAGCTCCATAGCTGATCCTTCAAACACCTCTTCTACCAATTCAGTAACGGCAGATGATTTGATGTGCTCCTCTGTTATAAGTGCCGTGTAAATGTGTGTTTTTCCAGACAACTCGCGGGTTATCAATCCCTTTTCCGTCATAATCTGCATCAGCTTAAGAGTGGTGGTGTATCCTGTCTCCTTATGCCGGCCGCAGATTTCATGGACAGTTTTTACGGTACTGGGACCCAGTTTCCAAAGAATCTGAAGAATATCCAGCTCGGCTTCTGTAGGCTTTAATTTATGATTTGACATCTTGCAGAAAGTATGAGTACCTCTGCAAAGATAACAGATTTGAGATAATCTACGAAGGATTTCGTATTTTAAGAAAACTTTAACCCGCCGACCTGACCAGGCCTTATCGGGTCAGTTTCTGGAAGCTATGTTGTTCCAGACCTTGAAGAGAATACAGTTCAATCAGATAAACCCCATCTGGCAGATCTGACAGCGACAACCTCAGTTTGCCGGCTGAACTCTGGCCTTCCAGGCTACTCTTAATTTTTCTACCTAATACATCCGTGATCACGACAGACCGAAGCACCGCATCCGGATCCGTTGGACTCAAGATAATTTCTGAATGAGCAGGATTGGGATACAGAATCCATAGATCGGACTTAGGGTCTGAACTCGCCACATTAAGCGGCACAAAGAAACTCTTCAAGGCTGTACACCCGTTTGCATCCGTCACTTCCAGATCATAGGTTCCTGCAGGCAGCTCATTGGGATCCAGATTGCCTACTACCTTATAGGTGTATGGGGGCACACCGCCACTGGAATGCACATTCACTATCCTTCCACGCCCAAAGCCGGGCACTTCCCCTTTGACTTGAATACTGTCGACCACCAGCGGATCAAATTGCGGCAAATCAAACTCAAAAGTGGCATCGGTGTTTCGGGATGAAATGATCTGGACACTCACCTTTCCTTTGGCACCCCTCAATACAGAGGAACTATCCCCTGTACTCCACATGAACCGAAAGGGTCCGGCTCCGGAAATTGAATCAAGATAGATATCAGTAAGATCGTCGTGACAAAGAATAGGAGGCTCAGTCCTTGAACGAATCAGATTGGGCACACTACATGGATAATCCAGATCTGCAAAGGCAGTGTCTGAATTGCACGCTCCTGCAGCTCTGAGTATCAGTCTGGCTTTACCATTGCCACAATCCAGAACCAATGAAATGCTATCCGAATTGATTTTTTGTCCCTGGATTTCCCATTCCAATGCATTTGCATTTTTTGATTCTGAACGGGCGTTCAGAAATTCAAAATCCAAATCGAAATTCAACTGAGCGGTTGTAATGAAGTTATTCCGAATAGTCACGCTTCCCTTCACTCCCGGAGAATTCATGTAAAACGTTCCGCTGCCGTTACTCATCAATTGAGTAGCGCAAACCAGGTATTCGTAGGTAGAATCAGTCATGAGACAGCGGTCTGTGAAGCTGAGGTTTCTTACCTGGGTGGCGATGACCTTAAATTCAGATTCGGATGATGATTTTCGCAAGACGGTATAACCATCTGTGGCATCCGGAGAAGGGCTCCAGCTGAGTTCTACACGCTCCTGATCTTCGGTCACCATCAGATTGGAAGGAGCCACCAGAGGATACATATTCAGACTTGGGTCGCCCATAAGGCCCATATGAGTGCCTCTCAGTGCGGTAGGGCTGACGGTATACTGAGCACCATTGTTGTTCATGCTCAATCTCGTACTAAATCCGATGTGGGTGCCGAGTGCCATGTGGTGAAATTGCCATCCGGGACGTCCGGCCCACACGCAGGTCAACATGGTACCGCTTGCCAGCACGGATCTGAGAAAATTATTCTGGCTGTCCCAGTCTCCAAAATAACTTCCAAACAATACGGTGAAAATACCTCTCAGTGAGTCCGTTCCCATCATACCGGTAGTGGAAATTCCTCCGGCCGAAGTATAACTGCCGCCTCCTGCCCCGTAAGACCAAAGGTGGCTGTTAGCTAACAAAGCTGATCTGTAGTCTCCCTTTGCAACGGAATCCGCACCAAAAAACGGTACGAAATTTTTATAACCCGTCGATCCAAAAAATTCCGACTGGAAGTTGAAATTGTCAGTGACTACACCACGACGACCTGCCTTAAATTGTGCGGTACGGAACCTGTGATTCTTATTAAGGTAATTTCTGAGCAACTGAATTTCCGATTTTCCCAATGCAGGCATATTGAAAAAATCCACTCTTCCCACTTCCAGCTCAACATCGCTGGGCAAATTGCTCTGGTCGAATTTTCCGTCACCCGGAATGTTTTTATTTTCATTGCGTGCAGGGGTGCTGTTATTGACCGCTACATCGGTCCAGTTCCCATCGATATCGGCGTAATAGGTATCCGCAGCCCAGGCCCCCTGATGATCCGGATGGCCATCCCAGGCTGTATTTCCGGCGTAAGGCACCGCCACGTGCCCGATGATGAACACCGTAGTGAGTCCGGGGTTTGTGGTTCTGCGACCTCTGATGGTATTGCGCACCTGGACTGCAGTGGATGTGCCCGGAATATCCTCGCGGATCACATTCCAGCTTTCATTTTTCAGATCCCCTTCCAATCGCGTCAGTTCCGAAGTAAGACTGTCTTTCACCCTTGCATCTACCAGGATCAGTATGGTCTTTTTGGGCGCCGGCGGGGCAATTTTAATACCACCCGTAAAGTATCCAAACCCGCCAATATCATTTCCAGAGCGGTTGACTCGGTATTCATAGGCCTGACCGACCTGGACCGTGGTATCCGTAAAGGAAGTGGCATCCATTGGCAGGTTGGCTATATTGGCTCCCCACTGTAAAGAACCCAGATTGCGTCTTGTTATAAAATATCTGTTGGCTCCTGCCTCCGGCACCCATCTTAAAGTAATGGAGGGCTTGTTTTCATCCACCTCAGCATATACACGTACGGAGGCTAGCTGTGACCAATCCTGCGCCTGGATATGCACACAAAGCATAAGAAAAACGGAAAAGAGCATTGTAACTTTCATATTCGACAATTTAGGACAAATATAACTCGTAAAAAACAAAAGTGGGCGGCTCATCACAATTCCTGTTCGGGTGGTGACTGGGGATGCTTTTCATTTAAATGTCCAGCAGCCGCTTCGAGTTCTTCAAAGAACTCAGCTCCAAAGCCTCTTATGATCGCCTCTTTCAGAAACTGATAGAGCGGAACTCTGTTTTTCAATCCGCTTGCGCAGGCTGGTTTGCAGATATGCCAGCGGTCATAGTTAAGAAATGTGGCACCCGTCTGAGGTATGCGGGTCACCCGAATCGGATAGAGGTGACAAGACAATGGCTTTCTGAAATTGATCACGCCATCCTTCCATGCCTTTTCAAAACCACAAAGTGCAATCCCGGACTCGTCCCGTACCATAAACACGCAGGGTCCGTCCGGCATCAGGGTGGTACCATAAGTATTGGGCTCATCGTAAAAGGTGTAAGGTCCTTTTTCCTCGATGATGGCTAGAGATTCGGCCGACAGGTAATTTTTAATCCTGGGCAGCAATTCATTAATCTCCAGACATTCGTCCTCGTCCAGTGGAGCTCCAAAATCGCCATCCACACAACAGGCCCCCTTGCAAATGCTGAGTTCGCATTTGAACCAGGACATCAGCACTTCATCACTCACTACAGTATTCCCAATAATTACCATACGCAAATGTAATCAATGCATAAAATGTCTTAACCAAATCCTAAGCCGGGTTTAACCAAATTTTTTTAATCCTGACAGGCCTTATTTCGTCCAACTATAAAAATCACATACCATGAAAAAAATTCTTTTTTCCCTGGCACTTACCACCCTGAGTTTGAATTTTCTTTCTGCCCAGATAGAAACAGGCATCAGTCTGGGTCCCTCTGTGAGCAACATGTACGTGGGGGGAGTAAACAATCTGATCCGGGATCCGGACCCATTCGTTGGTTTCAAGGGAGGGGTTCAAATGATTTACACTCCAGTATCCAGCTTCAGCCTCGTCTCCGGTATAAATTATCACAGCACGGGATTTGTGGTCAGACAGGGTCTGGGATTTGAGGTATTCGATATTGAGATCCCTGCTGAAGTCAAAGCGATCACCCGGCTGCATTTCCTGGAAATGCCCATACTGGCGCGCCTGAACCTCGGGCAAGGCAAAGTAAAAGCCTATCTGGAAGCAGGGCCTCAATTGAGCCTGGCAATGGATGGAGAGGTCATCACCCGCGCTAATTTCTTGATCGATTTCAGACTGGGTACGTTTGACATCAACATGAACAACTCCAATTTCAGGCAATTCGAGCTGGCAGGGGTAGCAGGTGCCGGACTGAAATGGGATTTGGGGGAAAACATGGGCATGAATCTGGGAATCCAGTATCTGCATGGTTTTACGGACCTGACCTCAGAACCCATAGTGGATATCCACACCAGCCGCTATGCTGTCTCCGGACAATTGGGAGTACAATATAAATTCTAGCTACAAAATTTTATTTCCCTTTCCGTCATCAGAAACCTTCCCACTACAGTGGGGAGGTTTTTAATTGCCCCGGATTCTCAGATCGTAAGCAAAATGTAAAGCGATAACATTGTTTTTCAACTTATCAGCTCACCGATGAGCTCGCCTCGTGAATCAAATCCAGACACACATACACACCGGATGGTATTGGCCATTTCAGGATCCGCCTGCGGGACAACGATGCGAAGATAGTTCTCTGAATATCCCTCCAGCCCCCCATGAGGACCTTGCTTGTGCTCCAGCAAGACATTTTGGACAGTTCCTACGAATGACTGATAAAAGTGATTCTTCTTTTTTAATGAAAGACCTCTGAGCAATTCACTCCTTTTGCTTCGCATAGTATGGGACACCGCTGCCTTCATATCAAAAGCAGGAGTGTTTGGCCTTTCGGAATAGGTGAACACATGCAGATAACTCACATCAAGCGAATGTAAAAAATCAAAGCTGTTTTGAAAATGTTGATCGGTCTCACCGGGAAATCCGACAATGACATCCACGCCAATGGAGGCATGAGGCATCAGAGATTTGATCCGGGACACTCTGTCCTCGTACAGTTCTCTTTTATAGCGACGCTTCATCCAAGCCAACACTTCGTTGTCACCGGACTGCAAGGGCATATGAAAATGAGGCATGAACCTTTTGGATTCAGAGACAAATTCGATCAGTTCCGGGGTACAAAGGTTTGGCTCGATGGAGGATATCCTGAAACGTTCCACTTCTTCGATTTCGTCAAGCGCCCTTGCGAGATCGATGAACATCGCTTCCTTTTTGGGACGCACTCCTTCGATTACTTCTGTCCCATTCCCAAAGTCTCCCAGGTTGACACCCGTTAATACAATTTCTTTTACACCCTGTCTGCCAATTTCACGGGCCATTTCCAGGATTCTATCCAGGTCTCCGGACCTGGAGCGGCCGCGGGCGAGTGGGATGGTACAAAAGGTACATTTGTAATCACATCCATCCTGCACTTTGAGAAAGGTGCGGGTGCGGTCTTCTATGGAATAGCTCGGAACAAAATGATTCACTTCTCGTATGTCTCCCGCCATGACGCGGCTGAGGGTATTGGAAGGATCCAGGCTTTGCAGATGCTCCAG
>Ga0116143_10006168_pt1 | contig 10527 bp, 9 predicted proteins | sample AD_UKC034_MetaG_FD_89745 | JGI IMG/M metagenome (GOLD analysis project Ga0116143, IMG submission 89745) | Active sludge microbial communities of municipal wastewater-treating anaerobic digesters from USA - AD_UKC034_MetaG | ecosystem: Engineered > Bioreactor > Anaerobic > Digestate | place: USA...
AACCCGCACGCGGGGGATGGCGGTGCCCTCGGCAGTGAGGACAAGGAGCGCATCGCCCCGGCCGTGCGCCGCCTGAATGACGAAGGCATCACCGCCATGGGCCCCTACGCCGCCGATGGTTTCTTCGGCAACGGCAGCTACAAGCACTTCGACGGGGTGCTGGCCATGTACCACGACCAGGGCCTGGCCCCCTTCAAGGCGCTCAGCTTCGGCCATGGGGTCAACTTCACGGCCGGGCTGCCCATTGTGCGCACCAGCCCGGACCATGGCACCGGTCTGGACATCGCCGGGCAGGGAGTGGCCAATGAGGGCAGTTTCCGCGCGGCGGTATGGATGGCTGTGGACATCCACCACAACCGGGAGGTGTACAAGACCATCGGGGTCAACCCGCTGCAGCCGCAGAAGCGGGAGAAGGAACGGAAGGAGGGGTAGGTCCCCAGCCACCCGGATCGGATCCGGCCACCCCGACGATCCGTTGATCCACCGCCTCCCAGATCGCCCGGAACAGCTACATTTGCGGTCCGTTTGTCGGAAAGTACCCTATGGACCCCCTGAAGGACCATACCATTGAGTTCACCGGGCTGAAGGACGGCGAGCATGATATCCAGTTCGTGCTGGAGCAGCCCTTCTTCGACGCTTCGGGCGAAGAGGAGTGGCAAGGGGGCCACGTGACCATGGACGTGAAGCTGGAGAAGAGCAGCTCCCTGTTGGTGGTGGACATGACGGCCAAGGGTACCGTGAAGGTCCATTGCGACCGTTGCGACGGCCCTCTGGATCAGCCGGTCGAGGGTGATCAACGCCAGATCTTCAGCCTCACGGGCGGCGACCCTACCGATGACGACGAATTCGTGAGCCTGGACGACAAGGCCCACAACATCAACCTGACCCATTATTTCTACGAGTGCCTGCGATTGGCCCTGCCCATCCGTCACGTCCATGCCCCCGGGCAGTGCGATCCGGAGGTGGAGAAGGTGCTGAGCAAGCTGGTCGTGGACCAAGAACCCGGCCCCGACCCACGGTGGGAGGTGCTGAAAGACCTACAGAACAAGGAGCGCAGCTCCTAAGCACGCAGAGCCATGCCAAATCCGAAGCGACGTTTCTCCAAGACCCGTACGGCCACCCGCCGCAGCACTTACAAGGCCACGGCCCCCACGGTGACCAAGGACCCGGCCACGGGTGAGACGCACCTGCGCCACCGCGCCTACAAAGTGGGGGAAGACCTCTACTACAACGGCAAGTTGGTGGTGTCCGGTAGCGAAGCGGCCGAGTAAGCCACTGTGCTGAACCTCTCCCTTCCAGACCTCGCATGATGAGGATCGGACTGGACATCATGGGCAGCGATCACGGCCCTGCCGTGCCCGTGCGTGGCGCGGTCATGGCGCAGCGTGAGCTGCCAACTGACGTGCGCATCGTCCTGATCGGCGATGAGGCGCGCATACGTGAACTGCTGGCTGATGAGGGTGCGGACCCGGCGGCATTCGATATCGTCCCCAGCCAGGATGATATCACCATGAGCGACAACCCCACCAAGGCCTTCCAGGCCAAACCGAACAGCAGCATCAGCCTCGGCTTCCAGCTGACGAAGGCGGGTAAGATCGATGCCTTCGCCAGCACGGGGAACACGGGCGCCATGCTCGTGGGCAGCATCTTCATCCTGAAGCCGATCACCGGCGTGCTGCGCCCCGGTATCCCCACGCTCGTCCCCAAGGAAGGTGGCGGGATCGGCGTATTGCTCGACGTGGGGGCCAACGCGGATTGCAAGCCGGACGTACTGGCACAGTTCGGACTGCTGGGCTCCTTGCTGGCCGAGCACGTGTACCATGTACCCACCCCGAAGGTGGCCCTCCTCAACATCGGCGAAGAGGAGAAGAAAGGCGATATCCTGCGCCAGGCCACCTATGAGCTGATGAAGGAGCAGACGCAGTACACCTTCGTCGGGAACGTGGAAGGTCGTGATGTCTTCACCCCCAAGGCCGATGTGATGGTATGCGATGGCTTCACCGGCAACGTGGTGCTGAAAGTGATCGAAGGCTTCCACGACCTGCTGGAAGGGCACGGTGTGGACGACCCCTTCCTGCACCGTTTCAACTACGAGAACTACGGCGGTCTACCCGTGCTCGGCGTGAACGGCAACGTGATCATCGGTCACGGCATCAGCAACGACATCGCCATCAAGAGCATGGTGCTGGCCACCCGTGAGGTGGTGCTGAGCAAACTGAACGACCGGATCCGGGAGGCGCTGGTGTGAACCGCCGCGCGCTCTTCCGATGCGTTGTCAGTTGATGTGAGGTCACCTTCGCCCGATGCCGCGCGCGGGCTGATGCGGCGGTAGATCCACCGGAGACCAACCACCGATACTCATCCCTTTCACACCACCTCCTGGAGAACGGGGCTCCTACCCCTCCCATCAATACCTTGGTCCCGCCTAATCCCCAGTTGATGAAGACCCGCGCCGCCATCACCGCTGTGAACGGATACCTGCCCGAGTTCAAACTGACCAACCAGGTATTGGAGACCATGGTGGAGACCAGCGATGCCTGGATCACCGAGCGCACGGGGATCAAGGAGCGGCGCATCCTCACGGGCAAGGACCAGGGCTTGAGCGTGATGGCCATCGAAGCGGTGAAGGGCCTGTTGAAGAAGCGGGGCATCGGACCGGAGGAGATCGACCTGATGATCGTAGCCAGCGTGACCCCGGACCGCGTGTTCCCGGCCACCGCCAATATCGTATGCGATGCGATCGGCGCGAAGAACGCCTGGGGCTTCGACCTCATGGCCGCCTGCAGCGGCTTCCTCTATGCCTTGAGCACCGGGAGCCAGTTCATCGAGAGCGGCAAGCACAAGAAAGTGGTGGTGGTGGGAGGCGACAAGATGAGCTCGATCATCGACTACGAGGACCGCGCCACCTGCATCATCTTCGGCGATGGCTGTGGAGCCGTGCTGCTGGAGCCGAACGAAGAGGGCTTCGGCGTGATGGACAGCATCCTGCGCAGCGATGGCAGCGGCTGCCAGTACCTGCACCAGAAGGCCGGCGGATCCATGCGTCCCAGCACCGAACGGACCGTGGAGCGCAAAGACCATTACGTGTACCAGGAGGGCAAAGCCGTGTTCAAGTTCGCGGTGACGAACATGGCCGATGTGAGCGCCGAGATCATGGAACGCAACGGCCTCACCGCCGATGACGTGGCCTGGCTCGTGCCGCACCAGGCCAACAAGCGCATCATCGACGCCACGGCACACCGCATGGGGCTCGATGACAGCAAGGTGATGGTGAACATCGAGAAATATGGCAACACCACCAGCGGCACACTGCCTTTGTGCCTGTGGGAATGGGAGTCGCGCCTGAAGAAGGGCGACAACATCATCCTGAGCGCGTTCGGCGGTGGCTTCACCTGGGGCGCGATCTGGTTGAAGTGGGCCTATGGCAACTGATAGCCAGCCAGTTACGGCCACCTCTTTGCAACTTCACCGACTATCCTACCTTCGCTCCTCCTCGCCTCGACCCTTGACCGATCGGAGGGCGTGTGAGCGGCCAACCCAGAGCAACCGATGAACCTTTCCCAGATCCAGGACCTGATCAAATTCGTCGCCAAGAGCGGCGTGAGCGAAGTGGAGATCGAGCAGAAGGACTTCAAGATCACCATCAAGACCCCGGCGGGAAAGAAGGAAGTGCAGGTGATCGCCGCACCGGCGCCTGCCTACGCTCCACCGCCACCCGCACCCGTTGCTGCTCCGACCCCCGCAGCCGCGGCCGCACCAGCTCCAGCTGCCGCAGCGGCCCCCGCAGCGGATGCCAAGTACGTCACCATCAAGGCGCCCATGATCGGCACCTTCTACCGCGCAGCGGGCCCCGGCAAGCCGGTGTTCGTGAACGTGGGCGACGAGGTGAAGCCGGGCAAGCCCATCTGCATCATCGAGGCCATGAAGCTCTTCAACGAGATCGAGAGCGACGTGGCGGGTAGGATCGTGAAGGTGCTGGTGGACGACGCCAAGCCGGTGGAGTACGATCAGCCGTTGTTCCTGGTCGATCCGTCCTAGTGCATTCACCACAGAGGCACAGAGAGCACAGAGGAATGCTTGAGAGGCACGCAAGCGATTTCCTTGGCCCGAATGCCCTAATGGTGTCGTCCTTCTTCTCTGTGTCCTCTGTGCCTCTTTGGTGAACCAGACCAGAAGTCTCCCATGTTCAAGAAGATCCTCATAGCGAACCGCGGCGAGATCGCCCTGCGCGTCATCCGTACCTGCCGTGAGATGGGCATCAAGACGGTGGCCGTGTACAGCACCGCCGACAAGGAGAGCCTGCATGTGCGTTTCGCCGATGAGGCCGTATGCATCGGTCCGCCTCCAAGCAAGGAGAGCTACCTGAACATGGTGCGCATCATCGCTGCAGCCGAGATCACCAACGCGGACGCCATCCACCCGGGCTATGGATTCCTGAGCGAGAATGCCAAGTTCAGCAAGCTGTGCCAGCAGCACCAGATCAAGTTCATCGGCGCCCTGCCCGAGCAGATCGAGGCCATGGGCGACAAGGCGACGGCCAAGGCGACGATGATCGCGGCCGGTGTGCCGGTGGTCCCTGGAACGGAGGGACTGATCACGGACCTCGCGGTAGCCAAGAAGGAAGCGAAGCGCATCGGCTATCCGGTGATCCTGAAGGCGACCGCCGGTGGTGGTGGCAAGGGCATGCGCCTGGTGTGGAAGGAGGAGGAGTTCGAGGAGGCCTTCGAAAAGGCGAGCCAGGAAGCGGGCGCCGCCTTCGGCAACCCGGGCATGTACATGGAGAAGTACGTGTTGGAGCCACGGCACATCGAGATCCAGATCGCCGGTGACCAATATGGCACCTTCTGCCATATGAGCGAGCGGGATTGCTCCATCCAACGTCGGCACCAGAAGCTCGTGGAGGAGACACCCTCTCCGTTCATGACCAAGACGCTTCGCAAGAAGATGGGTGAAGCGGCGATCAAGGCGGCGGCGGCCGTGAAATACGAAGGTGTGGGCACCGTGGAATTCCTGGTGGACAAGGACCGCAACTTCTACTTCATGGAGATGAACACGCGGATCCAGGTGGAACACACCATCACCGAGGAGGTCATCGATTACGACCTCATCCGCGAACAGATCAAGATCGCGGCGGGCATCCCGATCAGCGGCCTCAATTACGAGCCCACGCGCCACAGCATCCAGTGCCGCATCAACGCGGAGGACCCCTTCCACAACTTCCGACCGACACCCGGGAGGATCACCAGCTACCACAGCCCTGGAGGCCATGGTGTGCGGGTGGACACCCACGTTTACGCGGGCTACACCATCCCGCCGAACTACGACAGCATGATCGGGAAGTTGATCGTGAGCGCGCAGACACGCGAGGAGGCGATCACCAAGATGGAGCGCGCGTTGAGCGAATATGTGATCGAGGGCGTGCACACCACGATCCCCTTCCACCTGCAGCTGATGCAGAACGAACAGTTCCGCAAGGGCGACTTCACGACGAAGTTCCTGGAGGACTTCGAGATCAAGAAGCCGGCGTAGGGTGGCATGGCCATGAAAGGCCGCCTGTCCCGCTTCGCACTCCTTGCGCTGATCGCGATCACGCTCGCGGTCCGGACGTCCTTTCCGCAACGCCAGGTCCTCACTTGGGACGTCTTCGGCTACTACCTCTACCTGCCGGCGACCTTCATCCACGATGATATCGGATTGAAGGATGACACCTGGCTGGACGAGGTGATGACGACCCACCCCCCTTCGGCCACGCTCTACCAGGTGGTGGATGGTGCGGATGGGAACCGTGTGATCAAGTACAGCTCGGGAATGGCGCTGCTCTACGCGCCGTTCTTCTTCGTTGCACACGTGCTCGCCGCACCCTTGGGCTATCCGGCCGACGGCTTCTCAGCGCCCTATCAGCTTGCGATCACCTTCGGCTGCCTGGCCTTCGCACTGTTCGGCCTTGTGCTCCTGCGAATGGTGCTGTTGCACTTCTTCGATGACCGTTGGAGCGCGGCATTGCTGGTGCTGATCGCCCTGGGCACGAACTGGTTCCAACTCGCGGCCTGGGATGGCACCCTGCTCACCCATCCCGCGCTCTTCACACTCTATGCGTTCCTGCTGCTGGCCACCATCCGCTGGCACCTGACACCTTCCTGGTCGTGGGCACTGGTGATGGGCGTGAGCCTCGGCCTGATCACCACCATCCGGCCTTCGGAACTGGTCGTCTTCCTGGTTCCCCTGTTCTGGGGCCTGCACGATGCCGCGGCGCGTCGAGCGAAATGGCGCGCGATCACTGGTAACCTTGCGCAGTTGCTGGTGGCGGCCTTGATCCTACTGGTCGTTGTTTCTCCGCAGCTGTTCTACTGGCATGCGACCACCGGACAGTGGATCTTCTATTCGTACGTGAACCCGGGCGAAGGCTTCGACCTCGACAGCCCGCATCTGCGCCCGTTCCTGGTGAGCTTTCGCAAGGGCTGGTTCATCTACACGCCCTTGATGGTGCTCGCGGTCGCTGGGATCCCCTGGCTTTGGAAGCGCGTTCCGCAAGCCTTCTGGGCGGTCCTGATCTTCCTGATCGTGGATGTGTGGATCGTGTCGAGCTGGAGTTGCTGGTGGTATGCCGGCGGCAGCTTCAGTTCACGGAGCATGGTGCCCACTTATGTATTACTTGCGCTGCCAGTCGGCGCGGTGTTGCAATGGGCCTGGGAAAGGAGGTATACGCGGATCGTGTCGATCGCCTTCTGCTTGGGATGTGTCATACTCAGCCTCTTCCAGACCTGGCAATGGGCGAACGGTATCATCAGCAAGGAGCGTATGACAAAGGCGTACTACAAGGCGGTGTTCGCACGGACGAAAGTGCCTGCTGGAGCGGATCGCCTGTTGCTCGTCGAACGTCCCTTGGGGAATGAAGAGCACTTGGTGGAAGAGGAAGGCTACATCGAATCAGAACGCTACCTGGACACCTACGACCATGAGCCCGATGGCGCGTTCTCCATGGATGCGGAGCATCCGTTCACACCGGCCTTCGAAAGCACGTTCGCGGAACTCACTGGGAAGGACCATGCCTGGCTGCGGATGAGCGGACGCGTTCTCCTTGCGGACAGTTCGGTCGGGACGCCCACTGCGGTGATCCACTTCGAACATGATGGCGGCACCTACAAGTACATGGCGCGGGACCTGATCGTTCCGGATGGTCCGCGCGGCACATGGGTCCCGTTCAGCGTGGATTACATCACGCCTGAAGTGCGGTCCCGCCAGGACCGGGTGAAGGCCTATCTATGGAACCGCTCCGGCGCGCGCATGCGCATTGACGACTTGCGTGTCGTGGTCTTCGAGCCGAGGTAGTCAGCGCATGATGTGCGTTGCCGCATATCCCATTCCGTTCACTTCGATCACAACGCCGCGATCACGGCCGTGTTCAACAAGGAACCTGCGCGCCGCTTCCTCATCCGCCACGCCGAGCACGTTGCGATGCGCGTACCAGGTGACCTGCGGTTCCGTGCTGATGCCTGCACCAAAGACCAGCTCGTCCTGGGCGGCGTTCGCAGCGATGAAGCGACCCAGTTCCTGCTCCTGGGCATAGCGCCTGCCATCACGACCAGGCCAAGGATTGGTCCGGTAGAAATAGGCGACCCCGGCAAGACAGGTCAACACGAGCATCGTCCATTGCCATCGACGTAGCACCTCAGCGAGTCCCATACCCGCCAGTCCGCACAGCAAGGGAGCCGCTTTCAAGGCCGCGAAGTCATGCTCGGCATACTGGAGCAGTAGCATATGATCCAACAGCACCGGGAGGCCAGTGAGCGCAACGAAGAGCTTGATCTCCGGCACCACGTGATCGAACACCTTCCCTCGTCGCCATCGCACCACGAACAGGAACATCAGCAGGACGATCACCGGCAGATAGCTGATGCGGTAGTTCACAGCGATCTGCTGAAGGCTCGCAAGGATATCCGTACCCGCACCGAAGGATCCGCGCACCACGAACCGCTCCTCGAAATGGGCGATCAACGCATGGGCATCGATCACCTGCAGAAAGCGCCAGGCTGTCAGCCCGAAGGCGGCGATGAAAGCCAGCGCCGAACAACCGAAGATGCCCAGGACCGGTACCCCGCGATCGGTGCGCCAACGCGCGAACGCAATGAGCACAACGGTCATCAGTGCGAAGACTCCCAGCCAGCTGGTGTAAAGGGTGAGGAAGAGCAGGATCGTGAAGCCTGCCCACGTCCGGGTCGTTGCTCTTGCCCCTCTCCGCAGGATGCGCAGCGCGAAGACGAGCTGCCACACCCAGGGGACCTGCACGAACATGTCGCTCATGTACGCGTTGCCGTGGAACCAGAGCGGGGCCGGCACCAAGAGGTACAGCGTGCTGGCGAACAGCGGCGCCAACGACGGTGCACGGTCCAATGCGAGCCTCACCACATGGTACAGACCGATCGCGGTGAGCAGGTGGAAGCAGATGTTCATCCACTGCAGGCCGGCCGCGTTCGGTGGGATGGTGGTGAGCACGAACAGCGCGTAGGGCAGGTCGTAGGCCAGCGGTGGATGCGAGAAGTAGTAAAGCCCTGCTGCGCGTTCATTGCGATGCGCCGGCCCGGATGGATACAGCGCCTCCCCCTCACGTATCCAGCCACCGGAAGGCATGCCCTGGTGGGTGATGAAGCCATCCTCCCACCAGTTCGTGAGCGCGATGAGCGTGAAGGCGGTGCAATACTCGTGGTGCGCGGAGAGCGGTCGGTCCACCAAGGGGGCGCGCACGGCCACGCTCAAGGCGAAGGCGGCGAGGAGGACGAGCAGGTCACGGCGTGGCATCGGACGAACTTACATCGGCGCCGCCCCGGCTAGTTTTGGAGGGTTGATGCGCAGCGCTCGTTCACAAGGTGCTTGGTTGGTGTTGGTAGCCTTCATCGGCGCTTCCCTCGTCTTCTTCTGGCCCACGCTGGTCTTCACCCCGTTCAGTGACGACCATTCGGCGTTGTGGAACTCCGGGGTGCGCGGCATTCCCTGGCGCAACGGCTTCTTCCGACCCCTTAGCGACGCCACTTTCCGCCTTGGGGATCTGCTTTGGGGAACATCAGTGGCGGGCCATCGCGCCTTCAACCTCGTTGTGCATGGGGTGAACGCCTTTTTACTGTTCGCATGGATGGAGCGATGGGCGGTGCGCGGCACAGCGCTGTTGTCCTCCGGACTGTTCCTGCTCTACCCCTTCCACCAGGAGTCCATCGTCTGGTTGGTCGGTCGCGAATCCGCTCTGGGAACGAGTTCCGTCCTGCTTGGATTGGTCATCCTCACCAGCGGTCCATGGAACGGCCTCCGCGCGATCCTGCTCGCAACCACACTGATGTTGGGCGCCTTGTGCTATGAAAGCGCCTTGCTCCTCGTCCCGATGGCCTTGCTCATCGCATGGTCGGGCGTGGTGCAAGGGTGGCCAACGTGGCGGCAGCTCCTTGTACCGTTGCTGCTCCCTGCGCTGTGCTATCTCGCGCTCCGCATGAACAGCACCGGTTCCTTGATCGGTGGTTACTTCAAGGACCTGGTCCTCGGCGATGATGGCCCGAGCCTCACCACGCTGCCCAAGGTGCTCGGTCGTCTCTTCCTTCCTCCTGAACCCGACCACGAGGTCCAATTGGTGCGCGGCGCATTCCTGTTGGTCCTGCTGACCATCACGGCCGTCATGCTTCGGCGCATTGGACCCGCGATGACCAGAAGATCGGTCGTCTTGCACGGCCTATTGTTGCTGATCGGTTGTTCGGTCGGTTCCATCGCGGGCGTGAGCACCGTGACGAGCGAAAGCGATCGCTTCCTCTACCTGCCATCGGCCTTCCTCTGCGCGATGGTCGCGCTGCTGATCGCTGCGATCCGTATGCCTATCGCGCGTTGGGTGGTCATCGGCTTGCTAGGCCTCACGTTCCTCTGGCAACTTCGCGCGAACCACGCCAACTGGGTTGCCGCCTCTCGGATCACACGACAAAGCGTGGACGCACTTCCAGCCGTACCGGCGCAGGGCGACCTGTGGCTCAGCGGCCTGCCGGACTCCTATCGGGGCGCTTACATTTTCCGCAACGGCTTCCCGGAAGCGGTGTCCCTTGCGGGAGGTCCGGGCGATCGCATCATCGTGGTGCCGGACGATCTCAGGATGGCGGAGGTGCTTCGGGAAGGCCTGATGTTCCGCGGAGAGCTTCATCGGCCGCGTGGCACGGACCTTTGGTACCATTGGAACGGCGTTTCCTACGACGCCATCCCCGTTCCTTAGTTTTACAGGAACGGCACTTGTCATGTGGCGACCACTTATCATCCTTCTGGCCCTTCCGCGTGCGCTCCACGCACAACCTGTCCTGAGCGATGACGACCTTCCTGCTGCCGGTACGATGTACGGGTACCACGATGTGCCCTATCTGAAGGCGGGCCCAGCCGGCGCGGCCATGCGGTGGGACTACACGGCGCTGCCCGCGGGAGCGTTGCTGCCCTACCAATGGACCACGAGCGATGTGGCACCCGGTGCAGGGGCTTTCCCGGAACATGCCGTGGTCCTCAACATTCCGG
>Ga0116143_10006170_pt1 | contig 10524 bp, 9 predicted proteins | sample AD_UKC034_MetaG_FD_89745 | JGI IMG/M metagenome (GOLD analysis project Ga0116143, IMG submission 89745) | Active sludge microbial communities of municipal wastewater-treating anaerobic digesters from USA - AD_UKC034_MetaG | ecosystem: Engineered > Bioreactor > Anaerobic > Digestate | place: USA...
TCTCATAGCAATTACGACCCATCAGTACATGGTGGCCGCGCGTTGTTTTTTGAAAGTACTTCAGATCGGCGGGCAGATGCCAGGGCAGTTTGTTTTCGAGGCCAATGACCCCTTCGCTGTTCATGGCGACGATGCAGGATATTCTCATGATTTTATTTTTCTGATCAGATTTTTTTCGATCATAGCAGTCTCCAGCTCTTTTCTGGATACAGAATCTCTGAGGTAGTGTTCGATCATCAGGGAGGCTATGGGTGCAGCCACCTCTCCTCCCCAACCTGCATTTTCCACGTACACAGCGATGGCAATTTTTGGGTTTTCTCGGGGAGCAAACGCAAAGAAAACACTGTGGTCATCTCCATGTGGATTTTGGGAGGTACCCGTCTTGCCACAAATGGAAAGTTCTTTTTCAAATGCTTTGAATGCAGTACCAGAACGGACGCTCATTTCCATTCCCTCGATGACGGGTGAAAAATGTTTTTTATCAATCGGTACGATGTGTTTCTCGCGGAAGCGCAAGGGTATGTCGCCTCCTCCTTCTGCAAATCCCTTGAGCAAATGAGGTGTGAAATAAAATCCCCGGTTGGCTATGCAGGCTGCGAGATTGGCCATTTGCAGGGTGGTGAGCTGGAGTTCCCCTTGTCCGATGCCTACTGAAATAATGTAGGTCGATCTCCACCTGTCCGTTTTGTACATGCGGGAGTAAAAGTCTGAGTTGGGAATGAATCCGCTGCTTTCTGTGGCTACGTCAGAGTCCAGAGGCCTGCCCAGGCCGAAACTGCTCAGATATTTGACCAGCAGGTCCAGACCTTCCCGGGGCTTTGAAAAACCACGGATTTCGACCAAATCACGGAACGCCTGGATAAAATAGGAATTGCAGGAATGCTGCAGGGCGATACTCAGTTTGGACGGGTGGGGATGCGGGTGGCAGCCATAAGATACATTCCGGTAATAATATGCACCGCTGCAGGGATGGCTGGTATACTCATTTAAGACACCTTCTTGCATGGCCACCAGCGCCAGAATGGGTTTGAAGATGGAACCTGGGGGATAAACGGCTGAAGCAGATCGGTCGAATAGTGGTTTGAGTGTATCCTTGAGCAGTTCAGCATAATTCCTTCCTCTGTTTTTGGTAAAGTTGAGCTGGTTTGGATTGAAACTGGGAGATGAGACCAGACAGATTATTTCACCCGTAGAAGGTTCGATGGCCACGATGCTGCCCAACTTATCTGTCATCAATTTTTCACCGTATTTCTGAAGTTCGATGTCCACGCTGAGCATCAGGTCTTTCCCTGAGACCGCTTTTCGGTCCAGCTTGCCTTTTTCAAACTGGCCCACATCCCTGCCCAGTTTGTCCCGGATGACAAAATTGACGCCTTTTTGTCCTTTCAGATCTTCTTCGTATTGTTTTTCCAATCCGGAAATTCCTTTGTAGTCCCCAGGTTTGTAAGAACTTTCTTCCTTATCCAGGTCTGATCTGTTTACTTCGCCCAGATACCCCAGGAAATTAGCACCGTGGGGTTCAGGATATTCCCGGATAGAGCGCAGCACGCCCTGAAAGCCGGGGAATTTATACAGGTTTTCCTGAAATCTCAGGTAGGTGCGGGAATCGACATTTTTCAGAAAAACGAAGGGTACGGATTTGCTGTATTTTTCAAGCGTCCAATCTTTTTCCAGACCACTGATCAGGCCCTCCCTGCTGATCCCCAGCAAATCGCAGAGTTCAGTTGTATCAAACCCAGGTTTTATGTCGCGATAAGTAACGTATATATCGTATGCCGGGTAATTGATCACCAGAAGTTTGCCATTGCGATCGTAAAACAAGCCCCTTGCAGGATAAATCGTCTTTTGGTTCAGGGTGGTGGCATTGGCCCGGTTGATATAATAAGGGTCCAGGATCTGAAGTTTGGCAAGTGTAAGTATACAGATCAGAAATCCTGCGACGAGAAATGCCTGCACGGCCCAGATTCGTATTTTTTTTTGATCCAGTGCCAAAATCGTCAATATTTGGGGTTAGCAATGATCTGGATCAGAAACAAAATAAAACAGGAAACCATCAGGCTTACCAATGTTTTGATCAAAATTAGATCGATGTAGACCAGTGTGAATATTTCCATACAAAAATAGGAAAAAAGGAAGACCGACATGCCAAGCAGGATGTAGCGGATGAACCAGAATGTGCCCAGATGGTAAGCATTGGGATAAACCCCAGTGCCATACCCGGTCTTTGGTTCCAGATACTTTAGAATGAGGGGGCGGGCTGCGGCCACCCACATGCTGGCAGCAGCATGTACGCCGATGGATTTGTAAAAAAGATCGACCGTAAATCCGCAGACAAAGGCAATCAGAATCAAAAAGAACTGTGGAAGGCCCAGGGGAAGAAGTAACAAGCCAAGAGGATATATGATGATGTACAGATATTGTACAGAACCCTCTGAGATCTGAATGTCCTTCAGCAGAAATACCTGCACAAAAAGTAGCAGGAGGATCCTGATCACATTCAATCTGAGTTCCTTATTCATCTTCCTGTCTCTTTTTTTCCAGTGATTTCTTTTCGTCCTTGAATGGATTATCGATCAGGTAAACAGACCGAACGGAAGAGAGAGATTCAAATAGTCTGACCTTAATACTGTAGGTGAAAGCTCCAGGCTCCGTTCCCAGAGAAGTCACGATGCCAATTGGAAGTCCTTCCGGAAAGATGATCGAAAAACCACTGGTCACCACCGTATCTCCTACCAGGACGTCGGCATATTTCTGGATGTCTTCCAGGGACAGATCGCGGGGGTCGGATTCCTTCCAGATTAGAGATCCAAAAAAACCGCTTCTTTTAAGCTTTGCACTCACTCTGGAGTTGGAATGCAGGAGGGACATAACCAGACAAAAATGTCGGGAAGTGTCCGTCACGATGCCCACAATACTTTTTGGGGTGATGACTGCCATGCCGGGATTCACGCCATCAGCGCCACCCTTGTCTAGAGTCAGGTAGTTGTTTTTACGCGATATCGAATTGTTGATGACATTGGCTGCCAGGACCCTGTAGGATGCTCCAAAAAGACCCAGGGTGCTGTCAGTGCCTGGATTGATTTCCGGTTGGGAAGAATGAGAATGTCGTTCGTTCAGCAATTTTTCGAGCAGGACCGCATTTTCGTTTCTTACCTCGTTGATCTGATCCCTAAGGGATATGTAGCTGGTGATGTTTTGTACTTTTTTTTCCAAGGCGTCAGCAGCTAATTGAAGGCTGAAAAAATAGATCTCTCCTTGCTTCTGATTGTAGGTGACGATCCAAAACAGACAGAGCAGCTGGAGCACCAGAAACAAAATAATAGAGCCGTTTTTTACTATGATCCTCAGTGCGTCAAGCATGCATCTTCAAAATTGTTTTGAAGGGATAATTTTGAGAATTAATAAAACAGATTCTCCCCTTGGACGGGAGATCCGGGATTCAAAGACTTTTCCTGTCAATCAGGAATGAAAAGCGATCGGTGTTTTTCAGCGCAATCCCCGTGCCCCGCACCACGGCCCTCAGAGGATCGTCAGCGACGATGACCGGGAGATGGGTCTTCATGCTCAGCCTCTTGTCGAGTCCCCGCAACAGGGCTCCGCCTCCTGTCAGGTATAATCCGGTACGGTAAATGTCAGAAGCCAGTTCAGGAGGAGTGAGCTCCAGTGCTTTTAAGACAGCTTCCTCGATCTTCATGATGGATTTATCAAGGGCACCGGCTATTTCCTGATAGCCGATCATGATTTGCCTTGGAATGCCTGTCATCAGGTCACGTCCATTCACTGCATAAGGCTCTGGGGGGGTGTCCAGATGAGTCAAAGCAGAGCCAACGTGTATCTTGACTTTTTCTGCGGTGCGTTCGCCGATAAGCAGGTTGTGTTCACGGCGCATGAAGTCAATGATGTCTTCGGTAAATTCGTCTCCTGCAACTCTTATGGACTGATCACATACAATACCGGAAAGGGCGATTACCGCAATTTCCGTAGTGCCCCCGCCAATATCGATGACCATATTGCCCACAGGTTCCTCTACGTCCAGGCCAATGCCCAAAGCTGCGGCCATAGGTTCGTGAATCAGATAGGTTTCCTTGGAATCCACGTGGTCTGCAGAATCAAAAACAGCTCTTTTTTCTACTTCCGTGATCCCGCTGGGAATGCAGATCACCATCCTGAGATGGGTAAAAAATCTTCTTTTGTGGCCGATCATATTGATCATTCCCTGGATCATGTTCTCCGCAGCCTGGAAATCTGCGATCACTCCGTCCTTGAGGGGTCTGATCGTCTCTATGTTGCGGTGGGTCTTCTCGTGCATTTGCATGGCCTTGTTGCCTACGGCGATGGTTTCACCGGTTTTTTTGTCTATGGCCACGATGGAGGGTTCGTCCACCACTACTTTGTCGTCCTGGATGATCAGGGTGTTGGCGGTACCCAGATCCACCGCCAGTTCCTGCATGAATAAATTGAATAATTTCATTAGATGCTATATATGTTATGAGTATATATTAAAAACTTATTAATATATATTCATGGGATCTGCTTTTCAAATTGAAACGTAAAGTTAGCGTTTTTCGGGCTCTTCCAGGATAATTTGTTGACTCTGTGGTACCCAAGGAGTTGCCAGCCAGCCTGCTTTCCGGTCAGCCCGTGGATTCGTCTTATATTTGTGTTTTATTTAGTTGATTTATGCTCATTTTTTGGATTGTCGTGTTCCTTTTGCTCAGTGCTTTCTTTTCAGGCACTGAAATTGCCTTTTTCACGGCCAACAAACTGGGCGTAGAGGTAAAAAAGAACAAGGGATCACGCGGCAGTAAAATTCTATCTCATTTTTACGACCACCCGGACAAGTTCATTTCCGTCATCCTGATCGGAAACAACATAGCCCTGGTCAGCCTTTCATACCTGCTTACCGGATTTTTTGAACCTTTCTTTCAGCAAATAGCTCTGGGTGAAGGAATTGAAATCGTACTCAGTACGGTCCTGGTCACTACGGTGATTCTCATATTTGGTGAATTTCTTCCGAAGGTCCTTTTTCGGCTTTATTCCAATGACGTCATTCATTACACTGCATTTCCCCTGGCGGTGGTGTACCGGATTCTGTACATACCATCCCGGATCATGTCTGCCATTTCCAATTTTCTCATCAGCAGGTTTTCCAAAGAAAAAATAGAACCCTCGCGCTACCGCTTTTCGATCCTCGATCTCGAGCATTACCTCGATGGATCCATGAAACTGTCTGATGAAGAAATAGACACGGACATTTTTAAGAATACCCTGAATCTGAAACAGGTACGCGTCAAAAACTGCATGGTGCCACGGAACGAGATCATCCATCTGGATGTAAATGAGCCGGTAGAAGCTTTGATCAGACTTTTTTCAGAGTCTAAATTATCGCGAATCCTGATCACCGAAGGCGACGTCGACAATGTGTTGGGCTATGTCCATCACCAACAGTTGTTTCGCGACAACAAGACCGTGCGCAGCATGATCATGGAAATGCCCTTTGTGCCTGAAACCCTGAACGTGTATGACCTCATGTTGCGGATGAACAAGCTCCGCTTGTCCATCGCATGCGTAGTGGACGAATATGGAGGCACCTCCGGGCTCATCACACTGGAAGACATTCTGGAACAAATATTCGGGGAGATCGAAGATGAGCACGACAAGGAGGATTTTATTGAAAAAGTGATCTCGGAATCAGAATTTGTCTTTTCCGGCAGGCTGGAGATCAATTACCTCAACAACACCTATGGCCTGAGCCTTCCAGAAGGAGAATACCACACCTTATCAGGCTACCTCGTGATGACTACCGGCGCCATCCCTGAACAAGGCATGGAGATTATTCAGGACGGTTACCGCTTTACTTTTGAGCTGGTCAGCGATACACGGATTGAAACTGTCCGCCTCATCCGGGTGTGACAGCGTAATCTTTCCATTTAATCAGAATATTCCCTTGTGGATGATGATGGAATTATTCAAACCTCAGAGAGGCTACCGGGTCGAGGGATGCAGCTCTTGTAGCGGGGTAAAGACCGGACAGGATGCCAACGATCGTACAAACTACCAGTCCCAGGATGATCCAGGCCCATGGGATTAAAAAATCCCCTCCCATCAGCAGAGTCACGATGTTGCCTACGGGAATCCCGATGACCACACCTGCCACCCCACCAATCTGGCAGATCAGGATGGCTTCGATCAAAAACTGATGCATGATATTTTTCCGCGTTGCTCCAAGGGCTTTGGCGATCCCGATCTCCCGGGTGCGTTCAGTGACTGAAACCAGCATGATGTTCATCAGACCGATAGCTGCACCGAGCAGGGTCAGCAATCCGATGGCTACCGTAGCGGCCCTGAGTTTGGCCGTATTGTCCCGGAGAAATGTGATCAGTCCATCGCTGCGATTGATCTCAAAATCATTTTCCTGATAGGGTTTCAGACTGCGGATCACTCTCATTTCACCGGTGGCTTCAGACATCAGTGCATCCTCCAGCGAAGCTTTGGGGGAGGCCACCACCAGGTCGAAGTCACTGTCCTGACGGGCATATTTGGCGCGGGCGCTGTTTAGTGGAATCAGGGCCTGCTTGTCGGCACCTGCATTGATGCTGGCCCCTTTGGATTTGAGGATGCCGACGACCTGAAATCGCTTGTCGTTGATCGAGACGAATTTTCCTATAGCGCTTTTTTCATTTCCTCCAAAAAGGGTTTTGACAAAGTCAGCTCCCAGAATGACCTTATCCAGGCCAAACTCCAGATCCTGGCTTGAAAAATTGCGGCCTTCTGATAATTCCAGTGCAGAGGTTTTGAAATAATTTTCATCAATCCCCCTTACCCGAATGGTAGGAGTGGTTTCCTCATTGCCATATTTTACGGTGGCGTTGGACAGGGCGAAATAACTCATTGAGACCAAAGCCTTTTCGCCAAATCTTTCTTTAAACTCCATGGCCTGATCAAAGGTCACGGCAGGGGACTCCTGCTCCCGGACACCCCGCCGTCTGCGCTTCATCATTTCGTTTTTACGGTCGATGGAAAATGTGTTAGCCCCCAGCGAACTGAAATTTTTACCCATAGAATAAATGATCCCGTCGATGGAGGTCAGGATACCCACCAGCGCGGTGATGCCCAATGCGATGATCACCATGGTCAGGATGGTGCGCATCAGGTTGGCCCTCAGGTTGGACCAGGCCAGTTTGATGATTTCTGTGAAGTGCATGGATCAGCGGTAAAATTAGCCATATTCCCTTGACGATGGGTCGGAATACTCAAAATTAGGTTCCGATACCCAATCAAGGTCTTATTTAGCTTACTTTTGCGCTTTTTCTGCCAGTAAATCAGACATGGACCTCATTCATAAGCTCGAATCCATCCACGAACGCTTCCAGACCCTGGAAGAGCGCTTATCCGATCCCGAGCTGGTCTCCAACATAAACGAATACACCAAAACCAGCAAGGAATACCGCGATCTGGAGGAGATCGTCAGGCTCTATCTCGAATACAGAAAGAATATGGACCTGATCCGCGATGCCAAGGAGCTGATCCAATCTGAGGACAGCGAAATGGCAGAGCTGGCTCGCGAAGAAATGAAAATGGCCGAGAATAAATTGGAAGAATTGGAGGCCGAATTGAAAGTGAAGCTGGTCCCCAAAGATCCGGAGGACAGCAAGGACGTGATCTTTGAGATCCGCGCCGGGACAGGCGGCAATGAGGCCAGTCTTTTTGCGGGAGACCTTTTCAGGATGTACACCCGCTTTTTTGATATGCAGGGATTCAAATGGGAGGTGGTTTCGGAAAATGAGGGATCTGTCGGTGGGTTCAGCAAGATCGTCCTCGATGTTTCGGGTACTGACGTATACGGCAAGCTTAAATTTGAATCCGGAGCCCACAGAGTGCAGCGCGTCCCCGATACCGAAGCATCCGGCAGGGTACACACCAGTGCAGCCACAGTGGTGGTGATGCCCAAAATGGAAATTGAAGATGTCAACATCAACAAGGCTGATCTTAGGGTGGACACCTTTCGTTCCAGCGGTGCCGGTGGACAGCACGTCAACAAGACAGAATCCGGTGTGCGATTTACACACCTGCCTACCGGAGTGGTAGCTGAAAGTATGGACAGCAGATCCCAGCACAAAAACAGGGAAATCGCCCTGGGGCGATTGATCCAGAAAATCCGCGAAGCCACCGTCTCTGCGCATGAATCCAGTGTGGCTGCACAGAGAAGATCGCTGGTAGGATCCGGTGACCGGTCAGATAAAATCAGAACCTACAATTTCCCACAAAACCGCGTCACAGACCATCGCATCAATCTTACTTTGTACAACCTCAGCGAGGTCATGGACGGACATATCGAAGAGATCATAGAAGCTTTGCGCGTTGCCGAAAACATGGAGAAACTGCGTCAGGGGGACGAGGGCAATGCCTGAATGGCAATTTTATACCAGATTAATTTAAATCAGGAAAACTATCTCTTTCCTGTTCTAATTCAAACAGGTCGCGATAATGGAGAAAGCCGGATCATCCGGTCCCTTTTGCAATATTTGAATCATGTGTACAGCCGATGGTTCAGGTATATGGGGAAATTTTTGATGTCAAGGTGGCCCAAGTATTATTTGCCTGAAATTGAATAATAAAAAAACGGCCCCGGAGCAGACCGGAGCCGTTATTCTTTAAATCGAAGCAGAATAAAATTACTGCTTGATGGTCAATACAAAGTGGTCTAAATTATCGCCACCCATTGTCAGGGGCGGAGTCAGTTTGATGTCCGTGATTTTGACGGCCCAATAGTAATTGTCTTTGCGAACAATGTAAACGGCATCTTTCTCACCGGTGATCGGGCTGGCCTGAGGCGTACCTTCGCTGAAGGCATCCACCAATTCAACGCTGTTCAGCAATCCATCAAAATTAAAGCCTGCTTTGGCTTTGCGGATCTGAGTGGTGTTGGGGTTGGTGGCGCGGAACTGCTGAGACCAGTCCAGATTGGGGAAATTGCCTTCTGCAGACAGGACTGCTGTACTGTCGAGCGATCCGGTCTCTGCACCGGTGTATAGGTTGATCCCTCCGAACCCGGCCGGGGCAGCACTGTTGGTCAGCTTTTTTTCAGTCAGGGTGCTGATGCTCATGCCACGGGTGGTCAGTTTGAAGCTGACATCGTCCTTGTTTCCTGCATTGTCCTCCAGGGTAAAAGTATAATTGGTTTCACCGGCTGTTGTTTCTGCAGTCCATTCAAACGTGTAGGTCAGCCCATTCTGGTCAGCAGGATCCAGGATGAGGATGGGATTTGCGGAACCGGGTTGGTCGTTAACCTTGATTTTGGTGAAATCGACGATCTCGTCACTGCCGCCGTTTTTGCGTGCAGTCAGGGTCAAGGTTTTAAGCAGATTGTCACCTTTCGTACCCGTGATTTTAACTTTGACAGTGCTGCCTGCATTGACCGCAGCATCCCCTGTGATAAAGCCTGGGCCGGGATTCAGGGTAAAGTCAATGGAAGGGCCTGTGACGAGGTCTCCGCTTCCGTCATCGGTACAGGAAAAAATGCCGCTGACCAAAAGGCCTGCGAAAAGAAAATAAATCAGATTCTTCATGTCTTAAAAATTTTGTTTTGATCAGGAGAATGAATTACATCAGTTGTTTGAGTTTTTTGATGATGGCCAGTTCGTCGCGTAGGATGTTTGCATTGGGTACAAATGCCTTGAATTTTTCCTTGGCCAGTTTGCTGTCGAGCATGGCTTCGTCTCCGGCTTTCAGCTTGACGGATTTCATCACCGCCTCAATGGCTTTGCCACCTTTGAACAGATACTGAGTGTTGGTGTACAATACTTTAGGTTTTTCTTTCACCGTGTTTTTGTCCTGATGGACGCTGGCGATGAGGTCTGAACCGTCAAAGTAGTAGGAGCTGGTCTTTTCACCCACAGAGCTGGTTACTTTTTTTACCATCTTGCGGATATTGCCTGCATTGTCAGAGAAAAAGCCCACACTGCCTTTTTCGGCTCCCTTCAGGTTCACTGATTTTTCGACCAGATCAGCAGATGCGTCAATGCCTGCTATTTTTTCGCGGATCATGCCGCTTTCTGAAACAGCAGGGGCCGTGGTTTCTGCAGATTTTTTTGAAGCTCCGCATCCGATGGACAGCAATCCGATCATCAGCAATACGGTCAGGGGAGATAAAAATTGGAATTTCATAATAAAAAAGTTTTGTGAAAATTGAATACTTCTACGAGCTCAAAAGTAAATACAGAGCCTGCTTTTGAATACTAACTAAATGTTAAACTGTAATATTGTGCCCGGATGGAACTTACAGTTCAAAATGACCTCGTCATCGGCCTTATGTCGGGTAGTTCGCTCGATGGACTTGACCTGGCAGCCTGTAGGTTTGTGCAGGACAGTCAAGGAAATTGGACTTACCGGATCGAGGTAGCAGAGACCCAGTCCTATGCTCCGGAATGGCGGCAAAAATTATCAGATGCCATCATTCTGAACGAGTCTGATCTGCAGACACTGGATCAGGAGTACGGACTATGGCTGGGGCAGGCTGTGAAA
>Ga0116143_10006171_pt1 | contig 10523 bp, 7 predicted proteins | sample AD_UKC034_MetaG_FD_89745 | JGI IMG/M metagenome (GOLD analysis project Ga0116143, IMG submission 89745) | Active sludge microbial communities of municipal wastewater-treating anaerobic digesters from USA - AD_UKC034_MetaG | ecosystem: Engineered > Bioreactor > Anaerobic > Digestate | place: USA...
GCGAATCCTGCACCCGATTCACCTGCTCGGGCAGCTTCGACCGCCGCATTCAGGGCAAGCAAATTTGTCTGGAAGGCGATTTCATCGATTGTTTTGATAATCTTTCCTGTTTCCTCACTGGATCGAGTAATATCGCTAACGGCTTGGGCCATATCCTGCATATGCTGACCGACCATGGTGACGATGCGCGCTGCTTCCTCCATCTTGTTCTTTGCTTCGAGTGTATGCTCGGAATTCCGTTTGGTCATGGCTGACATTTCTTCTAAGGATGAGGAAGCTTCCTGAAGAGACGCAGCTTGCTGGGCGGCTCCGTCCGCCAGGGTGGCGCTGCTGCCCGAGAACTGCTCTGATGCTGAAGAAACCTGTTCGGCAGCTTCTCTGACTCCACGGATCGTCTGGCTGATCGGCCCGATTATGCTCCGGACCATGACCAGCGTCCCGAGGCTGAGCAGAGCCGTCGCGCTCAGCAGTATCACGATCAGAATCTGCTGGTTCATCCTCTTGAGTGTCGCGACCTCTTCTTGACTCTCCCGGGAAATGGTTTTGTCCAGCGCAATGATCTCCTCGCGCGTTTTGTTAAGGTCGGCGGTGAGCTGCTGGTTATTCTTCCAGCGTTGGTGAATTGCTTTGAAGGATTTTCCGATTTCCGGAAAAGCTTTCTGAAAATATTCTGAAAAAGCGGTGAATGAGTTGTTTTTGAGAACGTCGCCGAAAACATTGTACGCTAAGAGTTGCGCCTCATTTTGCTTAAGGTTATCCTGGATCGACTCGGCCAGAGAGTCTACCGACATTCCATCAGTTTCCAGTATCCCCAGTCCTTCATCCAATTGCAGTAAGAATGATTCCTCGTTGCTCTTGAGAAGAAGGTCGCCAGTAAGCGACACCGACATCCGGCTCAGCGTAGTAACAATATCTTTGACCGAATTGTTGAAAGAGAAAAGAGCAAGATCGTCGATATCGACTGCCGCGGAATACGCAGCAGTGGCCATGCGGTCGATGATGTCGTTGATTTCGTTAGACCTGGTGGTGATATCGATAAGCCGCTCGTTCTCAGCGTCATTGAGTGCGACGATGGATTCATTGTTACTGCGAACTTTCGAAAAAGCATTGCGGTAGCTCTTCAGCTGGCTGGCGAGCGTCTGCAGTGTCGCTCGATTGCCTCCCGCTGTTTTCATGATTTTCTCGAGCGCGTCAATGCTTTTCTGATTCTCGGCGAGAACCGCCTCGGCGCTCTCCTTGTTCATGCGGTGAGCGTACTCCTTTTCGGCAGCCACGGCGGCCATAACCCCGGTCTCCAGCTCTTTGATGCTGGCGTAGAAGTCAGTACACAGCTGGGCCCGGTTATTGAAGAACGCCGAAATCAGCAATGAAATGATAGTAATCGCCAGTGAGGTAATGGTCAGTCCATAGATCTTTTTTGAAACCGTAAGAGTCTTCAGTCCAAGAAAATTAAGTGAGAGTCTCATGGTGTATCAGCCTCCCTACCACGAAAAGGTTTGATTAAGGGACCTGCTAGAATTGGAGCCGGTCTTCCTATCAAGGAAGTTGAGACGTACAGGACATGTGGGCGCGAGCTGCAGATAGCTGGCAGGCGCTACTGTCCGGCTCGTTGTTTTCCCAAACGTATATCGGCTTATTATAGGAATACTTTAGGAACCGCAGGGATTTCTATGTGGCCAAGAGAAAAACTGCTCCAAGGCAGAATGAGAAATTGCTTCGCTACCGATATATGGCCAAATAATAAGGACAATCTGGAAGAACAACAGTGCCGGGGAACCATCTTATTCGAGCAACGTCTAATGCGAGCAATCTGATCTCTGATCCTGCTTTCCTGAAACTGCTTTTTGGGACGATTTGTATGTTTGGATATCCGGTACAGAACCTCGTCATGAGTGTTCTTGCGGCACTGGGGTAAAGCCGCATCTGGCGCTTTTCTAATGCCTGTTGGATTTTCAAGAACTTTGGCAAGCTCCTGATCTTGCCAAGCTTCAAGAGAGGAAAAATACAGCGGATTGCTGTCAAGAGTGGCTCAGTGCAAGGAATCTACGGGCAATCTGCTGAGCAATCATTGGTGCGTTGCCGCCGGATCGATTATTGACAATTACCACTGCTGATCCACCTGCAGAAACGACGTGCTGCATGATGGCAGCGGTGTCCTCGATCATCGACGGCTGCAGCATTCCTTCTATCATTGAATCGAAGGGATGTGTGGCCACATAGGCATCTTCGTACTTCATGCCTCGCGGGGTAAGCAAACGGATAATAGATACTTTATTCCGATTGAATATTTTCTTGTCTGCTCTTCGAAACTGCTCGCTCAGAGACGGCAGCCAGGTCCAGTGCGAGAGAACCTGGCCGATTCCAGTCCTTTCATAAAGGCCGAACATCTCCGGAGTTAAATAGTCTGCGGTCCTCAGCTCAACGTGGTAGCGATCATCAGATGGTATGCTGCTGAAGAATTCATCGAAAAGGGCGACGGCGCGCTCGGCAGAGATTCTTTCGTTCGTGCGGTGGTATTCCTGTTCAAAGATGAAAGCGCCGAGATGGGGACCCAAAAGTTCACGAACCGGGTTGTAGAAGCGTTCGGTGAACAGAACTGGATTCAGGTAGTCGGGGTTATCGATGAAGCGAGTTCCCTCCCGAAGTCGGTGTGCAGTAATCGCCTGCGGTACTTTGAGGATTATACGGTCATTTTCGTGGAGCTGTTCCCGATACTTGCTTAGCAGCGAGAAAGTGCGAGAGTACCGGCCGTCAGGCTCAAGGAGCACGTGATAGAACGTGTAATCGATTTCCAGCACCGGAAAATGCTCAAAGTATTCATGGCTGCTTTCAACCGGGAGCACTTCTTCAACAAACGATCTTCCTCCGACCCGGTGCGTCCTGCGCGAGATTCTGCCGGCATATCGTTCGGCCGTATAGATAGTTCCCTGCCATCCGGCGTAACGGTCACTGGCTGTTCCGATGGCGATCAAAGGATGCAGGCCACGAAAGTGAAAGCAATCGATGTCGCTACGGCTGTCAGGGTGGGACATAGTACGGCGCCTCGCTTGTCACCTACCTTTCCCAGTATGAAAGCTATTCTTCCTCTGCCAGAAAGCTCACATCACCCTTGCCCTTGCGCAGAACCTGCACTTGATCGTCAGTAAGATCGATGATAGTGGATACATCGGCAGCATACCTGCCGCCATCGATGACTGCACCAAGGCCGCGTCCGAACATCTCTTCGATCTCCTCGGGATCAGTGTAATACTCTGTCTGTTCGGGATTGGTGACGCTGGTGGTAATCAGGGGATGTCCTAATGCAGTCACGATGGCCAATGCAATGGCATTATCCGGAACCCTGATTCCAACTGTTTTTTGGTTAGTGAGCATGGTCTTCGGTACCAGCTTGGTAGCGTTCAGGATGAATGTATAGGGTCCGGGAATAACTGAGCGCATGATTCTGAAGGCATAATTAGATACGTGAGCATACTTGCTGATATCCTTGAGGTCGGGACAGATAATGCTCAGCCGCTTGTTCTTGTGGTGCTTCCTCAAGCTGCGCAGCCGTTCGAGGGCTTCCTTCTGGAATACGTCACAGCCAAGCCCGTACGTAGTATCAGTCGGATAGGCGATGATCCCACCCGCGAGCAGTATTTCGACACTCCGTTTAATCAAGCGAGGCTGCGGATTCTGGGGATTTATTTCAAGGATCATGTCTGATACCTAAGGGTAAATGTTCTTGATCGTGAAGAATACGAAAACTGCTTCGGTCTGTCATGTTATTTAAATGAACCAATGCGATAACAATAACAAATAAAAGTCCTCCCGGCAAGGCTATGCTGTGACTTGGAACATTTTACAGGTACTCTTCATCTCCCAAGCCGTCGATTCCCCGAATTCGGAACGTTCGCCCACAGGCACACGGCTTTTCATCCCAGCGGGTGATAATGTCAAATGTGTCTGGCCAGCGATAAAAAAGCAGTAAGGGAAAGCGCGATATCCAGAACATGAACAGAGCCGGACTGACGATTGACAGAACCGTGAAGATGTGGTTTATTTTTTCCCTCAATCATCGCGACATGGTCACGATGCCGAGTGCCCTGCTTCGCGAAAGTACCGTACCCATGATCATCAGCGTTTTATACCTTCATGCGGTGTGCACAAGACATCGGCTAAAGGATGAACCGCCTAAGAGCTTTTTGATTCTTACCAGGACTGTAAACGAAAAGGTGTTAAACAACATGCACTCTGAATTAGAGGTACAACGGGGAAGAGAGATTCTCGCCGCTAAACGCAAGATTTTGGGTCGAGGTCTTTCGTATGCAGAGAAGATTCTTTTTCTTCACGAACTCCCGTCTGCTTCCGGAAAGAAGCTCCGCCGCGGCAGAGATCAGATTCGGTTGTGTCCGGATCGAGTCGCTTTGCAGGATGCTACCGCTCAGATGGCGATTCTGCAGTTCATACAAGCGGGAAAAGAACGCACCTGTGTGCCGGCAACCATCCACTGTGATCACCTCATCCGTGCCCGAGAAGGAAACGGACCCGACCTTGCTCAAGCCCTTGCTGACAATGCCGAGGTCTATGCATTTCTTTCTTCCGCCGCTCAACGCTACGGGCTTGGCTTCTGGGGGCCCGGATCGGGAATCATTCACCAGGTGATTTTAGAGAATTACGCAGTGCCCGGCGGCCTGATGATCGGAACCGATTCACACACTCCCAATGCCGGTGGATTGGGGATGGTAGCAATCGGAGTGGGAGGTGCAGATGCCGCTGAAGTGATGGCCGGACTATCGTGGGAAACTACCTGCCCAATCATCGTGGGCGTACATCTTACTGGACGGCTTCAGGGATGGGCCTCAGCCAAGGATATCATCCTGGAGTTGCTGAAACGCTTTACGGTCAAGGGCGGGACCGGAAAGATCTTCGAGTATTATGGCGAAGGCGCTCGGAGGCTCTCCGCAACTCAGAAAGCGACGATAACCAATATGGGTGCTGAGCTTGGTGCAACGTCTTCGGTTTTCGTCTACGATTCCTCGATGGATGCGTACTTGCGAAATGTGGGCCGGTCTGAAGATGCCGATCAGGCCTCTGAACAAGCTGCCTTGCTGACTCAGGACGAAATCTGCCGTACCCACCCAGAAACGGTCTTCGACGAGATTGTGGAGATCGACCTATCCCGAATACGGCCTGCGTACGCAGGTCCTTTCAGCCCGGATAATGTCGTGAGCGCAGGGGATGAGGCTGTAGCTCTCCTGAATGCCGAAGCTCTTCCCGCTGAAATCTCAGCTGTTCTCATCGGCTCGTGCACAAACTCGTCCTACGCTGATCTTGCCGCGGTTGCCCAGGTTCTTCAACAAGGTATCCAGCATGGACTTCGACCCCGAATTCCGCTGCTGCTTTCTCCCGGGTCAACTCGGACATTTGAGACCATCAAGCGCGACGGTATTCTGGATATCATCCTGGACGCAGGCGCTATGATCCTTACCGCATCCTGTGGCCCCTGCATCGGTCAGTGGGACCGCACAGATGTGACGAAAGGTACCCCGAACTGCCTGTTCACCACCTTCAATCGGAACTTTCGGGCTCGGAACGATGACAATCCGGAGAGCCGAACGTTTTTGACGTCACCGGCTCTGGCCGCAGGCCTTGCGCTTTCCGGAAACGTTGGATTCGATCCGGAAACGGATACCATTACGGCTCCGGACGGGACCACCTTTTCGCTTGTACCTCCGAATCCCCCAGCACTTCCTGAAAAGGGCATCTCTCCTGTGAAAGGAACCTTCCTGCCGCCGATGAATGATGGAGAACGAGTCGAGATTAGGATTGATCCGGCATCAGAACGGATTGAGCTGCTGCGCCCCTTCGAGCAGTGGAACGGGCGAGACTTTTTGAGCCTCCCGGTTCTTGCGAAGACCAGAGGCAAAACCACGACGGATCACATTTCGCCTGGAGGCTCCTGGCTCCGGTATCGCGGGCATCTTTCAAACATCTCAAATAACCTGCTGGAAGGAGCTGTGAATGCTTTCAACGGCAAAACGGGTTTGGGCACTAACGTGCTCACCGGTGAGCGAGATATTCGATTTTCCGCTTTGGCCAGAATCTATAAGGAACAAATCGGCGGATCAGTGATTGTTGGTGATGAGAACTATGGTGAAGGTTCCAGCAGAGAGCATGCTGCCATGAGTCCGCGGCATCTGGGAGTGAAGGCTGTTATTGCCCGTTCATTTGCCCGGATACACGAAGCAAACCTCAAGAAGCAAGGCATCCTTCCGCTTACATTCACAGACCCGAATGACTACGAGACAATCGACGAAATGGATCGCATCAGCCTGATAGACTTGGATCATCTAAACCCACACGCATCTCTTAAGGCGATCATTACCAAGCCGGATCAAGACCACGTAGAAATCCTCCTCAATCATAGCCTCACTGAAGAACAGATTACCTGGTTTAAAGCCGGCTCGGCTCTGAATATGGCGCGGAGAGCTGATACGGATGGCTGTGGAACAGTGAAGAGTAAGGAGTAAGCGAAAGCCTCTGGGCGCCGTCCAGGTAGATCGCAGAAGAAATCCTGCCACAGGCGGGACCCACCCTGCTTCTCAGCCATCGGCGCAGAGAGCGCAGGGAAAAGAAATTCGTCGTTGTGAGCATCAGAACCCGCGGCCCGAAGGCGGGCTTATCCATGGGAAGCAACACTAGGCAGGTATGCGGAAGTCGATTTCTCAGTCATCACGCGTCCCGCGTGACCCCTTCAAAATGACACTCTCCTGCCGACTTCGGAAATAGCACTGCCTCTGCGCCAAAGTTTTTTTGGACACCTGCTTAGGTTTTAGCAACTAGTGCTTAGCATTTCCTGACCGTTCTTCTTTGTTACAGCCAAACCAAATGCTCCCATTCTCCATTTTCCCGTTTTTCCAGTCTCCCATCATTCCGCTCCGCTGTCGATGAATCCCGCGAAGCGCGGGATCAGCGGGCAACGCGCAGCACATAAACGGTAAACACATCTTCGTGCCTAAACCTTGGCTACGTTGTCAGCGAAGTCAGGATCCTCGATGATTTTTCGAGCAAACTTGATGTACTTGGTCACGATTGCCCTCACCGCAAACTGCAGGGCATACTCTCGTATCGGTTTTTCGAGAAGGTGGTTTACACCCGATGCAATGCACATGTTAACCACGTCTTCACTGGCCGCGCCTGTAACAATTATTGCATCTTCATAGGCCATAGGGAATTTTTCCGAGATGGTGTCAAGAAATGTAAATCCGGTCTTGTCCCCGAGAAAAACGTCTACCACAAAGACAGCCAATCCGGTGGGGTGGTTACGGCAATAGTCGACCGCTTTATCAAAATCCGTAAAGGGCACGACATCACCCCACGAATAAAATAACTTGATTACTTCGGAAAGCCCCTCGCACACTTCCGGATCATCGTCCATGACAATTACATCAAGACCTTCTGGCATAACTCTGCTCCTCTCTTGTTCTCAAAATTCCCGTCCCGGTTGTACTGCTTGTTTTCAGACTAGGCACTTCTCGACTAGAGCATTCCCAGGATAGCGAACCATTTTTGATTCTATAAAAATATCAAAAGCTTAGTCAAGAGGAATTATGGACGAATGAACAAATCCGTTGAAAAGTCGACTGAACTTCTAAGCCGATAACATTATAAGATATTTTAATGATTTAGCCGCCATTCCGGGTTCGGCCGGCGAAGGCTGTGCCCGATATTTTTGCGTCTTACCGCAGGTGCTATCAGTGCAAAATGAAGGAACTGTCTCGCGAGCGAGCTGGTAATCAGGCCGCCGATTCCTTTACGTATACTTGAACCAATGCTGATGATATCGTAAAAAGTCCCGGTTGTCATCCGGGGGTAAACACGCCAACGGCGTGAGGTAAGCGCAGCCATCTATCCCGCGCCGTCCGGGATCACTTCGTCATCCTTAAGTCGACTTTTTACGAGTCCATCGATTCTAATTCCACTTGACTTCCTGCATGAACCAGTCTAACAATCCGGGAGTTCAGGCCCTGCGATCAGTGCAACGAGGACAGGTGATTACGAAAATGCACATACCTGCGATTGCTGGAGAAGGAGATCTAGCCCTGGCAAGCAGGTATGATAGACAATACTCCGACAACACCTAAGAAAGGATACCTTTATGCTGAAAAAACTGTTTTCTCTGGTGCTTCTTTTGGCCCTGGTGGGTGGGTGTACGTGACCATATGCGCAGAAAGGCAGTGCTGGAAGCACGTCCGGACAGACTTCTGCACAACAATCCGCGGTTGAACAACACAAGGCTCCGTCCTCGGCGAATTAAGTACAAACGGATACATTTTTACGGCACGGAGATCTGTGCCCGTGGTGTTTCGGGAGAGTGTTCGCGGCGAAGAGAAGCAGTTTGATATAACCCTGCCTGTCCTCTCACGGAACGATGAGGGAGCTGCGTTAACGGTGCTCCTGCTCGGGGAGGTTTCCTGGCTGAACATTGTCAGGATTAGAAGTGGTTCGATTCCCCCCAAAGAATTCTATGCGTTGAACCTTTTAGCGATTTTTTTCATCATAGCACTAAATACCGCTAGAACTCGAGCAAAAGACTCTGCTATAATGACCGAGTATGAATCCTGCTGCTTCGACGGCTTGGCGTGTAATTTCGCCAGATCACTACACCAAAAGAAAGGAGGTGGACTATGATGAGAAAGTTATTTATCGTCCTTCTTGTTGGCCTGTCTCTCTTCTGCCTGACCGTTACCGCCTGCAAGCAACAATCTCAGGAGGCAACTCCTCCTGCCGAGTCAACCGCAACGCCTCCAGCGGCACCGTCCGCGCCTGGAGAGCAGCCTGCACCGATGGAAGAACAGGCTCCGGCACAGGGTCAGTAATAAGCTCGTTAGAGAGAATGGCAAAGCACTAGTGCGAAAGAGAGGAAAGATCATCTTTCCTCTCTTTCGTTATGGCGCGTTTGATGGTGTTGTGAACCGCTCCAAGCACGTGGATCGTTTCATCCGGGCCTGGTGGAACGATGGAGCCGTTAGACTGCTGCGCGTCGCGGAACCGGAACGGATGTGACGGCTGGAATGGTTTAATCTCGTCGAGCACCGCGCAGCTGGTGTAAGGGCAACCAAGAGGGTTGCCCCTGCTGCTGCGTATCATATTTTGCTTTCAGCGGGTGCACTGCAATCAAGACGCCTGATCAGGCCTGGTGAGTTCTTTCATGTAGATTTTCTTGTGATCGCCGACGCGGTAAAAATCCTCCAGAATGGCTACGATTCGATATCCATGCTTTTCATAAAATGCATGAGCAGGAGCATATCCGTTTGTAGATGACGTGTCTACGTATACACGGCGGGCTTGTTCAGCGATAAGCGACCGCTCCATGGCTTCAAGCAGCTGCTCGCCAATACCGCTGCGCATCCATGCACCAGCCACAGCAATCCAGTAGAGATCGAAACAGCCGACTGTCAGAGGAATCGGTCCGTAGCAGATATACCCTGCAAGGACATCTCCGGCACTGACTGCGCAGAGAATGCGATAGTCGCTTGTTTCAGGATGATCCAGCGCCTCCACCAAGACCTCGATCCCAATGTCTATATCACTTGCATTAAAATTGGCAGTCTCTCTCAACAGAGCACAGATCTGTTCCCTATCCTGAGGTTCAACTGGCCGTATGCGCACAGCGTGATCGCCCTGCATGGAGTTCTTGGTCATAGTATGTCCCGGTTCATGAATTCTTTCCGGCACGGTCCTGAGGAAACAATAAGAAAAACTAATCGCTTGGGCAATGCCAAGGTCCCGTCACCGATGAAGTACGCGGGCAGTCACCGGCTGCACTCGATCATTAATGATTCGTTCGGCAACATCCTTGGGGGTGAGATTCCGTTGTGCGGCTGCGGCAAGAAAGCCTCCCTCAGGGGCAAGGCAGGGATTGGCGTTTACTTCGAGAACCCAAGGCCTCATATCGGAATCGACCCGTAAATCGACCCGGGCGTACCCGTGCAAGTCAAAAATGTTCCAGCACCGCTTCGCAATCTCGGCGAGCTTCGCCAGGAGAGAATAATCTGCAGCAGGATAGTCGAAGGTTCTGGGCGTATGGTCATATTCGAAGGACTCTTCCAGCCACTTGGCCCGGTACCCAACAATTTTCTGTTTTTCAGGAGGAAAATCCTCGAAAAGAATTTCTGCAACCGGAAGGACTTCTCCGCCCTCGGGCGAAGCCAGGACAGATACATTGAACTCTCTGCCGGCTATAAATGATTCCGCAAAGCATCGGGTGCCCACCTTCTTTTCGCGATCGGCAATGAGCTGAAAAAGGTCTTCAGCATGACTGACAGATACCACAGCGTCATCATCAAGGCCTGCAGACGCATGTTCCCATACGGACTTGATTATGTACTGACCTTCAGTATCCTTCGGGCAGCTGCCTGAGAGTCCGCCATCCCACCATGCCGGCGTTGGCACTCCGGCACCGGCCATGATTGCCTTTGCCGTCGGCTTATGAGAGGTGACGAACAGTGCTTCGCTGCTGGAGCCGGTATAGTGGACTCCGA
>Ga0116143_10006177_pt1 | contig 10521 bp, 8 predicted proteins | sample AD_UKC034_MetaG_FD_89745 | JGI IMG/M metagenome (GOLD analysis project Ga0116143, IMG submission 89745) | Active sludge microbial communities of municipal wastewater-treating anaerobic digesters from USA - AD_UKC034_MetaG | ecosystem: Engineered > Bioreactor > Anaerobic > Digestate | place: USA...
ACCCGGCACCAGCCGGGTGACGAGCGCCCCGAGAATATTCCCGGCGCGAAGAAAGCAGGAAAGAGGTGCTATCCTCAACAGAACATAGAGAACGGCAAAAAACGGGCGCTCGACCAGATAGCCAAGGTATTGGTTGAAACGTTTCTTAGACACGGTGATCGGTGAGCGTGGCGGCGTCTTTGTATATCATGTTGGTGTGGCAGTTCGCTTCCCCGGCTCTTCGAGGATCTGAGAGTCAGGTATTTGCTGCGTCTGATAGCCCATGAACTGCGTCTGATACAGCTTTTTATAGATCAGATTTTCGCGTAACAGCTCTTCATGGGTGCCTTCACCCATAATCTCACCCTTGGAAATGACGACAATCTTATTTGCCTTCTTGATGGTGGAAAGCCGATGGGCGATTACGAAGGTGGTTCTGTTGATCATCAGGTTTTCCAAGGCCTTCTGGACCGCAATTTCGGATTCGCTGTCGAGACTTGAAGTTGCTTCATCCAAAATGAGGATCGGCGCGTTTTTTAAGATAGCGCGGGCAATAGTGATTCGCTGCTTTTCACCTCCAGAGATCTTGACTCCTTGTTCACCAACAATCGTGTCGTATCCGTCAGGAAGTCTTAGAATAAATTCATGTGCGTTTGCCGCCTTGGCAGCAGCGACAATCTCCGCATCGCTCTTTTCGTGATCGCCATAGCTGATGTTATAGCGCACGGTGTCATTGAATAAAATTGTCTGTTGAGTGACCAGACCGATGGCTGCTCGCAGGGAACTGATAGTATAATCCCGAATATCCATACCGTCGACGAGAATTCGGCCTCCACTAACATCATAAAATCGCGGAAGCAGATTGACTAGGGTGCTTTTCCCTGCACCGCTGGGCCCGACTAAGGCGATAATATCCCCGGTATTGGCGGTGAGGTTAATATTCTTAAGCACCATGTCGTCTTCGTACCGGAAAGAAACATCGTGAAACTCGATACCTTTCTGGATTGACTGCAGAGTTACCGCCGCTGGGCTGTCGACAATGTCGGGCTTAATATCGATTACGGAAAAGATTCGCGCTGCACCGGCAACCCCCTCCTGAATAGAATGATTTGCTTTGTTGAGCCGTTTTACCGGCCCATACAACAACGATAGAGCAGTCATATTAGCAAAGAAGGTGCCTGTCGTGGTGGTCCCTTGAATGACTGCATATCCGCCGTAAAGAATGAAGAAAGCGGCCAGCAAAATTCCGTAGCTTTCCATCACCGACGACGACAGCGCTTTTACCTTGGTCTTCTTGAGAATGAAGCGGAAATGGCTTCGGTTTTCTTTGGCAAAGCGCTGGTTTTCAAAAGGTTCCATGCAGAATGCCTTAATGATGCGATTTCCGGTGATGGTTTCATGAAGGCAGGTGGAAATGTCAGCCATCTTTTCCTGTCCTCGCGCCGAGAACCGGCGGACAGTTTTTCCAAAAAGATAAATGGGAATAACCGCCCAAGGAAGGACAAGAAATGCAATAAGCGCCAGCTTCCAGTCCTGATAGAAGACAAGACAGATCAGTCCAAGGACTGTGACAAAGTCTTTTGCAGCACTGGTTACCGTGTCCGACACTGCCTTTTGAATGAGATTGACGTCATTGGTTATCCGCGAGATCAACACGCCGGTGGCATTTCTGGTAAAGAAGGCGACGGAGAGCTTCTGTAGATGGAAATAAATACCGTCACGTATATCGCGTACTACGCTAAGCCCGACGTACGCCATAAAATAAGCTTGATAGTACTCAGCAATCCCGCGGCACAAGTCGATGGCGAAGAGAGCGAGGATGATGAACTTAAGCATCGAAGCATCTTTTTGGATAAACACTTCATCCAGCGTGGGTTTCATCAGCCGAGCCAACGCCCCAACGGATAAGGCATAAACCATCATGCAGATGATAGCGAGGAAGAGGCGTGTCCGATAGGGTCTGATATACGCCAGCAGACGTCTATACTCGTGCATGGAGCCGATCCTCTTTCAGGAAGGTATGAATGACTTCAGCAGCCCGCTGGGAAGCTCCTGGTTTGCCTAACGAATTTCTGAGCGATGCAAGTTCCTGCTTTATTGTGTGTCGTTTTTCAGGATCCTGCATGAGCTGTAGAACTGCTTCCGCAATACGATCAGGATTGCACTGGCTTTGAATAAGTTCCGGTACGATCGTCTTGCCTGCCATGATGTTCACCATACCAATATTTTTTGTTCTTATCAATAACCGGCCCAGCAAGTAGGTGATCGGCGAAACACGATAGACAATGATCATTGGCGTTCCGATAATAGCGGTTTCCATGGTGGCGGTACCGGAAGCAACCAGAGCTAGTTCAGAAATATTGAGAATATCGTGGACATGTCCTTTTATCACGTGCACCCAGGCGTCATAAGGCTTGGTCAGAGCTAGAATTCTATCTATATCCAGGCCCGGTGCCACCGGAACAATAAACTGAACGGTCTCAAGCTGCTGGACGACCAAAGGTACGGACTTGAGCAGCGCCGGAAAATTCATCTGTATCTCACTGGGACGGCTGCCCGGCAGCAAGGCTATGGTAGGTTTGCCAGGGGTGAGTCCAAAATAGCTTAACGCTTCGCTGCGGGAAAAGCGGGACTTGACCGAGTCGAGCAGAGGATGGCCGACAAATGTGACATCCACGCCTGCTTGTTCGTAAAGTGCTTTTTCGAAAGGGAAAATGACGATCATCTTAGTTACGAGGCGAGCAATTGTTCGTATTCTGCCTCTTCGCCAGGCCCAGATCTGTGGGCTGATATAGTAGATAAGCGGAATCTTCAGGTGGTGCACGGTACGGGCAAGCAGGAGGTTAAAGTCGGGATAGTCAATCAGGATGACGAGGGCAGGCGGATCTGACTGAAGTCTTGCTTTAAGCCTACGATAGGTGCCAAGAATGGTGCCCAACTTGGAACATACCTCGGTGATACCGACCACTGCCATTTCCGAAATGTGTGCCAAAAGATTCACTCCTGCCGCTTGCATGGCATCGCCGCCAACGCCACAAAACTCAAGCGAAGGATTAAGTTCTCGCAGAGCACGGACCAGGTGAGATCCGTGGATGTCGCCTGATACCTCTCCGGCAACAATGAGAACGGTATGTTGTTTCGCCTCTTCTACGGCCACTGTTACACGCTCTCCGAGATCTGCCGAATAATTTCCTTTGCAACCTTGAGCGCTTTCAGACCGTCTTCTCCGGTAACCAAAACTGGCACCTTGCCCTGCACTGCATCTATGAAAGCCTGCACCTCCACCTGGAGGGCGTCATATTCTGGTGGCTTGATCTGCTGGGCAGTGATTTGGGGAAATGATGATCCTGGAGGGCCGGGCATTTTGCGATAGATAGCAACCATGCGTTCGGCAAAATCGATTGAAAGATACGCGTCGGGTTGAAAGATCCGGACCTTGCGCATGGTTTTCAGGGAAACGCGGCTGGCAGTGACATTAGCCACGCATTTGTTTGCGAAGCTGATGCGGGCGTTGGCAATATCGATTGTTGTGGAAAGAATCGGAACGCCGGTGGCGCGAATCTCAGTAACATCTGATCGCACCAGACTCAAAATGACATCAATGTCATGGATCATAAGGTCCATGATGACATCGACATCGAGAGCCCGTTCGACAAACGACTGCAGCCGGTGGGATTCAATAAACCGGGGAGCGGTCAAGGTGTCATCCAGCGCTCGCAGTGCTGGATTGAAGCGCTCCAGGTGCCCAACCTGAAACACTACGTTCCTCTCGTGAGCCAGCCGCACGAGTTCTTCTGCTTCGGCGGTCTGTGAAGCGATGGGTTTTTCAATGAGTACATGAATACCTCTCTGGAGGAACTCTCGTGCGACCGAATAGTGCAACTTTGTAGGCACAGCAATACTGACAGCTTCCACCTTGTCGTAGAGGTCAGATGAATCAGCATATGCAGTGGTCTGATTTTTCCGGGCTACTTCTTCCGCCCGCCCCAGAACCGGATCGACAACACCAATAAGGTTTGTTTCTGGTATCCGGCTATATTTATCAGCGTGAAATTTCCCAAAATAGCCGCATCCAATAACACCGACGGTAAGTTTCTTCATGCATTACTCCGCTATTGACGGCACTGCAAAGGTCCGTCCATTTCGCTTTTTACGTGGATAAAGGCAGATGCACAATCCGCGCTGCGGGGATAAAAAGCTGAAGCGCAACTCGCGCTGCGGGTTACGAGTCCTTCGTTAGTCATGAACCTGTAGGCTGGAACTGCAACTCGTAACCTGATTCTAACGGAAGATCCGCTTCGGCCGGGATTTCATTCTCACATTACCGGCAAGGCAGTGCACGTCTGTCACTATTGAGCGACCACGACAATTTCTGCTTCATCTGCCGCCTTGATCAGCTCGTCTTTATCTATAAGAATAGTCTTGCCTTGTTCGATTACCAGTACGTTTGCGCCAGCTTCCCGCATCACCGCAACGGTCTGAGGTCCGACTGCAGGCAGATCGAAACGCAGGTCTTGCTGTGGCTTGCTTACCTTAACAACGATTAGCCCTTTGCCGCCCCCGAGCTTCCCAGCACGACGGATGGCCTCATCGCTGCCTTCGATGGCCTCAACTGCCAGTACCACCTTATTTTTGACGATGATCGTCTGACCGATATCGAGACGTCCTATCTCCTTGGCCAGGTTCCACCCGAACGCAATATCCTGGAGTTCGTTGGCGTTAGGGTGCTTTTGCGTGAGGCAGCCGTGAGGACTCAAAAGCTCAGAGAGAAAGAGCGTCGAGCTGTGAATCGTTATACCCTGCTTCTCTATCTCTTCGCAGATGCCTCGCAAGAGGACATCATCGTTAAGAGTTCGCAGGCGCGCTATGAGGGCAAGGGCTTGCAGATCAGGCATTGCGCTGGTGAACATGACCGTCTTGTTAATGCCGCCGAGAAGAGCTGCGTCTCGCACCTCTTCAGACTTGAGGACCTTTATGATTTTGCCGAGCTGTCCAACCTTGATCCAGTAAATACGAGGAACATAGTCTTCCAGCTCCGGGTCGGTCTGGCCCTTATGTGCAATGGCGATCACTTCCACGCCCTGCTTTTGAGCGGACTGGGCGAAAAGGATTGGGAAGCGGCCGTTGCCCGCAATCAGCCCGAAACGCCGAAAGGGACTAGCGATGGATTCCTCGTTTTGAGGTTTTGATGAAAGTGAGGAGCTGCTCAACTTCAGGAGAATCCTTTATCGTTTCTTCAGTTTTGACGATGGCCTCTTTCAAAATGAGCCCGGAGCGAAAGAGAATCTTGTAAGCCTGTTTCAGATTTCTGATCGTTTCTGGTGAAAAGTTGTGCCGCCGCAGGCCGACGAGATTGAGTCCATAGAGTCGCGCACGGTTCCCTGCCGCCAGGCAGAAAGGCGGCACGTCTTGGGATACCGCCGAGCACCCACCAATGAAGGCATAGCTGCCAATATTAACAAACTGATGAATCGCCACCAGTCCGCCGATGATTGCATAGCTGTCGATATGAATGTGCCCGGCCAGAGTGGCTCCATTTGCCATGATGACATAATCATTAATAGTACAATCATGGGCGATATGTGTGTAGGCCATCAGGAAACAAGTGCTGCCGACGGAAGTAATCCCGCCTCCTTCCTCAGTTCCCCTATTGATGGTCACGTATTCACGCACGATTGTACCATCGCCGATCACCAGCCGTGTTTTGCTTCCCTTATACTTGAGGTCCTGAGGAGCGTCTCCGAGCGAGGAAAATGGAAAAACTGAACATCCTTTGCCAATTTCCGTCGGTCCCTTAATGATCACATGGGCGTCGACTATAGTATCATCGCCGATAACGACCGAAGGACCGATAATCGAGTAGGCACCAACGGAAACGTTGTTGCCCAGATGCGCACCGGGATCGATGATTGCAGTTGGATGGATCATGAGTATCCTTTCGTACAGATGATCGTTGAGTTAGCAGATATCATACCGGCGAGACAATGCTGATTACGGTCTTTGCTTTTCTACGACCGAGGCCAGCAGCTCGGCTTCAGCAACCAGATCATCGGAAACAGTAGCCGTGCCCTGAAAAACATATAAGGTTCCTTTGTGCTTGAGCATTACCATATTCAGGACTATCTGATCGCCGGGAAAAATCGGCTTGCGGAATCGTGCCTTGTTTATACCAGAGAAGAATAGATTCTTTTCCTTCGCCCGCTCGGGATCCATCGCCAGTACACAAATGCCGCCGGCCTGAGCCATAGCCTCGAGTATGAGGACGCCGGGAAAGATCGGATTCTCGGGGAAATGACCCTGAAAGAAGGGTTCATTGGCAGTGATGTTCTTGATTGCCACGATCCGCTGTCCAGGTTCAATTTCACTGATGCGATCAACGAGAAGAAAGGGATAACGGTGAGGAAGTATCGTTAGAATTGTGTTGGTATCCATCATTACAAGCGCTCCTAATTATCGCGGGTCATCATTATGTCACCGATCACAGGCAGTAGACAGCATTGGGAATACTGGTTCTCTCCCTTAAGAAACACCCAGTATTCCAAACTTCCAATATCCCGGCCTCGTGCCGTATTCACCATCCCATCACTTCATGATTCCTCTTTTCCGTTTTTATTGTGCTCCAGCCGTTCCTCCAGCCTGGCGACTGCTTCCTTTAACTGCTTCAGTTCTGTATGCATCTCCGGCAGGCGGCTGCATAGTATTTTAGATTTGAGCCAATCCCGGTGAGGAATGGCAGGACGGCCGGAAACAACGCTACCCGCAGGCACGTCCTTGTGGACGCCGCCGGTCGCAGTAACCGTAGCACGGTCTCCGATGTGCAGATGCCCGGCAATACCGGCTTTGGCTGCCAGGATGACCCGGTTTCCAATTTCAGTACTGCCGGCAATGCCGGACTGGGCGACAACAACAGTATCTTCGCCAATGACGACATTGTGAGCTACCATCACCAGATTGTCGATCTTGGCTCCTCTCTTGATCCAGGTTTTCCCGAGGGCTGCACGATCTACGGTCGAGTTTGCACCGATTTCCACATCATCATCGATCTGAACAATGCCTACCTGCGGAATCTTGATAGAAGCACCCTGGTGGTCTCGCGCATAGCCGAATCCGTCACCGCCGATAACGACACCTGGATGCAGAATTACTCGATCTCCCAGAATCGACCGTTCCTGCAGCACGACATTCGAATGTAGAATTACATCGTTGCCAATACGCACCTGAGCGCCAATAATCACGCCAGGGTGGATAACAACACGATCACCAATGACAGTGTCTTCGCCGATAAAGACAAGGGGAGAAATCGACGGTTCGGCTCCGATAACCGCGCTCTCAGCAATTACCGCCTGAGGGCTGATTCCGAGCGGACAAAAAGGCTTTTCGAAGCACAGTCTTGCTATAATTGCATAGGCTCTATAGGGATCAGGCGCAATAATCAAGGGAAGATCGGTGTCGCTGATTCTCTCGGCAGCAATGACTGCTGATGCCTGTGTGCTGCTCAAGAGACGGCGATAACGCGGATTGGTAAAAAACGTGATATCGCCGCTTCGGGCATCAGTCAGGCTGGCAATGCCGGATATAACGATTGAGGCGTCACCGATGACGGTTCCATTAACCAGAGCTGCCAGTTCCGCTAATGTTTTGTTCACAAGATTCTCCCGCTTACTTTTTCGCCGGAGTGGCAGCTGACTTTTTGCCGTACTGCTGGTTATGGCGCTTGATGATCTCGTCCGTCACATCCAGCGAAGCATCCACGTACGGTACCAGGCTGCGCTCGAGAATCAAGGTGTAGCCGTTTTCTTTGCCGTAGGTGTCCGCAATCTGAATAATCTCGGCGGTGATGCGCTGTACCAGCTCGTTATGACGTTGGCGGATATCGTTTTCTTTATCTTTTCGATAACGCTCCCAATCGCGGTACTCTTCACGGAACATCCGCATCTTGTCGCTTAGCGCCTCTTCATCGAGCAGAGTGGACTGCCGCTCCAGGTTCTCCTTTTCGCGTTTCAGCTCCTCGCCTTTTGCTCCCCATTCCTTTTGAGCTTTCTCCATTTCCTTACTCAACTCTGCAGCCGCAGTCTTTCCGTTTTCGCATGTATTCAGAGCCTTCTGAACGTCAATCGAAGCTATCTTGATGGTCTTAGTCTGTGCACCAGCGTACCCGGTGCAGAAAAAAGCAAATAGGACTGCAAAGACAAGTAATTTTTTGTGCATAGTTCCTCCAAGGTACATAAGTGGTAAACAATATATCTGCCGTGGCCGCCTAAAAAGCGGTACCGACGGAAAATTCGATCTGGTTGCTGTCTTCATCATCTTTAGGATCGAGGACGTAGCCCCATTCAACGCGCAATGGACCGAATGGGGAGTTCCACCGGATACCCCAGCCGACGCTTTCGCGCATGTCAGTGGGGTCAATGAAGTCTCCATCTTCATAGGCATTGCCGGTATCGAAGAAAACCAGTCCGCGGATTTTCGCTGCTTTGATCAAAGGAAAAAGGTATTCGAAGTTGAACAAGAGCATGGAATACCCGCCGGTAGTCGCATCGCCGGTCAAGTGAACTGTGATGGGACATAGTTCGCCGGTATCGGGGTTTTCTATGTACTGGGTGATGGTTGATGCATCCCCTTCCGGGCCAACTGAGCGGTAGTCAAATCCTCGTAGCGAATCGATGCCTCCCAGGAAAAAGCGCTCGAAGATTGGTACGTCATTGCCAAGATAGCCGTCGACAAATCCCGTTGAGCCGCGGACCATGAACGCAGTGTCCCACTTGAAGGGAAAGTACCATTTGGAGTCGAGCATGAACTTATAGAATTTTTCCGGGCCCAGGAAGGGTCCGCCAGCCAGCTGGAAGGATAGGGAATTCAATGATCCGCGCATGGGATAAAAACGATTGTCGATGGTGTTGCGGCTGAGGATGGTGGTAAATGAGCTTACTGTGGTGCTGCCTTCGGCTTCCCAGATCTCTCGGTCGACATCTGATTTCCAGTTGTCGCAGTCACATGGGTTGAAATCTTCACAAGGGTCTTCGCAGGTCGGATCATCGGGATCGCACGGGCTGATACAAGGTTCATCTTCGCACCAGCTTTCGATGTCCGAAATATCCGTCTGACTCAGCTCATAGGTGAAGCCAAGGCGCCAATCCTCTTTACCAAAGGGTCGGAAAGCCAGCGTGGTATCAAATCCAGTACTTTTCGAGTCGAAATCGTCGTATTCCAGATCTACTTTAAAAATACTGAATCCAAGCGATACCTCTTTGTCGAAGAGATAGGGATTTGTTATGCCGAGGCGGTACCGGTTATTGCTGCCGATCTGGGCCATGGCCACAGCATGGAGCCCTTTACCCAAAAAGTTATCCTGCGAGACCTGAAACATACCTACTACATTATCGACCGAGCTGTAGCCGGCGCCGGCACTGATCATACCGGTTGGCTTCTCCTTGACGTTAACATTGACGTCGATTTTGTCTTTTTCGCTGCCTTCAGAAGTGTTGACGGTAACTTCCTCAAAGTAACCCAGGTTATCAAGGCGCTCTCGGCTTTTTTGAAGCTTCTTAGTGCTGTAAAGTTCATTTTCCTTAAAGCGCAGTTCGCGGCGTACAACCTTGTCACGAGTACGGGTGTTGCCAGTGATGGTGATATCCTCGAAGTAGACTTTTTGGCCAGGTGCGATGTCGTATGTCACGCCAATAGTTCGATCATCGGCATTGATGTTAGTGAGTGGGGTCACATCGGCGAATGCATATCCTTGTTCTCCGTAATAGTTCGAGAGCGCATTGATATCATCGCGGATAATGGTACGGCTGAAGATCTGCTGAGGTTTAAGCGTCAGCAGGTTTATAAGCTGTTCTTCAGGAGCAATCAAATCGCCAGTGACTTTTACGAAGCTGACGGTGTACTGCTTTCCTTCTTCAATCGGTATGGTAATGTAGATCGATTCGTTATCGTGATCGACCTCAGGCTCACTCACCTTGATATCCATGTACCCGTTATCGTAGTAGAGGGCTCGAATTCGATCCAAGTCCTGCTGAAGTGCTTCTTCTTTGAAGAGACCCGAGTCGGTGACAAAGGAAAAGAGGCCTTTTTCCCGTGTTTCCATGATCTTCTTGATTTTTTTTGCCTTGATGTGTTCATTTCCCGTGAAGGTGATAGTTTCTATCTTCATAGGGTGGTGTTCGACAATAGAGAAGACCACGGCAACCTGGTTCTCACCAGTCGGCTCGGTAGAATAGTCAACGAGGGCGCTGTAGTACCCTTTTCCCTGATAAAATGTCCGGATCTTCGAGACATTTTCGCTGACCTTGGTATTATTGAGAATAGTATGTGGCAGGAGATCGAGCTCTTCTTGAATGTCTCCGGTATTCACCTCCTTGTTGCCGGTTATCCTGATTTCGCTTATCTCGGGATTTTCCTGTATGATGAAGGTGATTTTTTTGCCCCCCGGTTCGTCAGCGCTGTCAACCTGAATATCGCTAAAGAAGCCCATCTCATAAATTTCTCGAATCGATTCCTTTATCCGTTCCGGTGTGAACACGTCGCCAGGTTTCAATG
>Ga0116143_10006178_pt1 | contig 10519 bp, 9 predicted proteins | sample AD_UKC034_MetaG_FD_89745 | JGI IMG/M metagenome (GOLD analysis project Ga0116143, IMG submission 89745) | Active sludge microbial communities of municipal wastewater-treating anaerobic digesters from USA - AD_UKC034_MetaG | ecosystem: Engineered > Bioreactor > Anaerobic > Digestate | place: USA...
ATCAGCGTAGCACTCGACCCTATTGAGCAGCCTCGTTTGATTACAGTTGGTATGCAGGTCCAGTCTTGTTCCGACTGAAGCTTTCCGTCGGCCGTAGTGGCACGAGGATAACGATCATTTATGAAGGTAACGTTATGCCCTATAAAAACATTGTCTTCAACCGTTACGCCCTCGCAGATAAACGTATGGCTGGAGATCTTACAGTTTTTGCCAATCGTGGAACCTTTTTGTATTTCGACGAAAGGGCCGATTTTGGAGTGATCTCCTATTTGACATCCATACAGATTTACAAAGTCCTGAATGGCTACACCCTGACCCAATTTCACGTCGGCGGCAAGTTTTTTCATGAACAATCCTTTTATTCTAGTATGCAGAACCCGGTTGTGCTGTATATGAGACCCACGCATAGATCTGCACGTGACTGAGGCTTTACATTACTGTCAACCGCTCGGCCGAGGACGGGTGAGGAACCAGAGGTTCAGGTTCAAGGCGGTCAATGTCGACCCGGACCCCTCCATTGTGGAGCGATTGGGATGCAGCCTCCAGGATTTGAACAACCTGCAGGCCGACGGTGCCGCTGGTAATCGGTTCGCATCCCTGCTGTATACAATCAATAAAATGTTCGCATTCCACTTTGAGGGGCTCGACCTGTTTGATGTATGGCGTATAGATATCACCGTAGTGATAGGAATAATAAAACTCTGCAAAAGTCTCATAGTGTGGCGGCGGCTCCACCCGTTTATCATATATCTTGAGCTTTTCGAGGGGTTCGGTATCATCGTACACGATCATTTTGCGGCTTCCCACGAAGGTCATCTCACGGACCTTGCTTGGATCGAGCCAGCTGTTATGAATAGTGGCAAATCCACCGTTCGAAAAATTGAGCGTCATGGTCGTGACGTCCTCAATATTCGTAGTGAAATGTGCTTTTCCCTGACAGTTGACGGAGAGAGGAATGTCGCCCATTACGTATAGGATTATTGAAATGTCGTGAGGGGCCAGGTCCCAGAAGACATTAATGTCTTTCTGGAAAAGACCAAGGTTCAGTCTCCGGGAACTGATGTAAAGTACGTCACCGATCTCACCCGTATCGACAATTTCTTTTATCTTCCGTACCGGCGAAGAATAGAGAAATGTATGGCCAACCATCAGCACCAGGTGATTCTGCCTGGCTATGTCAATAAGTTCGCTGCACTCTGCGCTTGATGTCGCAAAAGGCTTTTCAATGAAGGTATGTTTGCCAGCAAGCAAACATTTTTTAGCCAGGGGATAGTGTGATGCTACCGGGGTGGCGATAGCAACCGCAGCGACATCATCGTCCACGAGCACCTCATCAAAAGATGATACTGCTTCGATGTCCGGATAAATGCGGGTCATATCTTCCAGCCGCCGCTGGTTGATGTCGCATGCGAGTTTCACGGTTCCATTTGTCAGAGATTTAAAATTGCGGATCAGATTCGGACCCCAATAACCACATCCTACTACAGCTACATTAATGTGAGGTTTCATGGATCATGGTCTCCTTAAGTGAAGTTTGAGAACGCAGCTGGCCGGCAACAACCGAAATAGTCTTGAGCAGTATACGAAAATCCAGCCAGGGGGAGCGCCTACGTTCATAGGTAATATCGGTACGTACCATCTCAGTGAAGGTTATTCCATTCTTACCGTTGACTTGCCACAGACCAGTCATGCCGGGAACATGGCAGACTCGTCTTTTATGCCAAAGAAGATATTCGTCATATTCATAAGGAAGGCAGGGCCGTGGACCCACCAGAGTCATTTCACCAGCCAAGACATTGATCAACTGTGGCAGTTCATCAATGCAGCTGTTTCTCAAAAGCCGTCCAATGTAAGGAATGATTTTTCGGTCGCGGACGTCCAACTTTGTCATTGGTTGTTCGCTGTTGATCAACATACTCATGTGCTTCTTGTGTTCATGAGAATCGGCGCCGTGCTCCATGGTGCGGAACTTCCAAAACGTAAACGGCTTGCCCAGGTAACCGATACGCTTCTGCTTATAAAAGACCGGCCCCGGAGAAACAGCTTTGATCAGAATCGCCACCAGCAGGAATAAGGGAGAGAGGAGAAGAAGTCCGCACGAGGAACCGATAATGTCGACGGATCGTTTCCAGATGGGGAGCGGACATCCGAGATAGTTCATCAGTGGTGCTGACGGGGGCAGCGGCGAATGGGGGTTGTCACCATGGTTGCGGAGAACGGAATTGTCAATTCTGCCGTCGACGTCGGATTTCTTGCCGGAGGCCTTGAACGACGATGGAGAGCGGTGCTGCTGCTGACTGCTCGATGCACTTTTCACAGGCAGATCGGAAGGATATGCGTCTACCTGAAATGGTAATGAGCTTAGAGAGGCGGGGAGTGTGGCGAAAATTTCTAAGGTCACTTTTCGTGCCGTAGCAGCATTTGCGCCGTAGAGCAGAATACCAAGCTGGTTTTCGGAAAACCACCCGAGAACATCGCTGAAGCGAATGCGCTGCTGAAGAGCCTGCAGGATCATGCTCAAGCCAGCACAGTTTCCGGACGAATTTGGCACCTGCATGATGGTGAGCGCAAAGCCTTGCCCGGTCCGGTCGGTGCGTGCTCGTTCCCGGTCGAGGATTCTCCGGAATTCTTCGCGCGCGTAAACCAGGGGCCCTGCTTTCGTGTGTTTCTGGGCTATTGACGGGAACTTCAACCACTTCTTTGAGACAGTCATCTATTCTACCTTCATACGATGTAGTGCAAACATCGGCTTACAGCGCCGCTTCACCAGTTCTCTAAAGTCTGCAATAGATCCACTCTGGAATGTGGTAACAGCGCTTGTTGAGCACGACTCCCAAGATATTGGCGTTTATTTTCTGCAGTCGGTTTTTCGCCCGCTGTGCTACTTCCCAGCGAACGGATTCGGCCTCGATGACCAGAATGACGCCATCAGTAAGCGCTTCAAGATTTGTCGTTTCCGATCCATTCCACAATGCCGGTGTATCGACGATGATGAAATCGTATTTTTGTTTGAGTGCCTGCAGGAGCTTAGCGAATGTCCGGCGCTCTGGCCATGACAGAAATCCGTTTTTCAACTCTCCAGCAGAAAGGAAGTCCAAATTGGACTTTGCCGTTTGTTGAAATACTCCGGAATAGGTGAGCTTGTTCACAAGAATATCCGCTAACCCTGGTGAGAGTTTTGCACTTAGTTTTTCGTGCAGAGACGGATTGTTAAATTTTGCATCAACCAGCAGGACGCGGCTGGAAAATCGCTGGTGCAGCATCGTTGCCAGATAAAGCGCAACACTGCTCACTCCTTCACCGGCATGACAGCTGGTTATAGCAACAGTCTGAGGTACCGGTGAGGTATCCTGACTGTTCTGGAAAAAAATCTTATTCAGCATTTCATAGTCGTGATCGACCGGCAAAAACATCCCTGCAGGAGTATGCGTGTTCGATCGAAGACTTAAGGCCTCAGAGGAATCAGGCGAATCACTCTCATTGTTCGGAAGAGCGATGTAGCCTGTACTTTCAGAAAGTGCTCGGAGCATTTGATCGTGTCGCGGGAGTTTCGGGATCGTTGCCACTGCCTGCAGGCCGAGGCGTTCTTCTATGTCTTCAGGCTTGGTAAAGGAATGGTCTATGTATTCAAGGAAGAATGCCAAGGCAAAGGCACCAACGGTGGCAAAGAATAATGCCGCGATCAGGATCAGTCCTTTCTTAGGACTGATTGGCTCGAATGGTTTGGTTGCAGCCTGCGTAAGGGAGATATTGGAGATCTTCTGCATTTCAAGAGCATTGTCAATGCGTGCCTGTTCCAGGCTTTCAGTGTATTTGCGATAATTCGTTTCTTGGATTGTCAGGTCGCGGTTCAGTTCTGCGAGCTGAAGCTCGTTGCCGTTCAGCTGCTTCAGTTCCTCTTCTGCCTGAGCAAGCTGTTCTTTCAGCTTTTTTGATTTTGATTCGAGCGACTTGAGCTGACTTTCTTGCCGCACTATATCGAGTGAAAGGTTCTGATGAGCCTGATTGATTCCCCGTGCGACTGTGGGAGTGTTTGCCTTTGGCAGAAGGGTTTCCGCTTCCTTGATTTGGCGCTGAAGTTCCTGAACGGGGATCGCCTCCGGGGTATACACTGACAGGAGTTCCTGCTTCTTGAGCTGGAGCAGGAAGATCTGCTTGCGCAGTTCTTCCCCTGCTGAGGACGGAGCGCCTTGAGTCTCAAGCGTGACTATTGATGGCGGGAGGCTGCTCAGTTTTATCTTCAATGCGGCCACTTCCGCCTTAATAGCGACACGAGCGGATTCTGTCGCATTCTGTTCAGTTCTGATGGCCCCGAGTCTTTCAAGGAGAATGGCGCGCTGCTCTTCAAGAGATGAAATGCCGGTCTCATTTTTCAGGTTTTTCAATTTTTCGCTGGTCTGCATAAGATCATCACGCAACCCCTGGGTCTGATCGGCAAAGAATTGATAAGAATCACTGGAACGGTACACCGCAATGTGTTTTTGAAGATAGAAGTCGATAAGTCTATCCAATACGGCATGCGCTAATTCCGGGGTTTTTGCATCATACGCCAGCGCGATCACGTTGCTGTCTTTTATCGTCTCTGCAAGGAGGTTGCCCGCTACAAGATCTATCGTCTTGTTTCGGAGCTGCTGGTTGGCATTCGGATCAGCTGCCGGCTGAAGCAAGGGGAGATACTGGCGGATAGCGGCAATCGTGCTAGTGGTCTGCTGCTTCACGGAACTCCACAGGGTCCCCAGGAATGATGGATCTTCGCTAGCGGATACCGGGGCGAATCCGTTTTGGATAACGTCGACGCCAAGGGCTTCAACAACTTTCTCGGCAAGCTCGCGGCTCTGGATAATCTTGAGCTCAGAATTAATCTCATTGGTGCGATTCTGAGCACCTCCGACACTGATTGTCTGGCCGGTAGTTGCGGTGGGATCAAGTACTACGTTTTCTCGGCCGAGCCGAATCAACAGGGTTGCCTCGGAGCGATAAATCTCGGCGGCAAAAAGTGCAAAGAGCGTTGCGGCAGCCATAATAGTTACAAAAAAACGCAATGCTGCCTTTCTGTGTCGGAAAATAATGTAGTAGAAATCGCGGACATGACTCTGATTGACGTCGCTTTCCAGATGGGTTTCTAACATGGGGGTGTTTTCTAACATGACGGTGCCTCACGAAGCTGCTATGCTATTGATTGTTGTTGTGTGTCACTGTCTGCTACAACCTCAGTGCTTCTTATGGTGATCGGCGTTAATTGCCACCTACTCTCGATGTTACGCCGAAATTGGGAAGCAGCGCCCAGATGTGCTGTTCAACCCACTGGTCAACCTTGGCAATAGTCGTTCGCGGAACAAAGACTATATCTCGTGGCTCAAGGTAAAAAGGAGTAAATAAGTTTTCCGGGTCAGTTGATTCTCCGAAGTTGAGAGAGTATGCATTCCGCTCTTTACCTTCATATCTGATGACAATGACATTCTCCACTTCGGCGCTGGAGTGATCGAAGCCGCCAGCCTGCATGATTGCTTCCAAGGCTGTCATAGGGCCAGCCATGTCGATCAGACCTGGCTCGGTTACTGCGCCGCCGACATACACCCGGTTTTGATATGCAGTACGAACAAAAATCGATACCTGAGGATGGGCCAGATGCTTCGAGTATGCATCCTCTAATTCTGACTTGAACTGCGACGTTGTTTTGCCGGCAGCCTCGATCTCACCGATTAAAGCAAGCTCGATTTTGTTGTCGGACCGTATGACCTGAGTTTCATTCAGCTCAGGAGCATAGGCAAATTTGATTTCCAGTTCATCGCCGGGACTGAGAAAGACATCGCCGGACTGTTTCTCTGGCGGTGGAGCGATGGTCTGGATCTCGGGATCGCTTGCGCAGCTGGCCAGACATGACAACAGAAGAAGTGCAACCAGGGTGCGGGCTAACTTATGAACCCGGATGTCGCCCTTGAAAATAACCACCAGAGGTGGAAAACAGTGCTTCATGATTGCGCCCTCCTTGGTTTGTAGTGTTATATGTGTGCATGTATAAAATGAATGGATTCATCAGAGAATTTCCGGCATCTGGTTCTTGATTATGGAATGGAGTTCTTCCACTGCAAATGGCTTCTGAAAGCAGGTCGAGGCGCCGAGCCGAAGCGACTCAGTGAGTTGAGAATCATCTAACTTTCCGGAAAACGTTATGACCGGTACCGATGGATCGATCATCTTAATGATCTTGAGAGCGTCAATCCCGTTCAGCCGCGGCATCTGAAGATCAAGGAGCACGGCATTGTAAGAGCTCTTAATGACATTGATCACCGCATCGACTCCGTTGGTGACAAGGTCGACCGCAGAATAAATCTGCTCCAGTTCCCTTTTCAGTACGAAGCCGAAGTTTTCGTCATCATCAGCTAACAGAATTTTCATATGCCTATTCCTCTTGAGAGATTTTATGCATATGCTTGGCAAGAGGAATGCCAATTGTTAACGTATTAAAGATACAAGGTATTTTTAATTAAAACGGCGCAGACATCGGGCAATCTGACCACGTGCTTTGGCAAATTGCCCGAACAGTCATAGAGGAAGCATGATGGTGAAGGTTGTCCCTTTGTCTTCTTCGGAACTCACCGTTATTTCGCCGTTGCAGTCTCTGATGATGTTGTTGGCAATATATAATCCCAGGCCAGTGCCTCCGGTTTTCGTTTTGGTAGTAAAAAAGGGATCGAAGATTTTTACAAGGTGATGGGGAGGAATGGCAGGTCCGCTGTTGCTGATTTTTACATATACCATGGCTCCTCTCATTCCGGTTTCATATGTCAGCGTTCCTCTTTCCCGCATTGCTTCAAGCCCGTTGACCGTGATAGCGAGAAATACCTGCTGCAGGCTGCGCTCTTTCGTTGAAATACGGGCGAGATCCTGCTGATACTTCTTCTCAATCTTCACATTGGCAAGGCGACCTTGAAAGCACATCATTTCCACAATCCTGTCGAGCATGGTGTGGATATCAACATTCTGCTTCTCGGTCTCCGCATCCTGCACAAAAGACAGGATGCTGCTGGTGATCCTGGTGCATCGGACAATCTCTTCTTGGATGATTTCGAGATAATTTCTGAAGAGAACTGGATCAAAGGTGCTTCTGTCGATTCGCTTGATGAGGCCTTCCGCACACGCTTTGATCGTTGCAAGAGGATTGCTGATTTCATGTGCAATGCCGGAGGCGACCTGACCAAGAGCTGCCAGGCGTTGGTTGAGCAGAGACCATAACTTCTGGTCTTGCGTGTCGTCGTTAAGCTGAATGAAGCTGGAATGCGAAACGAAGTCTTCGCGGCGGAAGTAGTGGTTACGCTTGAGTCCGGGTGACATTGTCTCCTCCATCGGGTACCTCCGTGGGTATACAATCTGCAGCAAAAGCTGCGAGTGCAGATGACCTGATGCGTGCCGTCAGCCTTCTAGAACCTCACTCTTTAACAGCTCCGACTCTGAAGGTTGACAGTTTACGGTAGAGTGTCTTTGGATCGACTCCCAGAACTCGAGCTGCCTCGCCCCTTCGACCGTGGACCTCCCTGAGGACTGTGAGAATATGTTCTTTCTCCAGATCCTTGAGTCGCTTGCTGCTATTCCTCTCTGAGATCTGAAGGTCGTCAGGAAGATCATTCGCAGTTATGAGGTCGCGTTCGGAAAGGAGCAGGGTGCGGTAAATGACATTCTGCAACTCGCGAACATTTCCCGGCCAGCGATATTCAGCCAATACACGCAAAGTGTCATCAGTCAGGCGCTTATTTCTAAAGTTGGGATGAGTATGCAGAATGTGATGGACCAGTATCGGAATATCTTCTCTTCTCTCGCGCAACGGAGGAACATGGAGCGTCAAGGTTGTGAGGCGGTAGTACAGATCCTGTCGAAAGGTTCCGTTTTCCACGGCGCTTTTGAGATTTCTATTCGTGGCAGAAATGAATCGTACATCGACCTCAACCTCTTTTGTTCCTCCAACCCTGAAGAACGTACCTGAGTCAAGGACGCGCAGCAGTCTGGTTTGAAGGTTGTACGGGAGCTCTCCGATTTCATCCAGGAAGAGAATACCCCGGTTAGCTATTTCAATAAGACCAGGTTTCCTCATGTGGGCGCCGGTAAACGAGCCTTTTTCGTGTCCGAAGAATTCACTTTCGATTGTATTTTCAGGAATGGCACCGCAGTTGATGCGGATGAAAGGACATTTCGATCTTTTTGAGTTCTTGTGGACAACTTCCGCCAGGAGCTCTTTCCCTACTCCACTTTCACCAAGAATGGCAATCGGGAAATCCGAAAGTGCAAAATTTCTGGCATTTTCCAGGACCTTCAACAGCAAAGGACTTCTGGTAATAATGGTGTGGTCTTCCGATCTCTTCGTGATCTGGGTCTTCAGAGAGAAGTTTTCACTTAAGAGCTTTTTCTTTTCATATGCTTTTTCCACCACTGCTGCAAGTTCTTCAAACTGGAACGGCTTGGTCAGATAGTCATAGGCGCCGAGTTTCATCGCATCGACCGCTGTCGATATCGAACCATATGCGGTGAGAATGATGACTTCAACAGGAACTTCCGAGCACTTTATTTTCTTTAAAATTTCTATACCATCGATGTCCGGGAGATTGAGATCAAGGAGTAGAATGTCGAAATCATGGTTCTCCAGCAAATCCAGAACCCTACTCCCGTATTCTGCCTCGAGGACGGTATATCCTTCGCCAGAGAGTTCGACTTTAAGTACCTTCCGAAGATTTTTATCATCGTCTGCAAGCAGTATTTTCATAGGCATGTAATCGGCAGTGAAAATCAACATCATGTATGGCATGAACAGGAAAGCGCCCAGAACTTTCACTACGGTGCAGTCCGTATCATACGTGCCCTACGGTCGCCTTGAACGCTGTTGGTTCGATTGCGGCAGTCACACCAACAGCAGGAATGAAGGCATTCTCGCTCTGCGTATCCTTTCTACAACTTTCGTTTTGGGTTTATTCTTAGGTGTTCACCTAAGTGCAATTTTTTACCTCACTTTTTAGCTCAGAGTACTTGACTGTGCCGACTGTTGGTATGGGTAATTATATGTATTTTCCCCGGTGCTGCTACCTATCTTGGAAGAGGGGAATGAAGTATAGTTCTGGCAATCAGGGCGTACAGGCCCGTGAGGTGTTGTTCACTGGATTCAGAAGGTCTGATGTTCAACAAGACGGTACTCCCGGCCTGTCAGTTTTTACCTGGTGCACGAGGATTGCAGGAAGCGCTTGCGATTGGCAGAACGACCGCAACGCGGGCGAAGAAGGGCAGCCATCTAAAAAATAGCTCGAAGCAAGCCGGCAATAAGTCTGAATGGCAAGGCGATGATGTCTCCTATGACGTTCAGGGTAGTACTCAAGATGCCGCCACTATCATCGTCATCTTCAATCGTCGTTTCTTTTTCGACAACCACAGTTTTGTCGCCGGATTCATCTGCGTATGTCGTGCTCTCATCGCTCGCAACAATTGTAGCTTCTGGTTTGCTTGTCGTTTGCTCGTCGGTGAACCCGATACTAAACGTCAAGGCAGCCATGAACAGAGCCAAAAAAAGAAAGTTGGTATTGAAAAACAAAGTTACTTCTTCCTGCTTTCTCATTGTGATTGCTCCGTCAGGTTAAAAAAGAGTTTTGGACACCAGTATAGGTCCCGGCAGAGCGAAGCAGAATGGGGCAAGCATAGTATTTTTGCACTCGAACCCCGGTAGGTGCACCGAAGTGCAGAGCATAGAATGTGAAGCACGGAGCATAAAATGCAGAGCAGGCAGCGGAGAGATTGGACCGGATAGCTTGCTCGTCCCTGAAGCCGGACAAGACATGAGGACCGGGAATAGCGGACGATGCTCTTCCTTCGGGCTTCAGCTCAGCGGCAGTCGCAGTCGACCATGCTCTGATTATCTGGACATGACTGTTGAAGTGTGCGCGGATGGGTCCTCAGTGATTCTCGTTAGGTTGGGTTATCAGGCGTGATTCTGAACCGGATGGTGCGGGAGGAGTGAGCTTAGCCCCAGACCCGCATCCCGCAACAACCGGAAAAATTCTGAATGTGACGGCACCAGGTATATTCAGGGTCAGTACTGTCGATTACTATTCAGGCAGGATAAACTGCGCCTCCTTTTCAACCTCACTGAATGCCCCGCTATCTCGATTTCCAGTGAACTTGACCACCGCAAAGTCTTCTGTTGCTCCAATAGAAAAATGTCCCCGTCCGGGAAGGCTTCCGTGGTCGATAAAATCGAGGTCATCCATCGTAAAAACTACCTGCTCGAGATTGTCAACGGTAAACTCACCCCAGGCTTCTTCATCTCCTTCCTGATCATACACTTTGATAATAAGATCATTGTCGATATCGTTGGGATTCAATATCGCAAGTCCGGTCCACCAGTGAGAAGAATCATGCGCGAAGTAGTTGAAGTGCACCCAGTAATCATACTCCTTCTTGGATGAAAGCTGCTTTGCCGTTTCTTCCACTTTCCCGGGCGGGGAAGAAAGAACGATGACAGCCACCACGACCAGACAATACA
>Ga0116143_10006183_pt1 | contig 10511 bp, 5 predicted proteins | sample AD_UKC034_MetaG_FD_89745 | JGI IMG/M metagenome (GOLD analysis project Ga0116143, IMG submission 89745) | Active sludge microbial communities of municipal wastewater-treating anaerobic digesters from USA - AD_UKC034_MetaG | ecosystem: Engineered > Bioreactor > Anaerobic > Digestate | place: USA...
CGATCCCCCAAAACCTCGTCTGGTCCAACACGATGGCCGCGGAGCCGGCGGCGGCGTTCTTCGGCGGCCTGGCGGTCCTGTGCCTCCTCGTTTACCTGAAGACTGGCCGTCTGCGCCACCTGGCGCTCCTGTGCCTCGTGGTCCCCCTGGCGAGCCAGATGCGCCCGGAATCTGGGCTCATCGGCCTCTGGGCCTTCCTGGCCCTGCTCGTTACAACGCCGCGCCGTCTGACCCGGTGGGAGGTATGGTTGCTGGGGATCCCGGCCCTGGTCTTCATCCTTCCCCAGTTCCTCCACATCCATGCCGTGAGCGGCGAGTCCTGGGGTGCCGAAGGGGCGAAGTTCTCCCTGGAGTTCTTCTTCAAGAACATCGCCGTCAACGGCCCCTATTACCTGAACAACCAGCTTTTCCCGGCCGTCTTCACCTTCCTGGCCTTCCTGGGTCTTGCGGGGCCTTTGCGTAACCGGGGACGCCGGGACGAAGACGGCCCCGCCTCCGCCGTCAGCGCCGGCAACGCCGTCGGCACCGTCACCGCGGCGCCCTCCCGGCCGGACGAAGCGGCGGGAACGGACCGGATTGATGTTTCCGGATCGTCCGATCTATCCCGGAGCCGGGGAGGGGGATGGGTAAAGATCGGGGATGAAAAAGGGAAGGGCGGCGTCGGGCCGGCGGCCCGCGGGGCGCGGTTTGTCCTGCCCGGGCTGTTCCTCCTGTGGTTCGTGATGTTCTGGGGGATCTTCCTGTTTTTTTACGCCGGGAGCTATAAATACGGTGCCGACGTCCGTTTTGCCCTCGTCTCCTTCATGCCCCTCGCCGTTCTCGCCGGAATGGGGGCGGACCGCCTCCAGGCCGTGATCACCCGCCTCACCTACCGCCTCGCCGCCCGGCGGCCCCATACGGCCCGCGCCGCCGCCGGCCGCATGCGCTCTCCTGCGCCTGATCCTGAGCCATTCGGATCACCGCCGCTTTCGGGAGATGACGCCGGCCGTCCTTTCCGGGCAGGCGGCGCCCTGGCCGCGGGACTCATCTTCGTCCTGCTCCTCTACTCCTGGCTCCCCTTCCTGCCCCTGATCCGCCTCGTCAGTCAGGAGGCCTGGGGGGCGCGTTACGATCACGCCTATGCCCGGCAGTTCATCGAGAAGATACCGCGCCGCTCCGTCGTCCTCACCCACGTCCCCACGATGCTCCTCCTCTGGCAGCAGGGGGCCATCCAGACCTTTGCGGGTATAAACAATCCCGACATCATCACCGAACTCCTGAAGCGCTACAACGGCCACGTGTACTTCCACCACAACTACTGGTGCAGCACCGCCGGCCATCATAAGGAGCTGTGCTCCATGATGAGGGAAAAGTACGAGCTGACGGAAATCGCCGCGGCTCAGGAGCAGCACGTCCACTACGGCCTGTACCGGATCCGGTTCAAAGAAAATCCGCACTGAATCCGGCTGCAGCCGGCGCCCGGACGGCAAGACCGAGAAACTTCCCAAAGAGAACCGCCCCCATTGTGAGAACCCCATCCCCACCTCAACCCTCCCTTTGAAGGAGAGGGAGCTGCAAGGGGGAGGCGGTTGCAAAGGGAAGAAGCTGCGGGAAGACGGGTTTTTAAATTTTGCTAATCTCTTCGGGTGCAATTCCCCGAAGCTTGATGAACTCGTAAAAAGTCATCAAGCTTGCTTTGACATGGGGAATTTTTACCTGTGATACCTCGCAGCTTGCTGCGAGGCGGTTCATTTACCGGGACCATTTGAGGAAGCGCCGGGCGGCGGCGGTGAGGTGGACGGCGGCGCCGGGCTCCACCATGGCGAGGAGTCCGGCGATAATCTTCGGGCGGCGGTAGAAGGCGCGGTAGGACCGGCGGCGGAAGGCGTCCACGGTGGCGGCGGAGAGGCCGGGCAGTTCGAGGACGGCGCTGTTCTGGGAAAACGGGGAGAATTGGCCGCCGCCGTCGCCGGCCGGTGGGATGCCGGCCCCGGGACCGGCGGGGATACGGGGCGGCGCTGTTGATTCGCCTTCAGTCGTCGAGGCGTTTTTTTCCGGTCCTGGTGCCGCCATTGATTCGCCTTCGTGCGCGGAGGAAGAATCCGCTTCCTTGTCAGCGGCGCGGCCCCAAGTGTTGCCGCAGGCGTTGCCGTCGCCGCCCCCCGTCTTCAGCCAGCCCCTAACGGTTGCCTCCTCGTAGAGGCGGGTGCCGGGGAAGGGAGCGGCGGCGTAGAACTGGGCGATGTTCAGGGGCAGCTCGCAGGCCAGGCGCAATGTGGCGGCCATCGTCGCTTCCGTCTCGCCGGGGAGTCCGAGGATGAAGTGCCCCGCCGTCCGCACCCCCGCCGCCCGGGCCAGGTGCACCGCCCGCCGGGAATCCGCCGTGGTGATCCTCTTTCCCGACGCCGCCAGGATGCCGTCGTCCCCCGCTTCCAAGCCGAAACTGATCATCCACAGCCCCGCCCTTTTCATCAGCGCCAGGGTCTCGCCGTCAATGGTGTCCACCCGGCTGTTGCAGGTCCAGGTGATCCGGAGCCCCGCCGCCAGAATCCCCTCGCAGAAGCTCCGGACATACTTCCGGTCCGCCGTGAAGGTGTCGGCCCAGATGAAGAATTCCGTCACGCCGAAGCGGTCCATATCGGCGGCGATTTCCGCGATGACGTTCGCCACGGGCCGCTTGCGGAGCTTCCGGCCGTAATAGACCGGAGCCGTGCAGAAGCTGCATGCATAGGGGCAGCCCCGCACGGGGGCGACGATGAGAAACGGCCGCCCGGAAAGGGGAAGGCGGTAAGGCGCCAGATCGAAATGTTCCCATGCCGGTGCGGGAATCTCCTCCGGGGGCAGCCACCCGGCATCGGGATTGTGGATGACGGCGCCCGCCGCATCCTTATATGATATGCCCACAACATCGGACAGCCGCCAGCGTTCCCGCCGTCCGCCGCCGCTCCCGCCGCCGCCAATGCCACCACGAACGCCGCCGCCGGCAGTGCCGACAACCCCGGCGCGGTCGGGGGCGCTGCTTTCTCCCTCGCCGCGGTTATTACTGGCCGAGGCGCCGCCGCCTCCCTCGGGATTGAGGGTGATGGGGCCGCCTCCGCCCGCCTCATGTGATATGCCCGCGATCGCGCCGGGTGTTCGGGTGATTCGCCCCTCACCGTTTCCCCGGCGGCAGAGTTCCCGGATAATTCCCTCCGGCTCCCCTCTGATCACCACGTCCACGTCGGAATTCTCCAGGACTTCCCCGGGCATGACGCTGACGTGGGTCCCCATGACCCCCGTGAGGGTCTCCGGGGATGCCGCCTTCACGAGGGTGGCGATGTACAGGTCATGGGCCAGGGTGGGAGTGCCGGTGGTCCAGAGGGCGGCGTCGGGGCGCAAAGCGGCGATCCGGGCCTCCAGGTCCCGGACGGGAAGCCCCAGGGCGGGGAAATCGACGCCGTGCACCTCATGGCCGTCGCCGGCGAGAAAGGCCGCCGCCGTCGCCAGGGTCACCGGCGGCCACTGGGAGGCCCAGACCCCCGCCTCTTGGGTGCAGCGCCCCTCCCGGGTGAATCCCCGGCCGTCCGGCGCCGGGGGATTGAATAAGATCAATTTCATGACCGGTAATAACCCCATCCCCCTTCTATGCCTCCCCCTTTTAAGAAGGGGAGGAATAGAAAGAAATCAGAACCGTCCCGATTTTTACAAAACTTTTACAGAAATCAGAACCTGCCCCGTTTATTTGGTGAGGTACAGGTACTTGACCATTGTCCATACGTAGCGGACGGCGACCTTGCGGAGGCTGATCTTGGAGACGCCGCCCTTGCGCTTGTGTTCGTGGGACGGCACCTCGCCCATGCGGTAGCCCTTCTTCAGGGTCTTGATGATCATCTCCTGCTCGATGGTGGTGATGTCCTCCACCAGCCCCAGGTCTCGCAGGACCTCCGTCCGGATGGCCCGGAAGCCGTTCTGGCTCTCCGAGAGCTGGACTCCGAAGCGGTGATTGACACAGGCGGTGATGAGGGAACTGCCCATGAGGCGGAAGCACTCGTCGAAGCCGCCGTGGAGTTCGCTGGAGCCGCCGATGAGCCGGGAGCCCGACACGTGGTCGGCCTTGCCCTCCCGGATCGGGGCGATGAGGGCGGGGATGTCGTCGGGATCGTGGGAGCCGTCGGCGTCTATGAAGACCGTTATGGGCCGCCGCAGGTGGGAGATGACGCATCTGATGGCCTCGCCCTTGCCCCGGCGGTTGTCCATGACGATCCGCGCCCCCCTCGCCGTGGCCACGCGGACGGTATCGTCCCGGGAGTGGCCGTCCACCACCACCACGTCGTCGGTATAACGCAGGCAGCCTGTTATTATTGTTTCGATGGTGGACCCTTCGTTCAGGGCCGGAATCACCACCGTAAGCTCAGGAAATTTCGTTGTCTCTTCAACCATCGGCATTATGATCCTCGATTTGAATGATCTCCCCGCATAAAAAACTATGAAAAAACTCTTGACATCCGGGGGCGATTTCAATAGCATCATAGCCGCTCTGTGTAAATCTATTTGTTGTTTCTTAAGCGTTTTCTCGGAGAATTCGCGGTGTTGAGCTTGCTTTTCGGGTAAGCCGGAAGTCGTATGTCGTGATATTATTTTGTTTGTTATGGAGGGAGGCATTATGCGAAAAAAGCAATTCTATTCGGCGGTTGCGACAGCCCTGATCTTCATGGCGGTAACGGTGGGTCTCTCATGGGCCCAGGATTTCACCGTCATGGAAAAGCCGAGTGGCGAACCCAGGATCAATATCGGCAATCTCACCATCATCCCGGGCCTGCAAGGCGTGATGACATATGACGACAACATCTACAAGGGCAACGGCAAGACCTACGCCAACGCCAAGACGACGAAAGAGCAAAAGGTCGTCTCCGACATGATCTATCACCTCAAACCCGGCATCATGGCCAACTTCATCATTCCGGAACGGGGCGGGATCACCGCCGGCTGGACCCTGGACCGGGCCTGGTACAACACGGAGACCAACAACAACTTCCAGAACAACGGCGGTTTCCTCAACTTCGACTACAAGATGCCCGAAGGCATCCTCATCGGCCTTAAAGACACCTACTCCTACAACACCGACCCCTATGGTAATGCCGACCAGTACAACGTCGGCACCCTCACCGAGCGCTGGTCCAACGAATTCAACGCCAAGCTCGGCTACACCATCGGCGGCAATTTCCGCCCCATGCTCTACTACAACTACTTCATTCAGCAGTACAACAACACCATGAAGGACTGGGCTCAGAACTACGGCCAGAACCAGTTCGGCGCCGGCCTCCAGTACCGCGTCATGCCCAATACCTGGGCGTTCGTCCGGTACGTTTACACCCAGAAGTCCTACATCGACAACCTCGATCCCACGGTCACCAAGGGCGACTCCAAGACCAACGCCGCCCAGTTCGGATTCGCCTGGGATTCCGGGGCCAAGCTCAGCGGCGAGTTCAACTTCGGTTATCAGTGGCGCCGTTACGACAACGAATACGTGAACGTCAATAACACCGGCGTCCGCCGCGACGAATCCAACTCCTGGTCCGCCGCCACGAACGTCAACTTCATCCCCATGGAAAAGACGGTTCTCGGCCTGAGCATCTGGAGGACCCTTCGCGACTCCGGCTCCAACACCAACGAGAACTTCTGGGACAGCGGCGTCGGCCTCAACCTGAGCCACAACTTCTTCACGAAATTCACCTTCAAACTCGGCGGCAGCTTCGCAGCCAACGACTACAACCGGCCGCCGGCGGGCAGCCCCACCAATGTGATTCTCGACAAGAAGCGGCAGGATAGCAACTGGAGCTTCAACACCGGTCTCGACTACGCCGTTCAGGACTGGCTTGGTTGCGGGGTTAATTATGCCCTCGTGACGAAGAACTCCAATTATGAAGAAAATGATTATGTGGACAACCAGCTCAGTGTCAACCTCAAGATCGTTTACTAAGGGAAGGGGAGGGACAATCATGATTGCCTTGAAAAAACAGATGTACGTAAAAGAGTTGTTCGGTAAGCGGAGGCGTCAGGCGACCTTAGCGTTCTTCTCCATGACCCTGATCGCCTTGATGATCGCCTTTGCGGCCGGCGGCGCCGAGGCCGCCATCGCCAAGATCACCGGCGTCAAGGGTGCCGTGATCGTTAATCAGGCGGGTAACGTCTCCGACGTCACCGCTCCCGGCCTGGCATTGAACGACGGCGATCAGCTCCTCACCAAAGAGGGGGAGGCCCAGGTAACCTTCAATGACGGCGCGATTCTCAAGATGCAGCCCTATACCAAGACCATGATCCAGGAACGGAAGGAGACCAGGGGGACGCTCTTCAAGGCCACGGAGAACGCCCGGCGTCTCACCTGCTATACCGGTAAGCTCTGGTTCAAATCCGGGGCCTCCAAGACCAAGAATTACCTCCAGTCGCCCACGGCCGTCGCCGGCCTGAGGGGGACGGACGCCGATTTCGGATTCAATCCCGAGCGGATGCAGACCCTCCTCAACATGTACAGCGGACAGGCCGCCGTCATCGGCAACGTTATCCGGGGCTTCTTCCAGAACCCCGGCGTCTCGGCGGCCCAGAAGAGCCAGGTTTACCAGAACCTCGAGAAGGCCTACGCCGTCACCCAGGAGACGAAGAAGGCCAACGAAAACCCCGCCCTGACCCAGGAGCAGAAGACGATCAACACCGCGGCGGCGAAGGTGGAGGCCCTGCAGGTCGTTGAGCAGGCCGCCCAGATCCTCGTGCAGTCCAACCCCGATCCGGTGGCCAAGACCCAGGCCCAGGCCACGGCCCAGGTGGTGACCGCCACCATTACCACCGTGAAGATCCAGGAGCAGGTCGCCAAGACGGAGATCATCCGCCAGGCGGCGGTCCAGGAGGTCCAGAAGGCCCAGGCGGCGGGCGATACCCAGAAGGCCGCGGAGGCCCAGAAAGTGGTCCAGCAGGCCACGGTCGCCGTGCGGCAGGAGCAGCAGGCGGTTCAGCAGGCGGAGCAGCGGGTCCAGCAGGCCACGACCCTCCTGGCGGCGGGCAACGTGACCGCGGTGGCGGCCCAGGTCCAGCAGGTCCAGCGGATCGAGCAGCAGGTCCAGCAGCAGGCGCAGCAACTCCAGCAGGTGGCGCAGCAGGTGGTCACCACGGTGGCGACGACGCTGCCGACCACCATCGCCACGACGATCGCCACCACCGTAGCCGCTACGGGGGAAACGACCGCGGCGACGACGGCGGAAACCACCACTACGAGCGTGGCGACCACCATCCCGCTGCCCACTTCCTCCACCTCGTCCTCGACCTCTTCGTTTGCCACGACCACGAGCCCGAAGTAACGGCATTGTGAAGTTTTATTGACGCTGAACATTTTTCCCCCCCTTCAAAAAAGGGGGGGAAATTTTTTCGTAAATGAGGTAAACGGGGGTGCCCCGAAGCAGGCGGTCCGGATGGTTGAGGCAATGACCAAGGACGCGGATGCGCCGCGGACCGGGGATGCCTCAAGACTTTTGGGAAGTGAAGATGCGACACCTAAACGAAAAAGCACTAAAACGACTGGAAATCATTCTTTTTATTGCCGGTGCGATGCTCCTGCTGATCGCCTGTGCCGCCGGCGGGCCCGTCGTCACGGTGACGGAGTTGGGCGATTCATCCAAGGCCCTGAGGAACATCGACCTGAAGAAGGGCGACAAGGCCAAACTGGAGGAGCTGAAAAAGACCATCATCGCCACCCCCCGGGATCCCGGCGCCGCCGCCCTGACGGACATCCTGGAAAAGAGCCCCTCCTACACCGTCGCCGAATATCTGGAGAAATATCCCGAGGGCAAGGACACGACGAGCGACTACAAGATCGGCGGCTACGACGTCCTGAGCATCCAGGTTTACGAAGAGAAGGACCTCTCCCGGGAATCCGTGCGGGTCACCGCCGACGGCTACATCACCTTTCCCCTGATCGGGAGGCTTAAGGTGGCGGAGAAGACCACGTCGGAGATCGAGAAGCTCATCGCGAAGGAACTGGCGGCGAAGGACTATCTTCTGGACGCCCACGTCTCCGTCATGGTGGCGAAATACGAAGGCCGGAAGTTCTCCGTCCTCGGAGCGGTGACGAGTCCCGGGCTCTACCCCCTTCAGGCCCAGGAGCGGGTCCTCGACGGGATATCCAAGGCCGGGGGCATAGCCATCGCCCGCTCCACCGACGCCAAGCAGCAGGAGGCCCAGGCCCAGGAGGGAATGGTCATCAGGACCCTGCATCCGGGGAAGGACGACGAGAAGAAGATCGCCATCACCTTCGACCTCCAGGGGCTGCTCAAGGGAAAGGACCAGCAGGCCAACATCCTCCTCATGGAGAAGGACGTGGTCTATATCCCCAGCGCGGACTACTTCTACATCATCGGCGAGGTCAAGACCCCGGGCTCCTACGCCTTCAACAAGAAGGACATCACCATCGCCGAGGCGGTGAGCATGGCCGGCGGCTTCACCCGCATCGCCGCCCGGAACAGCACCCGGATCGTCCGGGTGGAGAAGGGCGTGGAGAAGATCTACAAGGTCAACATGGACGCCATCACCAAATCCGGCAAGATGACCCAGGCGGTCTTCATCCGCCCCAACGACCTCATTGTCGTGCCGGAGAGCTTTTTCTAATCGCGTGGCGTGGCCTCCGATCCTTATGCCCCTTCCCCTTGCCGGGGGGAGGGTAAGGGGAAGGGGAGACAGGGATGTATTTTCGTACAATACTTTTCTTTAAATTCTGCTGAACGGGAGTAAGCGCCAAACCTATGGAAATCGGTCAAAAACAGGTAAATCTTCAGGAATATATCCGGGTGCTCATGAAGCACCGCTGGACGATCCTCACGGTCTTCGCCGTGATCGTGGTGAGTGTGACGATCTTTTCCTTCACGGCGACGCCCATCTACCAGGCAACCACCCGCATCGTCATCGAGAAGGAAAACCCCAAGGTCGTATCCATCCAGGAGGTCATGTCCGTGGACTCCTCGGGCCTGGACTACTACCAGACCCAGTACAAGATCCTCGAGAGCAAGTCGGTGGCCAACGAGGTGATCAAGCGCCTCAATTTGGAAAACAACGAGACCTTCAACCCCAAACCCGGCGTGATCGCCCAGGTCGTGGAATGGATCCTTTCCCCCATCGCCTATGTCAAGTCCCTCATGAAAACCACGGACAAGGACGCCGCCCTGATGGGGCAGCCCGGGATCGCCGAGCCCACCTCGCCGCTGGTGGGGAAGTTGCTCAACGCTGTCAAGGTCACGCCTATCCGGAACAGCCGCCTGGTGGACGTGAGCTTCGAATCCCCGGACCCAGTCCTGGCGGCCCGGGGGGCAAACACCCTGGCGAAGGCCTATATCGACCTCAACCTCCAGACGAAGCTCAAGGCCACCCAGGACGCGGTGAACTGGCTAAATCAGCAGATCGACCAGGAAAAGAAGAAGGTGGACACGGCGGACCAGGCCCTCCTGCGCTACAAGCAGGAGCAGGGGATCGTCACGGACTTCTCCACCAATGCCGAGACGATCACCGCCCAGAAGCTGGCGGAGCTGAACAAGCAGGTCGTCGAGGCGACGTCGAGGCGCGTGGAGGCGGAGACCCGGTACCGCCAGGCCAAATCCCTGGCCGACCGGGCCGATACGTCGGCCTCCATCCCCGAGGTCATGAGCAACCCCCTGATCCAGGAGATCAAGAAGCAGGAGGTGGAGATATCCAAGCGCCTCTCCGAACTCTCGAAGCGTTACGGGAGCAACCACCCCCAGATCATCGCCCTGAACAACGAGATGCGGACCCTCAACGCCCGCAAGGCGGCGGAGATCCAGCGGGTGGTGGATTCCCTCCATAACCAGTACCGCGTCGCCCTGGCCGGGGAGCAGTCCCTCAAGGGCGCCCTGGGGCAGCAGAAGGGCGAGACCCTGGCCATGAACCAGAAGGCCATCGACTACACCGTCCTGAAACGGGAGGCGGAGACGAGCCGGGAGATGTTCGACCTCCTGGTGAAGCGCTTCAAGGAGGCCTCCCTTACCGAAGACATCCGCACCGGCAACATCCGGGTCATCGATCCCGCCCAGATCCCCAAGGGGCCCGTGAAGCCCAAGAAGCTCCAGAACATCCTGCTGGCCATCATCGTCGGCCTGTCGCTGGGCGTCGGCCTGGCCTTCTTCCTGGAGTACATCGACAACACCATCAAACTCCCCGACGAGGTCACGGGGATACTGAAGATCCCCTACCTGGGTCCCGTGCCCGCCATCGCCGCCGTGGCCGCCAAGGAGGGCGGCGGAAACCCGGGCGGCGGGGGCGATTCCGGTGGCGGGGGCGACGGGAGCGGCGGAGTCGCCGGCGCCATCAGCGGCGTACTCGGCAACGTCCTGGGTGGCGCCATCAGCGACGTCGGGAAGGGCGCCCGAGGCGCGGTGGGGCCCGATGCCGACCCCACCCAGGACATCGTCGTCGTCCACTCGCCGAAATCCACGGCCAGCGAGGCCTACCGGGGGATCCGGACCAGCCTGCTGTTCTCCTCCGCCGACGTGGCCCCCCAG
>Ga0116143_10006186_pt1 | contig 10509 bp, 7 predicted proteins | sample AD_UKC034_MetaG_FD_89745 | JGI IMG/M metagenome (GOLD analysis project Ga0116143, IMG submission 89745) | Active sludge microbial communities of municipal wastewater-treating anaerobic digesters from USA - AD_UKC034_MetaG | ecosystem: Engineered > Bioreactor > Anaerobic > Digestate | place: USA...
ATTTCTCCGGGAGGAGTGCTTATCGTTAAAAAGGGATTGGAGTGGCTGACCTCGAAAAGGGAGAACATTACGGTGTACTCCTATTCGGGAGATGGAGATGCAGATTTTTACCCTGTTGAGGTGGATAATGAGAACGGGTTCTATTCATTCAATCTGGTTACTCCCTACGGAATTTTCGAAAGCATTGAATTGGGAATTCTTGGTAGGCATAACGTGGAAAATGCCATTGCAGCTTCGGCTGCAGCGCTTATTTGGGGCATTACGCGGGATGCGCTTAGCGATGGGCTGAAATCGTTTACCGGCGTTGCCCGCCGCTTTGATTTACGCTTTAAGGGGAAAAACACGGTTTATATTGACGACTATGCCCATCATCCAACGGCAATAAAGGCGGTAATTGGATCACTGAGAGAAATTTACCCCGATAGAAAAATTACGGGAGTATTTCAACCTCACCTCTATTCCCGCACTAGGGATTTTGCCAATGAGTTCTCAGAGAGCCTAAGCCGGCTCGACGAGTTGATCTTGCTACCCATTTATCCGGCAAGGGAGCTTCCCATTGAGGGGGTTGATTCAGAGATGTTGCTGCGCAAAGCAACGGTTAAAGAGAAACAGGTTTGCAAACCTGAGGATTTGGTGGAGGTGTTGAAAAATAGGGAACAGGAGGTGTTAATCACTCTGGGGGCAGGCAATATCGACAGGTTAACAGGCGATATTGTTGGCATGCTGAAAAGGAAGGAGGGTGTAAAATGAAGCAGGTCAGATTTGTTTTGGGGGTTATAAAATGGCTGTTGGTAGCTGCCTATCTGGTAGTGGCGCTATCATTCGTCAGCAGCAGAAGCCAGCAGGTGGTGTGCTCGGATATCAGCATAAACATCTCCGATAGCTTGGAAAATGCTTTTATAACCAAGCAGGATGTGAAAAATTTGATAGCAAAGCAGCATAAAAATTTGGTGGGTATCCCATTGCACATGATCAATACGTATGAGCTGGAGCAGGCGTTGCGAAACTTTCAAACGGTTAAAAATGCTGAGGTTTACAGCGTAATTGATGGAACGCTGAACATTAGGATTAATCAGCGTAAACCCATATTAAGGATTATCAATAGCAAGGGACAAAACTATTACATCGATTCCGAAGGGCAGGTTTTGCCTCTCTCGGGTAATTTTGCGGCCCATGTACTGGTAGCCAATGGCAATATTGTGGAACCTTTTTCCGTCAGTTCAAAAGTCAAAATAACGGAATGGTGTGATGAAGCCAATAATAGCATCCCTTTAATTTGCAAATTACTGGAGTTTGCCAACTACGTTACCCGTGATAAATTCTGGAATGCGCAAATAGCGCAAATATACGTTGACAGCCCTTCGAGAATAGAGCTGATACCCAGGGTGGGGGCGCACACCATATTGATGGGAAGTTTGGATGATTACGAATTGAAGCTCAAAAAGTTAAGATTGTTCTACGAAACGGCATTACCCGAAGAGGGATGGAATAAGTACAGGCAGATCAACCTAAAATATAGCAATCAAATTGTATGTACTAAAAAATAGATAACTATGGGAAATAATAATTATTTAGCGGCAATCGACTTGGGAACAACGAAAGTGGTTGCCATAATCGGAAAGCGGAACCCCAATGGCAAGTTGCAGATTACCGGCTGCAGTACGGCGCAATCGACAGGCATTAAACGGGGTGAGGTACTCAACATCGAGGAGACGGTTAAGTCCATCCAGAGCACCATTGAAGAGGTGAAGATGAAATCGGGGGTAATTTTCGATGATGTTTACGTTGGCATTGCGGGACAGCACATACGCAGTGTACGGAGCAGCGGCTACATCACAAGGGATAACCCCGATGAGATGATTGGTACAGAGGATGTGCAAAAGCTCATCGATGATATGTACAAAATCTCAATCGATCCAGGGGAGGAGATCCTTCATGTGCTGCCTCAGAATTTTATAGTGAACAACGAGAATGGCATAAAAAATCCCATTGGGATGTCGGGGCAAAGGCTTGAGGCCAATTTCCATATAGTCATCGGAAAAACCATGTCGGCACGCACCATCGAAAGGTGTATCGAAAGGGTTGGACTTAAGGCCAGCGATCTAATTCTTGAGCCATTGGCTTCGGCCGAGGCTGTGCTTACCGATGACGAGAAGGAAGCGGGGGTTGCCCTGATTGATATAGGTGGAGGAACTACCGATTTGGCCATATTCTACGATGGTATCGTTCGGCATACTGCTGTTATTCCATTCGGTGGCAATATGATTACCAATGATATAAAAGAAGGATGCCAAATACTCCTTCGTCAGGCAGAATCGCTTAAACTGCAGTTTGGCTCAGCGCTGGGCGATATTGCACCCGAGGATAAAATAGTAACCATTCCGGGCATAAGCGGCCGCGAACCGAAGGAGATTTCGTTCAAAAATCTGGCATATATCATTCAAAGCCGGATGGAGGAGATAATTGAGAGGGTAGCATTTGAGATTGACAACTCGGGGTATGCCGAAAAGTTGGGAGCGGGAATAGTGCTAACGGGCGGTGGTGCACTGCTAAAGCATCTGCCACAGCTCGTTAAGTTTAAAACCGGATACGATGTGAGGATTGGCTATCCCAATGAACACCTGGTGGCCGATACACCGGAAGATATCAATGTGCCTGAACTTTCTACTTCCATTGGGCTGCTGTTGAAAGGCTTTGAACAGGTTGAAACCATAAAAAGGTTACGTGGTAGCGAGAACGAGTTTGAAGAGGTTGAAACACCTCAAACCGAAACGCAAATAAAGAGAGAGGTTAAAAAGGTGGGAATGATTGAATCGTTCAAACGCAAGTTTACGGCAATATTTGAGGAGAATGATGCAGAAATGTAGCATGAACACAATGATTGAGAAAAATACTTGTTAACAAAAAACTTATAACCATGATGGACGAATTGATGCCATTTGAATTGCCAACACAAAAAAAATCAATAATTAAAGTTGTTGGCGTGGGGGGTGGCGGTAACAACGCCGTGAATCACATGAACCGCCTGGGTATTAAGGATGTCGATTTTGTTGTTTGCAATACCGATGCACAGGCATTGGCCAACAGCATGGTTGACACAAAAATCCAGCTGGGTTCGTCGCTCACCGAAGGGCGTGGTGCCGGCAATAAGCCCGAAATCGGGAAACAGGCAGCCATCGAAAACCTGCAGGACGTAGTTAGCGTGTTGGAGGATGGAACGAAAATGGTTTTTGTTACCGCAGGAATGGGCGGAGGCACCGGCACCGGCGCAGCACCTGTAATAGCCAAAGCGGCAAAGGAAATGGGTATTCTCACGGTAGCCATTGTAACCATTCCGTTTCGCAACGAGGGAAGAAGAAGGATTGAGCAGGCTTTGGAGGGAATTGAGGAGTTGCAAAATCATGTGGATTCGTTGCTGGTAATCAACAACGAGAAGATTAGGGAGATATACGGCGACCTTAAAGTTTCGGAAGCATTTGCCAAGGCCGACGATGTGTTGGCCATAGCTGCCAAGGGCATTGCCGAGATAATTACAGTTCACGGATATATCAACGTTGACTTTGCCGATGTGGAAACGGTTATGGTGGATAGCGGTGTTGCCATTATGGGTTCGGCCATGGCCAGTGGCGAAGACCGGGCCATAAAAGCCGTTCAGAACGCCCTTTCATCGCCGCTGCTCAATAACAACGACATCTCCGGAGCAAGGAATATACTGCTCAATGTTACCTCTGGTCACGAGGAGATTACCATGGACGAGATAGGTCAGATAATAGATTACGTTCAAACGGCAGCCGGTGAGGATGCCGACCTGATTTGGGGCAATAGCACCGACCCAAGGTTAGAGGGCAACCTGAATGTCACCATAATTGCCACAGGATTTGGGACCAACAGCATTCCCGAATTGTACTCGAAAACCCGAAAGGTGGATGTCATTCCGCTCGATGGCGATAAAACGCAGAATAGGGTCATTCAGCAGTCTATCTTTACGGTAAAGGATAAATCGGAATCATCGTCCAGGGGAAGGGGCACCGCCGATAGGCGGCAAAGGGTCATAGAGTTCGATTTGACATCATCCGATATATTCTTCGAACATCCCTCGCCTGCTGACAGAAAGGAGGATAACAGCACCAATTTCGTTGTCAAAACGGTAAATCCCGAGGCTGAGAGTAACAAAAAGGATGAAAAAACCGTTGCCCGGACAGAGCCCCAGCCCTTGCCTTCGCAGGAATACCTTGACCAGATGGAGCGTGTACCGGCGTACATTCGCAGGAATGTGAAATTGTCCGACATGAACTATTCCAACAAGCCCAATATCTCGAGATACACGTTAAATCAGGAGGATGGAGACATCTTTTTGAAAAACGATAATGCATACCTGCATGATAATGTTGATTAACTTTATTGGCTTATAGTGAGTTAAACATGGTTTATGAGTTTTCATCGCAAACGTTGAACTGCAAATAAAAGGAAAAAGTCATGTCGTTGGAAGAAAGGATTAATCAGGATATTAAGAGCGCCATGCTAGCCAAGGATAAGGTGAAGCTGGAGGCCCTAAGGGCTGTGAAGAGCGCCATCCTGTTGGCAAAAACCGAAAAGGGTGCCGCCGATGTTCTCTCCCCCGAAGCGGAGTTGAAGCTACTCCAGAAACAGGTGAAACAGCGGAAGGAATCGGCCGAGATTTATAGCCAGCAGAATAGGCCCGAGTTGGCAGAGAAAGAGCTGCAGGAGGTAGAGGTCATAGAGGCCTATTTACCAAAAATGTTGTCAGAGGAAGAGATCCAAAAGGAAATCAGCGCCATAGTCAAAAGCGTGGGAGCCAAGGGGCCATCGGATATGGGAAGGGTAATGGGTATGGCAACAAAAGCGCTGGCCGGCAAAGCCGAGGGGAAGGCCATAGCCGCTATGGTAAAATCAATTCTGGCAAGCCTTTAGGGGTTTACACCATAAAAACCAAGGCAAAGAAATGGCATATGCTACCTGCAAGAACGAAAAGGTGGAAAATGCCATGGAAAAAGGGAATTTCGTGCTTGATATAGAAAAAAATCCCCAGAGAATAGGTTAGACACCCTGTCAGGAGAAAGACCAGCGAAATGGTGGGTAGATTTCGGACGATGGGCACAATGGCCATTATAAACATCCACCCCATGGCACCGTACAGGATAGTGGATAAATTTCTCCATTTCAGGGAGTAGAACCAAACCTTGTAAACAATTCCGGCAATCGCCAAACCCCAGATTACCCCGAACAGTACCCATCCCAAGGGGCTGCGGATAGCAGCCAGAGTAAACGGAGTGTACGTGGCGGCTATCAGTATGTAAATGGATGAATGGTCGAAGATGTTCAGCTTAATTTTTTTGCGAACGTTCCTGCTTCCGTGAAACAGAGTTGATGCGGAGTAGAGAACGATCATCCCGGCTCCGAATATGCTGTAGCTAACGATATGCCAGGCATCGCCTCGCAATGCAGCGCGCGTAACGATAATGGCGGTGCAGGCAATGGCAATCAGCACACCTACCCCATGGGAGGTGCTGTTGAAAATTTCCTCGTACCGTTTAAGTTTCTGTTTTTCTGATGCTCCCATTTAGAAATGTATTACTGTAATTTAAAGAGAAAGGGTTGGAAAAAGTTCCATGCCGAACCTTTTCCAACCTAAGTGATTAAAAGAAATTTACTAAATATCGTTTAAATCCCAGTAATGGTGAAATCAACCCTGCGGTTTTGCGCTCTTCCCTCGGCTGTCCTGTTGCTGGCTTTGGGCTTGTCGAAACCGTACCCTTGCGATACAACGCGATGAGCAGGAATTCCTTGGTTGATAACATATTCGGCTACCGCAAGAGCCCTCTCCTGTGAGATTCGCTTGTTCACCTCAGCCGAACCTACGTTATCGGTATGGCCTCCGATTTCAACCCTAACGTTGGGGTACTCGTTGAGGAATCCGATTAGCGCATTGAGCGAACGGAACGATTCGGGCTTAAGCGTAGCCTTCCCTGTTTCAAAGTAAATATTCTCAATGTCAACGGATTGTCCCACCTCAATGGGAGTTACATAGAAATTCCGTACAATGCTGCTCATGGGTGCTGCCTTGGTCAGGTCAACAGGTTCAAACCGGTTGTAAAAGTTGATAACCGCCGGTGTCAGGTCGTAGTTGTAACCCACGGGAAGTTTGAGGGTATAGCTGGCATTTTTCGAATCGTAATTGAAGCCCGGCGTTTCAACCCCGTTTACCCGCATTTTCACTTCGTATCCCTCCTCAAGCTGCTTGCCAGTTTTTGTGTTGATAATCTTACCGTTCAGCGATACCATATTGGCATCCTCACGTTCGGCAAACAGGTTTTGCTTGAGCGCTACAAACTCTGCATAGGATGTAAGGTCAACCTTATTATCAAGGGTTTTAAAGTTTTTGGCACTTACGCCCAGCACATAATTAACGCCAAATGGCAATCTGAGGGTATAGTTTCCATTCACCGGGTCGATGTAAACCGAGTCGGCCACCTCGCCGTTGATGAGAATTTTTGGTTGCGCCTCGACTGTAATGGGTGTCAATGAGCTGTTGTCTAACACCTGTCCGCTGAGTTCGACCCAGGGAACCGAAGTGACATACAGCGTAATGTCCTTTTCAACGTAAGATGATTCTTCGGATACATCAATAATCTGCGGTGTAGCAGTAAAATTATCCACTTTCCCGGCAAACGTATAGGTGGCGCCCAGCGGTAGCAGTGCCTGAAAGGCACCTGAGAATTGATCGTATTTTACAGAGTCAGACAATTCATCATTGATTAACACCTTGGGATTTCGCGAAAGCGGAATGGGGTATTGGGTTCTTGAATCGACAATTCGCCCTTTGACCAGCACGTAAGGAATGGCCGAGAAATAGAGATTCTGCTTAGTCTCAGTATATTCCCTTACGTTGGTTAGGTCGATATCCGTGGATATCCCATTCCAGTTCTCCATTGTCGGGAGTAAGGTGTAGGCGTGCCCTAAAGGCAGTAAAACTTCGTATGATGCCGAGCCTTTATCAATATTAAAGCCGGGGAAAGGTTCGCCGTTGACAAGCACTTCGTATGCGGTTTCGTCAATCATCAGGGTTTGATCGGATTGGTTAAGGATCAAACCCGATAACCTGACAAACGGAAATTCTTCAAATATTTTTACTTTGAATATATCGGACTTCCCTACGGAATTAGTAATGGAAGAGAAGTATGCCCAACTTTCCTTGGAATTCATTTTAAAGTACGAATCCCAGTTGGGGGTATTAATGGTATCGGTAACCTTTACGGGTGCCGACCAGTTTCTGTAGGTTTCATCAGATCGCTCGGCATAGTAAATATCGAAATTGTCGCGATTTCTGCTGGTGCTGGCCGAAAAGTATAGCCTGTTTTTGTCGTTGGTGAGGTAAGGAGATTCAATACTGTACATCTTTTCAGCACCCCTTGGCCCACCTTTCATAATCTTCGGCTTGGAATATACGTTCTCCTTTTTTTGAACCGATAGGTAGAGCGAGAGTCTTTGCCCATTGGGTTTAGGGGTAAACGACAGGATGAGCAATCGCCTGTCGGGTGTCATGTAAGCAGAACTCACTCTCCCTAAACTTTTCTTGGCATAGCGACGAACCTTGATGGGAACCGGTTTGCTCCACCCGTAATCGCCGGTTTGCTGTATGATGGAGAAACCATTGGTAATCCATCGCGTTCCTCTTTTATTGAATCTGCCCTGAATCAGGTATGAATTGCCATCATCGAGGGCCGCAAGGATGGCATTAAATCTCCCAATATTTACCGTATTGGGAAGCCTGCCGGCTTCACTCCAGGTTCCGTCATCCTGAAGTTTTGAGTACCAGATATCCTGTGTGTTATCTGCCCCTAAATGGTTTTCGGGATGATTTACCCGGTTAAAGTAAAGGGTTTTGCCATCCCTTGAAATAACCGGATTTATTTCGGAGTACTCCGAATTAACAGCTTTACCTAAGTTAGTAGGATTGAACGATGTTTGTGCATAAGTGCAGAATACAGAGGTAAGCAGAGCAGCAGCCGTGTGTACAAACAGAAACTTTATTTTTTTCATATCCTTCACCTTATAGTTGTTTAATGTCAATATTTTAACGGTAGGGGAGCCCTTGGGGCGATTTAACCCTGCCAAATACCAGGTTCATGCCAAATCTAAAGTTAAGATTTGTAAAAGTAAGTGGATCAACTAAAGGGGAGTAGTAGTTATCCGCCAACACGTAAAACTGTGAAGACCCTGGTTTGATCATAAGTCCCAATCCCAGATTGGTCATTGTGCGCTGATTGAAAGAACCGGTCAACACAATGTTGAAGACCCTGCCAATTCCCTGTGAGATACCCACTGAAAAAGCCGGGTATAGCCTTCGGTTGATAATTGAATACATCTGAAGCCCAAGGTACGTCCTTCTGGCCAGCTGATAATTGGCTGAAAGGTAGAACTTGGGCGGAAGCCAGGTAACAAATGTTTCCTCAAACTCCTCCCCGCTGAAGTTGTCCCTGAAAGCGTTAATCGTGGAGTCCAAATCAATCTCTTTACCGTTTAAAAAATCGCCAAGCACATCCAGACCGTCGAAAGCCGCCTCGCCTTTGATGCGGTAATTCAACGTGCTGTCGTTCCAGTGGATAAAACCGATATCGCTGAAGGATAATGAGAAGGTTGTCCGTTGATCCAACATATAGGACATGCCAAAAGCAAGCGAAGCTCCGGGGTTGCGGAAACGCGTCATGTAGGACAAAATCCAGTCCGTGTTTGAGAAAAGATCAGTATTTAGCGTCCTATCGGATGTAACGGGCACCCCTGCAGTGTAAAGAGCTCCGTCAACGGCAAAGGAATGGGCGTAATCATCGTCATCAATGGTAACTTGAATTTGTTGCGGTTTGAGGTAAAGACACGAGAGTCCTTGCAGCAGGCTAATTCTTCCGCCGAAAGCCCACTTGTTGAGTTCGGTTGAAAGGCCAAAAGTGTACTCCCTGTAAAAGTTGGAATTCAACCCCAAAGTTCCAAAGTTCATAGTTTCACCCACCATGTCAGCGTTGCCACTAACGGGCAAAAGAAACATTGCTTTTGGGTAGAACAAAGCCAAGCTGTGCTTTTGCCTCACGCCCACCCAGTAATTCCAGTTATAAATGCGTAATCTCAAGTGGAATAAATCGATATCGGCGTTGGCAAAAATCATATTCTGGTCGTTCATCTCGTCGGGAACCTTTTTCGGGTCAATGATTATCGAATCACTTACCTCAACGACCGAGTTGGGAATAAAGCCATTGTGAATGGTTTGAATATATATTGAGGATATACCCGGAAGTCCTAGGCTCATACTATGTTCAGGGCGAACGGTGGGTATAAGGTAGCTTGATTGAAACACTCCCGGAAGCATGGGAAGTGTTAATTCCGATTGCGATTTCAAAGTGAAACCGTATGCTACAAGTGCTATTATAATGATGGTTCTTTTCACGGCAATTGTTTTAAAAGATTAAGCATCATTTAATAAAATCGTTTAGATTGATTGTCCCGCTGAAGTGGAGGATCATTTGAACATTCATTGCATTGGTTGACAATACTTTGACAGACTGTTCCAGTTCCCCTCCGGTAGTCAATCGGTAAAAGAGAAGTAGGTGTGGCGAACTTACTATCTGATCGTATTCATCCTTTGTAAGGCTTATTGAAAGAGACGATGTTTTAGGTTCTACGGATACTCCATCGCTATTCACATTGGCACTATTAACGAAGGGAACAGTGCCGTCTATCGGGTCAACTTCTTCGTTGAACACCAGATTGTACCCCTCCTCAAATACACCATTGTTCTCGTTAAGGCAAACGGCTTTAAACCTAATGTTAAGCGGTAGGGAATTGGTAATCCTAAACTGAATTGTTACCCTGAAATCTTCGGTGAGCCAAGCATTATCGCTTAGTTCGGGCCAGGGGACATCCATCAATGTGTCGCCAAGCAGGTGGGTAGTTGCCCAGCCGTTTAGCGGAATATTGAAATCTGTTATTAGCGAAACAACACTGTTCCGTTTTATGAAATAGTTATGGTTGTTGGTCTGATCGCCAATGGTGAAATCTGATCCAAAAATAAATTTATTGGGAGCTTTCTTAAAGACCTGGTCTATATTGGAATTGTTTGCATTCAGTATTAATGAGGTTTTAGCCGGCGAATCGTTGGGATTGCTCATGTGGTTAATTACATTTGCACCGCTCAAATTAAGATCGTTTGGCCCCAGCGTTCCAATGTTGTACAATGGAATAACCTCATTCTGGTTATTTGTAGCTTCAAATTTATGAAACCCGAGGGTTAAGGGCACGCCATAGCTATTGTCAAAACCGAGACCTAAGGAGGGGTTGGCAAAGTACTGCTCAGCCAAGATGGTGGAGTTGAAAACAGAAAAAGAAAAAATCTGATCGGCAATGCTGAAACCCTTATTGAACTTGCCTGTCATCAATTCGTACCCCGGGTTGTTAAAATTGATATTTAGATTTAAACTACCGCCATAGGTGGGTGCTGAG
>Ga0116143_10006187_pt1 | contig 10509 bp, 9 predicted proteins | sample AD_UKC034_MetaG_FD_89745 | JGI IMG/M metagenome (GOLD analysis project Ga0116143, IMG submission 89745) | Active sludge microbial communities of municipal wastewater-treating anaerobic digesters from USA - AD_UKC034_MetaG | ecosystem: Engineered > Bioreactor > Anaerobic > Digestate | place: USA...
CCGGCGGATCCCCGAGACCCTGCCGGACGCCATCCTCGAGGCCACCGGCGCCAAGGCCGCCCAGCAGGCCTTCGCGCACATCCCCGTGGCCACGGTGGACGAGCTGCCCGGGTACGACGCCATCGTGTTCGGGGTGCCCACCCGCTTCGGCAACGTGGTCTCCCAGGTCCAGGCCTTCCTGGACGCGACCGGGGGGCTGTGGGCCCGGGGCGCGCTCATCGGCAAGCTGGGCAGCGTGTTCGTCTCGACCGCCACCCAGCACGGCGGCCAGGAGACCACCATCCGCGCGCTGCACACCAGCCTGCTGCACCACGGCATGCTGATCGTCGGGCTGCCCTACGCCTTCCAGGGGCAGATGACGCTCGCGGAGATCTCGGGCGGCTCGCCCTACGGCGCGTCCACCATCGCCGGCGGCAAGGGGGAGCGGCAGCCCTCGGAGAACGAGCTGGCCGGGGCGCGCTTCCAGGGCAAGCACGTGGCCACCCTGGCGGCCAGGCTGGCCCGCTGATCCCCCGGGGGGGATTGACGGCCGGGGCCCGGCTCGCCTAGCCTGGGCTGGTCATGACGGACGCCGGGAACGGATGGGGAGCGGGGTTCGCTCTGCTCGACGCGCTGCGGATGCCGGTCGTGCTGCTGGCGGCCGACCGCACCATGCTGGCCGCCAACCGGGCCGCGATCGCCCTGGCCGGCGGCCGCCCCGAGCAACTCCTCGGCCAGCCATGCTACCGCTTGTTCCACCGGGGCGCGGAGCGGCCGCCGCCCGGCTGCCCCCTCGAGCGGGCGATGGAGGTGAGCGGGGAGCAGGGGGTGGAGATGCGGGTGGAGGCCCTCGGGGGCACCTACCTCGTCTCCTGCGCGCCCGTCCGCGACCCGGGCGGCGGGCCGACCCGCTACCTGCACGTGGTGCACGACCTCAGCGAACGGCTCCAGGTCGAGGAGGCGCTGCGGGCGAGCGAGCGCCGCCTGGCCGAGGCCAACCAGATGCTCCAGCTCGTGCTCGACACCATCCCGGTGCGCATCTTCTGGAAGGACCGGGAGTCGCGCTTCCTGGGCTGCAACCGGCTGTTCGCCCGGGACGCGGGCCGCGCCTCGCCCGCGGAGCTCACCGGCCTGACCGACGCCGACATGGGCTGGCGCGACCAGGCCGCGCAGTACGTGCGGGACGACCGGCTGGTCATGGAGTCCGGGCTGGGCAAGGTGGGCTACGAGGAGCCCCAGACCAGCCCGAGCGGGGCGACCCTGTGGCTGCGCACCACGAAGGTGCCGCTGCGGGACCTCGACGGCCGGGTGATCGGCCTGCTGGGGACGTACGAGGACATCACCGCCCAGAAGCGGGCCGAGGCGGAGCGCGAGCGGCTCGACGCGCAGCTCCAGCAGTCGGTCAAGATGGAGGCCCTCGGCAGGCTGGCGGGCGGGGTGGCCCACGACTTCAACAACCTGCTCACCAGCATCCTCGGGTTCGCCTCCCTGGGGCTCCTGGAGCTGAAGAGCGGGGACCCGCTGCACCCCATCCTCCAGGACGTACACCGGGCCGCCGAGAGCGCCGCGCACCTCACCCGGCAGCTGCTGGCCTTCGCCCGCAAGCAGGTCATCGAGCCGCGGGTGCTCGATCTGCGCGAGGTGCTCACCGACCTCGAGCGCCTGCTCGGCCGGGTGATCGGCGAGGACGTCGAGCTGCGGGCCGCGCCGGGCGAGGAGCCGGCCGCGGTGCGCGTGGACCCGGGTCAGGTCGAGCAGATCCTGGTCAACCTGGCGGTCAACGCCCGCGACGCCATGCCCGGGGGTGGGCGGCTGACCATCTCGCTGGGGCCGGAGGAGCTGGGGGAGGCCCGTGCGCAGACCCTGGCCGTGCCCCCGGGCCGCTACGTCCGCCTCACGGTGGCCGACACGGGCCAGGGCATGGACGACGAGGTCCGGGCCCACCTGTTCGAGCCGTTCTTCACCACCAAGCCCCGCGGCCACGGCACGGGGCTCGGGCTGGCCTCGGTGTACGGGGCCGTGCGCCAGGCCGGCGGGGCCATCGACGTGGACACCGCGCCGGGCCGCGGCGCCGCCTTCCATATCTTCCTGCCCGCCCAGGAGGGCCCCCCGACGCCCCTGGCGCGGCCCGGCGGCGGGGCCGGGCTCCCCGCAGGCAGCGAGGCGGTCCTGCTGGTCGAGGACGACGCGGTGGTGCGCGAGGCGGGCCGGCGCTTGCTCGAGCGGCTCGGCTACCGGGTGTGGTGCGCCTCGAGCGGCGAGGAGGCGCTCCGGCTGGCGACCGGCGGGGCGTGCCCCCTGGAGCTGCTGCTCAGCGACGTGGTCATGCCCGGCATGAACGGGGTGGAGCTGGCCGCCAGGCTGCGCGAGCTGCGGCCCGGGCTGCCCGTGGTGCTGACCTCGGGCTACGCCGAGGAGGCCGTGGCCCGGTTCGGCCCGCGCGTCCCCGGGGCCCGCTTCCTGCCCAAGCCCTACACCCCCGAGAGCCTGTCCCGGAGCCTGCGCGAGGCGCTCGGGACGCCTGCTGAAAAGCCTTGAGAAATCCACGATCCGCTTGACCTCGGAGGCGGAGATGCCCGAGACTTGGGCATCATGCGCGCGAACCCCCACACCCACCTGCCCCTGATCGCCGGCGCCCTCCTGCTCTGCCTGGGAGCAGCCTGCGAGCGGGAGCCGCTCGAGCTCATCTGCACCCCCCAGGTCGAGGGCGCCCTGGTGATCACCGAGATCTCCGAGGCGGACTGGCGCTGGATCGAGATCGCCAACCCGGGCCTGTCGGAGGTGGCGCTCACCGGGCTCCGGGTCCAGTGGATGTCGCTCGACGGCAGCGGCGTGGCCGGCTTCAGCCTGCGCGAGCGGGATCTCGCCCTGCCCGGCGGCGGCCGGCTGGTGATGGGTCGCTTCCCGGCCGCCGTGCGCCCCGCCTGGGTGGACTACGCCTACGGCGACGAGCAGGGCGCGGACTTCCCGCCGGGGGGCATCCTGGAGCTGCTGGGCTGCGGCCAGACCGACTCCCCGGTGGACCGCATGACCTGGAGCGATCTGCCGGGAGACGGCAGCCTGGCCTTCGACGGCGGCCAGGCGCCGAGCGCCACGGCCAACGATCTGGCCGCCCACTGGTGCCGGGACGCCCACGTGCAGACCCTCGGGGACGGCGGGCCGTACGACACGGTCCTGGGCTCCCCGGGCGAGGACAACCCCCCATGCCCATGACCCCAAGGACCTGGCTGGCGGCCGCCCTGGCGGCGGCGGTGGCGCTCTCGGCCGCGGGCTGCTTCGGCGGCTCCAAGGCGGTGCGCCGGGCCCACAAGGCCGAGCTGCAGGAGCGGCTGCGGAGGCTCGAGACCCCCGGGCTGGTGATCGGCGAGTTCCCGCTCGCCAAGAACGCGGTGGTGGACGGCGACACCCTCAAGGTGGCGGGGTTGAACGCGAGCCTCCGGCTGACCGGCCTGGACACGGAGGAGACCTTCAAGTCCGAGGCCGACCGCCGGCTCTTCGAGATGGGCTGGGAGCACTACCTGAAGACCAAGAAGGGCAAGTCCAACCACCCGGTCAAGGCGGCCACCCCGCTCGGCGAGGACGCCAAGAAGTTCGCCAAGGAGTTCTTCGCCGAGGTGGACAGCGTGCGCCTCGAGCGCGACCACCCCAAGGAGATCCGCGGCCGCTTCAACCGCTACCTGGCCTACGTGTTCGCCCGGAAGAACGGCGAGTGGGTCAACTACAACGTCGAGGCGGTGCGCGCCGGGATGAGCCCGTACTTCATGAAGTACGCCTACTCACGGCGCTTCCACGACCAGTTCGCAACCGCCCAGGAGGAGGCGCGCGCGGCCCAGCGCGGCATCTGGAGGCCGGGCGCGCAGGCCTACCCGGACTACGACGAGCGGCTGCGCTGGTGGGAGGCCCGGGCGCGCTACATCCAGGCGTTCGAGCAGGAGGCCGAGGGCCGGGAGGACTTCATCGTGCTCACCCACTGGGACTCGATGAAGCGCCTGGAGGCCCACCTGGAGCGGGAGGTCACCGTGCTGGGCACGGTGGGGGAGGTGAAGCTCGGGGACCGCGGGCCGACCGTGGTCACCCTGAGCCGGCGCCTGTTCAGCGACCTGCAGGTCATCTTCTTCGACAAGGACGTGTTCCTGGGGTCCTGCATCGGCGGCATGACCGGCGAGTTCGTGCGCGTGCGCGGCCCGGTCGCCAAGTACCGCAACAAGCACACCAACCGGGAGACGCTGCAGGTCGTGGTCAACCTGCCGGGCCAGGTGGAGTGCAGCCGGGTGGACTCGGAGTTCGCGGGCTCCGACCCGGTGGAGCCGCCCCCGCCCACGGCGCGCGCGCCGGCCCCCGCGCCCGCACCGGGCGAGCCGCCGCCGCCGGCGCCGGAGCCGTCCGAGGACGACGACGAGACCTGGGAGCAGTGGGCGCCCGGGGCCGAGGAGGGCGGCGAGGACGAGGACGACGGCGGGGGTGAGGACGGGGCGGGTGGCGGCGAGGTGGTCGGGGACGATCTGGGCGACCAGGCTCCCTAGGAGCCTCGGAGGTGCGAGTCATGCGGACGCGACGCGAGGTGTGGACGGGCGGTGGCCGGCTCCTGCTCCTGGGGCTCGGGCTCTCGGCGATCGTGGCGGGCGCGGCCGGCTGCGGGGGCGGGGGCGGCGGGGGCTGCAAGGCCAACCTGCTCGCCGGGGACCTGGTCCTCAGCGAGATCATGGCCGATCCCCCCGGCACGGACGAGGGCAAGGAGTGGTTCGAGATCTACAACGCCACCGGCCAGGCCATCGAGCTCGAGGGGCTGACGGTGGTGGCCAGCCGCGCGGACGCCACCGGCGAGGTGAAGTTCGTCATGGACGCGGCCCGGGTGGAGGCCGGGGACTACTTCGTGCTGGGCGGGGTGGTGCCGGCGGTGAAGCCGGCGCACGTGGACTACGCCTACGGCGCGGCGCTGGGGGGCCTGCGGAACGCGGACGGCCGGCTGGCGCTCCTGTGCGACGCGCTGATCATCGACCAGGCCACCTACGCGTCCATGACCCAGGGCGCCTCCAAGGGGTTCGACGGCACCCAGGTGCCCGACGCCATCGCCAACGACGCCCCCACCAAGTGGTGCGACGCCACGCTCGAGTACGAGACCGGCGCGAAGGGCTCGCCCGGCGCGGCCAACGAGGGCTGCGAGCCGGTGCTGCCGCCCGGCCAGTGCCAGGACGGGGCGAACGTGCGCAACACCCGGCCGCCGGCCGCGGGCAGCCTGGTGATCAACGAGTTCATGGCCAACCCCAGCGCGGTGGGGGACGCCACCGGCGAGTGGTTCGAGCTGTACGTGGGCGCGGACTGCGACCTGAACGGCCTGGAGATCGGCAAGCTGCCGCCCAGCGTGGCGCACACCGTGACGAACGCGGCCTGCCTTCCGGCCACCGCCGGGAGCTTCGTGGTGCTGGCCGCCTCCCTCGACCCGGTCGCCAACGGGGGGCTGCCCCGGGTGGACGCGCTGCTCGACATGTCGCTGTCCAACACCGGCGCCCAGGGCATCTTCGTGGGCTACCAGGGCAGCGTGCTCGACGCCATCACCTACACCACCTCGGGCACCGGCGCCTCGACCGCGCTCGACCCCACCAAGCGCAACCCGACCGACAACGACCAGGTGGACTTCTGGTGCCGGGGCACGGACACCTACGGGGCGGGCGACAAGGGCACGCCGGGCGCGGCCAACCCCTCCTGCGGCATCATCACCCCGGGCATGTGCCTGGAGGGCGGGGTGGAGCGGGCCAAGATCCCGCCGGCCGCGGGCGACCTGGTGCTCGACGAGTTCATGGCCAACCCGCGGGCGGTGGGCGACACCGACGGCGAGTGGTTCGAGCTGTACGTGGGGCGGGACGTGGATCTGAACGGGCTGCAGCTCGGCCGCACGCCGGGCACGGTGGACATGACGCTCCCCGAGGGCGAGTGCCGCCGGGCGACCGCCGGCAGCCACCTGGTGTTCGCCCGGCAGACCGACCCCGCGGTGAACGGCGGCCTGCCCCAGGTGGACGCGCAGATCACCTTCAGCCTGGTCAACACGGGCGGCTCGCTGTTCGTCGGGCTCGAGGGCCAGGTGCTCGACCAGATCACCTGGGCGAGCTGCGGGGACGGGGTGGCCACCAGCCTGAACCCGGCCGCGCGCAACCCGACCGACAACGACCAGGCCGGCTCCTGGTGCCCGGCGATCGACGACTACGGCGCGGGCGCCCCGGCGGACAAGGGCACCCCGGGCGCGGCCAACCCGGCCTGCCCCTGAGGGCCGCGATGCGCTGGGCTCTCCTGGTCCTCGTCTTCGGCCTCGGGCTCGCGGCCTGCGACGGCGGCGGGGGCGGGGAGCGGGCCACGGTCGTGCGCATCATCGACGGCGACACGGTCGAGCTCCAGGACGGAGCGCGCCTGCGCTACCTGATGATCGACACCCCCGAGAGCACCGGCGGCGCCGACGACTGCTACGGCCAGGAGGCCAAGGACTTCAACACCCAGCTCGTCCTCGACCAGGAGGTGGAGCTCACCTTCGACGTCCAGCGCACCGACAACTTCGGGCGGCTCCTGGCCTACGTCTCGGTGCAGGGCCGCGAGGTGAACACCCTCATGGTCGAGCGCGGCTACGCCTGCGTGCTCACCATTCCGCCCAACGGCGAGGACCGCCGGGTGGAGTTCGAGAACCTGGAGATGGAGGCGCGCGCGTTCGGCCGGGGCATGTGGGGCGCGTGCGAGGTCGTCACCTGTGACTAGCGCGCGCTCAGGGCCGGGCCGTCGCGGGAGGCGGGCACCTGGCGGGCTTCTCCGGCGGGCCGGGGTAGGGGTAGCGGCCGGCCAGGCCGTCCTCGACCAGCCGCTCGTTCAGGTTCACGCCCCGGCACGTCACGTAGGCGAGCCGCCGGCCGTAGGCGTCGGACTCCGAGCCGGTCACCTCCACCTGCGAGCCCTCGGGGCACAGCTCCCGGGCCCGGGCCGTGGCCGCCTTGCCGCAGGCGAACACGTCCTCGCTGGCCATGCCCCACTGGCGCGCCTGGCGCCTGCCGCGCGCGATCGAGTTCTCGTCGAAGCCGCTCTCGGCCGTGTCGATGCCCAGCAGGCGCACCGGCACCTCGGGCCCGCCCTCGGAGCAGCGCACGTAGGGCGTGTCCCCGTCCTCCCACTGGACCAGCAGGCAGGGCATGGGCGGGCCGAGCCTGGAGAGCTCCTCCAGGCTAGGGATGCGGCCCGGGGGGCGGTCCCCGAAGGGGCCGCCCGCGGCGCAGGACGTGGAGAGCGCGAGCAGGCCGCCCGCGAACAGCACCTCGGCTAGCTTGGAGATCCTCATGGCGCGACGTTACTCCCTTCCGGCACTGGCGGCAATCGCGGCGCTCGGGCTGCTCCTCGTCCCGGCCGCGCGGGCGGTGGACTACGGCACCTTCATCGAGGTGGAGAGCGAGGAGGACATCCTCGATCTGCTGGCCGCGGGCGATCTCGACGAGGGCGACGCCGAGGCGCTCATCGAGCTGCTCGAGGTGGGCGTGTCGCTCGATCGGGCCAGCCGCGAGGAGCTGTACGCGCTCCCGAACCTGACCTACGCCGACGTGGACGCCATCCTGGACTACCGCCAGGACGCGGGCACCGTCCCGGACCCGCTCAACCTGGTGGTCGCGGGCGCGCTGGACGAGAAGAAGCTGCTGGCCATCGCCCCCTTCCTCCTGCTGGAGGACAAGGAGCCGGGCGCCTTCGAGACCCGCGGGCGGTTCCGCTACCGCACCGCCTACGTGGCCGGGGACGACCGGGTCCCCAGCATGATGCTGTCGGCCAAGGTGTCCACCCTGAAGAACCTGGACCTCGGGCTCATCGGCGTGCTCACCCACGGCCGGATCGGCGACATCCGCTACGATCCCAACCGGGACGCGCTCTCCGCCGAGGGCCCGGCCGTGCGGGCGCACCTGCCCAAGTTCTACCTCCAGTGGAACACCACGAGCTGGCAGGTGGTGGCCGGCACCTACCGCATCGGCTTCGGCCAGCGGCTGACCTTCGACAACACCACCCTGTACACCCCGAACGGCATCAAGCTGGACGAGACCATCAACATGGCCCAGGACCTCGCCAACCGGTGCCGGGAGACCGCGGGCGAGCTGCCCAGCCCCTGCCTGGACAAGGACTTCTACCAATACGACACCCCCGACTACCGCTAAACCGACCGACTGCGGGGCATCGCCGCGGGCTTCAAGCACGCCGAGGCGGGTCCGGGCTGGTTCCAGGGCTACGGCTTCCTGAGCTTCCAGACCCACAGCCCCACGCAGTACCAGATCTACCGTCCGGATCGCTGCGACGACCCCTTCTCGGACGATCCCGAGTGCTCCGCGCCGGACCTCTTCCTGCGCCGCGGCGACCCGCTCGCCAACACCACCGAGCTGAAGTGGGCCGTGCTGCCGGACATGTACAACGAGCTGCTGGGCGGGGCGAACTTCAGCTACTTCTTCAACCGCCGCACGCACGTGGGGGTGACGGGCTACGGGGCCGACCTGTACTGGCTCACCCAGGGCATCGAGCTCGACCTCCAGGACTGGGCGCGCCTGCCCTTCGGCGGGCCGTTCGGCGCGGTGGGGCTGGACGCGGCCTGGGGCCAGGAGGTCATCGACCTGTTCCTGGAGCTCACCCGGTCCTTCGACTCCCAGCCCGCGGGCGGCGGCTGGGCCGCGATGCTGCGCGCCACGGCCACCTGGAAGAAGCACGAGTTCGAGGCCACCGCGCGCTACTTCGACCAGGACTTCAACAACCCCTATGCCCGCCCCATCGCGGCGGACGATCAGAACCAGGGCCTCAGGGCCTCGGACGAGGCCGGGGTGCGGCTGAAGTACACCGGCGATCTGGGCGACCTCGATCTGCGCGCCGCGCTCGACCTGTGGGCCCAGCTCTCCGGTGAGATCCCCCGGACCTTCCTCTACGTGCGCGCCAGCTACGAGGTCGAGCAGTGGTTCAAGCCCGGGCTGTACTTCGACTACAAGGACAAGGACCTCAGCGACACCGGCCGGGACAACTGCTACGTGGGCGAGGGCTACGAGGACGAGGGCACCGGCGAGCCGACCGACTGCAAGGGCGAGAAGATCCGGGTCGGGCTGGAGCTCAAGTTCCAGCCGCTCAAGCGCCTGGGCGTGACCGCCAAGTACCAGCACGCCTGGGTGGACGACGGCGGCACGCACTACCCCGACTCCAGGCGCCAGGACATCTCGGCCTGGGTGACCGCCATGTACAAGCCCATCGACGGCGTCCGCCTGCGGCTCCGGGTGCGCTACCTGAACGAGGGCATCGCCGAGAACGACTACCTGGAGCAGTCGGTGTGGGCCTACCTCGAGGGCGCCTACTGGTACGAGCGCTACTTCGGGGTGAAGCTGCGCTACGAGGTGTACGCCATCGTCGACGAGCGCGACAGCACCCGGCAGCGCTCCCCCAACCCCGCCCACTGGCTCCGGCTGGAGCTCGAGTACCGCTTCTAGGCCCGCCACCCCGAGGAGGTTCCCCCATGCCCGTGCTCGAGGTGACCCGCGAGGGCGCGGTGGCCAGCCTGTGGCTGGCCAGCCCCGACCGCCGCAACGCCATGGGCCTGGACTTCTTCGCCGAGCTGCCGGCCCGGGTGGCCGAGCTGGACGCCGACCCGGGCGTGCGCGCCGTGGTGGTGGCCGCCCGCGGGCGGGACTTCTCCGTGGGGCTCGACCTGCGCGGCGGGCTGGGGGACGGCTTCGCCGAGATCCTGCAGGGCGGCCTGGCCGGGGTGCGCCAGCGCCTGTACAAGCTCATCCACGAGCTGCAGGCGGGTTTCAACGCCATCCACGACAGCCCCAAGCCCTACCTGGCGGCCGTCCACGGCTGGTGCGTGGGCGGCGGGCTCGACCTGGCGGCGGCCTGCGACCTGCGCTACGCCGCCCGGGACGCGCGCTTCTCGCTTCGCGAGACGCGCATGGCCATGGTGGCCGACCTCGGCTCGTTGCAGCGCCTGCCGGGCATCCTCGGGCAGGGGCAGCTCCGGGAGCTGGCCTTCACCGGGCGGGACTTCCAGGCCGAGGAGGCCCTGGGGATGGGGCTGCTCAGCGGGCTGTTCGAGGGGCCGGAGGCGCTGGTCGCCGGAGCCCTGCAGAAGGCCCAGGAGATCGCGGCCAACTCCCCCCTGGCCGTCCAGGGCACCAAGCGCGTCCTCAACCGGCTGGACGAGGCCCAGCGCCGGGACGCGCTCGACTACGTGGCGCTGTGGAACGCGGCCCACTTCGCCTCCCGGGACCTCATGGAGGCCTTCACCGCCTTCCTGGAGAAGCGCGCCCCGGAGTTCAAGGGCGAGTAGGGGGGGCGGTGCGGGTGCGCGAGGTCACCTGGAGCGCGGAGCAGGCGCGCCTGCGCGGGCTGCGCGAGGCGGTCTTCGTGCGCGAGCAGGCCGTGCCCCCGGACCTCGAGTGGGACGGGCTGGACGAGGGCGCGCGGCACTTCCTGGCCGAGGACGGCGCCGGAGGCGGGCAGCTCCAGGCGCTGGGCACGGCCCGGCTGCTCCCCGACGGGCACGTGGGC
>Ga0116143_10006188_pt1 | contig 10506 bp, 12 predicted proteins | sample AD_UKC034_MetaG_FD_89745 | JGI IMG/M metagenome (GOLD analysis project Ga0116143, IMG submission 89745) | Active sludge microbial communities of municipal wastewater-treating anaerobic digesters from USA - AD_UKC034_MetaG | ecosystem: Engineered > Bioreactor > Anaerobic > Digestate | place: USA...
AGGAATTCCGAACAATGCATTTACCCGTGTAGTTCGGGAAGATGACAAACGCAAAGACTTGTTGTTTGCCGGAACGGAGTTAGGTGTTTTTGTTTCTTTTAATGGGGGTAAAGAATGGTCTTCCTTTCAACTGAATTTACCCATTACACCCATTACCGATTTGCGCATTCATCAGAATGATTTGATTGCAGCAACCTCGGGTCGCTCGTTCTGGATTTTTGATGATCTTACTTTAGTTCGTCAACACAGGCAGGTATCCGGTGTTCACCTCTTTCAACCCGAAGATGTAGTGTTGGTAAATGGTGGTAGCCAAATGGACGGACCGGCCGATGGCACTAATCTCTATTTTGGTGTAAACCCGGCCACCGGGGCAGTGCTTTATTATTCGTTGCCCGAATTAAAATCAACAGAACATATCCAAATCGAAATTAAAGACGCACAAGGAAACCGGGTGCGCACGTTCACGTCTTTGCGCGATTCACTTTTTCAGGAACGAGATGGCGGGCCTCCGGCAGCACCCGTGTTGCCCAAAGAAAAAGGATTAAATCGTTTTGTGTGGGATCTTCGCTACCCCACTATTTCAGGAATAGATGGAACCTATATGGAAGCTTCTTTCAGAGGCCATAAAGCACCGCCAGGTAAGTACTCAGTCGTATTAACCGCTGGCTCCCAAACTGCCTCGGTTACTTTTGAAATTCTGCCTAACCCGTTGTACCCAACCGATGCAAAAACCTATGCCGAGTATCACACCACGATGCTGGCTATGGAAACCGAAATTTCTCGTATGCACCAGCTTGTTACTTCTCTTCATGAAAAACAGCTGCAGGTAGATAAAATTTTGGAACATCTTCCGGCAGATTCCAGGTTTGATGTTATTCGGACGGAAGGAGTTGCCTTAAGCGCCCGGATGAAGCAGTGGGATGAAGACATGGTGCAGCGCAAATCCAAAGCGTATGACGATGTGGAGAATTTTCCGAATAAGTTTACATCCGATTACCTGTTTCTGATCAATCAAACGGAAAGTGATATTCCACAGGTTAATAAACCATCGCTTGAGTTGCTGGCCGAGTACACCGCTAAGTGGAAACTATTGGAGGCCCGTGCTAATGAGTTTTTACAAAAGGATATTCCGTCCTTGAATAAAAAACTATGGGATGCCGGTATTGGTGCTGTATGGATTAAGTAGTGGTTGTCCTTAAAGATGGATTTTAAGAAACTATGCGTGAAAGGCTAAAGATGCAGGTATCCTGAAAATTAGTTATAGGTTTTCAGCAAAATCCATTACGCAATTGGTACGATACGTTTTGTGAGGTTCAATGGCTATTCCTATCCATTGGTATTTTGGTTGCAATATATTCTTGCGATGACCCAAAGAAGGTATGCCATCATCAATCAGCAACTGCATCACAAAATCCAAGGCACTGGTTTGGCCGTAGGCACAATTTTCGGCTATCATGCCCAATGCTTTGGATAGGGTGCGTACCCGAATATGAAAAGGGGTGCCATCGCTGCTCTCGTGGCCGGTTTTGCCGGTAGTACCCATGTCCTGGGCATGATAACGGGCTGCGTGGGTTAAGGCATCGGCCATTTGTAAAGCACGCATGGCCCTGGTTTGTTTCAAATCCTGAAGCAAAGATTTTGCATAGCTGTTTTTCTCCAGCCCATTTTCCTTTATGTAAGGCTGGGCATAGGTTTCAGAAAATTTTTGAGGATTGGTACGTGCAGCATTTAATAATGCCAATACTTCTTGTTCCTGTTCCTGGGCAACAGATGAAACTACGGCCAATAACAGGGTGGAAAGAATTAAGCCTTTGATCATAGTTAGATTTTAATAATGACACATTGTTAACTTACCTGCGAAATCCCCAATCGTTTTTGAATTTCTTCCAGCGAAACACCCTTGGTTTCAGGAAAACGAAGCAGTACCCATATTAATTGCAGGGTCATCATAAATGCGAAGAAAGCAAAGATTACCCACGGATCATCCTTCAAAAGACCTTCGTTGGCATCTAAGAACACCGGCATAAGTAAAGTAATTATAGCGGCAAACACCCAGTGCACACTTGCTCCAAACGATTGCCCCAGCGCACGCGATTTGTTTGGAAAAATTTCTGAGATAAACACCCAGATTACAGCCCCTTGCCCCACCGCATGTGCAGCAATAAAAAGAAGCAGGAAGAACATCAGAAATAATTCGCCCGATTTAAAATAGAAGGCATAAGCCACCATCGATAAACTTATGATGTAACCGAGGGAGCCGAGTATCATTAGATTTTTTCTCCCGGTGCGGTCAATCAGGTATAATCCCACGAAAGTGAAAATGAGGTTGATACCCCCAATAGCAATGGAATTAAATAATGAATCTTTTGCGACAAGCCCTGCACGTTCCAGAATTTCGGGTGCGTAGTATAAAATAAAATTAATACCCGATAGCTGGTTGAAGAAGGCAATGAAAAATGCCAGGGCAATAGGTTTTATTAACCGTTTGCTGAAAAATTCCTTCAGTGAGTCATTACCTGAATCAATCTTGTTAGATTCAGTAATTTCCTGTATGGCTTTTTCGGTATCGGTAGTGCCTAAGTCAATCAGTACTTGTTTGGCTCTCGCCAGATCATTTTTACGCGAAATGAGCCACCGCGGACTTTCCGGAATCCGCAGAACCAATAAAGTATAAACTAATGCGGGTATTGCTTCCACGCCCAGCATCCAGCGCCAATCGTTATCACCACCCACACCAATCAGAAAGTAGTTGGAGAGAAAGGCAACCAGAATACCGAATACAATATTGAATTGATACAAGGCAACCAATCTGCCCCGAAGGGCCGAGGTAGAGATTTCAGCAATGTACGTGGGGGCAACAACCGATGATACACCTACACCGATACCGCCTATAAAGCGAAAGAATGAAAACGAGTATGGATCGGGAGCTAAAGCCGAACCAAGTGCACTAACAAAATACAAAACACCAATCCAGAATAGTATCTTTTTTCGGCCATACTTCTCTGTGGGTCCGCCACCAAAAAGGGCACCCAATACCGTACCCCACAAAGCCATCGACATGATAAAAAATCCATGGAACCACGGGTTTGTATTCCATAGTTCTTTAATAGGTTGATTTGCTCCTGAAATCACCACGGTATCGAAACCAAAAAGAAAACCGGCCATAGCGGCCACTACCGCATTGAGCAGCGTGTATTGACGGGCATTCATGCAAGGAATAGGTTAGTTATGCTTTATGGTGTTTTATCCTTATGAGGGTAAACGTTCACAGATAATGCGGATTAAATTATTTCCAGTTGGCCGGGTCAAGGCGCCATGACTTCACATAGATCAACTGATCTTCATCAAGATGATTATTTTTTACAGCTTCGGTAAGTAGCTGGTTGAAATCACTCAGGCACACTAAGGGAATTTTGGCGTCTTTAAAATTTTTCTCAGCAACATCAAAACCATAGGTGAAAATGGCAGCCATACCCACCACCTTGCCACCGGCTTCCTGCACAGCCTGCGCAGCTTTAAGGGAGCTACCTCCTGTGGAGATCAGGTCTTCAACCAACACCACGCGGGTTCCTTTATCTAATTTACCTTCAATCAGGTTGCCCATGCCATGCTCTTTAGGTTTGGGCCTTACATATACAAAAGGAAGATTTAGTAAATCGGCAACCAATGCACCTTGGGGTATGCCGGCAGTAGCTACACCTGCAATACATTCAACCTTTTCGAAATGCTTTTGAATTGCGTGCCCTAATTTCTCTTTAATATATGTGCGGATACCTGGATAAGACAGCGCCAACCGGTTATCGCAGTAAATGGGCGATTTCCAACCCGAACTCCAGGTAAAGGGTTGCTTATAGTTTATCTTAATGGCCCCTATTTGTAAAAGGCGGGCGGCCACCTGGCCCGCTGTTTCTGATTCAATTGTTACCATAGCCGCAAGGTATTCAGAACCCCTGAATTTATTACAGAAGGGTTGATTGATTGCGAATAATTTATGTTTTTGCAAACGAAACCCGAACCTTGCAGGGTATGAATTTATTTGTAAACGACATTCCAATCCGTATCCTGCATCCGGGCCAAAGCCCCCCAGCAGGCCATGTAAATTTTGAGATTGATGCTGCGGCCGAAGAAATTACCAAGGCCAAACTTATTCACCACGTTTGGATAAAAAACGTAAGCGCTCTTGATTTTAGCCTGGTGCTGGATTTGATAAACTCGAAAGTACCTTCCAACCTGTACTCATTATACATTACAGCCAACAATTACAAAACACTTAAACTTTCGCTTACGCAGAAATTTAAAGTGGTAAAAGCAGCTGGCGGCCTGGTGCGAAAGAAGGACAGGTTTCTGATGATTTACCGCATGAAAAAGTGGGACTTACCAAAGGGTAAAAAAGAATCGGGCGAACGAAATAGAGAAACAGCGGTACGCGAAGTAGAGGAAGAATGTAACATAAGCGTAAAGTTGAACAAGCCCTTATGCACCACCTGGCATACCTACACCATGAACAAGCACAGTATGTTAAAAAAAACACGCTGGTTTATAATGGATGTAACGGACGACTCGCGCAGTAAACCCAGTACGGAAGAGGATATTGAAGAAATTCGGTGGATGACACAGAAAGAGGTGTATCACGCGCTGGAGAATTCCTATAAGTCAATCAGGTTTGTATTCGAAAAATACTATCGGCAGGAAGAAAAACGGAAATTTCAGGGTTAGAGCTTGTATGGTATGAGGGTAGATACATCGCCCTTGTACCGGTGCACTTCGCGTATAATGCTGGAGCTGATAGCCGCATAGGCAGGCGAAGTAATCAAAAAAACAGATTCCAGTTCGGGATTAAGTTGCCGGTTAACCTGTGCAATGCTGTTTTCATATTCGAAATCGGTGGTATTGCGTAAACCGCGTAGCAGGTACCGGGCGCCATTACGCCTGGCAAACTCGGCAGTTAGTTCGGAAAAGGTTTGAACCGAAATGCGGGGTTCATTCTTAAATGTTTCCTGAATTTTTCCCACCATAAATTCAATGGGGAAGTAGCGTTGGCTTTTGGCACTGTTGTATCCAATAGCAACAATAATCTCTTCAAATAAACCAAGACCGCGCAGCACAATATCCTGATGTCCCTTGGTAAACGGATCGAATGAGCCCGGAAAAATAGCGATACGCTTCATTACTTAAGCAGGTAAACGGAATAGAGGTCAAAGAAGTGATGATCCTGAATTTCATCAAACAAGTACCCAAACTTGAGGTGGGCACAGCGGCCTCCAAAACCTACATTGCGTACATATTTTACAAACTCCTGGTAGTGAGGCGAATTCTTACCAATGTAACCCCACAACACCACCTGGCTTGTCTGCTGATCCATCCCCAGTCCCTTCAACACCAGCATGATGTATTTTACATAATCCGAAAATTGTTTGATGAGGAATTGGTTGTAATAAATCAGTTTGCCTTCGGCAACAGCCAGAATGTGAAGTTTAAAACGATCTACATAAATATAGAGCGGATTCTGATTGCCTTTGGCATATTCCAGTACACCTTCAATAAGTGCGGCCGACTGATGAACCAACTTTAGCCTGGTATTTTTATAGATGGCATTGAGCCACGCATGTAATTCTTTTTGTACTGCAAAAACCGTAACTGCATCGCTGCGATGATTCTTACAAACCAGAATCTCTTCCTTTTCAGGATCAAACTGGGCATTGAAGCGCAGGTACTCAGCAGCCGCTTCGGGCATAAACAACGAAGTGGGTACCTGTGCAAACTTGGTGTTCTTTGCGGAAATGATAACCTCGCTCCAGAAACCTGCGTGTAAAACCGGATGCGAATCAAATAACTGCTGGTATTGATTGATCAGCTCGCTATGCGAATTGGAATCGCCCAATACATAATCCTCAAAAAAAACAAGCCGCGAATCTTCGGAATCAACAATAGCTACCTGCAAATCGCGTATGCCCAACTGAACCAAAAGCGTGTATTGATGAAGTTTTTCTTCATCGAACCGATCATCTTTGATCTTTTTGATCAGCTTAAAGCCTTGTGCAGTCGCTTGCAAAGCAAATGTTTATTCCCAATTACCTGAAGTTGACACATCAATACGCGAACCGAAGTGAAGTGGTTTACGGTTTTTAGCTTCGTTACTTTCTTTGCGGATAGGATTAACAGGTTTAGGATCTTTTACTTCGATTACCTGAACCTTTAAACCTCCCCGTTCAACCGTGCCAACAAAAATTTCAAATTTGGCATCGGTACCGGGTACATTAGCTAATGTTGCCAGATCAAGGGAAGGATCAAAAGCATTATCTGTAAGAATGATGAGTGGCTGTCCCTTTTTAAGTTCATCGCCAACCTTTACGGCTTCCAGTTTGGTTACAATTCCCTTGTCAACCAAAGGTGGCTCGTTTACTTTTTCGCCAACTTTAATAAGGTACGTGCGCTGGTTTTTAAATACCTGATCGCCTTCCTTCACTTTAAAACCCATAAAAACTCCATTTTCGGAAGCTCCTACAGTATAAACCTTTTTAAATATTTTGTCGCGGGCAGATTCAAAACCAAGGGTATCGATATGTACAATCACCTCTTCCTGGCCGTATGCTAATTGTTTAATTTCTTCTCTGCGCTGAATAATGGGAACTTGCCCGGTTCTGATGAAGTTAGCCAGGGAGTCCCAGTTGGAGGTGTAGCGTTTGTTAACACTATTGAAAACAATTTCAGCCTCGCGAATGAATTTGAGTTTTTCAATTACAGCGGCCTCTGTGGTGGCAATAGACGCGCGGTCTTCAATTGTGCCTGCTACGCTTCTATACAACAGCCAGGCTAAGTAAAGGCTTAAAATAAGGAGAACACCAGTTAGGATTTTAGTTAAGTTCATTGGTTACAGGTTTAGCTTGCAATTATAAAGATTTTATGGCGTTTAAAACAACCAATTATAACTTAAAATAGCCCCTTAAACGGCCAATTTGAGCAATACCGGGGGCTTCTCTAAAAATGCCATGCAGGTAAGACTGGGGTAGGTTGCGAATTTGGTTTTCGGTAAAAAATCGCACCTCCCGAATAATCTGTTGGGCTCCCATTTCAGGATCTACCCCCGTAGCGACCTTCCCGCTCGTAATCCGTACTTCAAAAAACAGTTCTATGGCGTGCAAAGGCATTTGTATAAACTCGCAGGCAAACAGAAAGTCACGAACTTCTACGTCCAGGCCAGTCTCTTCTTTGAATTCGCGCACAAGGGCGGCTTTTGCCGATTCTCCAAATTGTACCCCTCCGCCTGGTGGAGCCCAAAAGTGGGGGTGGCCTAATCCGGCATGGTCGGCCAGTAAGATTTGATTACCCTGTATGCAGATGCCGCATACCCGTACTCTTAATTTATTTCCGAAAACTTCCTGAACCCGGCTGGTCATAAATTCGTATGCTAAAATGTAAGCCCGTATTAACTACGAATGTACCAATGTTACTGCAATTAAATATTTCAATTGGTGCAGAAGTTAACCGGGGTATGCGGGTGGCAATTGATTCTGCTAAAAATTGTGGAATCAATTAAAATAAAATCGAAGTAATTTCGGTTTTAGATTTAGTGTAGTAAATAGGTAAGGTTATGAGATGGATTCCAGTATTTATTTTTTTAGCTTCGATTAGTACCTATGCGCAGGATCAAAATGTAGTATCCGGACCTGTAATTACCTGGGAGAAACTAACGCACGAGTTTGGAGATATTACCCAGGGTGAAAAGGTTGAACATACCTTTAAGTTTACCAACACAGGAAACGCGGCCCTGGTAATTACAAATGTGGAAGTTACCTGTGGTTGTACAGTACCAAAAGGGTGGCCGCGCGATCCGATAATGCCAGGGGAGAAGGGAGCGATTACCATTGCCTTTAACAGTTCGGGTAAGATTGGCCGCCAGAATAAAGTGATTACCGTAACTTCTAACTCGGTAGGAAAAACCAACCAGGTAATGATTGTTGGCAACGTACTGGATAAGCAACTCTAATTTCGTAACGCTGCACCCACCAGGCAGGCCCAGCCCGCTATAAAGCAAACCCCACCAACGGGGGTTATCATGCCCAGGGTACTATTATTGGTAAGCGCCAGAATGTAAAGGCTTCCGCTAAAAAAGAATATGCCCAGTATCATGAAAACACTGGCCATTCTCAACAACCGGCTTTCGCGGTTTAGCATGAGCAAGCCAATGCCCAATAAGGCAAGGGTGTGGTAAAACTGATATTGAACAGCTAATTCATAGACATCAAGCCTGTTATTTGTAACTAAAGTTGATTTGAGTGCGTGTGCACCAAATGCGCCTAACGCCACGGCCAGTAATCCCATAATGCCGGCAGCCACTAATGTTTTTTTGTGATTCATGATTCTTGGTTATAGTTACGTGCTCCAAAAATAGCCGTACCAATCCGGATAAGGGTACTTCCTTGTTCAATAGCAATTTTATAATCAGCACTCATACCCATGGAGAGTTCCGTCATGGTCACATTGGCTGGTAATTCACTTTGCTTCAGGGTATCAAATAAACGTTTCAGTTTGCCAAACTCGTTTCGTATCTGTTCTTCGTTTTGTGTAAAAGTGGCCATGCCCATCAGCCCCACAATTTCAACGGCAGGATACTTCTGTGCAAATTCAGGCGTTAGCAGGGTTTGAACTTCCTGTATTTCCCAGCCAAACTTGGTTTCTTCCTGTGCAATGTAAACCTGCAGCAGGCATTTGATTGTCCGGTTGTTTTTTAGTGCCTGCTTGTTAATTTCTTCAAGTAATTTTTCAGAATCAACCGAGTGAATTAAGGCCACAAACGGAGCAATGTATTTCACTTTATTGGTTTGCAGGTGGCCAATCATGTGCCACGCTATATCGGCTGGTAATTCTTTATGCTTGGCAGCCATTTCCTGGGCTTTGTTTTCACCAAACACCCGCTGCCCGGCATCATAAGCCTGCTTAATTAAACTTACCGGCTGTGTCTTACTTACGGCAATTAAGCGACAACTGGCGGAGCCTAACTCTACCCTTAGGTTGTCAATATTTTTTTTAATAACCATTTAATAACTTCGCGCCTACTTAACGCATAACTTTTCTTTTTACACAAAGGTATGGCCATACTTGGAACGTTGCTCAAAAAGGGTATAAAACTTAGAGAAAATCTGGATCAGGAGTACACCTCGCCTTTTGAACTTCAGAAACAAGAGTTAAAGGATTTGATGATCACGGCCAGCCAGACGGAGTTTGGAAGGTACTATAATTTTCAAGGTATTTTAACGCAATTCAGAAAAGGCCACCACACATTTTACCAGGCATTTAAAAGCGCGGTACCCATCCACGACTATAATAAGATATACAAAGAATGGTGGCACCTGTCGTTGAAAGGTGCAAAGAATATTTGCTGGCCAGGACGCATAAAATACTTTGCGTTAAGTTCGGGAACATCTGAAGCTGCGAGCAAACACATTCCGGTAACAAAGGAGATGACGAAAGCCATTCAGCGTACCAGTATCCGGCAAATTCTTAGTCTTTCAAAATACGATTTGCCATCCGAAGTTTTTGAAGCTGGTATTTTAATGATAGGTGGAAGTACGCACCTGAATAAGCGCGGAAGTTATTTTGAAGGCGACTTGAGCGGGATACAAGCCGCGCGGTTGCCATTCTGGTTTCAGCATTTTTATAAGCCAGGTAAAAAGATTGCATCAAACCGGGTGTGGGATGATAAACTGAATGAAATTGTACTGAAGGCACGCGATTGGGATATTGGAATAATTGTAGGGGTGCCTGCCTGGATTCAGATCTTGCTGGAACGTATAGTAAATTATTATAAGGTCGATCACATTCACGACATCTGGCCCAACCTGCTCATCTATGTGCATGGTGGAGTTTCGATGGATCCATACCGGAAAGGGTTTGAGAAATTGCTGGGGCGCCCTATTTATTATATCGAAACCTATCTTGCTTCGGAAGGCTTTATTGCATACCAGGCATTACCAAAACGCAAGACCATGCGGCTGGTACTCAACAATGGAATTTTCTACGAGTTTGTACCATTTGATGAAAAGAACTTTTTATCCTCGGGCGAAGTAAAACCGGATGCGCAAACGCTGCTGATTGATGAAGTAGAAGAAGGTAAAGAGTATGCCATTCTGCTTTCGACCTGTGCCGGGGCCTGGCGGTATTTAATTGGCGATGTGATCAAATTTGTTTCGCTGGAAGAATCTGAAATAATTATTACTGGCCGCACCAAACATTTTTTGAGTTTATGTGGCGAGCATCTTTCGGTGGATAATATGAATAAAGCAATTGAACTTGTATCCAACGAATTAAACATCGAAATACCCGAGTTCGCGGTAGCAGGTATTCCGCACGAATCGCTTTTTGCGCATCATTGGTTTATTGGTACCGACAGCCCGGTGGATCCAAAACAATTAAAAGATCGTATTGATTTTCACCTGAAAAAATTAAACGATGATTATGCCGTAGAGCGGAGTGCTGCTCTTAAAGAAGTTTTAGTTACTGCCCTTC
>Ga0116143_10006196_pt1 | contig 10496 bp, 11 predicted proteins | sample AD_UKC034_MetaG_FD_89745 | JGI IMG/M metagenome (GOLD analysis project Ga0116143, IMG submission 89745) | Active sludge microbial communities of municipal wastewater-treating anaerobic digesters from USA - AD_UKC034_MetaG | ecosystem: Engineered > Bioreactor > Anaerobic > Digestate | place: USA...
AGATTGTATTCACCCATTCCTGCAAAACCAGTGAATTCTGAATCATCAATACTTTCACCCATAATCTCTTCATCAAATGTAACAGTATACGCGGGGATATAACCCAACCTGAGGAAAATCACGTCATTCGTCAATTCCTGCGCGCTGGCGGGAATCGCGATCGCGCCCGCCATTAAAAGAGCAGCCATTACCGCAAAAAATTTTTTCATCAAAGTCCTCCTACAGATTTTTTAGTGCTGTGTTACGCAACCTGTCACGGGTCCGCCGAGACGGCCCCGGGTGACTTATTGTTACATCAATATATACCAGCGGGATGAAGACGGCAAGCAATTTTGCGTTTTTTTTAGCGTTATGTCGCATTTTTTGCAATACAACAATAATTGATTAATGTGTTAAATAGTGAAATTTGGCACTGCATTCATTTTGCAGAGAAGCGATTAATCGCGTCTCTACCCTCAAGCCAATCGCGCCCGCGCTTCCGAAAGAGGGGTCAGAGCCTGTATCAGTCCCAATATCATCCTCCCCGTTTTCCGTGGCTCCGCGTGAAAATCGAAGGGGTCAGAGCCTGTTAAGAAAGCCCGGTCATGGGGTCAGAGCCCTCAAAGTATCAGAAAATCATCATCCTCTAGGTCTCCGCGTGAGAAAACCAGGGGGTCAGAGCCTGTTTATCAAGCTCCCTGCCATTAGATACCATGGATTCCCGCATGCGCGGGAATGACATCGGAGGGGTCAGAGCATGCAACCGAGGGGTCAGAGCCCGTTTTTGGTGGGGTCAGAGCCGTCCCACCATGCTCCGCACCGGCTCATAGCTCCTCCGGTGGATTGGGCACGGCCCCCGCTCCGCGATGCACGCCCGGTGGTCCTCCGTGCCGTAGCCCTTGTGCCGGGCGAAGCCGTAGCCGGGATAGCGCGCTTCGAAGCGTTCCATGACGAGATCCCGGCGGACCTTCGCGGCAATGGATGCCGCCGCCACCGAAAGACAGGTCGCGTCGCCCTTCACCAGGGACACGAGCTCGCAGCCGATTTCAAAGCGGAACTTTCCGTCGAGGAGCACGGTATCCGGCGCGGAGGCCATACGCGCGACGAGGCGGCGCAGCGAGTATTCCGTGGCGCCGTTGACGTTGAGCCGGTCCACCACGCGGTGCGACACGAGTTCCGCGTCCATCCTGAGGGAGTAATGCCTGATTATCTCCAGCACCTCGAGGCGCCGGGCATGTGTAAGCTGCTTGGAATCACGGACTGAAGAGAGTAGTTCCGATGGAGGATGTGTGATGATATCTTCGCTGAAGACGACCAGGCCGACGGAAAGGGGACCCGCGAGCGCGCCCCTCCCGGCCTCGTCGGCGCCGGCTATGATTCGCCGGCCCCGCGCCAGGAGCGCGCGCTCGGTGTCGAAGGTGGGACCTATTCCTTCACCTCTGCTGCGGGCTCTTCGGGCTTGGCTTCGTGGGTGGCGGGTATTACCATCTTGCCCTTGTTCTCCTTCAGCTTCGCGGACTTGCCGCGGCGCTCACGTAGGAAGTAGAGCTTGGAGCGGCGGTTCTTGCCCTTGCGAACCGACTCCACCTTGGCGATGCGCGTTGAATAGAAGGGGAAGATCCTCTCCACTCCCACGTCGTACGATATGCGGCGCACCGTGAAGCTCTTGCCGGAGCCCGAGTTGTTGATCGCGATGACGATCCCCTCGTACACCTGGATACGCTCGCGGTTGCCCTCGATGATCCTGTAGTGCACGCGCACCGTGTCGCCGATCTCGAAATTCATCTCCCGCTCGACGGGTCTCAGTTCCTTTTCAATCGCCGTCCTGAAATTCATTGTTCCTCTCCTTTCACCCTGGATAAAAGATATTTCCTGTAAAGGTCGGGCCGAACCGACCGTGTTTTCTCAATTCTCTTTTCGTGCCTCCACCGCGCTATCTCGCCGTGGTTGCCTCCCGTCAGCACTTCCGGCACCCGCATGCCCTCGATCTCCTCGGGGCGCGTGTAGTGCGGATATTCCAGCAGCCCGCCCTCGAAGCTCTCCTCGATGAGCGATTCCGCGCTGGACATGAAACCCGGCTCGTACCGCGCCACCGCGTCGATTATGCAGAGGGCCGCGTACTCGCCGCCCGACAGCACGAAATCGCCTATAGAGATCTCGTAGTCGACGCAGGCGTCTATCATCCTCTGGTCGACGCCCTCGTAGCGGCCGCATATCACGCAGAGGCTTCCCTCCCCGTGCAGCCGCTTCACCATCGCCTGGTCGAGAAGCTTCCCCGACGCGGTGGTGAGTATCACCTTCGAACCGCTGGCGTTCGCCCGTATCGCCCCGATGAGCGGCTCCGGGCGGAGCACCATGCCGCTGCCCCCGCCGTAGGTGTAATCATCGCACTGATGATGATCGTTCCCCGCGTATTCCTTCAGGTCGATCAGCTCCACTCCCACTTTTCCGGATGATACCGCCTTGCCGAGCAGACCGGCGCCAAGGGGACCTGCGAAGAACTCGGGGAAGAGGGTGATGATTTTAAATGATACCACGACCGCCTTTCATGCATTGCCGCCCGCGCGGCCCGGTTTCACCGTCAGTCCAAAAGGCCTACCACGGGGAAGATGTCAATCCTGTTTTGCGCCAGGGCCTTCGTGTCCACCATGGACTCCACGAACGGCACCATGTATTCCTTTCCGGCGGGGTCCCGTATCACCAGGATGTTCCCGCTGCCGGCCTCGACGATATCGGCCACCCTGCCGAACTCCCTGCCGTCGAGGTACACCGCGCATTCGAGGAGCTCGTAGTAATAGAAGGAATCCTCGTCCAGGGACGCCCTGGTTTCCTCGGCGGTGTTCCTGTCGATGAAGATCTCGCTGCCCCTCATGGCATCCGCGCCGGCGCGGTCGGACAGGCCTTCCATCTTCACCAGGGCGATACGCCCCTTGTGCCCCGCGCACTCAACGATGGTGCGCTTCACGAAACCGCCCTTCGTCCCGACATACACGGTGCTGCCCGGATCGAACCGGCTGTCGATATCGGTGACGATTAAAACTTTAAGGCGCCCATGGAGTCCATGAGCGCCCAGAATTTTTCCAATCCTGAAATAGTCCGTCGCGCTCAATCAAGTATTTCCAGCACCACCCTTTTCCCGGATTTGGTGGCAGAAGCGTTTATTATCGTACGAATCGCCCGGGCGATGCGCCCGTGCTTCCCTATGACCTTCCCGATGTCTTCCTTCGTGACCTTGAGTTCAAGAATTGTGGATTTTTCGCCTTCGATCTCTCTGATTTCAACGTTTTCCGGATTGTCGACCAGGGACTTGACCATGTACTCCACAAGGTCCTTGTGATTCATCACGAACCTCCACCGGTATTATTTCGCGCCCTTGTACTTGCTCCAGATACCGTTTTTTCTCAAAAGCCTTTCCAGCGTGTGCGTGGGCTGGGCGCCCTTTTTGAGCCAGTCGATGACTTTATCCTCGTCAACTTTGAACTGGTTACCGTCCGCAATTGGCTGGTACTGGCCGAGGTTTTCGATAACCGCGCCGTCCCTGCGCGTCCTGCTGTCTATGGCCACGACCTTGTAGTAGGGCATCTTCTTCTTTCCCGCCCTCTGAAGACGAATCTTTACTGACACGTACGTATACCTCCTGAGAGAATTAGAGGAAATGATTTTCCGGGGTGCCATATTTGTCAATATAAAATATCAATAATTCACGAGAAACAGGCAGCAAAACGCCGGGAAGACCGTATTTACAGCGTTTATTTCGCTACATTCAGCGAATACACACCGTTTCACCGGCACGTACGCACTATATGGTTGATAATTGATCACAATCCGCCAGAAACGGTTTTTGCCTTGATTAATTCGCATCGCGCATGTGACGTTACTTCAAACATTCAACAGGGTATTCTATGAAAAAACTGCTAGCCGCGTCGATAGTTATCGCCATCTTCGCCCAGGCAGTGCCGCTGACGGGCCAGGACAGGCCGAACCGAGCTTCCACGTACAAGTCCATCATGGACCGGGGCTCCGTCAGGATCGGCGTGTCGAAGCACTACCCGCCCCTGAACTTCGGCAACGGAACCAGGGGCGTGGAGGCCGAGATGGCCCGGGAGTTCGGCGCCTTCCTCGGATTGAAGGTGGAGATTGTACCGCTGAAGCTTTTTGAGTACGTTCCCGCACTGGAAAATGGCGAGGTCGATATCGTCATCGCCGGCCTCTCGCGGAGCCTGCCGCGGGCGAGGAAGATATGGTTCTCGGTACCGTATCTCACCATCACCCCGGCGGCCCTGGTCAGCCGTCGCGTTCTCCCGCAGACCGGGTTCGGCGACCAGTTCGAGCAGGCGCCGTTCCGCACCATCTGGGACCTGAAGCGCCTGAACGGATTCAAGTGCGCCGTGAAGAGGGAAAGCTCCCACGTGGATCTCCTGGAGGCGCACTTCCCCGGCGTGGAGCAAATCCTGGTCTCCGGCAACAAGGAAGGCTTCGAAAGCATCGCCAGCGGCACCGCGCAGGGCTTCATCCACGACTCGCTCTATCTCCAGTACATGCACCGGAAGGACGCCGCCCTCGGCGGGTCCTTCGCGCTCCTCACCGGCGGCGACAGGGTGGAGGAAATCTGCGCAGGGCTGCCCTTCGGCGACGCGGTATTGAAAAACCAGGTCGACATTTTCATCGCGGAGCTGAAGCGGCAGGGGCGTATCGCCCGCTGGATCGAGAGGTTCAACAATGAGTGAGCGCGGGATGATGAAACTATTTCGACTTATACCGGCGGCGTGTATCACCCTCCTTCTCTTCGCCGCAGCTGGCGGCCGCGCCCACGCGCTGGACCCGACGCTGGAGAACCTGGACATATCCGGAACCCTGCGCCTGCGGGCCTGGCAGACCGGAAGCGAGGTAAAGGTGCCCGGCCGATTCCCCGCCGACAGCGGCTACTCCTCGGTGAACTACGAAGACCTCTTCTTCCGCAACCGCTTCAGCCTCACGGTGCTCCCCAACCTGCAGGTGCGGGCCGTCTTCGACATCGTCTCCGTCATCGGTAAAAACGATTTCGCGATGGGCAACGGCGGCACCAACCTCGTGACCCGCGACGTGTATGCCGTCTTCACCCCCACGGAGAACGGCGAGCTTTCGATAGGGCTCCAGCCGTTCAGCCTCGCGGGGGGATATATTCTGGCGCGGGACGCGACCGGCGTGCAGTACGGTCACCACCTGTTCGGCAGGAGCCTCAAGGTCTACGCCGCCTTCGTGAAGGCCTTCGACGACGCGGACTCGGTGTACGGCGACAACTCGGCACCGCCGAAATACGCCGACGACAACATCTACTTCGCGGGGGCGATGCTGAGCCTCGCCTCGACGCTGTTCTGCGACTTCTACTACGTGTACGAGCACGACCGCTACACCGATACCGACGGCGGCGGCACCGATAACAGGAAGGCGTCGCTCCACTGGGCGGGGCTCCATTGCAAGGTCCTGTGGCGCAACTGGGTGTTCCGCGCCGGCGGCATCGCCAACCGGGGGCACCTGCTGATTGATCCGGGCACCGGCTCCGACAGGACCGGCGTCCTCGCCGGGCTCTTCGAGTTCGAGGCGGGCTACCGGTTCAGCAACGCGCAGGTGAGCCTCGTCGCGGAGGGCGCAACCGGCGACCCGGACGATCCCGACGCCGCCTCGTCGTTCCAGGACATCAAGTCGTCCCACGAGTTCTCCTACATAGTGGTGGATAACTACGGCGGGCTTTCCATCCGCGGCGCCGGTGAATCCAGCTGGTACGGACTCCGCGGCGCCGGCGTGAAGGCGCAGTACACGCTCCTGGGCGCGGTGAACCTGGAGCTGCGCCTCCTCCATTTCAGAACGGCGGAGGCGCTCTCCATGGGCGGCGGCGCGTCTACCTGGTTCGGCGACGAGCTCGATTTCCGCGCCGAGTACGTCTACCGCGAGGCGCTCTCGCTTTTCCTGACGGCGGCGGTATTTCGCCCGCGCACCGCCTATTTCGCCCTGGAGGACGTGCGCGACGACAACGGGAATTTTATCAACGAAGTGATGCTCGGGGCGCAGGTGACGTACTGACGCCGATTCTCCTCCCCCTTGACGGGGGAGGCCGGGTGGGGGTGATGGTTACTGTCTATTCAGACAGAATATATCACCCTCCCCTGTCCCCTCCCCTCAAGGGAGGGGGATGTGTAATCCACACATCCTCGGATTAAGTTTACGAATCATACCAAAGGAGATTCACCATGGAAAAATGCATCGCGTGCGGGACGGAGACGGATTCGATCTACACGCTGTACGAACTGCACATAGGCGGCGTGGAGAACAAGGAAGCGCGCTCCGAATACTACACCGACGGCACGCGCAAGATGCGACGCGTCCACTACAAGGTGATCACCAGCTTCGACGGCGTGACGGAACACAATTTCGGCTACTGCGACAGGTGCCTCACGAAGAGCAGGCGCTTCGGGCTGAAGCTTCTCTTCCTCGGGGCGCCCGCGCTCCTGGTCCCGGCGGCCCTTCTCCTGCTATACAGCCGGAGTGCCGGCGGGATATGGACGCTCCCGGGAATCGCGGGCATCGTGCTCGGTTTTATCGGGATGATAATCGCCTTCATGTCGGTGCATTACATTTTCGCGGGGAAGCGCTCCCTTCCGTACGACACAAAGAAGCTGGATTTCGACGAGCGCTACATGGAGGAGCGGAACTGCCGCGTCCTCACGCCGACGGAGTACGAGTTCTTCCGGAAGAACGACATGAAGGACATCAGGAATAGGGTGGCGGAACAGCCCGCCTGACGCCTCCTCATTCCACAATGATCTTCGAGGCTTCGACGATGAACCGCTTGTAGGAGTTGGCCAGCATCTTGCCGACCATGTTGATGAGCTCCTTGTCCGTGGAGCGCTTGAGCAGATACTTGTTGATCTCGTTGAGATCGCTCTTCAGCGTCTTTCCCAGCCCGTCCAGGGCCTGCGCGTAGGCCACCGACGAGGGGGAGCGGTGGCTCTTCCTCTGCTTCAGCAGTTCCTCGTCGAGCTGCTGCTGCATCTTCCTGCGCTCCTCTTCCTCCTTCATAAACTTGTTCAGCACCACTCCCGCCGTCGACAGGAAGTTCACTGGATTGAGAAGCTCGAAAAATTCCCAAAGGATGGCGAAATCCTGAAACACCACCTCGGGCATCGGTTCGGTGTGATAGTGCTCCCTCACGAGCTCCCTGCTCCGCGCGTCGAGAATGGTCCTTCCCGAGAGCCAGGCGGACGTCACGGGCGCCTCCTTCTCGGCCGGCGGGAGGACGAACTCGCCCTTCAGGAGCTTCCGCTCCCCGGTGCCGATGTGCATGCGCAGGTAGAGCCGGTCCGCCGCGACCTTCATCAGGTTGTAGTCCTGGAGGTTCTTCTGCATGCGCAAGGTGGCCTGGCACGCCAGGTTGGGATCGGTGAAATAGGCGACTATCACCCCGTCGCTCACGCTGTTGACCACGCCCTTGCAGACACCGATCTCGCCGAGCAGGAGTTCGTTGATATCCGCCGTGAGTATCGCGGCCCCGGCGAGACTGGAGCCCGCGAGCCTCCCGTGGAAGTCCCGTATCTCCGCCACCAGGACGCTCAGGGCCCTGGTTTCCAGGGACTTCACCTGGCGCTCGTCGTCCACCATCCTGAGCGCGCGGCTTCCCTCCAGGAGCTCGGCGTCGGGGCTCTCGAACTTCTTGAAGATGTTGACGATGAAGTGGTCTATCTCCACCAGCTCGTCGTCGGGCAGGAGGCGCAGGACGTCGATGATGTCGCTGGAGATGGTGTAGTCCTCCTTGAGGAGCGAGATGAGGAAGTACGAAAACTCCACGGACTTCTGCATGCTCATGATGGTGAGGATCTCGCGCTGGATGTTCTTGTTCTTGATGATCATCATGTCGCGGATCGACTTCAGCGCGTCGCGGTTCCCCAGGCTGATGAGGAGCGCGCAGGAGTAGATGCGGATCTTGATGCCCGGCTCCTTCAGGTACTCCTGGAGGTATCCCATCACGTAACGCTTGTTGTAGGTGGTCGACGAGGCGACGATGAAACCCATGGCCAGCACCACCGCCTCCTTGATGTCGTTCGACTCGAACCGGTAGAAGATCGAATCCAGGTACTCCAGGTCGGAATCCAGACCGCAGCGCCCCAGACAGAGGATCGCCAGCTTTACGATGGCGGTGTCCTTGTTCACCTGGACGATGGTCTTCAGCACCTGGTTCGCCGTCACGTTCGCGTGGATGTCGCGCTTCAGGAGGATCTCGAGGATCTCCATCATGATGTCGGTTCCCTGGTCCGCCCTCTCCTTCAGGTAATCCAGGAAAATATTCAAAGAGCGCTGCTCGGAGAACTGGGACAGGAGGAGAATGCCCCGCTGGTGGTCACGCATCTCCCCGGAAGCCATCATCAGCTCCAGCTCGCCCAGCATGTAGGAGTAGTTGAGCACGGAGAGGCACATGGCCACCGCGTCGAAGATCGCCTCGTCGGGATACTTCTTCACGTAGTTGAAGATTTTCACCAGGCTGGACGCCGCCCCGGTGATGCGAAGCCGGCCGACGATGTCGCAGAGCCGCACTATCCGGTTGCGCAGGTAGCGCTTCTCGAAGTTGATGTCCTCCAGCCGCATGGCCGAGAGCTCGCGCGATTTCGGTTCCGCGTCGTAGAATATCTCCAGAAGGAGCGTGAAGTCCGTCACCTCGTCGGGGTGCATGAACGGCACCTTCTCCGATACCTCCGTGAGGAGCTTGTGTATGGACGAACGGTCCTCGTTCCGGAGGTAATGAAGCAGGCGCTTCTTTATCTCCGGCGTATACTGTTCCAGGATATACTGCCGTATCTGCTGGAAGTTCTCCGGGAAGTCCTTCTCGATGACGCTGGTGATCATGAACTCCTTCCGGTAGGTCTCGAAGAACGTGTCCAGGGTCACCACCATGTAGTTGTAGATCTTGTCGCGCATCAGGACGTTTTTGCGGGTCTCGGGCATGCCGTTGAAATAGCGCTCGAAGATTTCCACGATGATCTCGTTCTGCCGCGGCGAGTTCACCGAGAGCGACAGCAGGTTCCGGAAGAGCTTGTCGGGGTCCCGCAGCTTGCCTGCGTTCATGTAGACGAGATAGAGTATCCGTTCCACGAGCTCCGTGTCCTCGGAGGTCAGGGCCTTCATCACGTAGATCAGGAGCTCGCGGTGGTTGCTGGTGAGCATGGCGTTGATGAACTCGGTCTTCACCCGGTTGTCGTAGCCGTCGAACTGGATCGTCATCCTCCCCAGGAGGACGCGGATCTCCAGCATCACCTTGTCCTCCTCCTCGGGGGAGTAGGTGTAGATCTGGTCGTCCTCGCTGCGCCTGCCCTCGGACTCTCCGTGGAGACGGTCCGAGAGGAGGGAGAGGGACTTGTAGACCGCCCATGTGATATCGCCCTCCCCTTCCTTGATGAGCTCCTCGCAATGCGCGATCTCCTTGAAGGCCGAGAGGCTGATAATGGCGGCGGAGCGGACCTGCGCGTCCATCTCCCGGTTCCGGGCGAGCTGTTTCAAAAAGTCGGACACCTGGGACGATCCCGCGCCGATGGCCCCCATCACGCGGCACGACTTGTAGAGGATCCCGATATCACCCCCCTCCAGGTGCTTCGCGGCGAACTTAATGACGAGGGAAACGTCCTCGGCCTTGCCGAATTTCTCGAAGTAGTCGAGGAGATGGAATTTTTCGCGAAGCGGGATATCGCTTTCCAAAAGCTCGCGGAACACGAGGCGCGCCTCCTCCCCGGGGCAGCTTTTCAGCTCGAAGATGGCGCTCTCGCGGAAGAGCGGGTCCTTGTAGATGTCGTTGATGAGTATCTTGACGCCGGCCACCGATTTTTTCAGGCCCAGGAGCCTGTGGAGCGATATGCGCTCGTAGGGGAGGAGCTTGAAGCTCTTGCTGATTTCCAGCTTTATCGTTTGTAGGATATCGGTCGCCATGGGTGCCCCGCGCGTGATAGATGTTCCTTGTTCGAATATCGGCCCTTTTTTTTCAAATGTCAAACAGAAAGCTCCGCCGGCCCCGCATTTCCCGGCGTGGAGCGGGGAGCTGTGCCGCGGGGCGGCATGAGGGCACGCGCGTCCGGTCCCTTTCCCCGGTGGCGGTAATCGGCACTCACCTGGCGGAAATATCAGCCACTACCATAAGCAATAATAATATAATGTTGGTGTAATATCTACCCCTCACTCCGGCTGCCGGGACGGTTCCGTTGAAAAAATAGTTTGACTATTTCCCTCGACTATCATTATATTTGATGGGTTGATTTTGGGGGATAGACGCACCCGCAACTCCATGATTCGCGGCGAGAGGCGGAGCGTCGTTTTTTTCTCGGGATCGAAGAAGGGCGTGCACGATTTTCCGCGCAGATGCATTACTATCGCACTACTATGAAAGGAGATACCCTAATGAAGAGAAGAAGCGTTCTCATGATACTTGCCGTGATCTTCGCGACCGGGACCATATACTGCGGCGGCGGGGGGCAGCGGGGCACCAGGCAGACCGGTCCGTC
>Ga0116143_10006199_pt1 | contig 10494 bp, 7 predicted proteins | sample AD_UKC034_MetaG_FD_89745 | JGI IMG/M metagenome (GOLD analysis project Ga0116143, IMG submission 89745) | Active sludge microbial communities of municipal wastewater-treating anaerobic digesters from USA - AD_UKC034_MetaG | ecosystem: Engineered > Bioreactor > Anaerobic > Digestate | place: USA...
CTTTCCCCGTATTTCGTCACCGACGCCGAGCGCATGGAAGTGGTCCTCGATGATCCGTATATTCTCATCCACGAGAAAAAAATATCGAATCTCAAAGACCTGCTGCCCCTGCTGGAAAAAGTTGCGCGCTCGAGCAAGCCGCTGGTCATTATCGCGGAAGAGGTCGAGGGCGAAGCGCTTGCCACGCTGGTCGTGAACAAGATCCGCGGCACGCTTTCGATCTGCGCGGTCAAGGCGCCCGGATACGGCGACCGCCGCAAAGCGATGCTTGAAGATATCGCGATCCTCACCAACGGCAAGGCCATCACCGAAGACCTCGGCATAAAGCTCGAGAACGTCGATATCGAGGATCTCGGGAAGGCCAAGCGCATCCGCATCGACAAGGAGAACACCACCATCGTCGAAGGAGCGGGAAAGGATGCGGCGATCAAGGCGCGCGTCGCCCAGCTCAAGAAACAGATCGAAACGTCGGATTCCGACTACGACAAGGAAAAGCTCCAGGAACGCCTCGCTAAGCTTTCCGGCGGCGTTGCGGTAATCAATGTCGGCGCCGCGACCGAAACGGAGATGAAGGAAAAGAAAGCGCGCGTGGAAGACGCGCTCCATGCGACACGCGCTGCCACGCAGGAAGGTATCGTACCCGGCGGCGGCGTCGCGCTTCTGCGCACGATCCCGTCCCTTGATAAAATGAAGCTCGAAGGCGACGAAAAGATCGGCGCGGATATCGTTAAACGTGCCATTGAAGAACCGCTCAGGCAGATCACGCAGAACGCCGGCCTTGAAGGTTCGGTCGTCGTGCACCGCATCAAGACCGAAAAGACCAATATCGGCTACGATGTCTCGCAGGATTCGTATGTCGATATGCTTGAGGCAGGCGTCATCGATCCGACCAAGGTCACCCGCAGCGCGCTCCAGAACGCAGCCAGTATCGCCGCGCTCCTGCTGACGACCGAAGCGATCGTATGCGATAAGCCGGAAAAAGAAGACAAAATGCCGCCGATGCCGCCCGGAGGCGGAATGGGAGGCATGGGCGGAGGCATGTATTAATCGCGTTTGCCCAGGCGCAAAAACACGCGCACAGGCAGCATGATAACGCATCAAAAGCAGGCGGGGCCGGAACACTATCTAAGTTGCTGGCCCCGCTTGCTTTATAAATTTGAAAGCGCTTTCTTGACATTATCCTTTTTTGTGCTATACTTTTAACAATTAATCATTGCCTACGAAAGAGTTATCATGGCGCACCTGGCCTCATTCCTGATCCATTTGAACTGGGTCGATATACTCGCATTCGTTATCTTTCTTCGCATACTGATAGTCGGTCTCAAGAACGGCGCTGCTTCTGAAGGCTTCAAGCTCGCGGCAGCGCTCGTTGCGGCCTACGTGTCCCTTCATTATTACCGGACGGCCGCCGAATTCCTCGGCAATGAATATATCCTTGATGCCCGGACCCTTGAGGGCTCTCTCTTTGCGGTTCTCGCATGCCTGGGATATGCGGCCATCGGGTTTGCGCGGCTTTTATTCGAACGGTTCGTCAACATGACAGTGGTTCCTGCCCTGAGCAGGTGGGGAGGATGTTTCCTGGGGATCCTGCGCGCATTTCTCCTGACGAGCCTGCTCTTTTATTTTTTCATGGCCACTGACAACCCCTACCTGCGCAAAAGCGTCAAGACCTCCATCTCGGGCACGGGACTCGTTTTTCTTGCCCCGTCGGTGTACGGCTTTGTCTGGAAGACCCTCATGTCGAAGCTGACGCCGAACGACACGTTCAACAACGCTGTCTTCGAGATCGACCGGGATCACCCAAAGAAGAAAAAATAGCATCGATGAAATTATCCAGATTCTTTGAATTAGCCGTCCGCTCCGGTATTGCCGCCGACCCGCGGCGCGCCAAAAAAAACATACGCGGGTATGCGGACAGCGCAGTCCTCAACGGCCCGCTGACGACCGAGGTCACCTCGATCCTCGCGGGCATCGACATGGATGTGCCGGAACTGCTCCTTGCCGACCGCCTGCGCCGGACGCGGCGCATCGATCTGGTCATGGCGCATCACCCGCAGGGGCGGGCGCTCGCAGGATTGTTCGGCGTCATGCAGGTCCAGGTCGACGTCATGAGGAATGCGGGGATCCCCGAGCGCGTTGCCCAGGGATTCCTCGACGAACGCCGCCGGCAGGTCGAGCGCCGGCTGTTGTCGGCGAACCATCAACGCAGCGTCGACGCGGCGCGCCTGCTCGGATTGCCGTTCATATGCTGCCATACGCCGGCCGACAATCACGCATACCGGTTCATTTCGCGGCTCCTTGAGCGCACAAGACCGGCATGTCTGAAAGACATCATCGGTATCCTCATGGAAATCCCCGAATACCGGCATGCGGCCGATTCACTGTGCGGCCCCCGTATCATCCTCGGAAACCCGCGCCGGCCCTGCGGAAAGGTACTGGTCGAGATGACCGGAGGGACCGAAGGCCCGCAGAATGTATACAAACATTTGTACCGGTCGGGCGTTCGAACGCTCGTATCCATGCACCTGAGCGAGGACCACCTCAAGAACGTGACCGAGGCGAACCTGAACGTCGTGATCGCAGGGCACATATCCTCGGACACATTAGGCATGAACCTGCTCCTGGACAACATCGCCCGTTACGGAGACTTCGAGATCGAAGCCATTTCCGGATTCAGGCGTATTACGCGCCGCGGCCGCATACGAACGGCACGTTAAATTCATAGAACGCGAACCCATGGCTGGTTTTATCGACGAAGCTGTATTGGACGACATACTCGGGCGCACCGATATTGTCGAGGTCATTTCAGCGTATATCCCGCTCAAGAGATCGGGCAGGAACTTCAAGGCATGCTGCCCGTTCCATAAGGAAAAGACCGCATCGTTCATGGTGTCGGCGGAAAAACAGATATATCACTGTTTCGGCTGCGGCGCCGGAGGGAATGCGTTTAATTTCCTTATGCAGTATGAGCGCATGGAATTCCCCGAAGCGGTCGAGCACCTCGCGCGCAAAGCGGGGATCATCCTGCCCGAGCGGCGCCCCGGCGCGGACAGGACAAGCGGCCTGGTGACACAGATACACAGGATCAATGAAACCGCTGCCGCGTTCTACCAGGGCGTATTGCGCACGCCTGCGGCCGCAGCGGCGCATGCGTATCTTAATAAACGCACCATCACCCCGGAGACCGCAAAGATCTTCCGCCTCGGCTATGCGCCGGAGCAGGAGCCTTCGCTCTTTCGCCATCTGGCCGGGCAGAAATTCGATCCCGGGCTTGCGCAGAAAGCCGGCCTTGTCATGGCCGGGCAGGACAACGGGTATTACGACCGGTTCCGCAGCCGCATTGTTTTTCCCATTATCGACGCCCGATCAACGGTGGTCGGTTTCGGCGCGCGCGTCCTGGACGGCTCGCTGCCCAAATATATCAATTCGCCTGAAACGCCCGTATATGTCAAAGGCGATCACCTGTACGGCCTGAACCTGGCAAAGGATGCGATCAGGCGCGAGGACCGCGCAGTCGTCGTCGAAGGATATCTTGACTGCATACTGCCGTACCAGGCAGGCATGCACAGTATCGTCGCGTCGCTGGGCACCGCGCTCACGCCGCGGCAGGTGCGCCTGTTGAAACGGTATACGCACAACGTCTGCCTCGTATACGACGGCGATATGGCGGGCCAGGCCGCGAGCATACGCTCGCTTGAAATTTTCATCGATGAGGGAGTGAACCTGACAGTCGCGGTCCTTCCCGATGGATACGACCCGGATTCGTTCGTCGTCGAACGCGGCATCGGCGCATTCAGGGACCTTGTCGCGCAGGCGCGCTCGATATTCGATTACAAGCTCCATTTTTTGACCGCGCGTCCCGGCTCGATCGGCATCGAAGAAAAGGCCGCGGTCGTCACCGATATGCTTGAGACGATCGCGCGGTTCAAAAATGCGGTCCTGCGGTCCGAATACATAAAAAAACTCTCAAACGCGCTCGATATTGACGAATCGGCGCTGCTTGCCGAATTATCGAAAGCGCGGACGGGTATCCGCGGCCGCGATACGGATACGGCGGCCCCGTACCGCGCCGCTGCGGTGCATCCGACCGAAAAACTGCTCATCAAACTGATGCTGGAAGAAACGGCGCTCATCAACGACATCCGGGACCGGCTCGACCCTGATGACTTCCAGGACAGCCGGACCGCCCGCATCGTCAGGGTGATGCTCGAATTGACCGCGTCCGGCAGACCGCTGGCGCCCGGCGCCATACTCAACCATATCGCGTCGGAGGACACGACGCAGCTTGTCTGCGAATCGACGTTTTTGCCCGATGTCCCCGATGCGGAAAAACGCCATATTATCGACGACTGCATCAGGCGGCTGAAAGATACGCGCGCGTCCGGACACAGGCAGCGGCTCCAGGCACAGATCAAAAAAGCGCAGGATTCGGGTGATCACGAACTGCTCAATACGTTGTTCATGGAATTCCACCGTCTCGTTAAAAAGGGGTAACGCACGATGAAAAAAAAGATATACACCAAGGAAGACGTTGAAAAAATTATCGCCCTCGGCAGGCAGAAGGGATTTGTCACCTATGACCAGGTCAACGATATGCTGCCCGACGGCGTATCATCATCGGAGGACATCGACCGCATCTTTGACATCCTCGGGGACGAGGACATCCAGATCGTGGAGAACGAGGAGGAGATAGCGGCGGAAGCGGAAAAGAGCGCGGCAAAACGCGAGGAAGAGAACCTCATTGAGGCCGCGGCCGAGGAACAGGTGTTCCCGCTCGACGACCCGGTCAAGATGTATTTGAAACAGATGGGCTCGATCTCCCTGCTCTCGCGCGAAGAGGAGATCGATCTTGCGCGCAAGATCGAGGATGCCGAATTGAAGTTCAAGCATGCGGTCCTGACCACGCGTTTTGCGTATAATGAGATCATGGCGGCGGCAGGCGACGTTCTCGCCGGCACCCTGAACCCCGAAGAGGTGGTCAAAGGAGAGATCGATACGGACCCGAAGAACGTCATCAGGAGGTTCCGGCGCATCTACGACCGGATAAAGCGCACGCGCAGCGATGAGAAAACGGTCGAACTGCTCATCAGCTTCAATTTCACCACGTCGGTCATCGAAAAGGTCGTCGTCAACCTTCAGAAGATCATCAGGGAGATCGACAATATCAGCCGCAGCAGGAAGGGGTCGGCAAAACAAAAAAGCCTCCTGCTCAAGAAGATCGGCGAGCCGTACGCGCGGATACGCGAACACATGAAGCTGATCCGGGCGGCGCAGCTGAAGTTCAACCACGCAAAAGAACGGCTGGTGGCCGCGAACCTGCGTCTTGTCGTATCCATCGCAAAAAAATACAACAACCGGGGCCTTTCGTTCCTCGATCTTATCCAGGAAGGCAATATCGGCCTCATGCGCGCCGTGGAAAAATTCGAATACAAGCGCGGGTACAAATTCTCGACCTATGCGACATGGTGGATACGCCAGGCGATCACCCGCGCCATCGCGGACCAGGCGCGCACGATCCGCATTCCGGTGCATATGACCGAAACGATCAACAAGATCATACGGTTCACCCGCGTGTTCCTGCAGAAATACGACCGCGACCCCAGCCCCGAGGAGATCGCGCAGAAGATGCGTCTGTCCCAGGAAAAGGTCAAGGCGATCCTCAAATTCGCCCAAAAGCCGATATCGCTGCAGATGCCCATCGGCGACGAAGGCGACACGCATTTCGGCGATTTCATCCAGGACAAGAAAGTGGCGTCTCCGGCGAACACAGCCGTCAGGTCGATGCTCAAAGAAGAAATGAACACGATCCTCGACACGCTCAACGAAAAAGAAAAGAAGATCCTCGTTCTGCGCTTCGGCATCAACGACGGCTGCGCGCATACCCTTGAGGAAGTGGGTAATATATTCAAGGTCACGCGCGAGCGCATACGCCAGATCGAAGCGAAGGTCCTTAAAAAACTGCGCCATCCGACCCGCTCGCGGCGCCTGAGGTCATTCCTCGATATGTCGCTCGCCCACGAACGCGAGTTCTAACCGATGTCTCTTTTGGCGCTGCTCATTGCCGGCTGCGGCGCGCTGTGGCTGGGCTACGCGATCTACGGCTCTTTTCTGCGCAAGGTTTTCGAGCTCAACGACCGCATGCCGACGCCTGCGCATTCGCTTGAGGACGGAAGGGATTTCGTTCCCGCCAACAGGTGGTACCTGCTCGGACAGCACCTTTCCGCGATCGCCGCCGCGGGCCCGATCGTCGGCCCCATTCTGGCGGGACTCTGGTTCGGATGGCTGCCGACGTTTGTCTGGCTCATCGCGGGCGGCATATTCATCGGCGGCGTTCATGACATGGCGTCCCTGGCCGCGTCGATCCGGCACAAAGGCAGGTCCATCGCCGAGATCATCCGCAGCCACATGTCCCGCAGAGCATATTTCCTTTTCCTGCTGTTCCTGTGGTTTTCCATCGTTTACATCATCATCGCATTCACCGACATAACCGCATCGACCTTTACGGGCCACGCCCGCGGGCCGGGGGTCGCTGCATCATCCATGATGTACCTGGTCCTGGCGCTCGTCATGGGGATCGTGCTCAAAACCACGAAACTGCCCCTGCCGCGTGCGACCGCGCTTTTTTTGCCGCTCGTGCTCGTCTGCATCTGGCTCGGGCCTGTCCTGCCGCTGTCAATCCCGGTCATTCCGGGAATGGACAGCCGGACCACCTGGGACGTGATCCTTCTGGGATACTGTTTCATCGCCGCGGTCATACCGGTATGGCTCCTGTTACAGCCGCGGGGATATCTCGGCGGTTTTTTTCTCGCGGTCACCGCGGGCTTAAGCATCGTCGGTATAACGGTCGGGGCGTTCACACACCGCTGGAGCGTCCAGTTCCCGGCGCTGACCCAATGGACCAATCCCGACGGCCTGCCGCTGGTGCCGCTGTTGTTCACCACGGTCGCCTGCGGGGCCTGCTCTGGTTTCCATTCGATCGTGGCCTCGGGCACGACGTCAAAACAACTCAACAGGGAAAGCGACGCGCTCGTCGTCGGATTCGGCGGCATGCTTCTGGAAAGCGTCGTGGCCATTATCGCGCTCGGGACGCTTATCATCCTCACCCGGGCGCAGGCGGAGAAGCTCGCCGACCCGAACCAGATATACGCCCGGGGCATCGCGACATTCCTCGATACGATCGGCATCAATTACGAATTCGCTTTTAACTTTGCGCTCCTTGCGTTCGCGACCTTCGTATACGATACCCTCGACGTTGCGACGCGGCTGGGCCGGTATATCTTCCAGGAACTGACCGGGTTGAAGAACAAAGCGGGGATCGTCCTTTCGACGCTGGCGACGCTGTGCCTGCCCGCGCTCTGCGTAACGACGAAAACCCGCGACGCGGCGGGAAACGTCATCCCCGCATGGAAGGTCTTCTGGACCGTTTTCGGCTCCTCGAACCAGCTCCTTGCCGCGATGACGCTTCTGGGCCTGTCCGTCTGGCTTTACCGCAAAAAACGGCCCTATCCCGTAACGCTTATCCCGGCAGTCTTCATGACGATCGTCGCGGTCCTGTCGCTTGTCCTTATCCTGAAACCGTGGCTGATCCGCGGCATTTCGGGAGCCGGTATCTCGGCCGAGCCGCTCGTGCTGACCAGCATCGTCCTGCTCGTCCTGGCGGGACTACTTATCATCGAATCCGCGGGGATCATCATAAAGCACAGGAGGGTATGATGTGCCGCCTGATCCTCACGGTCATCCTGTGTGCCGCAACGCTTCAGGCGCGGGCGCTCGCCAATACAGACAAAGCCGACGTCTGCATAAACGGCCAATGCGTTACTGCCGAGATAGCCGAAACGGATGCGGCGCGCGCGGCCGGCCTCATGCACCGCGATGAACTTTCACCAGGCCGCGGCATGCTTTTCGTATTCCCCGAGGAAGCCCGCCATTCGTTCTGGATGATGAACATGCGTTTTCCCATTGATATGGTCTGGATCGGGAAAAATCTGCGTATCGTCGACATTCGCCACAACGCGCAGCCATGCTCGCGCGGATGCCCCAGTTACGCTCCGGACGGCGCAGCCGCGTACGTGCTTGAGATCCCGGCCGGATTCTGCCGGCGTTACCGCATCTCTATCGGCGATCCCGTCACCATCGCCATGGCTGAGAAATGATCGATTTCGAACAAGAGCTCAATCCGTCGCAGCTTGAAGCGGTCCGGACCGTTGACGGCCCGCTGCTGGTCATTGCCGGCGCCGGTTCGGGCAAGACCCGGGTGATCGAATACCGCGTGCTGTACCTCATCCAGCGCGGAATAGCGCCCCGGTCGATCCTGCTTTTGACCTTTACCCGCAAGGCCGCCGGACAGATGCTTTCGCGCGCAAGCCGCCATGATATCCGCTGCAGCTACGTCGAGGGGGGGACGTTCCATTCGTTCGCGTACCGCATCCTGAAGAAATACGCCGGCCGCCTCGGATTCACGACCTTTACGATCCTTGACGAGTCGGACGCCGAAAACGCAGTCAATCTATGCGTCGGCAAACTCGGCATCGATTCCAAAGACAGGCGTTTCCCGCGCAAAGATACGCTGCGAAAGATCCTCAGCATGTCGATCAACAAATCGAGGCCCGTCGCAGACATCGTCGATGCCGAATATCCCGATTTCGCGCCTCACGTGCCGGCCATATGCAGGATCCGCGACGAATACGCCGCGTACAAGCTCAGGAAAGGGTACCTTGATTACGACGATCTGCTCGTATATCTGGCGCTTCTTATGTCGCGCTATGAAGACATCCGCGCGGGCCTTGCCGCCCAATACCGGTATATCATGGTGGATGAGTACCAGGACACCAATAAATTACAGGCTGAAATAACCTGGCTTCTTTCAAAGGACCACGGCAACTGCATGGCCGTCGGCGACGATGCCCAGAGCATATACGGTTTCCGCGGCGCCTCCCACGAGAATATCATGGAATTCCCCCGCCGCTTTCCGGGAACGCGCATCGTCAAACTCGAGGCCAATTACCGGTCAAGCCAGAGCATCCTCGACGTGGCCAACGCGGTGCTCAAGAACATGCGGACCAAATTCTCCAAAGATCTTTTTTCAGCGACCGAGCACCACGGCGCCCGGCCGCAGCTCGTTTTCTTCCAGGATAACGCCATGGAGGCGGAATGGATTGCCCAGAAGGTGCTCGACCTGCGCAATGAAGGCATCGATCTCGCAAAACAGGCGGTCCTGTTCCGGTCGTCGTACGTATCCATACTCCTGCAGATGGAATTGACCAGGCGCGGCATACCGTTCCAGGTCTTCGGCGGCATGAAATTTTACGAAACCGCGCACGTCAAGGACCTGCTTTCGCACCTCAAAGTCCTTTTGAACCCGCGTGACGAAATATCGTGGACCCGGATACTAACGCTCATTGAAGGCATCGGCCCGCGCACCGCGGCAAAGATAATCGCCGCGATGGAAGCGCACCCTGCCGCTGGCGGCAGCGCAACCGGCGTCCTGCGGACGGCATTCACCGCGGCCGCGTACGGCCACCGCCTGGAACGCCTTGCTGAAGCGCTTGAGCACGCGCGCGCCGCCGATGCGGGGATCGGCGGAAGCATCGATATCATGCTGAAATATTATGAACCTCTTTTCAAGGAACGGTTTGACGACTGGCACCAGCGGATCAACGACCTTGAGGCATTGCGCCGCATATCGGACAGGTACACGTCGCTTGAGGATTTTCTCGCGGAGTTCTCCCTGGAGCCTCCGGAATACGGCACGAACCAGGCAGCGTCCCGGGATCCGGACGATGAAAAACCGCTGACCCTCTCCACCATACACTCCGCCAAAGGCCTTGAATGGGAATGCGTATACCTTATCGGCCTCATAGACGGGGTCCTGCCGGTCAGCTTCTCCCTTGAAGACCAGGACAGGATAGAGGAAGAGCACCGGTTGTTCTATGTCGGCCTGACCCGCGCCAAAACCAGGCTGTATCTGGCCGTCCATCATGAAGGCAACGGTATCGGCATGAACGGGTTCAACAAAATATCCCGCTTCCTCGATTGCCCCGACGTCCTGTCTCGCCTTGACCGGGATGTCCGCCTCGATTACGATATTTAAATATGCCTTTTTTTTAATTTTTAGCTTGCAAAGAAAGCCCGGAAAGGGTATTATAATATTCTATATTTTATAAGAGAAATAGTGGGTTAGGAAGAATTCGGGCCCATAGCTCAGCGGTAGAGCAGGAGACTCATAATCTCTTGGTCCGGGGTTCGAATCCCTGTGGGCCCAATAATACCACACGGAGAAGGTTCCCCCATCTCTCGATTCTAATGATCGGATGGGATCCCGTTTCAAAGATACTCAGTCACTCGAAACGGGAGAACCCTCCTGGGCCCAGTTAATAGAGCGGTTCGCGGGTGCATGGCTCTCCTGATCTGCCTTCGGCAGATGCAGGACACGCCATGCCGGGAATAGTTCGCGGGTGCATGGCTCTCCTGATCTGCCTTCGGCAGATGCAGGAC
>Ga0116143_10006202_pt1 | contig 10490 bp, 8 predicted proteins | sample AD_UKC034_MetaG_FD_89745 | JGI IMG/M metagenome (GOLD analysis project Ga0116143, IMG submission 89745) | Active sludge microbial communities of municipal wastewater-treating anaerobic digesters from USA - AD_UKC034_MetaG | ecosystem: Engineered > Bioreactor > Anaerobic > Digestate | place: USA...
AACGAAGGGTCAATGACAGCTTTTGTGCAGCAGGCCCGGCATAACTCGGTATACACATTAATTCTTGAATCATCGAGTGCGGTGTGGTACGTTGCGCACCGAAAGGCCGGGGTTGATATGCGGTGTGCCGGCCGTTGCGGGAGCGTATGGATGATGATCGCTTTTAGCCGAAGAACATCCGCCGGGGCTGCGATACTGCTTGCGGCCGTTCTCTCCGTCGCCTCCGCCGAGCCCGAACACTCCAGCGTCCAGGGGCGCTACAGCGGGCTGATGCAGAAGATCTCCTGTCCCTCCGACAGGGAACTGTACGGGCAGTTCTTCGACTACGGCTGGTGGAGCGCCGCGAGCTACTGCGGCCAGCGCGTTGTTTCCGGCTGGTGGGTGTACGCGGAACCATACTGGTACGTGTGGCGCAGGAACCGCGAAATGCCGAAGACGCGCCCGCGCCCGGCGTCCCTTGACGGGAAGTACGGCGGTCTTCTGATGGCGGTCATCTGCCCCCAAGACAAGGCGGATTACGGCGAGTTCAACGACTGGGGATACTGGGAGGCGGAGAGGTACTGCGGCCAGCGAGTGAAGCCGGGCTACTGGGTCTATCTTTTTCCATACTGGTACGTGTGGCGGGTGATAAACCTCTGATACTGGGCGCGCCGCCCCGGAACGAGAAAATCCCGCGAGCGGCGCGGGATTTTCTGGTCAAAGCGTTTTATCGCGGGATGTCAGTAGCTCTTCGCGGCGGCGTCGACGGTCTCGAATACCTTGATTACTGAAGTGACTTTTGTCAGCTCCAGAACCTTCTGGACCTCGGGATTCGGCGACGCGAGGCGCAGGTTCGACTTCAGGCTCTGGTTGATGTTGAGGAAGATGCCGATGCCGGAGCTGGTGATCATCTTCACGTTGGCCAAGTCTATCACCATCCGCCGGATTCCCTTGCTGATGATGGTCTGCTGCAGCTTTTCCTTGAGCTCGGGAACGTCCAGGGTGTGCACCTCGGCAAGCTTCATCTTGACGATGTAAATGTCGTTGCCGTGTTCTATCAGGTCAAACATAACCGTCTCCGTGTCACGAATAGGTATGTACAGCGCCGTACGATGTAGTATGATAAAAGAGCCCGTCACAGTCAATACAAATTTATGGATATTGACGGCGCTCCCGGTAAAATTTTGCTGGATGATATCACCGCCCCGGAGGGTAATATGTCGTTTTCCCTGACGCCGGCCGCCCTGCGCATCGGCGGCAGTGCGCTATACTGACTGGTGACCATGATACAGCATGTCGACATCACGGTGAGGGGCATCGTCCAGGGCGTGGGGTTCCGGCCCTTCGTCTATCGTCTCGCAGCGGAGCACCGCGTGCGCGGCGTTGTGTACAATACCACGGAGGGGGTCCGCGTCGAGGCCGAGGGGGAATCCGGAAACCTGAAGTCCTTCATCGACGGCATCCGTCATCACCCTCCTCCGCTTGCCCTCGTCCAGTCCGTGGAAGAAAGCCGGGGCGATGTCGCCGGATACGAAAAATTCTCCATCGTGAAGAGCGAAGTTTCGGGTTCGCGTACCGCATTCGTGTCCCCGGACATCGCACTCTGCGACGACTGCCTGCGCGAGCTTCTGGACCCCGGCGATTTCCGGCACCGCTATCCCTTCATCACCTGCACGAACTGCGGGCCGCGCTTCAGCATCGTGGACGATATTCCCTACGACAGGAAGAACACTTCCATGGCGGCCTTCCCCATGTGCCGCGTCTGCGAGGGCGAGTACTGCGACCCGGAGAACAGGCGCTTCCACGCGCAGCCCAATGCGTGTCCCGCCTGCGGCCCGCGCCTCGCGCTTGCGGACCGTGCGGGGACGCCGCTGTCGTTCGATCCCGGCGAGGTCGCCGCGCGCGCGGTGACGCTTTTGAAAGAGGGGATGATACTCGCCATCAAGGGAGTGGGCGGATATCTCATCGCCTGCGACGCGGAGAACGACGGCGCCGTGGCGCGCCTGCGCGAGCGCAAGGGAAGGCCCTTCAAACCGTTCGCCCTGATGGCGGGGAACGTCGAATCCATCGGGCGCCACGCGCGTATCACCCCCGCGGAAAAAAAACTTTTGGACTCGCGCGAAAGGCCCATCGTCCTCCTGAAGGAGAAGCCCGGCACATTGAGCGTATTCGTCTCACCGGGGCTCACGTATCTGGGATTCATGCTGCCGTACGCGCCGTTCCAGCACATGCTCTTCGAGCGTGACCCGGAGATGGTGCTCGTGATGACGAGCGGCAACATCGCCGACGAACCGATCATCTTCCGCGACGCGGAGGCGCTGGAGCGCCTGGCCCATGCTGCGGACTTTTTCGTGACCTACAACCGGGAGATCGTCGCGCAGAGCGACGACAGCGTGCTCTTCGTCGAGGGGGAGGCTCCGTACATGGTGCGCCGCTCGCGCGGCTACGTGCCGGCGCCGTTTATCTCCCGCCGCGTGCCCGCGCACATGCTCGCCGCCGGCGGCGATTTGAAGAACAGTTTTGCCCTGGCGAAGGACGACATCGTGGTGCTGGGGCAGTTCCTCGGCGACCTGGCGATGGCTTCCGGGGACGAGCAGTACCGCCGCACGCTGGCCCACTACATGCGCATCTATGATTTCACCCCTGCGGCCGTGGTCTCGGACCTGCACCCGGGCTACTTCACCACGCTCATCGCCGACGAGCTCGAGGCGAAGGGCCTGCGCCGCGCCAGGGTCCAGCACCACCACGCGCACATCGCCGCGGTGATGGAGGAGCACGGCCTCGACGGGGAGGTCATCGGCATCGCCTTCGACGGGACCGGCTACGGGAACGACGGCGTCCTCTGGGGAAGCGAGTTCCTCGTGGCGAGGCGAAGCTCCTTCACGCGGGCCGCGCACTTCTCGGAGTTTGCGCTGCCCGGCGGCGAGAGCGCCATACGCGACGTCTGGAAGATAGGCGCGTCGCTTCTGAAAGCGTATTGCGGGGACGCCGCGGCCCTCGGCGCGTTTCCCGGCGCGGGCCCCGTGCTGGAGATCATCGCCAAGAAGATCAACTCGCCTCTCACCACGAGCGTGGGACGCCTCTTCGACGGCGCGGCGGCGCTCCTGGGTGTCTCCCTCCGCGTGAGCACCGAGGCCGAGGCGGCCATGCTCCTGGAGGAGGCGGCGTTCCGCGGGAAGGGACGCGTGGCGCCGGAGGCGGCGGGCATCGACGCGGCGACCGGCGTCATCGACACCGGGCATTTCGTGAGGAGGGTGATGGAACTCAAGGCGCACGGCGAGGAGGCGGATGATATCGCCCTGGCCTTCCACGGCGATATCGCCCTGACGGCGCTCCGCGCGGCGACGGCGATACGGGAGCGCGCTGGTATCAACCGCGTGGCGCTTTCCGGCGGCGCGTTCCAGAACCGGCTCCTCCTCCGCATGATGCTGGCGGGCCTGGCGGAAAATGAATTTGACATATACGTTCCGCGAAAAGTACCGTTCAACGACGGGTGCATCGCCCTGGGGCAGATCGCCGTCGCGCGGGAAATCATTGCCTGAGATGATTATTAAAAAATAACCACGGAGGCACAGAGGCACAGAGGGAATAAGAATTATGAGAGTGATTCATTAAAAGCTTTCTGCGTGTCTCTGTGCCTCTGTGGTTTCCTTTGAATGGTTTAATGCCGGCATTCCTTTTTAGTTTCGGGAAGAGTGTTTTACTATTCAATGCGGTGAAAGGCGTATAATTAAGAGCAGGAATAATGGATACAGAACTCAAGAAAAAGCTGGCCGGAAGGCTGAAGGAATACCGGCTCGATGAGAAAGTGAGCATCATGGAGGTCTGCGGCACGCACACCACGGAGTTTTTCCGGACCGGCGTGAAGGACCTCTTCCCGGAAAACCTGCGCCTGGTGGACGGGCCGGGGTGCCCCGTGTGCGTCACGCCCAACGACTACCTGGACCGCGCCATCGAGATAGGGAAGCTCGGGGCGGTCATCGCGACCTTCGGCGACATGATCAAGGTGCCGTCATCCTACAGCTCGCTGGGCGAGGAGAAGGCGAAGGGCATGAAGGTTGAGGTGGTCTACTCCCCGGTGGACGCGATGGCGCTTGCGGAGAAACATCCGGACCTGGAGGTGGTGTTCCTCAGCGTGGGCTTCGAGACGACGGCGCCGGGCGAGGCGAGCGCGGTGCTGGAGGCGAAGGGGCGCAATCTGAAAAACTTTTCCATACTGCCCGGGAACAAGCTCACCGCGCCGGCGGTGAAGGCGCTCCTGGACGCCGGGGAGGCGCGGATCGACGGCTTCATCATCCCGGGGCACGTGAGCGCGATCACCGGCGCCGACGTCTGGGAGTTCGCCGCGAAGGACTACGGAAAGCCGTGCGTGGTGGCGGGCTTCGAGGATTACGACCTCATCACGGGGACACTGGCGCTCCTGGACCTCATCCGCAAAGGGGATGCGCGGCTGGTGAACGGCTACACCCGCGTGGTGCGCCCCGGCGGCAATCCCAGGGCGCGCGAGATCATGTTCGAGGTCTTCCGGCCGGCGGACGCGGAGTGGCGCGGCATCGGGACCATACCCGGTAGCGGCCTCGCGGTCCGCGACGCGTACGCGGAGTTCGACGCCTCGCGCAGGTTTCGTGTAACGCCCCCGGAGCCCCGGGAGCACCCGGGCTGCCGCTGCGGCGAGCTCCTGCGCGGGCTTATCGTCCCCACGGACTGCCCGCTTTTCGGGAAGGCATGCATGCCGGAGAGGCCCGTGGGCCCCTGCATGGTCTCCACGGAAGGGCCCTGCGCTGCCTACTATAAATATGGCACATAATGCAGGTTGATATTTCATTCAGCGGTAAGTCCTCCGTGTCTCTGTGCCTCTGTGATTGCCTTTCGGAAAGTTCTTGAGGAGATGGGAAGGTGAATATGGCGTTGGTTGCAGTGTAGAGAAAACAAAGGATACTGAATAATGGACACGATACAGAGCGGACATGGCAGCGGCGGCAGGATGATGAACGACATGATCGACGGGCTCATCCGCGCGACGCTGGGGCCCGACAGCATCCAGCTCGACGATTCCGCCCTGCTCGAGGTGGGCGCCGGCAGGATCGCCTTCACCACCGACAGCTTCACCATCACCCCGGTGTTCTTCCCCGGCGGCGATATCGGGAAGCTCGCGGTGAACGGGACCGTGAACGACCTGGCGGTCATGGGCGCCAGGCCCCTGTATCTTTCCTGCGCGCTCATACTCGAGGAGGGGCTGGCAATCGCCGATCTCAAGACGATACTCGAATCCATGAAGCGCGCCGCCGACTACGCCGGGGTGAAAATTGTCACCGGCGACACGAAGGTGGTGCAGAAGGGGAACGCGGACCGTATCTTCATCAACACGGCCGGCATAGGCGTCATGGAGCGGGAGGTCCAGCGCGGGGAGATCGCGCCGGGCGACAGGATCATCGTCAACGGGAGCATCGGCGACCACGGCGTGGCGGTGATGGCGGAGCGGAACAGGCTCAGCTTCACCAGGGGGCTCGCATCCGACTGCGCGCCGCTGAACCACCTGGCGGCACGCGTGGCGGAAAAGTTCCCCGGCGCCGTGCGCTTCATGCGCGACGCCACGCGCGGCGGGGTCGCCTCGGTGCTGAACGAAATTGTGAAAAACCGGAACTTCAGCGCTATACTCGAGGAAACGGCCCTCCCGGTGAAGGAAGAGGTGAGCGGGGTCTGTGATCTTCTCGGGATAGAGCCGCTCTACGTGGCCAACGAGGGGAAGCTCGTCATCGTGGCGGACGCGGGCAGCGCAGACGCCATGGTGGAGGAGATGCGCCGGGTCGAGGAAGGGCGCGGCTCCTGCGTGATCGGTGCGGTTTCGGCCGAATTCCCCGGCAAGGTCCTGGTGGAAACGGAGATCGGCGGGCGGAGAATTCTTCCGCTCCTGGCAGGCGAGCAGCTCCCGAGGATCTGCTGAAGGGGACGAATTGATGCGAGAGGGAATACTGTGTCATGGTGAGCGGAGTCGAACCATGACACAGTATCAATGGAATCATCCTTCGACTCCGCTCATGATGACCATCGATCCGGAATGGTTGTATCAGGAATTCAGACAAAGGAGAAAGCTATGTGTCTCGCGGTGCCAATGCGCGTGATGAAAGTCGAAGGCAACAAGGCCGTGGTGGAGTCGCGCGGCGTGGAGACCCTGGTCGATATCACCCTCTACCCCGACCTCGCGCCGGAGGACAAAGTGATAGTCCACGCCGGTTTTGTGATAGAAAAGCTCGATCCCGCCGCGGCGAAGGATATCGAGGACGCCTGGAAGGAATATGACAGGGCGATGGAATCATGACGGACGATAAGAAAAACCCCGGCGGGGGCGATCATGTCCACGGTCCCGGTTGCGGCTGTGGACATGATCATTCCGGCGGTGAACATGCGTCACCTGGCCGCGAGGTGCCGGATTTTCCCACCGAAGTGACCTTCAAGGCGATCTTCCGCAACCGGCCCTATACGATGGAGACGCTGAAAAACATCTGCCAGGAAGCGGGCCTCGACGCGGAGATATCGGACCGCGGCAGCAGCAAGGGCAATTTCATATCATACACCGTGACCGCGATGTTTCCCTCGGATGACGCTCTCAAGACTCTGTGCGCCAGGATTGGACAGGTGGAAGGATTTTACACGATGTTCTGAAGGGGCGTCCCATTAATAAGAGAGAGCCATCAACCGTGCGCTGATGGCTCCCTCACGACTCGTTGAACATGTACGACACATCCTTGAGAAAGAATCATCCGGTCACGTTGATCAATTAAGTCTTCATTCGAGAAGCGGCCGAAGATCCACGCTGACTCTTACTGCCGTTTACAACGTCCCGGATCGCTATATATAATATATTATAAATTATTCACTTCGTCAATATGTTCTCCGGAAAATAATAAAATATTTAACTTGTTGCAAAACTGGCGTCTCGCGCACGCGGGTGCCCCTTGCGGGGGGCTTTTCAAGGTGCTTCGCCCCTTGGGCCCCAATTTTATATATGCATTAGAACATACGCAATAAGTCTATTTTTTAATTCGGGGTTGGCTCCTGCCGGGATGCCGGGGCGTTGCCGCCCGGTATCCCGGCAGGGTGCTTATATGTGGAATTAAGCGTGGGCCATTACTATTGCCGGGATCAGGCGAGCGACTCCGCCGCTTCCAGCAGGGCGCGCGCGTCCTCGGCGATCCGCCTCGATGATTCGGAAATCCTGCCGATCCCTTCCACCATGGCGGCAACTTCGGTGTTCAGGTTTTCAAGCGCCCTGGTGGTGGCCTCCAGCGCGAGCTTCTGCTCCGCGGTGCCCGCGCCTGTCTCTCCTGCGAGCTGGATGTTGGAGCGCATCTGCTTCTCGATCACGGTGAGGAACTTTTCCTCCAGGAAGATGTTGTCGCGGAGCTCGTTGATCTTCCCCGAGCTCTGCACCATCTCCGCGATCATCCGCTTCACGCTGCCGGCGGCCTGCTGTATGGTCTCCCCGCCCTTCGCGGTGACCTTCGCGTTGCGTTCCATGACGTCGTGAATCTTCTTCACGCTCTCGCCCGTCTGGGTCGCCAGCTTGCCGATTTCCTTCGCCACGACCGCGAAGCCGCGCCCCCGGTCACCGGCCCTCGCAGCCTCGATGGAAGCGTTGAGCGACAGCATGTTGATCTCCTCCGCGATGCCGATCACCGTGTTGACGGTATCGGCTATCACCGCGCCCTGTTCGCGGATCTCGCGCATCGAGCCTTCCACGCCGGCGATGATGCCGGTGCTCCGTGTGGTCTCCTCCATCACCCTGCCGATAATGTCGAGCGACGAGTTGAGGCGCTCCTTCGTGTGGTCTTTTATCTCGAAAAATTCCTTCAGGGTGTACTCCATCCCGGAGTTTCCCTCCACCTGCCTGCCGGCGACGGCGGATATCCTCTCCGACGAGGACGTGATCTCCTCGACGGTGGCGGATATTTCCTCGAAGGTGGACGCCTGCCCCTGGAGCCTGTCGTTGAACGCGGTGATCTCGCCGTTGAGCGCGTCGAGCTGGCCGAACAGGTCGTCCATCCGGTCGCGGATTTCCGCCGCGGTCCGGTGCTCGGCCTCCGCGGTACGGGCGATGGTGTCTCGCTGCTCGGAGGTGAGCGCGTCGAATTCCTCTATCACCGGGATGTTCTTGTAGTTGATGTAGCCGATGACCAGCACCATCAGGAAAAAGTAGAGCTGCGTCAGGATCACCACCCTGTCGTGCTGCGGCACGCCGTCGACGATGCCCAGCATGTGCATCTCAACGCCATTGTAGTGCGCGAGGTACATGAACAGGGCCCAGTTCGCCGCGAAGAGCAGGTAGCAGGTGAGATATATTTTCCTGTTGTACAGGAACTGGAGGACGATGAGCGACACGACGGCCACCGCGTGTATGTGGATTCCCTCGACGGCGTACCGCCATTCCACGGTGAGCGCGTAGTTGTACCGCGCGTATGTCGCGAAGGCGGTCAGGAGCAGGCCCGCCGTCCAGGCGAGGGCGCCCGCGTCCTCGCCGCGCTTTTTCCGGCGATAGATCGCGTAGCCGAGGTAGATGATCGAGCCGTAGGCGATGGTCGTGGGGATGATATGCGCGACGCTGTTTCCGCCCGCGTACTGGAACACCGCGGCGATGACTGTCATCGCAAGTATGATCATGGTGAAGAGGAGCGCTCCGCGCACCTCCAGGCGCCGCTTCGCGACGCCCTTCCCTGTCGCGGCAACGGGCGCGGCGATAACGCTCTCGGGGGCCGGTATCGTCCCGTAACGGAACATCGTGTGAGGCGCTGCTTTCATGTTCATGGCGTTTCCACCTCCGGGCCATGTGCGCGGGTAGTCCGCGCTCGAGGATATAATACTGATAGCGGGCGCGGGGTGGAATAGGGACGGGTAATAAAACGGAACAGGGGATTGCGAAATAATCCGTGGGGGTTTCCCCCATGGCGCGGAGGCGTTTTGGGGTCCCGTTTCGAAAAATTAATCGGTGGTGTGTTCGCGGAGCATGTTTTCCATGGCGGCCTCCGGGTCCTCGCGGATGATGGACAGGAGCACCTTCGCCAGGCGGAACTGGTACTTTATCCTGGCGTACACCGGTTCGCTCTCCCCGCCGTAGGAGACGCCGAGCGAGCGAAGCACAGGGTAGTGTCCCTTGAGCCGCGCATGGAACGCGGAGAAGTCCCGCCCGCCGGCAGGCGACCAGAGGACCTCGGAGAGCGCCATCATCCTCGGGAAGAGCATGGCGTCCAGTTTCTCCGGCGGTGTGAACTCGGTCCACATGCAGGCCTCGGAACCCAGGACGTGGCGCGTCTCCTCCGCGGTGAGAGTCGGCGGCACCGGCTCGAAGGAGTAGACCTTCGCCAGATTGGTGTAGGTGAGGCCGTAGTCGAAATAGGCGTGCGACGTGGGCGATACGATCGTGTCGTGGCCCGATTTCGCGGAAATGACGGCGCCCTGGAATCCACGCCAGGACTGGACCGTCGCCCGCGGCGCCAGACCCCCTTCGAGAATTTCATCCCAGCCGATGAGCTTGCGCCCCTTGTCGGAAATGTACCGCTCCATCCGCCTGATGAAGTAGCTCTGCAGGCCCTTCGTATCACCCAGCTTCTCCGAGGCGATGCGCGCCTGGCAGAGCGGGCAGCGCTTCCAGCGGGGCTTGAGGCACTCGTCGCCGCCCACGTGGATGTACGGAGAGGGGAATATCGCCATTACCTCGTCGAGGACGTCCTGGAGGAAGCGGAAGGTCTCCTCCTTCCCGGCGCAATAGATTTCCTTGTGGATGCCCCAGCGCGTGCTCACCGGGAACTTCTTCCCCGTGCAGGAAAGTTCAGGGTACGCGGCGAGCGCCGCTTGGCAGTGGCCGGGCATCTCGATTTCCGGAATCACGGTGACGTGACGCGCCGCCGCGTACGCCACTATCTGGCGCATATCATCCTGCGTGTAGAAGCCTCCGTAGCGTCCGCCGCCCGCCGCCTTCCGCCACGCGCCGACCGACGTCAGTTCCGGGTACTTTTTTATTTCCAGCCGCCAGCCCTGGTCGTCGGTGAGGTGGAGGTGCAGGACATTCATCCTGTAGAGCGCCATGAGGTCGATAAGACGCATGACGGTTTCCTTCTGCGGGAAGTGGCGCGCGCAGTCCAGGTTGAGCCCGCGCCAGGAAAAGCGCGGCGCGTCCTCTATCTCCATGCACGGAAGGGCGAGGGAGTTTCCGCCGCGCTGGCGCGCCAGCAGGGCGAGCTGCCGGATTGTCTGGGTCCCCAGGAAGAGGCCGGCCCGTGACGGCGCGGTCAGGGTGATACCGTTTTTCTCCACGGAGAGTTCGTACGATTCTGCGCCGGTTACCGGTTTCTCGAGTGAGAGGACGATAGCGCCCCGGGATTCCGGTCCCGCCGCGGCCGTGATGGAGAATCCAGCGATGGACGAAAGCTCCGAAGCGAGGGAACGGGCTTCCGGCCCGGAGCCGCCGTTCCATATCACCATGGTGTTCGGGGTGATATCGAAGGAGCCGGAGCGCG
>Ga0116143_10006205_pt1 | contig 10483 bp, 5 predicted proteins | sample AD_UKC034_MetaG_FD_89745 | JGI IMG/M metagenome (GOLD analysis project Ga0116143, IMG submission 89745) | Active sludge microbial communities of municipal wastewater-treating anaerobic digesters from USA - AD_UKC034_MetaG | ecosystem: Engineered > Bioreactor > Anaerobic > Digestate | place: USA...
AGATGCAGTTGGAATTACAAGTTCACTCAAATAATCAATTCCCTGTAAACTAACCATAATATCAGCAACTTCATTCTTTGCGGTCGGATGCCATCCTGTGGTGACTGTCATTGTGACATCGCCATCCATAATTGAGACATCATCAATCGTTGTATCAATAGGAAGGATTTCTTCCAAATCACAAATGAACTGATATACTTTCTCATTATCTGTAACTGTAGAGAGTTCAAATTGCTTAACTACAATATAGGATGCTTTGGCCGATTCATAAGAAACTACCATTGCTTCAATATCTTCAATTTTTGCAATTTTTTCTTCCAGTTCGGTTTTCTCGTTTACAGCATTCATATACTGTATTGCAGTAACTGAAACCCATACAACCATAACTACTGCAACAAGGATAAACAGAATTCTTAAGAGTTTAACCATGTTACCGGAATCAAAAGAGGATTGACTTCTGCCAAACTCAACGCACAGATTCATAGGTGCAATAACAGCACCAATATTGGGCAGGTAACGAAGTACTTCTTCTGCAGTCAACGCTGCCTGACCCTTTATAGAAACACCTGAAAGAGTTTCAAAATGCTGAACCGGGGCTCCAAGCTCTCTTTCTAAGATCTTCTCAATTCCGGCAATTGCACTACCTTCACCAAAGATCTTGATTCCCTGAAGAAAATCATTCTTATTCTTTGTTCTATGATATTCAACTACTCTTCCGATACCGCTTACCAAATATTGCACTGTTTCTGCGTATTCTTCGGCAGTTACATGCTGTTCCAAAAGCGATTCATTAGACAATAATGTCTTTGCATCCTTTTCAGAAATCTTCTTAACATCCATTAACGCATTAATAACGGCATTCTTACCGTATGGAACGCTTCTCTGAAGGACAAGCGTCTTTCCTCTCATTACGTTAACAAAAGTAGCATCTTTTTCGATCTGTAAAACCAAATCAGTACGGTTCTCTGCCATCTGCATAGAAAGCAGCTGAATAACAGAGTTACCAAAATAATCAATGCTGTTTATCGTAAACTTCAATTCATCTGCTAATTCATGATAACACTTAATCAAATCATTAGGTGCTGCAACAGCTGAAACTCTGCACTTACGTCCGGTCACATCTGAAAACTCCTCTAATACAGAATATGCAAATACATAATCTGTTGCGTTACTCATCGGGAAATACTCCCCTGAATTAGCCTGTAAAATCTGTTGAAGCTTCTTTGGGCTCTTTACATATGGAATCTCGACATCCTTGCTCGCGATCTTTTTACTAGTAACAGTAAAGATTACTTCTTTTGCAGTAAAGCCTCTTCCAAAAATAGATGTTCTGATTGCTTCTGCAATCGCGGTAATGTCTACAAGATATCCATCATTCACACTGTTATCAGGTGCTGCGATTTCTGCGGCATTACTAAGGACTACTGTCTTATTGCTGTTCTTCTGCATTTCAGCAATTCTAATTGCATCAGATCCAACATAAATAGACAACACTTTATTAGCCATCCTTATTGCTCCCCTTTCATAGTGAGTATAGTAATTTATTTAATAAACCGGATGAAACATCCGAACTTATCCAACTTTAGTTCTCATCAAAAACATTATGTAAGTATTAATTATTTTATCTCCCCAACACATCGCGATAACTGATGCCGCCGAGAGATACGGGCCAAATGCCAAAACATGTTCTTTCTTTGTAGTCGCCATGACAATGCTATGTATCACTGCCCCAAGAATTGATCCAAGTGCCATTACAAGGAGTATTTGTTTCCAGCCAATCAGGAGTCCTACGGTTGCCATCAGCTTAATATCGCCGCCGCCCATCCCTTTGCCTTTCGTAACCAATGCAATCAGCAAAAAAACGCCGCTTACCAAAAACATTCCAATAATATGTTCCGGCCAGTTCCGATAATCAAGAGCTGTACCCAATGATCCAATCACCAGAATCAAAACATTAAACTGTACTGGAATCTCAAATATTGCTATATCGATTACAGATAATCCCACCAAAAGTGTAGACGTCAGAGCATATAGCAGAAATAACGTGCTAACTCCATATGTATGAACAAGTATAATCCAGATGACTGAATTCACAGCTGTAATCAAAACAGTTTTCTTTGAAAAAATCTTATGTTTTAATTGCAGTAGCCTGTCATCATAAGCCGAAATCAACAATCCTGTTATTATACCGCTCAAGCAAGCAATTATATAGGAAAAAAGAAATCGACTTTCCATCGCATACCCCTTCAATTCACAATTCTCAAAGCATGCCAATCACACACTCTTCCAGTTATGGTTCATTATAACAAAAAAATAAGTTATCGTCTAGTATTCTTTTGTTATAAGTGGTATTTTTCCTTAATATTCAGCATTATTGACAACCGTTCATAAAGTATTTCGTTAAAACTTCAATAAAACTTACGTTTCACCTTATTTTATACGAATTTGATTGCCCGATACTGCAAGAAAGGTTATAATAAAAAAAACATTTTTTCCTATTATAATATATTTCAAAGCGGAGGTACTTATGAACCAGGATTCAACACTGTCAAATACCAGGAACTTTTCTTCCCAATCTAGTCGGAAGTCATATCATGATCCATTTTTCTTCCCTTTTTATGCTTTTCTGTTAACTGTTTTCACCTTTGTAATTGCTTTGGCTTTTCTAGGAATACTCGGTTATCATAATAACACCATTCTTCGAAGCGATCTTTTCGGTCAATATATCGGGTTTATCCAAATGTTTTTACGTGTGCTTCGAGGCGAGGAGAGTTTTTGGTATTCTTTCTCCATCTATCTCGGTTCCGGAACTGCGCTTACTTATGCTTATTATACGATTAATCCATTCAATCTGTTATATTTGATTGACGGAATCTCCATTCCCGCTATGACTGCAATTATTGTAACATTGAAATTAGGCTTGTGTGCTGCAACGTTTGAAATATTTGCCCAAAAGGTCTTAAAAAAACGTAGTTTTGACACCGTTCTGTTTTCTATGTGTTATGCACTCGGAAGTTATGCTGTTACCATGCATTATAACATAATGTGGCTAGACGCCATATACCTTGTTCCAATTATTGTGTGGCTAATCTTCCGCCTCGTCAACACCGGCAAATATCTTGCCTTAACCTTCACGTTTTTCTATTTATTTATTACCAATTTCTATATGGGTTATATGGTAGGAATTTTTAGTTTTGTTGTTTTTATTCTTTATTTATTATATCGTTTTCCATTATCAGATCGCTCCAATATCAAACGCTGTTTTTTAATCGGAATAAAATTCGCTTATTCAGCGCTTCTTGCAATTGGTATTTGTGCATTCATATTGGTTCCAACAGCCAGTTTTCTCTTTGCTAACATGGCAGAAGATAATGCTTCTTTTTCCGAATTACAGCCATCTTTGTTCGATATGTTAAACAGTCTCTTTATCGGTGAGATGCAGACATTAGATACGCAGGTCCCGTTATTATATTGTGGAATTCCCATCCTACTGCTGCTTCCTTTCTATTTTATAAGCAGAAAAATAGAAAAAAAAGAAAAAATCTATGTCGGAATTGCAATCGCTTTTCTGATAATTTGTATGATTTATCTTCCGCTATATAAATTCATGCATGCATTTGACTACCCTAACATGTATGGTTTTCGTTTTGCTTTTCTTCTCGTATTCCTTCTGGTAGCTCTTGCCTGTCGTATATATGCATTTGTCAATGAAATCAACCACCGCCATTTATTCCTATACGCCGGTTGTCTTATTGTCTTCTACTCTGTTATGATCCAGATGCAGGCATCAGGCTTAATTGGTGTCCTCTATACGAATTCTCAGAATGGACTGTTAATCAATGCTTTTTTCATTATCCTTTGGGCACTCCTGTTCTACTGCATTCAAACTAAAGAATCCAGAAAGCGAATCTGCATCATAGCCAGCTCCTTACTTCTAGTTATTGAATTATCTGTAAATGCTTATCTTTGTATTGTCAAAGAAGAACATCCCTGTGTTTCAGAGGATCGCTACAATCAATGGTATCAGTCGGAATCAGATGCGCTCAACCAGATCCAAGCCTCCGATTCCTCATTCTACCGTGTCCATGTAATCAACGAGGAAAGCTACAATGCCGCATCACTTTGGGGTTTTAATGCTACCACCACTTTCTCATCCTCAGATAATTATCCCCTACGGCGTGCATTATCTTCTCTTGGCATTGCAACAAGTAATCGTTTTATTTCAGAAATTGGTTATACCCCAATAACCAATATGTTATTTGCCGCAAAATATTCCATCGAGGTTACTCCTTATGAAAGCATAGCGTCGGCAAACACAGGAATCGTTCCTGCAGTCGTTGAATCTAATCCTTATTCCTTGTCTCTTGGATACATGGTGAGCCCCTACATTACAAGCTATGAGCCTTCAGCAAACCCATTTTACAATCAGGAATACCTCCTTTCTTCCATGTGTGGAACTGCGTACTCTTTCTTTGAGCCTATTCCCTTAGATGAATTATTCATTGAAAAAGAAAATGTTGATTATAGTTACTTTGCTGATTATCTTAATTTTTATCATCTGTCTGATTATTATAGTAGTGGCCAGATTTCTTTTGCCGCACCACACCAAGATGGTAAAATCTTCTACATTTGTTTCCCCCAGGACAATCCATCTTCTCTCGACACATCACCAAGAATCATTGCCAAAAAGTATGGGATTGACGAAATAGCGTTACTTGCATACGGTGCTATCGCAGAAGGTGTAACTACTGATTTGTATGAGCGACCGAGCGATATTGTAATCCTCTATTTCCTGCCCGAAGGCCTTCGTGATTATTCCTGCAATAACATGTACACATGCTACTATAACGGAACGAATCTTGAAGCTGCTTATCAGGATCTTGCCAAAGGTAATTGGAATATAACCAATTACCGGGATGATTGCATAACCGGTACTGTTGCAGCAACAGAAGAACGACCTATTCTCTTTACTTCCATTCCTTATGATAAAGCATGGCATGCATATGTAGATGGTGAGGAAGTCCCAACCTATTCTGCGGTTAGCGATGCATTCCTATCAGTTTTGCTGACACCCGGAGAGCACACAGTTACTCTTCAATATGTCGCTGGTGGAAGTGATATTGGTCTTATGATAACAACATTCAGTATTGCTCTCCTGCTGATCAGTGTGCTCCTTAGTATATGGCATGGCAAAGACAAGAAGTCTTCCCAATGATGATTTGATTCGTTTATAACGAAAGCATTAATTATAGTAAAAAGAGATTAGTCCAGACTTGGCTAATCTCTTTTTACTATATATACACTATACTTCCAACGCAGTTCTCCCATGCAATACACCGCTACTCACATGCATTATTCTCTTAGACTGCTTGTGTCCATGTGTTCTTTCCTTGCTGTCTTGCTAAATCTGACTACCTTTGACACGATTGGTTACAGCAGATGTTGTTGTTTCTGTAATACGAGACATGCTAAAACTGATTGATTGTTCGCCCCTTCACTCCAATTTCCATTAAAAAAACTTCTTCACTGCTATGGGTTCGGCTGAGTTCCTGCAAGAAGCAACTTTACGGCTTCATCTCTTTTTGGCAGACCTACCAAACAGAATCCAGCCTTATATGTGATTTCTGTCCGTCGGACCAAGCGTTTGCCTACAACTTCCTTCAGATTCCACCTCACGATGGATACCCTTGTTGTTCGGCTATACACTTCCTCGTTGCCAAGGTATGTTCAGGACTTTCACCCGTTAGAGCGCGCCATGGTGCACAACAAAAAAAGAGCTAAGCATATGCTTAGCTCTTTTACTCGTTAGTGAACTAAAACTTAGTAAACACCAATGTTGTAACCTGTAGATGTCTTTGATCCACGGCTATCTGTGTTAGGAAGCCATACAGAACATGTGTTGTTTGTAACTCTTACTGATACAACGCTTGCACCATGAGATTTCAAAGAACCAGCGATTTCTGTACCACTTGAGATTCCAAGGATATCACAGATTGTTCTTCCTAATGTGTTACCTGTAACGAATGAGCTAGCTACTGTACCACCTGTTAATGAGTTGTAGAAAGTTGTTGTGTCAGTAGCAGCTACTACTTCAGGATCCATACAAGCTGTGATAACTGCACCATGTACTGCATCAGCAAGCTGTGTATCGGCTGATACGTTTGTTTTCTCGATGTACTTAATGAGCTGAGGTGCCATAACACCTACTAAGATTGCCATAATAGCAATTACGATGATAAGTTCTACGAGGGAAAAACCTTTGTTGTTCTTCATTTTAACATTCTCCTTTTCTTTCTTCTTTTTTTTGGTTTGTTTTCTGTAACATTTCTGTAATTAGAGAATAGCATTTATTATCAAAGCTGTCTAGCGATTTTTTTTCTTTTAAGATTTAATTTATTAAACCTTTTGCTCATGCTCATTTTTTATTGATTCATGCATCATGAATAAATAAACACATTTCATCTTGTTCTTATATCAATATAAATCCGGTACTGAATTTCGGACAAAACATTGGCATTTCAGTCAATCAGCTTCATTCTTTCCCAACATGCATTTCCCTTCTACAAAAAACAGAGATCCCAAAGGACCTCTGTCTAATCTTCATCTTACATCAAACTATCGTACAGTGTTAACATAGGTTGCATAATACCAATTACAAGGAATCCTACAACAACAGCCATTACAACAATAATCATTGGTTCTAGCATTGTCATCAACTGTTCTGTTGCCAGCTGAACATCCTCTTCGTAATAAGTAGCAACGTTCTCCAACATTGTCTCTATATTTCCTGTTTCTTCTCCAATGGAAACCATATGGATAATCATTGGCGGAAATAGACCACAGGTTTTTAATGGTCTTGACAAAGGTACACCTCGCATAACCTGTTCCTTTGCTTCTCTCATTGCTCGTTTGTACAACATATTTTCCATGCTTCGTCCGGTTATATCAATTGCATCAACCATCGGTACTCCGGCCGCCAGTAATGTACAAAGGGTACGTCCCAATCTTGCACAGGCAGATTTTGTTTTAACGCCTCCAAGAACCGGAATCTTCAATGCCAGTGCACTTGTTACTTCTTTACCCGATTCTGTTCCGGAGTAAGTCTTAAATGCCAGGAATAATGCAACACAGATTAAAAGTACCAGCCACCACCATGCTACGAAGAAATCACTGATATGAATAATTGCCATAGTTATTGCCGGCATTTCTGTATCCAAATCAGCAAACATTCCCATGAAGATAGGAATAACGAAAATCATCATTGCCGCAATTACCAGAATCATAACAAGAATCAAGATAATAGGGTAAGTAATGGCTTTCTTAACCGCTGACTGTAATGCTGCATCCTTCTCAAACTGAATTGCCATTCGATTGAATGCTTTATCCAAGCTACCGGAGGCTTCACCTGCTTCAACCATATTGACAAGCATTTCCGGGAAAACTCCTCCTTGCTTACGCATCGCATTAGCAAGTGCATCACCCTTGGAAATATCAGTATGTACAGCCTTGATAGCCGATGCAAGAGTTGCATTATCTGTCTGATCGCCCAACATTTCGAAAGAATCTACAACGCTTACACCTGCTGCATTAATACTTTCAAACTGATGACAAAATACAGAAAAATCTCTAGGCTTAACCTTGCCGCCAAAATGAAAATTAAATTCCTTCTTCAGTCCGTTTGCCTCTTCACACTGAACAATGACATACTTGTCATTCTTAAGCATTCCCATTGCAGCATCTCTTGATTTGGCCTCTAATGCGCCTTTTTTCTCTTTTCCATCAGGTCCTATGACCTTGTAACTATATTGTGCCATATGCTCCCACCTTTACTATATTTTTTATTTGTTTATGCTTCAGGCTCCTCTTCTGTAGCCGTTGCTTCATTCGCCGCATCCATATCGTATGCAACACGAACCATCTCTGCAATTGAGGTAATTCCTTCAACAACATTTCTTGCGCCTGCCATACGTAACGTATGCATACCTTCCGAAACAGCAGCCTCCTGTATCATTTCAGCGGTAACAGTTTCGTGAAGAATTCGACGAATCTTTGTAGAGATAGGCATGATTTCATAAATAGCTCTTCGTCCTTTATAACCAGTTCCGCAGACGTCACATCCCTGAGGTTCATATATTGTTAATGGTTCACTGCCTTCATATCCAAGTAAAATCTTCTCACGCGCAGTAGCTTCATGCCCCACCTTGCATAATGGGCAAAGTCTACGAACCAGTCGTTGTGCAATGATACCAACAACAGCATCTCCAATCATATAAGATTCTACTCCCATATCAATCAGTCGGGTAACAGAAGCTGCTGTAGAGTTTGTATGCAGTGTAGAAATAACCAAATGTCCCGTAATAGATGCCTGAACGGCAATCTGTGCTGTCTCACCATCTCGGATCTCACCAATCATGATAATATCCGGATCTTGTCGTAAGATAGAACGAAGTGCAGTAGCAAAAGTAAGTCCTGCTTTTACATTAACCTGTACCTGGTTAATTCCCGCAATATTAGCCTCGACTGGATCTTCTACCGTTATGATATTTACTTCCGGTCGATTCAACTCATTCAAAACTGTATAACAGGTAGTAGACTTACCGGAACCGGTAGGACCTGTAACCAGAATAATTCCATGTGGGTTATTCATGATACCATCCAGCTTGGCTTCATCATCCGGATAAAGACCCAGATACTTCTTTTCCTGTGTCAAGCCTTGTTTTTTGGTAAGTCGCATTACGGTTTTCTCACCATACACAGTTGGCAAAATAGAAACACGGACATCGAATTCAACTCCATCTACAACATATGTAAGTCGACCGTCCTGCGGTTTTCTCTTTTCCGAAATATCCAATCCGGAGATAATCTTAATACGCGCTGTCATAGCATTTAGCATATTGGAAGAATACTCCGAGTCTTCTCTTAGCATACCATCCACACGGTTACGAACACGCACGCTATGTTCCAATGGTTCAATGTGAATATCGGAAGCGCCTTCACGTACAGCAAGCTGAATCAGTGAACGAACGATTTTTACAATTGGAGCATCTCCAACAGAATCATCTTCCTCATCATCTTCTCCCCCAAACTCAGCCGCATGTTCTGCTTCGAACTGTTCTGCAGCTTCCATTGTTGCCTTCTTACCATAAATCTTATCCAGTACAATGGTAATTGCTGTCTGGGTTGAATAAAACGGTTGTACTTCCATACCGGAAGCCATCTCGATATCATCAATTGTTCCCAGATTGGTCGGATCTGACATAGCCACATAAATAATATTGATATTATTAGGGTCAAATCCAAACGGTAAAACTTCATGCTTCTTAATTAAAATCTCCCCAACTATCTCCAGGGCTTTAGGATCGTAATTCTTTAATGCCTCTGGTTCAACCAGTTGGTATCCCATCGTAGTACAAATAAAATGAGCAAACTCTTCCTGCGATATATATCCCATCGCCATTAAAGTTTCTCCTAATTTTGTACGCCTTGTTTTCTGCTCTTCCAACGCTTTCTGGAGCTGCTCTTCCGTAATTTTCCCGGCATCAACAAGCATATCTCCCAGTCGTTTTTTGGCGCCAAATAATGCCATGATATTATCCTCCTATCAAAATTGGCATAATAAACGAGTGTATAAACGCACTCATACCAACATATTATCTCATATTTTCGAAGAAAATGGAATATGAATTTTTCTTTTTATTCCATATTAATTCGTTTTGTAATTATTTAACAAGTTTTCTTTTAATCATTGTGCATAATATATTGTATAAATTGGTAATCCATCCACAGTTTTCTCTGAGATCATACTTTGATTATCAATAAGTCCTTTGGTTTCATCTATCCCGGCATTTCTATATTGTAAAATAATATATTGTGCTTCTCCCGGCAAGTCTGTAAAAGTAATCCTTTGACGTTCCTGATCTGTTAATAAATACATGGATGTCCTGCATAAACAGAAAATCTTTATGTTGTCCTGTTTATTGATTTGAAGAATTTCTTCCATCGCGTCATAAGTTGAAACAAACCAATAGTCTCTTTCAAAGTTGTCCTTCTCATAAATTCTTGCAATTTCATTAAAATATACATATCCGTACGGATGGTTTTGAATCATCCATCCCACTGTAATCCCCATAGCAATTCCAATGACTCCCAGAGAACCGATTTGTATGATTCTTTTCTGTTTTTGTATAACGCTCCAAAGGAAATCAATCCCCTTTACCGTAATTACAAACCCAAGCCCATACATAAAATAGAAATGGCGCCAGCCATCATATTTGACAGGTTGAAGTATCCCATCCAAAACAAGTATCATAATAAAAATTATCACAAGAGAATTTTCGTATAATTTTTCCACTTTACTTTTTCTATGTTTCAAAACGATTTCTGTAATCTCTTTAACTGTACGCCATCCTCCAATACAAAATAGTATCAGGGTCAGGATTGGGGTTGTAATTACCATCCACTCAATTAAATAATACCATGGTAA
>Ga0116143_10006207_pt1 | contig 10481 bp, 8 predicted proteins | sample AD_UKC034_MetaG_FD_89745 | JGI IMG/M metagenome (GOLD analysis project Ga0116143, IMG submission 89745) | Active sludge microbial communities of municipal wastewater-treating anaerobic digesters from USA - AD_UKC034_MetaG | ecosystem: Engineered > Bioreactor > Anaerobic > Digestate | place: USA...
CTGGTCAACCAATGCCTGAGGGATTTCGGGGGCTGCTGCGGTTATCAGTATCTTGGCATAGGGGCCGTACGAGGGTTTGCCCTGGTAGCCATCGCCATAGAAAAAGTGGGGGTTGTAGCCCATCTGCTCAAGCAGAGCCTTGGACTTCAGGTAGAGTTCCCTCTGCCTTTCGATGGTGTAAACCCGCGCTCCCATCTCCAGCAGTACGGCCGTTTGGTATCCCGAGCCTGTCCCGATTTCCAGCACCTTATCCATGGGCCATACCTCCAGCAGCTGGGTTTGAAAGGCCACCGTGTAGGGTTGCGAAATGGTTTGCCCTGCACCGATGGGGAATGCCGAATCTTTGTATGAGAAGTTGATAAACCCGCTTTCCATGAAAAGGTGCCTTGGCACTTTACCAATGGCAGCAAGCACCCTCTCATCGGTGATGCCCTTGCGGCTGATCTCCTCAACCAGCTTGGCACGCAACCCCTTGTGCCTGTATGAGTCTTCCAGCTTACCCATCATGCTGACGTTGTTCAATGCGCAAATATAGCTTCAAAGAAAGGAACTACCCAAAAAAGGTTGCGAGCATTTCACACACGCTCTAGGTTTGACTTGGAGTCAAGTCTTGAGCCTCTATCAAATCTGTAAATTCGCGAATCTGCAAATTTGCGAATCCTCGAATCCACAATTTAATAGTACCTCAGGGGCGTAGCCCCATAATCTTCGTAGAATGTTACAATGGAATAGAACAACAAGGGGCGTTAGCCCTTAAATCATTTGCAGAAGAGATACATAGCATAATAATCAAACCCCGTAGTCCCGACAATAAAGATGTCGGGATGGCATTATGATATATGATCGATAATATCGCCCCTACAGGGCTTTTTTATAAACCCATTTTTGCTACCATCCCGATCGCGATCGGGATTTCGCCCCTACGGGGCTTTTGAGATGCAGCACAATAGGTCCCGCAGGGCTCTGCGCAGCCAATCATTGAACAGGTTTAATGTTGCGGTGCTCTGCGCCTTATGTTTGGGCTATCAGTCTAGGTCTAAAGGGTATGGAATCCTGTAACGAGCAAAAAGGATGAAGCATTAGGATTTTGCGATTGGTACAGCCGATACTTTTTGTAGATTTGTCAGCATATTGTGATAACCAACTCAAAGAGCAAAACTATGAGCACTATAAGGCGAATTTACATAGGATTGGCCATTACGGCAACAGTTTTTATGCTTTCCATAGTAGTTTCCAAATGGTATGACACGGGAATAGATTTTATACCCAACTCGTTTGTCACCCACACCGCCATGCTGATCCTATCCATTCTGGTGATTATCCTTTTCGGTCCACAGGTAAACTACGCCATCAAATGGCCTTCTCTGCGCAAAACGCTGATGCCCATACTTCTCGGAATCGTTGTTAGCATCGCCGTCAATATTATTTTAACGGTAATCACCAACGCCATTGGAGGAAAAGTGGAAGCTCATCCGGTATTGGCAAAAATATCCCCATTGCAAACTTTCCTCTTCGTGTTTATCTATGCAAGCATTGCCGAGGAGATGCTGTTCAGGGGCTTCCTGCAGAATATCCTTAAACCTTTGGCAAGCAAAGGGATATCAATATCCGGCCGCAAGATATCACTCCCCGTTATTATCAGCGCTGTACTATTCGGTTTATCGCACCTGATTTTACTCACAGCAGGCTCGGGTGCGATATTCGTTGCAAGGATCGTGATTTTTACCATGACGCTGGGGGTTGTGGCGGGGTACTATCAGGAAAAGTACAACAACAACGCTTTTGCCATTATCGTCCACATGTCGGGCAACCTGATGGGAGTGGTGGGCTCGCTGCTGATGAGCCTCAACCCCCAATAGCAATCAACGATTGCACCAATTTTTCAGGCCGTTAATGGTATATGGTGATTATGGAGAAAGGGTGGTTACGATGGCAGTCAGCTGACAATTATTCAAAACAAAAACGGCAATGTATTGTATTACTGTGTATCTTTGAAATAAGCATAACATCTACAAAACATAACAAACCTATAAAGTAAAGGAGATTAACACTATGGCAAGAGAAATTAAGAAGAATGTCTATTTGCTGAAGGCCGCCGATTGGAACAGGCGGTTGTTCGACTCGCTGATTCCCCTGCCCGATGGCACCAGCTACAATGCCTATTTGATTAAGGGAAGTCAGAAAACGGTGCTTATCGACACCGTTGACCCCGCCCTGGCCGACGTGCTGTTCGAACACCTTAAAGGGGTGGATAGGATTGATTACATCGTATCGCTCCATGCCGAGCAGGACCACTCGGGTACCATACCGCAGGTTTTGGAAAAGTATCCCGAAGCCAAGGTGGTGACATCACCCAAGGGGAAAGAGCTGCTCATTACCCATTTGCTAATTGCCGACGATAAATTCATAACGGTTGAGGATGGCGAGGAACTTTCGCTGGGCGACAAGACCTTGAAATTCATCCATTTTCCATGGGTACACTGGCCCGAAACCATGTTGGCCTACATGAAAGAGGAGAAGATGCTATTCTCCTGCGACTTTTTGGGATCGCATCTGGCCACCACCGACATGTATGTATCCGACGAGTGTCAGGTGTACGAGGCTGCCAAGCGGTATTTCGCCGAGATTATGATGCCGTTCAGGGCCATCATCAAGAAGAACTTCCCCAAGCTGGATGGCTACGACATTGCCATTGTGGCACCAAGCCACGGGCCCATGTACGATAATCCCAAATTTATCATCGATGCCTACAACGATTGGCTATCGGATACTCCCAAGAATATGGTTGTGGTGCCCTACATATCCATGCATGGCAGCGTTGAGAGAATGGTGAATCACCTTATCGATACGCTGGAAAACAAGGGTGTGAAAGCCTACAAATTCGATCTATCCGTTACCGATATCGGTAAACTGGCCATTACCCTTGTGGATGCCGCCACCATTGTGGTTGGCACACCCACAGTGCTGGGCGAGCCGCATCCGGTGATTGCCTATGCAGCCAAGCTGGCCAACGCACTCAAGCCCAAGGCAACCTTTGTGTCGGTGATGGCGTCCTACGCATGGGGTGGCAAAGCCATTGAAAAGGTGGCCGAGATGATTCCCAACATCAAGGCTGAGCTGCTTGAACCCGTGCTTGTAAAGGGCTATCCCAAGGCCGATGATCTGATTGCCATAGAAAGATTGGCCAACGAAATATTTACCAAACATTCAAATAATAAATTGCAGCCATAGCCGTTAAAACTTTTAGAGGATTGGCAGTGGCGGTTTACTGATTTGTTTGGAAATCAGCCTTTTTTGGTATTGGTATGCCTGAATGGCAAGCAAAATCAGTGTAAAATACCGATTCCATTGAAACAAGTATTGAATCGGGGTAGGAGAGGACATTGCCGGATAAATGAAGTTTTTCAGCAGGATTAAAAAAATTAGCCGGTGAATAAAAGGCTTCATACTTTCAAGTACATTCTATTCGATTTATTAGGAACATCCGTTGCCTGGTTCCTATTCCACGTGTACAGAAAGGAGGTAATTGAGCCTAAGGTTTTTGGCGAGTTTGCCCGGTTCGATGTGGGAATAAATGTGATACTTGGGCTTATCCTCCTGCCCTTTTTCTGGTTATTCCTCTTTTATGTCAATGGCTTTTACAAGGATATTTACCGTCGGTCGAGGTTAAAACAGCTGGGAGCGAGTATTCTGGTCAACTTCTTTGGCGTTCTAATCATTTTCTTCATGCTGTTGCTCGACGATTACGTGGCCAGCTACAAGAATTACTACCAGATGTTCCTTATGCTTTTTGCCCTTCAGTTTACCTTTACCTATTTCCCCCGTTTAATCATTACCTCAGCAACCATCCGTAAGATCAGGAAAGGGATAATCGGTTTCCCCACCATCATTGTTGGCGACGACGAGCGGGCACTGGAGCTATACAACGACATTACGAATCAGCCCAAATTGGGAGGAAACAGGATAATCGGATTTGTGAGCACCGGATTTAGAGATGAGCTGTCGCTGAATGGCATTACGCCGCATTTGGGAACTTACTCAACCCTAAGGAATATCATACAAGAACACAACGTTGAGGAGGTTTTAATAGCCATAGAGAACAGCGACAACAAGGTTGTCTCCCGGATAACCAACGACCTGATTGGACTTGATGTGATTGTCAAAGCCATCCCCAGCCTTTACGATATGCTGACAGGGAGGGTTAAGATGACTGCAATTTTTGGAACTCCCCTGATTCAGGTTTCTTTCGATCTTATGCCCATGTGGCAGCAAAAGCTTAAACTCCTTTTCGACTTCACCTTCTCGCTATTGGCATTGATAGTTTTTAGCCCTTTAATCCTTGTTATTTCACTAATCATTAAAATCACATCCAAAGGGCCTGTACTTTTCAAGCAGGAGAGGATTGGTCGCTACGGCAAGCCGTTTATCCTCTACAAATTCCGCTCCATGTACATCAATGCCGAAGCCAATGGGCCCGCCCTGTCGAGCAAGGATGACGACAGGATAACGCCCATCGGAAGATTTTTGCGTAAAACGAGGCTGGATGAGATACCCAATTTCTACAATGTGATCAAGGGCGATATGTCGCTGGTTGGACCTCGCCCCGAGCGCCTGTTTTTCATTGAGCAAATTGTCGAAAAGGCACCACATTATCTTCATCTGCAGAAGGTTAAGCCTGGAATTACCTCGTGGGGACAGGTTAAATACGGCTATGCCGAGAATGTGGATCAGATGGTGCAGCGCCTTAAATTCGACCTGCTTTACATTGAGAATATGACCCTTTTTGTGGATTTTAAAATTTTAATCTATACCCTGATTACCGTTTTCAGGGGGAAAGGCGTTTAGCCTTTTTGCTTCGGATTAAATTACCCGATAAACCAAAAAAATGCCATCCATCCGTGGTTACTGACGTTCTACGGTCAATCCGTTGTTGTAAACGTATTTTATCAATCCGTATTTTTTGGCCACAAATATCTCTTTCACGGTAAATGGTCCCCAATCGGCTTCGAAATCTCTTAAAGTAAAATGGAGTACACCGGCATACTGAGCCTGATTAACGGTATATGAATCTAAAAGCCTTACGGTAGATTTAATAGTCACATCGTTGTCGTACCCGGTATCGGTTATTGTTTTCGATAGGTAACCAAAAGGGCTGCTGATGCGGAAAATATTTTTTAATCGCAAATCGTAATCAAATCCTATGCCGTTGAATTCTATGAAGATATGATCGCCAAACTGGGGAGTGCTTGCTGTTAACGATAATGAGAATCGTGACCCATGGCTGGATGTGAAGAGCTGATAGTGGTATTCCGTTTCCGACCTATGGGTTGTCACAAAAAGGATTCCACCGGAAGATTCAGTGAAGTAGTGTGAGTTTTCTGTTAAAACAAAACTTTGCGAAATGCCATTATCATCGCGCATGGCAAAGTTATCACCCATTGAATAGATGGTTATCCATTCTTTATTCGCAGGATCAAAACCAACGACTTCGTCTTTTACACAGCCCAGCAGCAGCAAGAGTGATAGCAGTATCCATTTACTGTTGCAGTACATAGTTTTCGCCATTGGACATGATGATTTTGATTACCCCATCGTTGTACGAATAGTATAGGCTATCTACGAATATGGAGTCGTGAGGGAGGAACATTAAGTTGTCGGCTTTAAGCTTAAAAACTTTGTAGTACCCTGTCGAGTCAACGGATATGGAGTCAACTTGCTCATACTCTGCGTTGCCAATGATATTATACGCGGGTATGTAGAATCCATATTTTCCAATGGCCGCAGAGCAGTGGTAGTATGGCGCATTCATGTTATCAATCCGAAAAAACATGTCGAAAATCGGATAATCGGACGTGAGCAGCGTTGTGTTCACCTCGTAGTGGTATTCATACTCGCAGCACTCGGAGCATCCGCTCCATTCGGCATGGGTTTTCCTTGTGGCAGAAAAATCGATCACAAGCCCGTTGGAGTGTTTAAACGAGTATGTCTGCCCGTCGATGTAGGGTACAAAGACAAGAGCCGAATCGGGGAGAGGCCCGTTGTCAATAACCGTGGTGTTGCACGGCCAGCAACTGCTTAAGGCAATGCAGCCAATCACGGGTATCCATAGTTTTAAAAACGGACCGAACATTACGATTTTTGCCTTCATGGGGATTCCTTTTTATCTGTTTCCTGCAAATATAGTGCATATTCACCCAAAACAACCCGGGCTAAAATTTTGGGATGGCTAATTAGGCTAAAAACCTACAGGAAGATGGAGATGAAATCGGCCGCTTTCATCTGCAGCTTATTCTTAATGGTTCTTTTGCCGTTGGCAAAACCGGTTACCGCACACTCCCTGTAAATAGTGCAGTTCCCCTTGGCGTCGGGGGAATAGCCTTTGCAAACGCGCAGCACATCGGGTGATATCTCGTCGATAATCACAATCTTGCCATCGCCCTGTTTCAACCGCCCCAGCTCAAACTTCCCGTCTAACACGTGCAGGTTCTTGGTGGCAAACTCCCGGGTGACGATATGGGCAATGCTCTTCACCAGCTCAACGCTCCGGTCGATTTCAGCCTTGGTCATGGCTCCCGTTTCCTCTAATGCCTCAAGCGAAATAAGCACATCCACATCGCCTTTGGTCCACGCTTCAACCACGCAATGCAGGTTTTTGCAGGGCTGCACAAAGGGGTAGCGCCTCCAGAAGCTGCCGGTGGCGCTATTGCGCCAGGTGAACTCGAGGTTAAGCAGTGGTTCCGATCCCTCAATGGCAGGATCTTCAACGGGCATGCTCAACGGTACGGCGGGCTCCACAATCATCTGGTTGTCGCCAATGGTATCAATGTAGTGCGAGGGTATGCCGTTCTCTTTCAGAAGTTTGAAGAAATGGGTAGCAAACCTGCAGGCTATGGCCCCTTTCCCGGGAATCTGGCCCACCACGCTGTCGTAGCCGGGGTCGAAAACGGGTTGGCCGTTTTCCATGTATCCCGTGGAGTCATCCTTAAAGACAAGCCTGTACTTGCCCCTATACTGCCCATCGGCAATCTCAAATACATCCTTGGATTTTCCGCTGATAATAAGCTTCTCGTTGTTCATAGTGATTATGTAGTTAGTCAGCCGCAAACAAAATTGTCGGCCAAAAATACTTAAATTCCGCAAGGAAGGGTATAGATAACGGGATAAATTTTACCTGTCTTAAACGTGCCGTAGCATCTGCGCCTTACGCTTTAAGTGTGAAAAGCGAATGAGTTAAAAACTGCATAATTAATTGAGGTGGTTAATGTTTGGTTACTTTTGTCTAAGTACATGACCAGAATTTAAACTTAACCCCTAAAAATATTACCTAATTTTTTCAGGGTTTGAGTTTAAAGGTGTTGCGTGAAAATAATCCTTTATCATATTGAATGTCAACTTTTTAAGCATTTTTAACGGCAATTATTATATTGATTATCAATTATTTATTTTTTTTGTGTGATGAACAGAACCCCCTATAATCTCTGATAAAGTTAAGTTGCCATTTCAAAGAACTCCTATCTTTGTACCCAATGAAAACACATGACACATGGCCATGTGCTAACGCGCGGTATAAAAAATTGCCGAGACATCAGGTTATTCAAAGGTTATAGCCCGCTTTAACTTTTTTTAAGTTTACAGGAAATCACCCGCAACCTGCAACTTTTCATACCGCCACCGTTATCTGCAAACAACGGAAACAGTTCATCCAAATAGATTAGAAAATTATGGATGTTTTCCAAATCCGACACAAAGAATTAATTACCTATGCAAATCTATGACAACAAGATTTTTAGAAACCCGATTAGAGTTATAACGGCATTTGACAATTCGTCCTTTCTACGTGCATTTGAAATTATTGAAACATTTTCTAAAACGCATTTTATCCTTGGATATGTTCGTTATGAGGCGAAAGATATTTTTTTAGGGCAAAAAGTTAAATCGCAATTACCGCTTTTATATTTTGAGGTCTTCGATAGATATGAGCAATATATTCCCCAACAACCTGAAACATTCTATTTAAACCTAAAACCTGCATTGAAATTTAACCAATACAATTCTGCTATTGAGCGAATTAAACATGAAATTGCCTGTGGAAACACCTACGAAGTCAATTATACATTTGATTTTGATATTGATTTCGATGGCGATCCCCTAAAGCTATATGAGTACTTAAGGGGCTTACAACCCACACCTTACAATGCCTTTATCAAAAATGATTACGAAACTATACTTCAATTTTCACCCGAATTGTTTTTTGAAATTCACAACAGACATATCCTGACAAAACCGATGAAAGGTACTGTAAAAAGAAGCGTTGGAAAAGACAAGGATTTAATTGAATTTCTCAAAACAGATATTAAAAATCGTGCAGAAAATGTGATGATTGTAGATTTATTGAGAAATGACCTTGGAAAAATTTCAAAAACAGGTTCAGTTAAGGTTACAAAACTTTTTGAAATTGAAACCCATCCCACTTTTCATACAATGACTTCAACAATTGAAGCAGACTTACTTGATAACGTAAAACTTTTGGATGTTTTTAAATCTTTATTTCCCTGTGGCTCAGTAACAGGGGCTCCTAAAATTAGCACAATGCATATAATTGATGAGTTAGAGTATGGAAATAGAGGCGTTTACTGTGGAACAATAGGTTTTTTAAGTCCTGAAAAATTTACTTTCAGCGTAGCCATAAGGATTTTGCAAAGTAAAGTAGGTGGAGGTTTTAAATACCGTGTAGGTGGTGCTATTGTCTGGGATTCAGTTGCAAGAGATGAATGGCTTGAGGCTTTTACCAAAACAAAGTTTTTGAATAGTGATTTTAAAATTATTGAAACCCTTAATCACGATACACCTTACTTTGATAAGCACATTGCTAGAATGGAAAAAACGGCCAAGTATTACGGCTTTCCATTTGATATTAAGAAATTTCCAACAATTACAGGTAGTGGCATTTTTCGTATTTTACTTGATAAAAAGGGCAATTTTGAGGTGGAGTATAAAGAATTACAAACGTATCAGCCTGATATGGTGTCTATTTCATCAATAACGGTAAATAGTAGCGATGATTTTTTACAATATAAAACAACTTATCGCCCTTATTATCATGTTGATTATGAAGAATATTATGATGAACTATTTTTCAATGAAAAAGGAGAATTAACAGAAGGTTCGCGTACAAACGTGATATTGGAACTAGATGGAAAACTATATACTCCACCTGTAAAATGCGGTTTGTTGAATGGCATTTTCCGCCAACAATTTTTAGACGAAGGCAAATGTATTGAGAAAATTCTTTATAAAAAAGATTTGTTGACAGCATCGGCTATCTATTGTGTAAATTCAGTACGTGGTATTAAAAAAGTAGAGTTAAGATGATTTTAATTGATAATTACGATTCATTTACCTATAACATTGTTCAATATCTGCGCGAATTAGGAGTTAACCCTCTTATTTTCGAGAATGATAAAGTTACCATTGAACAATTGCACACACTTAATTTTAATAAAATTATAATTTCGGCAGGGGCAGGTAATCCCGATAATTCAGGTATATCGCTTAGTGTTATCGCTGAATTTTACAAGACGAAAAAAATTCTTGGAATTTGTTTAGGGCATCAATGCATTGCGCAGTTTTTTGGGGCTAATATTGTAAAAACCGAGCCTGTGCATGGAAAAACTTCACAAATTTATTTTGATGAAAATTGCGAACTTTTCAAAGGAATACCACAGGGATTTGAAGCTTGCCGTTATCACTCCTTAGCAGTTGAAAATTCACCTGCCGAGTTGATGGTGACTGCATGGACAAAAGATAGAATTAATATGGCTATAAGACACTTAAAATGTCCTGTTTATGGAGTGCAGTTCCATCCGGAAGCCATTTTAACGCAATATGGTAAAAAATTGGTTGAAAATTTTTTGGAATTTTCGTAGGTAAAATAGTGTAAATCAAGTTTCGCAAGAAAATAGCTTGATAATTTACTTGCAAAACTAGAGTAATTCATTATTACTGTCGCTTTAACCCCGAAGAATAGACCTTCCTCCTGACTTGTCCCCTTTCAAATTAGTGCGGTTGTAAATGACTAATAATCAATGCAAACATTGAAAAAAGGGGTAAATTTACCGCACTAAGGCGCTTTTTCAACAAAAGGCAATGAGCAATGAGCAATGAGCAACGGCCAACTCCGCACCCCGCAACTCCCAATCCCTGTAAGACCAATACTATTCCCTTTCCGCACACGCAAAAGTGCGTGAGCCCGGTAATCCCGATTTTTCAGGAAGCGGGCCGGCGGTGGCGTGAATGGCCAAACCCGTAGGATTCTGCCCAAGAGGTTTACCAGCTTGGGCTAGAATCCGAGGATTTGGTCAGAGCGGGGCGAAGCATCGGTTTACCTTGATTTTTTTTGTTTACTTTTTTGTATCAAGACAAAAAAGTGAATGGGGTTTGGGGCAAAGCCCCAATGGACAATGAGCCACGAAGTTCCGAGA
>Ga0116143_10006209_pt1 | contig 10478 bp, 8 predicted proteins | sample AD_UKC034_MetaG_FD_89745 | JGI IMG/M metagenome (GOLD analysis project Ga0116143, IMG submission 89745) | Active sludge microbial communities of municipal wastewater-treating anaerobic digesters from USA - AD_UKC034_MetaG | ecosystem: Engineered > Bioreactor > Anaerobic > Digestate | place: USA...
ATATCGTCATCAAGAGCACGCTGCGCACGCTCCAGAAGGACGATTACGAGATAGAGTACGCCTATTCCGGGGAGACCGCCCTGGGCATGATCCCGAAGACGAAGTACGACCTGGTCATCACCGACCTGATGATGCCGGGCATCAACGGAATCGAGGTGCTGAAGCGGATCAAGAAGGACTACCCTGAGATCACCGTCATCATGTTCACCGGTTTCGCCACGGTGGAATCGGCCCGGGAGGCGCTGAAGCTCGGCGCATTCGACTACGTGCCGAAGCCCTTCACCCCGGACGAGCTCCGGGAGGTGGTGAAAAACGCCCTCAAGGCCAGGGAGAGCGCGTCCGATTCCAAGATGCTCGACCTCATGGCCATCGTGTCCCATGAGCTGAAGAGCCCCACCTCGGTCATCCACACCACCGCGGAGACCCTGCACATGGGCTACTTCGGAAACCTGGATCCGGAACAGAAGAAGATCGTCGAATCGATACTGCGCAACTGCAGTTACCTGGAGGACATCATCCGCAACTATCTGGATCTCTCTAAGATGGAGATGGACAACCTGGAGTCGTTCAAGGAGAACATCCGGTTCGTGGAGGACGTGATACAGCCCGTCCTGGATGTCCCGGAACATAAAAGCAACATGAAGCAGATGGAACTCAAGCCCCGATTAGACGTCAATCCGGAGATCAAGGGGGACCCGAACCTCCTGAAGATCGTGGTGACCAACCTGGTCAACAACGCCATCAAGTACGGCAGCGCGAACACGGCGATCGACATCACCCTGGCTTCGGCCGAGGGAGGGTATCTTTTCACGGTGCGCAACGAGGGCGTGGGCATATCGGCCGAGGACATCGAGAACCGGCTTTTCAGGAAGTTCAGCCGCCTGAAACAGAAGGGGACTGAAGGCATCAAAGGTTCCGGCCTGGGGCTGTACATGTGCAGGAAGATCATCGAGAAACACGGCGGGAGAATATGGGTAGAATCCGAAACCGGGAAGTGGGTGCGGTTCAATGTATTCCTGCCGGGATGAGATGGTTAGCTGTTGATATTATAATTAGTATGTCCCCGTAACAAACGCAAGCCCATCTTTCCTTCACTGCTTTTAGTTTTCGAAGCAGAAAAAAATTTGTATTCAGACCCCGCCGCAGACAATTTTTGCTTGCGCGTAAAAACACCCCATAGTTTGGTTGCTAGCCATTATTTGGCACATTGTTCAGTCACGACAATGATATCCACACACCTACACTACAAAGAGGTCAAAATGGGAAGTATCAAGGGAATTGTTGAGAGGTACAACAGGGACAGGACCCGGCTACTTGACATCATCCGGGATGTGCAGGCGGAACTCGGATGCGTGTCCGACGATTCGGTTGGGGAGATAGCCGGCGAGCTGGGGCTTTCGAGAGTGGACGTCGACGGGGTTGTGACATTCTATCATTTTTTCTCCAAGAACCCGGTGGGCAAGTATTCGGTCTACCTGAACAACAGCGCGGTTTCCATGATGAAGGGGTACGCGGGGGTGTTCAGCGCCTTCGAAAAGGAAGCAGGATGCTCGTTCGGGAACACTACGACCGACGGTACAATAGGGCTCTTTACAACCTCCTGCATCGGAATGAACGACCAGGAGCCTGCGGCTATCATCAACGGAGTGGTCTTTACCAGCCTCACCCCCGAAAGGGTGAAGGACCTCGTACAGGGCATGAAGGCGGGGAAGGACGTAAGGGATATGGTGAAAGATCCCGGCGACGGGCGAAACCAGTCCGAGCTCGTTCATGCGATGGTGCGTAACAACATCCAGAAGAAGGGGCAGGTGATATTCGCCCCGTACGACATCGGGTCGTCTTTGAAGAAGGCGCTCTCGATGAAGCCCGAAGCGGTGATCGAGGAGATGAAAATTTCCAATCTCCGGGGCCGCGGCGGCGCTGGTTTCCCCACCGGGATGAAATGGGAATTCTGCCGCAAGGCGGAGGGAGCGAAACATTACGTGGTGTGCAACGCCGACGAGGGCGAACCCGGCACCTTCAAGGACAGGGTGATCCTCACCGAGCTTCCCCACATGCTGTTCGAGGGGATGGCGATCGCCGGCCATGCCGTGGGGGCGAAGGAAGGCGTCCTTTACCTCAGGGCGGAGTATGCCTACCTGAAGAACTACCTGGACAAGACTCTCCAGGACCTTGCAAAGAAAGGGGTCCTCGGGGATTTCGAAATAGTGATCAAGCTCGGTGCGGGAGCGTACGTCTGCGGCGAGGAGTCGGCGCTCATTGAGTCGGCCGAGGGGAAACGCGGCGAACCGCGGAACAGGCCCCCGTTCCCGGTACAGAAAGGCTATCTCGACCAGCCGACGACGGTGAACAACGTGGAGACGTTCTGCGCCGCGGTGAAGATCATCCTCGAGGGCGGCGAGTGGTACAAAAAGATGGGTACCGCCCAGTCAGCGGGAACCAAGCTCCTCAGCGTGTCGGGCGATTGCAGCAAACCCGGCATATACGAAGTGGAATTCGGCACCACGGTGCAGACCCTGCTGGAGGAGTGCGGCGGCAGGCCAGCCATGGCCGTCCAGGTGGGAGGTCCCTCCGGAACCTGCATATCGAAGAAAGACTTTGGCCGCAGGATCTGTTTCGACGACCTCGCGACCGGCGGCTCCATGATCATCATCGGCCCCGACAGGGATCTCCTGGAAGTGGTGCACAACTTCATGGATTTCTTCGTGGAAGAATCGTGCGGCTGGTGCGTTCCGTGCCGCGCGGGCAACGTGATACTCAAGGGCAAGCTTGAAAAAATCATGAACGGCAAGGGTACGGCCAAGGACCTGAACGAACTCGAGTCCTGGTGCAAACTTGTCAAGGCCGGAAGCCGCTGCGGGCTCGGCCAGACATCGCCCAACCCGATCCTCACCACGATCCAGAACTTCAGGGACCTGTACGAATCGAAGATTAACAGGAACGTCGATTTTATCACCGAGTTTGATCTGGCGTCGGCAGTCAAGGCTTCCTGCGAGGCGGCGGGAAGGATTCCGAATATAGAGGGACACTAAAATGAGCGAAATAAAAATACAAATCAACGGCAAGGAATGCGTTGCCAGGGCCGGTCAGACTATCGTCGAGGCGGCGAAGGCCAACGGGATTTACATCCCCACGCTCTGTAACTTTGAAGGCCTCAAGCCCGCGGGGACTTGCCGCATCTGCACGGTAAAGGTCGGCGGGCGCAACATGGCCGCCTGCACCACGCCCGTGGGCAACGGCATGATGGTCGAGACCAATACCGCGGAGCTCGAGGAGCTTCGCAAGGCCATCGTCGAGATGCTGTTCGTCGAGGGGAACCACATGTGCCCCACCTGCGAGAAGAGCGGAAACTGCGAGCTCCAGGCGCTCGGGTACCGTTACCGGATGATGGTGCCCCGGTTCCCGTACCTTTTTCCAGTGCGTCAGGTCAACGCCGGTTCCCCGAAAATCTACATCGACGGCAACCGCTGCGTGCAGTGCCTGCGCTGCGTCAGGTCGGTGAAATCACCCGACGGAAAGAAGGTGTTCGGGTTGGTGAAGCGGGGCGCGAAGACGATCATCAGCATAGATTCCGCGCTCGCCGCCGGGCTTACCGAGGAGCAGGCGAAGAAGGCGATGGAGATGTGCCCGGTGGGCGCGATTCTCCGCAAGGAAGTCGGCTTCCAGGTGCCCATCGGCTCCAGGAAGTTCGATGCGAAGCAGATAGGCAGCGACATCGAGAAATGAGTGGCCCGGCGCGCGGTTGCCGGTTACGAGTGACACTAACAAGGAGAACATGAAATGAGCAAACCTGTAGTAGCCACGGCTTCGTTAGCGGGATGTTTCGGATGTCACATGTCGTTCCTTGACATCGACGAAAGGATACTGCAGCTCATAGAGCTGGTAGAATTCAACAAGTCTCCCGTCGACGACATAAAGAAGTTTACGAAAATGTGCGATATCGGCATCATCGAGGGCGGATGCTGCAACAGCGAGAATGTGGAGAACCTCCGTGAGTTCCGCAAGAACTGCAAGATCCTCATCTCCCTGGGGGAATGCGCCATCATGGGCGGCCTTCCCGCGATGCGCAACGGGATCCCCGTGAAGGAGTGCCTCGATGAGGCGTACCTCAACAGTCCCACGGTGGACGACAAGATCATCCCCAACGATGACGAGCTTCCGATGATACTTGACAAGGTGTATCCCTGCCACGAGATCGTGAAGATCGACTACTTCCTGCCCGGATGCCCCCCGAGGGCGGACCTCATCTGGGAAGCTCTCGTAGCGCTCGTCACCGGCAAGGAACTCACCCTCCCGTACGAAGTTTTCAAATATGATTGATAGGGGATAATAACATGGCACGTAAAATCACCATAGAACCCGTTACGCGGGTAGAAGGACACGGAAAAGTCACCATCCAGATGGATGACAACAACAATGTTTCGCAGTCCCGGCTGCATATCGTGGAGTTCCGCGGTTTTGAACGGTTCGCGCAGGGCAGGCCCTACTGGGAAATGCCCGTGCTGGTCCAGCGGCTCTGCGGCATCTGCCCGGTGAGCCACCACCTGGCGGCCGCCAAGGCGGTTGACGTGATAGTCGGCGCGGGCACCGGCGAGGGGCTCACCCCCACGGGAGAGAAGATGCGCAGGCTGATGCACTACGGGCAGATGTTCCAGTCACACGCGCTGCACTTTTTCCACCTCGTGTCGCCGGACCTGCTCTTCGGCGCCGACGCGGATCCCGCTATTCGCAACGTCATCGGCGTGGCGCTCGAGCACAAGGACCTTGCAGTGCAGGGCGTCATGATGCGCAAGTTCGGGCAGGAGATCATCCTCGCCACGGCCGGCAAGAAAATCCACGGCACGGGCGCCATACCCGGCGGCATCAACAAGCACCTCACCCAGGCCGAGAAGGACTCGTTCCTCAAGGGCGCGGACCCGCTCAACATCGACAAGATGATCGAGTGGTCGCAGGGTGCTCTCGACTTCTTCAAGAGCTACCACGCGAAGAACGCCGACATGCTGGACAACTTCGCGGTGTTCCCCTCCAGCCACCTGAGCCTCGTCCGCAAGGACGGCGCGCTCGACCTCTATCACGGGGTCCTCAGGGCTGTCGATGCTGAAGGAAAGAAAATCCTGAACGACGTCGATTACCAGGAGTACCTGAAACACATCGGCGAGGAAGTCAGGTCGTGGAGCTACATGAAGTTCCCCTACCTGAAGTCGCTCGGCAAGAAGGACGGATGGTACACGGTGGGACCGCTGGCGCGCCTGAACACCGCCGACTTCATCCCGACGCCCCTGGCGCAGAAGGAGTTCGAGGCATACAAGGCCTATACGAAGGGCAAGCCGAACCACATGTCTATGCACATGCACTACGCGCGGCTGATAGAGCTTCTCCACTCGGCGGAGATGATAAAGCAGCTTCTCAACGATCCCGACCTCATGAAGGGAGAGCTTGTAAAGAAGGGTGTCAAACAGAAGGAAGGGGTGGGTCTCGTCGAAGCGCCCCGGGGAACGCTCTTCCATCATTACCGGATCGACGACGAGGACAAGGTTGTCATGGCGAACCTGATCGTATCGACCACAAACAACAACGAGCCGATGAACCGGGCGGTCAACTATGTCGCGAGCAAGGTGTTCAACGGAAAGTCGGAGATCACGGAGGGGATGATGAACCGCGTCGAGATGGCCATCCGCGCGTACGATCCCTGCCTGAGCTGCGCCACGCACGCACTTGGGCAGATGCCGCTTGAGGTGGAACTGGTGGATTCGATGGGGAACACCGTCGACAAGAAGAACCGGTAGTGGATAGTGGTGAGTTCAAGGTGCTCGTGTACGGCTACGGCAATCCGGGGAGAATGGACGACGGCATAGGCGTGGAGATAGCGGAAAGAATCGAACGGGAGTTTCCCGGCATCGCGGTGGACAGCAATTACCAGCTCAATGTCGAGGACGCCTACCGGCTTTCCGGTATCGACGCGGTAATCTTCGTCGATGCTTCACTGGATTCCGGCGAGCCTTTCGAATTCAGGAGGGTCGAGCCGTCGCTGAACATAACGTTCACCACCCATTCCATGCTGCCCGATTCGGTGCTTTCGTTGTGCGCTGAACTGTACGGCAGGCATCCTGACGCGTACGTGCTGGCGGTGAGGGGATATTCATGGGACCTGAATGAAGGCCTGTCGGCCGGGGCAAAAGCAAACTCGGAACGGGCGTATGAGTTCCTCAGGGACCTGCTGCAAAACCCGTCACCGCGGGCGTTCAAGGACGCGGCCGATGATGAGAAAACGATTAATTGACGAAACATGCATAAAGGAGAAATCACATGGCAAACAAGAAAACTGTACTTGTTATTGACGATGATCCCGATATCATAGATTCGGTTAAAGTGATACTCGGGAGCAGCGGTTTCGCGGTTACAACGGCGATGAGCGGCCAGGAAGGCATTGACGCAGCCGTTTCCGGCAAGCCGGACCTGATACTCTGTGACATGATGATGGAACGAATCGACGCAGGATCAAAGGTGGCGGAGGAACTGCGAAAGAAAAACGTCACCGCGCCGATTTTCCTGCTCAGCAGCATCGGCGACGCCACAGCATCAAACATCGAAATTGACAAGCTGGGATTCAACGGCGTTTTCCAGAAGCCCGTAAATCCCGAACAGCTGATTTCGATGATTAAAAAAACGCTCGCGGTGTAGCATGTGTAGCAGGCATCCGGGGGCGATTTATCGTGAATCGCTCCCGGATAACCTATATCTCCTTTACAGGGGAGATAAAATCCCCGTTTTCCTCTTCAATATTTTCTTGACATAATAATAGTTCAAAATAAGATTTCATCGATATTCAACCTTAAAATGGACTTTTTATTTAAAAAAGTCTGCACAATGCTTCATTTCCGTCAACCGGAAAGCGAATCGTGATCAGAAATTCGCTTCCGTGCTCTTTCAGCCGTACGCAGTAAAAAAATAGATACACATCATAGAGGTATGTTAATGGATTCCATTCAGTTAACAATTAATGGCAGGCAGGTGTCTGGCCGGAAGGGCCAGACGATTCTCGAGATCGCACGGGAAAACGGTATTGATGTTCCCTATCTCTGTTACCATCCGCGTATCAGTAAAACAGGCGCGTGCAGGATATGCCTGGTCCGAGTGAACGACACGGCATTGAAGACTTCCTGCACGGAACCCGCGGCGAATAACATGAAGGTCGTCACCGAGGACGAGGAGATCCGGCAGATCCGGAAAGGGCTTCTGGAAATGCTCCTTGCCGAGGGCGACCACAACTGCCTCTACTGCGAGGCGAACGGAAACTGTGAGCTCCAGCGGCTCTGCCAGCGCTACGAGGTGTCCCAGCCCACGGGCGAGTTCGCCAACCGCCCCAGGACCGTGGACACCGTGTCCAGCAAGGGCCTCCGTCGCAACGAGAACCGCTGCATACTCTGCGGCCGCTGCGTGAAGGCGTGCGCCGAGATCCAGATGAACCGGGTCTGGGATTTCACGGGAAGGGGCTCGACGGCGCATCTCACCTCCGACATGTACGATGCCATCGGCGATTCCAGCTGCGTCCAGTGCGGCACCTGCGTGCAGCTCTGTCCCACGGGCGCTCTTTCCTTCCAGACGGTGCTCGGTCGCGGGCCGGAATGGGAGCTCGAGAAGGAATCGAGCATCTGCATCTACTGCGGCGTCGGTTGCAAGATAGATTTCTATAAGAACAAGGAAGGCCAACTCGTCAAGGCCATGGGCAATGAGCAGGGGCCGAACGAAGGTCATCTCTGCGTGAAGGGGCGCTTCGGCTTCGATTTCGTGCAGAGCGACAAGAGGCTCACCAAGCCGCTCATCAAGAAGAACGGCAAGTTCGAGGAAGCGTCGTGGGACGAGGCCCTCGGCCTGGTCGCCTCGAAGCTGGGCGATATAAAGGCGAAAAGCGGCCCCGATTCCATCATGGCATTCTCCTCTGCGAAATGCTCCAACGAGGAGAACTACCTGATGCAGAAATTCATGAGGGCGGTGATCGGCACCAACAATGTCGATCACTGCGCTCGATTATGACACAGCTCAACGGTCGCCGGTCTGGCGGCCACCCTCGGTTCCGGTGCGATGACCAATTCCATAAGGGAGATACCGCTGACTGAAGCGTTTTTCGTCATCGGTTCAAACACCACCGAGAACCACCCCGTAATCGGGTCCATGATTAAGAAGGCGGTGATAACCGGCGGCAAGAAGCTGGTCGTCGCAGATCCGCGGAAAATAGAACTGGCGAAGTACGCCGATGTGTTTCTCCAGATCAATCCGGGAACCAACGTTGCCATACTGAATGGCCTGATGCACGTGATTTTGAAGGAAAACCTCCATAACAAGGAGTACGTCGATACCCGCTGCGAGGGCTTTGACGAACTCAGGAAGGTTCTCGAGAAATATACCCCGGACCATGTGGCCGGTATCTGCGGGATAGATGATCCTTCGCTGATCGTTAAGGCCGCGAGGATACTCGCCGAGGCGAAGCCCATGGCGCTGTATTATTGCATGGGGATCACCCAGTTCAAGTCCGGCGTCAACGGTGTCAAGAGCTGCGCCAATCTCCAGATGCTTCTGGGGAACCTGGGCGTCGCGGGTGGCGGCGTGAATCCGCTCCGCGGGCAGAACAACGTCCAGGGCGCCTGCGACATGGGGGCGCTCAACGCGGTCTACCCGGCGTATCAGCCCGTGGGCAGCGAGGACAACAAGGCAAAGTTCAAGAACGCGTGGAAGGTCTCCTTTGATCTTTCCATGAAACCAGGTCTCACGATCGTAGAATCGCTCAACGCGGCGATAGCGGGTGACGTCAAGGCCCTGTACGTGCTGGGCGAGAATCCGGTGATGTCGGATCCCAACCAGCACCACGTGATCGAGGCGCTCGAGAAACTCGATTTCGTCGTAGTGCAGGATATTGTGATGACGGAAACCGCCCAGTACGCGGATGTGGTGCTTCCGGGACTCGCGTTCCTCGAGAAGGAAGGAACGGTGAGCAACACGGAGAGGCGCGTTCAAATGATGCACAAGGTAGTGAAACCGGCCGGCGACTCCCGCGATGACTGGTGGATTCTGACGCAGCTTGCCAATAAAATGGGCGTAAGCTGGGATTATAAATGCGCCAGGGACATTTTCGAGGAAGTCCGCACGGTGACGCCTTCTTATGCGGGTATCACCTACGACAGACTCGAGAAGGAGCTCATCCAGTGGCCGTGTCCCAACGAACAGCACCCGGGGACGCAGTTCCTGCACAAGGACAAATTCAGCAGGGGCTTGGGGCTCATGACCGCAATAGAGTACACGCCGCCGGCGGAGGATGTGGATCCGGAATACCCGGTGATACTCACCACCGGGCGCATACTGGAGCATTTCCACACCGGCACCATGAGCCGGAATTCCAGGATCCTGACGGAAACAGTTAACGAGGGATTCGTGGAGATGAACCCGAACGACGCAAGCAACTACAATATTAAAAACGGCGACCTCGTCGCGGTCTCCACGCGCCGGGGCAGCGTGCGTGCCAAGGCAAAGGTGACCGGCCGGCCCAAGCCGAATGTTGTGTTCGTACCGTTCCACTTTGTCGAAGCGGCGGCGAACAAGCTCACCATCGACGCCCTGGATCCCACATGCAAAATACCGGAATTCAAGGTCTGCGCATGCAAAATTGAAAAGGTAACCATGTGAGGGGGAGGGTACAGAAATGAAACTGGAAACCATTAAAAAATCTATTCAGAAGTTTGGAAACGACCGGGAGCACCTGATGCTCATCCTCCGCGACCTGGAAACGCAGTCGGGCAAGAACGTCCTCGATGTGCCGACCCTGAAGACCGTGGCGGAAGAGATGAACCTCCCGGAGAGCAGCATTGCGGGATTCGTCGGCTTCTACACAATGTTCAAGACCGAACCCCGGGCGAAATTCGTCATCCGGGTGTGCAAGTCCGGCCCCTGCCACGTGATGGGCGCCACGTCGATAATCGATGTGGTCCAGAAACACCTGAAAATAGGCCTCGGTGAGGGGACGAAAGACGGCATGTTCTTCCTTGAGAAGTGCGAGTGCCTCGGCGTCTGTTCGGTGGCACCGGCGATGATGATCAACTACGATATCCACGGGAACCTCACCCCGAAGAAGATCGTATCGATACTTAACTCCTACAAAAAGAAGAAACCCTCCCTCATGGAAAGCTGCGGCAAGGAAGTAGAAGGCAGGGCTTGCGTCATAAGCGAGCCCAAACAGACGAAACGCCTCCTGGAGAACGTGGGAGTTGTCGATCCGCTCAAGATAGACAGCTACGCTGCGAAGGGAGGATACGAGTCGCTGAAGAAGTCCCTGGCCATGGAGCCGGCGAAGATCATCGACATCGTCAAGGACTCGGGGCTTCGGGGCCGCGGCGGCGCCGGGTTCCCCGCCGGGATGAAGTGGTCGTTCGTGGGGAAGGGACCCATGCAGAAGTACGTCATCTGCAACGCCGACGAGGGCGAGCCCG
>Ga0116143_10006210_pt1 | contig 10477 bp, 8 predicted proteins | sample AD_UKC034_MetaG_FD_89745 | JGI IMG/M metagenome (GOLD analysis project Ga0116143, IMG submission 89745) | Active sludge microbial communities of municipal wastewater-treating anaerobic digesters from USA - AD_UKC034_MetaG | ecosystem: Engineered > Bioreactor > Anaerobic > Digestate | place: USA...
CCTTCCTCGCGGGGGTGCAGCGCGCGGCGCGGCGCCAGGTGATGATCGAAGCCACGATCGTCGAGGTGACGCTGGCCGACGGCTACCGCCAGGGCATCGACTGGACCCGGCTCGGCGTGCCGGGCTGGAGCGTGCGCCCGCGCGGCAGTGGCGACGCCACGCCCGGGCAGCCGACGCTGAGCTACCTGTCGGCCAACTCCGACATCCGTCTCGAACTGCTGGAGACCTTCGGCACCGTCAAGGTGCTCTCCAGTCCGCGCCTGTCGGTGCTCAACAACCAGACCGCGATGCTCAAGGTCGTCGAGGAGGTCGTCTACTTCCTCGTAGACAGCACCACCACCGAGTACGACGACCGCAAGCAGGCCCGCATCTCCGCGACCACCACGCCGCAATCGGTCTCGGTCGGCATGGTCATGTCGGTCACGCCACAGATCTCCGCCGACGGCGACATCACCCTCAACGTGCGGCCGACCATCTCGGGCATCTCCGGCTTCAAGGACGACCCCAACCCCTCGCTCGGCGACATCCCCAACCGCGTGCCGCAGATCCGCACACGCGAAATCGAGTCCATGCTGCGCCTGCGCAGCGGGGAGGTCGCCGTCCTCGGCGGGCTGATGGAGGACCGCATCGACCACGACACCGGCCGCATCCCGCTGTTCGGCGACCTGCCCGTGGTCGGCGAACTATTCACCCGCCGCGACAACAACGTGCGCCGCACCGAGCTGCTCATCTTCCTGCGCCCCCTGCTGATCGACGAGCCGGGCATGCGCGGCGGCTACGCCGAATACGCCGGCCACCTGCCCGACGACGACTTCCTCCTCGACTCGCCCTCGCCCGGCCAGCGCAACTTCCCCCACCTGCCGCTGCGCCCGCTGCTCGCCCCCGCAGGCGCGGTCTCCGCCGCCGAAGGCTTTTCGGAAGCGGCCTATCCCGACCCGGCCGATCCCCGCTCTCCTGCCGCCTCCTCCACGTCCGCCAGCGCCGCCAACGCGGATGCCGGCACGAGCCCGCCATGAACGCTCCGCTCCCCATCGGCCAGATCCTCATCGCCGCCGGCCTGATCGGCGAGGACCAGCTCCGCATCGCGCTCCACGAGCAACGCGGCCGCGCCCGGCCGCTCGGCCGCGTGCTGGTCGAACTCGGCTTCGTCAGCGAGGCCGCGCTGCGCGAGGCGCTCGCCGCACGCAGCGGCCTGCCCTGCGTCGACCTGGCCAGCGCGCTCGCCGACCCCGACGCGATCGCGCGCGTGCCGCAGGCGCTCGCAAGGCGCCACCGCCTGCTGCCGCTCCAGTACGACGCCGCCCGCCACCGCCTGATCGTCGCGATGGCCGACGCCCACGACATCGTCGCCCTCGACCGTCTGCGTGCCGAGCTCGGGCCGGACGTGCACGTCGAACTGCGCCTGGCCGGCGACAACGAACTCGGCCGCGCGATCGAACAGCACTACGGTCAGGCGAGCTCGATCGAGGACATGGTGCGCGAGCTCGAACGCCGCGCCGGACAGCCCATCGCTGGCGCGCGCGACCCGCAACTCGTCGTGCGCCTGGTCGACGCCCTGCTCGCCGAGGCCGCCGCGCGCGGCGCCTCCGACCTGCACCTGGAGCCCGAGGCCGGCTTCCTGCGCGTGCGCCACCGCATCGACGGCACGCTGCGCCAGGTGCGCGCGATGCACAAGTCGTGCTGGGCGGAGCTCGCCGTGCGCATCAAGGTGCTCGCCGGCATGGACATCGCCGAGTCGCGCAGCCCGCAGGACGGGCGCATCGGCCTTGCGCTCGGCGGCCGGCCGATCGACTTCCGCGTCGCCACCCAGCCCACCTTGCACGGCGAGAACATCGTGCTGCGCATCCTCGACCGCGACAAGGGCATCGTCCCGCTCGACGCGCTCGGCCTCGACCCCGCGCAACGCGCCGCCCTCGACCGCATCCTCGCCCGCCCCGAGGGCCTGATCCTGGTGGTCGGTCCCACCGGCAGCGGCAAGACCACGACGCTGTACTCCATGCTCGGCCACCTCAACACCGAGGCGGTCAACATCATGACTCTGGAAGATCCGGTCGAGTATCCGCTCGCGCTGATCCGCCAGACCCAGGTCGGCGACGCCTCACGGCTCGACTTCGCCGACGGCGTGCGCGCGCTGCTGCGCCAGGACCCCGACGTGATCCTGATCGGCGAGATCCGCGACGCCGACACCGCCACCATGGCCTTGCGCGCCGCACTCACCGGCCACCAGGTGTTCGCCACCCTGCACGCCAACTCGATCTTCGGCGCTCTGCCGCGCCTGCACGAGATCGGCATCGGCGCCGAACTGCTCGCCGGCAACCTGTGCGGCATCCTCGCCCAGCGCCTGGTGCGCCGGCTGTGCCCCACCTGCCGCGAGCCGGTGCCGGACGACGCCCCCGAGCGTCACCTGCCCGGCCTCGCCGCCGATGCCCCGCCAGCGCCGAGCTGGCGCGCGCGCGGCTGCCCCGAATGCGACTTCCGCGGCTATCGCGGCCGTCTCGCGATCATGGAGATCCTGCCCTTCGACGCCGAGCTCGACGAGCTCGTCGCACGCCGCGCCAGCCCGGGCGAGCTGCGTGCAGCCGCACGCACGCGCGGCCATCGCAGTCTGGCCGAGGACGGACTGCGCCGGGTGCTCGACGGCAGCACCAGCCTCGCCGAGCTCGCCCGCGTGGTCGACCTCTCCGCGCTCGCGGCTACGGCGAAGACCGCGCACGGAGGTGAGGCATGAGCGTGCCCCTGCGGCCGCCCGAAGGGCAGCGCGCTCGTCCGCCGCGGAGGATGTCGTGCAGCGACGGGAGGAAGGCCCCATGAGCACCTGGCGCTACCGCGCGCTCGCTGCCGACGGCCGCCGCGTGCGCGGCGAGCTCGATGCGGCCGACCTCGGCGAACTCGAGCGCCTGCTCGAAGCGCGCGCCCTGCTGCTGATCGACGCCCAACCACGCGGCGTGCGCGGCCTGCTGCCGCGCCGGCGCATCGCGCGCCGCGAGCTGATTCCCTTCTGCTACCACCTCGAGCAACTCCTCGCCGCCGGCGTGCCGCCCTTCGAGAGCCTGGCCTTGCTGCGCGACGCCGGCGCCGAGCCGCGGCTGCAGCAGGTGATCGGCGCACTGATCGCGGACGTCGAGCGCGGCCTGCCGCTGTCGGGCGCCGCCGCTCGCCAGCCCGAGGCCTTCTCCGCGGTCGCGGTGAGCCTGCTGCGCGCGGGCGAGCAGGCCGGCCGCCTGCCCGAGGCGATCCGCGACATCGGCGCCGCGCTCGCGCAGGAAGAAGAGCTCGCCAGCCACGCGCGCCGCATCGCGATCTATCCCGCCATCGTCGCCACGGTGCTGCTGGCCGCGGTGGTGGTCGCCCTCATCCACGTGGTGCCCGAGCTGGAGCGTCTGCTGCGCGGCACCGGCCAGCGCCTGCCGCTGCAGACGCGCATCCTGGTGGGACTGTCCGCGGCGGTACGCGACTGGGGCTGGGCCATGCTGCTCGTCACGCTCGCCGGCGCGGCGAGCAGCGCCCACGCGCTCGCCCGCTCCGAAGCGCTGCGCACCCGCGTGCACGCCCTGCTGTTGCAACTGCCGCTGGTCGGCGGGATCCTGCGAAAGCTCGCCCTCGCGCGCTTCGCCGCGCTCTTCGCCACCCTCTACGGCGCCGGCATCAACGTCATCGACGCGCTCCACACCAGCACCGGCGCCACCGCCAACCTCGCCCTGCGCGCCGGACTGCGCGAGGCCACGGGCGCGATCGAGCAGGGCCGCCCGATCTCGGTCGCCTTCGAGGCGACCCGGGTCTTCCCGCCCCTCGTCATCCGCATGCTGCGCCTGGGCGAACACACCGGCGCGCTCGACGACGCGCTCGCCAAGGTCGCCAGCCTCTACCGCCGCGACGTCGCCGAGGGCATCGCCCGCCTGCAGGCCGCGGCCGAACCCGCACTCACCATCCTCATGGGCGGCCTGCTGCTGTGGATCGCGAGCGCGGTCCTGGGGCCGATCTACGAGCTCATCACCCGCCTGCCGGTCTGACCATGCGTCGCGAACCCCTGCTCCTCGCCGTGGCCCCGTCCGGCCTCCTCGCATGCATCGGGCATGGAGATGGCATCACCCTCCTCGCTGCCTTCACCTGCGGCGAGGAGGCCGCCTTCGCAAGCTGGCTCGCCCGCCGCCCGCCGGACGAGCCCTGCCGGATGTTGGTCGACCTGCCCGACGAGGCCTACCAGATCGAGGACCTGCCGCGCGTGCGCGGCAGCGACCGTCGAGCCCTGTTCGCGCGCCGACTCGCTCACTGGTTCCCCGAGCCGCGCTTCGCACGCGCCACGCCGCTCGGCGCCCTGCCCGACGGACGCCAGGGCGCCGAGCGGGTGCTTTTCGCCGGAATGGAGAGCAGCACCGACCTCCTGCCCTGGCTGGATCGCCTCGCGGCCGACGGACGCCGCCCCCAAATCCTCGTCCCCGCCAGCGCCCTCCTGCCACGCCTGCCCCTGCCAGGAGCACGCCAGCGCCGCCACGGCAAGGCGCCGCCACGGCCGCGCCTGCTCGCCACCCACGGGCGCGCGGGCCTGCGCATTTCGCTGCTGGCCGGCGAACACACCCTGTTCTCCCGCCTCGTGCGCGGCCACGCCGACTCCCTCGCCGATCCGCAAGCGCTGGCGACGGAGCTCGAGCGCACCCGCGACTACCTGGCCGCCCAGCACCGCATCGCCAGCGATGCGCCACTCGATCGCATCGTCGCGGACCTTCCGGCTCAGACCGGGACGGAGCACGCCACACTGCCTCCGATCGGCGTCGCCGCCGCCGACACGCTCGCGGGCTGCGGACTCCCGAACAGCTACGACGCCCATTTGCTGCTCGCCCTGCGCCACGCCCCCACGACGATCGGCTGGCCGCTCGCGGCCGGCGCACGGCGCTGGCCCAGGCTGCCCGAAAGGCGCGTGCTCGGCGCGCTCGCGCTCGTCGCCTCGACGATCCTGGGAGCCCTCGTCTGGATGGAGCACCAGGCGCAGGTCGAGGCCGCAGCCCTGGCCGCGACCGAGCGCGCCCGTGCGGCGCGTGCCGCCGCGCTTGCGGCCGAGGAGGCGGAACTCGCCGCACGCGAGGCCGAACGCGCCGCACTCGCCGCCCTCGATGCAGCGCCGCCGCCCCTTCCGACCCCAGCGCCGGCCCCCGCCGAGCCTGCACCGGCAGCCTGTCCGCCTGCCTCCAGCCCGCCGCCCGGGCCCATCGCCAGGCGCATCGACGGCGTCCTGCGTCGCCCGGATGGCGAGATCCTGCTCTGGGTGGAGGGAACCTGGCAGTCCGCGCGCGCACTCGGCCTGCACCCGATCGCAGGCGACGCCGCGGTGGTAGTGGCGGCCGGCCGGCGCACGCAGCTACGCAGCGGAGAGCTCGTGCCGACCGCCGTCGCGACGGTCACGGCCGGGCCTGGGCAGGCCTACCCCGAGCGCGACGATGCGGCACCCGCAGATCGAGCAGCGGGCCCCGCCGACAGCGCTGCAAGGCCCGGTGTCGACATGCGCGGAGCGCGGCCATGATCCGGAGGGCCCGCCTGCCCTGCCGGGAGCGGCGCCGCCAGCGGGATCCGCACTCCGCTCGCGTGCCCGCGCGGGTGATGCGTCCCCGGCGACCCGGCGCGATCCGCGGTCAGGCCCTGATCGCCGCCCTGCTGGTGCTCACCCTGCTCGCGGCGGGCGGCCTGCTCGCCGGCGGCGAACTGCGCGCCCGCGCCCACGCGCTCGCCCACGCGCGCAGCGTCGAGGTGCTCGCCACCGCACGCGCCGCGCTGATCGGCTACGCGATCAGCTACGCCGAGACCCACCCCGGAGAGGGCTACGGTTTCCTGCCCTGTCCGGATGCCGGCAACACCGGCTCCACCCCGATCGGCGCCTGCGGTGCGCGCGGCACCGCCGCGATCGGGCGCCTGCCCTGGCGCACCCTCGGCCTGCCCGAGCTGCGCGACGGCTGGGGCGAATGCCTGTGGTACGCGGTCGCCGGCAGCGTCAAGCACAACCCCAAGCCGGCGGCGTTGAACTGGGACAGTCCGGGCCAGTTCGGCCTGCTCGATCCCGCCGGGCGCAGCCTTCAGGCAGCGTCCGGCGACGGCATGGCGGTGGCGATCGTGTTCAGCCCCGGGCCGCCACGCAGCAGCCAGATCCGTCCGCCCACCCGGGGCACGAGCTGCACAGGCAGCGACTCGGCCGCAGCCGACCTTTCGCACTACCTCGACCCCGGCCATGCGCGCGCAGGCAGCGGGGTGATCGAGATCACCCTCCACCCGGCCACCCTCGACGACGAGGCGCCCAACGACCTCGCCACCTGGATCGGAATCGACGACGTCTTCGACGCACTGCGTCGGCGCCGCGACCACGCCAGCCATCTCGATGCGCTCCTCGCCCGCAGCGCGAACGCGCTTGCCGGCCGGCTTGCGGCGAGCCGCACCGAATGGCTCGCACGCCACGCCCGCCCGCTCGGCACGCTCGCGGTGGGTATGCTGCCCACGGCGGAGACCCTGGGCATCGCCGCCGCACAACGTCCGCTCATCGACGACTGGCACGAGCAGATCCGCTTCGCCGCCTGCCCCGACGGCAGCGACTGCATCGGCGTGACGCGGCCCGCGGCACCCGGCGAGCGCTGCCGGGCGGTGCTGGCATTCGGGGGCGAGCGCATCCGCAGCGGCCCCGAGCGCCAACTGCGAACCACCGCTGCCGAGCGCGCCGATCCGGCGGCCTGGTTCGAGGGCCGGAACGTCGCCGCGCTACGCCTGGGCAATCCCGAGTTCGAGGGTGCCGCGCACTTCCGCGTCACCGCGCCCGATCGCCCCGCCAGCGAGGACGTTGTCCGATGCCTGCCCTGACCCCGCCTCCCGCTCGCATGCACAAGCCCGCGCATTCGAGCGCTCCCGCGCGCGGCTTCACGCTGGTCGAGCTCGCCATGGTGCTGGTGATCCTCGCCCTGCTTGGCGGCAGCCTGCTGGTCCCGGTGGCGAGCCGGCTGGAAGCGCGCGACCGCAACGCCACGCTCGAGCGTCTGCACGACATCCAGCTCGCGCTTACCGGCTTCGCCATCATCCACGGCCGCCTGCCCTGCCCGAGCACCGAAACCGATCCCGACAGCCCTGGCTACGGGCTCGAGGACGGCCCGCCCTGCAACCTCGCGCGCGAGGGCGTGCTGCCCTGGCGCAGCCTGGCGATGCCGGCGACCGACGCCTGGGGCCGCGACCGCCACTCCGCCGCCGACGACTGGACGGGGTACTGGCGCTACCGCGTCGACCCCGCCTTCAGCGTGGCGCCGATCGGCGCCGCCACCACACCCGGCGCACGCCTGCAGATCCGCGATCACGACGGCCGGCGCATCACCACGACCGACTCGCAGGCGGTCGCGATCGTGTGGTCGACCGGCGCCAACCTGCACGCCGACGGCGACAACACCAGCCACGCGAGCGCCACCCCGAGCTACCAGGCCGGCGAACCGGGCGCCGATTTCGACGATCTGCTCGCCTGGCTCGGGCGCCCGCTGCTGATCGCCCGTCTCGCCCAGGCCGGGCGGCTGTGATCCCGGCCGCGCATCCGCACAAAGCCCTTTCCATCACCACTGCCACATCACCCGGGAGACAAACCATGCAAAAGAAACCGCAAACCGGATTCACCCTCGTCGAGATCGCGATCGTGCTGCTCGTCGTCGGCCTGCTGCTCGGCGGGGTCATGAAAGGGCAGGCGCTGATCGACAGTGCCCGTGTCAAGAACCTCGCCCAGGACCTGCGCGGCGTGCCGGCGATGGTCCATGCCTATCAGGACCGCTTCCGCGCCCTCCCCGGCGACGACCCCGCCGCCGTCCGCCATCTCTGCTCCGGCGGCAGCAGCTGCACCGTGGCCGGCAACGGCAACGGCGTGATCGACGGCACCTGGGATGCGGGCGCCGACACCGAGTCCGTCCGCCTCTGGCAGCACCTGCCTGGCCGGCATCGCCACCGGCAGCACCGACACCGCCGACGCCGGCTTCCTGCCGCGCAACGCACTCGGTGGCCGGCTCGGCGTGCAGCGCGGTGGCAGCGTGCTAGGCCTGCCGGGCAGCCTGGTGGTGTGCTCGGACAACGTGCCCGGCAAGCTGGTCACACAGATCGACATCGCGCTCGACGACGGCGACCCCGCGGCCGGCTCGCTGCGTGCCGGCACACCCGGCGACACCGGGCTGGTGGCGATCTCCGCGGCCAACCGGCTGCTCGAAGCGAACGCGCACACGGTGTGTTCGAATCTGTGAGGCGTGAGGCGTGCGGAGCGCGGGCGGCTCAGCCACCCAGCAGGCGCTCCTCGGCGGCTTCCAGGCCGCCGGGGACGCCGAGCAGCACGATCACGTCACCGCTCTGGATGCGTGTCTCGGCACCCGGCGAGAGCGCGCGGATGCCGCGCCGACGCACTGCCGACACCGCCACGCCGAACTCCTCCAGCCCGAGTTCGCCGATGCTGCGCCCGACTCCCGCCGCGCCCTCCGGGACGATCACCGAGCGCAGGCGCGCCTCCGCGCCGGCGCCCGCATCGCCCGCATCGCTGCTGCCCTGGAAGAAGCCGCGCATCAGCGCATAGCGCTGGCTGCGGATCTCGCGGATGCGCCGCACCACGCGACTGAGCGGCACCCCGGTGAGCGCGAGCGCGTGCGAGGCGAGCATGATGCTGGCCTCGAAGGCCTCGGGCACCACCTCGGCCGCCCCCGCCTGGGCAAGCTTCTCCAGGTCGGCCTCGTCGCCGGCGCGCACCACCACCGGCAGGCCGGGACGCAGCGCGTGGACGTGATGGATCACCCGCAGCGCCGCCTCCAGCGCGTCGAAGGACACCACCAGCGCGCTCGCGCGCTGGATGCCGGCGGCGACCAGGGTCTCGCGCCGCGCCGCGTCGCCGTACACCACGGTGTCCCCGGCCGCGCCCGCCTCGCGCACGCGCTCCGGGTCGAGGTCGAGCGCGACGTAGGCGACGTTCTCCTGCTCGAGGAAGCGCGCCAGGTACTGGCCGCTGCGTCCGTAGCCGCACACGATGATGTGGCGCTCGGTGTTGAGCGACTGCGCCGCCACCCGGGTGAGCTCCATCGAGCGCAGCAACCATTCCGAGGCGACGAAGCGCATGACCAGGCGGTCGCTCACCTGCACGATCAGCGGCGCGACCAGCATCGACAGCACCAGCGCGGCCACCGCGGCCTGGGCGAGGCCGTAGGGCATCAGCCCGAGGTCGAGGATCTGCGACAGCAGGACGAAACCGAACTCGCCGCCCGCGCACAACCACAGCCCGGAGCGCATCGCCGTGCCCGCCGGCGAACCGAACACGCGCGAGGCCGCGAACACCAGCCCGAACTTGAGCACCAGCAGCGCGCCGAGCAGGCCGAGCACCGCCGGCAGGTTGCGCACGATCTCGGCGACGTCGAGCAACATGCCGACGGTGACGAAGAAGAGCCCGAGCAGCACGTCGCGGAAGGGCTTGATGTCCTCTTCCACCTGGTAGCGGTACTCGGTCTCCGAGATCAGCATGCCGGCAAGGAAGGCGCCGAGCGCGAGCGACAGCCCGACCCGCTCGGACAGCCAGGCCAGCCCGAGCGTGATCAGCAGCACGTTGAGCATGAAGAGCTCGCCCGAGCGCCGCCGCGCCATCACGGTGAACCACCAGCGCATCAGGCGCTGGCCGAAGACCAGCACGAGCGAGAGCAGGAAGACGACCTTGAAGGCCGCCAGGCCGAGGGTGAACATCATCTCCTCGGCCGGACGCGACAGCGCCGGCAGCAGGATCAGCAGCGGCACCACCGCGATGTCCTGGAACAGCAGCACGCCGATCACCTCGCGGCCATGACGGCTGTCGAGCTCCATGCGGTCGGCGAGCAGCTTGGAGAGGATCGCGGTGGACGACATCGCCAGCGTGCCGCCGAGCGCGAAGCTGGTGATCCAGCCCAGCCCGCCGAGGCGACCGAGCAGGGTGGCGAGCGCGATCGTCGTCAGCACCTGGGCGAGTCCGAGCCCGAACACGATGCGCTTCATCGCCATCAGGCGCCCGAGCGAGAACTCCAGCCCGATCGAGAACATCAGGAACACCACGCCGAACTCGGCGAGGTGGCGCGCGCCGGCGGACTCCTGCATCAGGTCGAGCGCATGCGGCCCGCCGAGCGCACCGACGAGCAGGTAGGCGAGCACCGGCGGCAGGTTCATGCTGCGGAAGAGGGCCACCATCACCACGGCGGCGGCCAGCAGCAGGACCACGAATTCGAGGGTATTCAGCATGGAAGCCCGGCCGCGTGTGGCGCCAGCGCTGCCGGGCGGCGGCGCGGGTGTTTGGTATACAATCCGCTCGATCGGGAGCTTGCCGGCAACGGCGCGCCGTCATCCCGTCGAGCCACCGGTCTCCCTTCCGCGCCAGTTTAAAGCATCGAATCCATGGACCCAATTTCCGCTTCGGGCGAAAGCCGAGCCGTCGCCCTCGCCCGCCGCGTGCTGCGCATCGAGGCCGACGCCGTGGCCGCGCTCG
>Ga0116143_10006219_pt1 | contig 10472 bp, 13 predicted proteins | sample AD_UKC034_MetaG_FD_89745 | JGI IMG/M metagenome (GOLD analysis project Ga0116143, IMG submission 89745) | Active sludge microbial communities of municipal wastewater-treating anaerobic digesters from USA - AD_UKC034_MetaG | ecosystem: Engineered > Bioreactor > Anaerobic > Digestate | place: USA...
GGTCGGCGGGGTCGGTGTCGCCGATCAGGAACCGGATTTGGTCTTTCGCGGTCGTGAAGTCGGCATCGTAAGTCCAGGTGGGTTCGGGCTCAGGATCGGGCATCGCTTACCCCCGCCGCCTCGTATCGCCAATCGTCCTCGTCTCGGAGGTCTTCGGTCACGCCGAGCGCTTCCATCAGAGCGGCTTCAGAGCCGTACTCGTTCACTAGGGCGATCCAGTCCTTCTCGCCGATTGGGGGTTCTCTTATCATATCAAAGTCCTCGTCAATGGAACGGAGCGATATCGGGGATTCGTTATCCCTGCGTACCATTCGTCGATCGTTTTGATCGGCACCCGACTGGCCGCAATGTAGTCTATCAGTGCTTGAAAGTTCGCGGTGGACCAATCTGTGCTTATTGATGGTGTGTCCACTATATTGTGCAGAATTATTATACACGACTGGCCCTTCGATCTACATGTGTCCACATAGCTCTTCGCCGTGTCGAGACTGACGGAATTGTTTATGGGCAGGGAGTACAGTTTTAAAAAGTTAGCCGTTGTTTTGTATAGGGAATTCCAAAATGGATAATGTAAATATCCTGTCCCCGCTTGAGCTGTCAGAATCCCCAACTGCTGACATGCAGGGATAGTGTACTCCTCTGAGAACGATCCAACAGGATAACCAAAATGATGCACTGCACGAGGCATACCATTGTCACTCAGGTATTCCATCGCCGGTTGAATCTTATCAATATTTTCCTGTATGCTCCCGAGCGTGCCAAGCTGCGTGTGATCGGTTGTGTGCGGCATGATAGCCGCGCCCGCATCATACATCTCTTGGTACTGTTCGAGTGAGATCGATGTTGGGTAGCTTTCGTGGTCGATGACGTAGTTCGTAATTACGCAGAACGACGGCTTGAACCCGTATGCATTCATGATGGGCCATGCAGTAGAATATTCTCCACCATAGTTATCATCGAACCTAAATACTATGCTTGGCAGCGTTTTTCTCCCTGCGTAGATGGAATCAATATACATCGTCGTACTAGATTCGGCTTTCGATTTGAGCCGAATCCTCAACGATGTAATATTTTCCAGCGACGGGGTTCCAGATGGTGTCAGGTCGGTTGGATAGAATGGTATACAATTCCATCCAGGCTGGAAATGATATGAGCTTTCCAGATATGCGCGCGTGAAAGTGTAATAATCCGACGTACCGGTGCGAGGCATGATAACAAGCTGAGATATGGTGGTCGGATCGGCTACATACACCCACAGGTACAGACATCCGCCCGTCCAGTCGGTTATACCAGTGTTGACTATAGCATCCAAATAATTTGTAGAAGTTGATACCATTTTCAACGACTTTGTGCCGACTAAGACATATGTCGGGTCCTCATTAACTTCCAGTGTGCCGTTCCCGTACGTCGAGTATGACCCGATGCCGTGGTCGAAATCGTCCAAGAGTTTGCCGGCGGATTGTATATAATTCTGTGGCAATGGCGATCTATCGGTCATCCACATCACCCGTTGAACGGCTGGATATTCACGCTCACTGTCGATGCCCCACCATCTCTGGTAGCCACGATCTTCAGATAGTCAGGTATGCCTCGGAACGTGAACCCCCGGGCAGCGTTGCATTGGTAGCTCATGGCAACCATTGCTCCGGTATTTGCGAGTTCGTACCAATCCACGAACGTCCCGCCCGAGGTCATGCACCCCTGAAGCTTGAACGTCCAGTTCTCGGGAGCGGAGAACGGTCCGACGTAGACTAGCAGACAGTTGAAGCCCCTGCAATCTACTTCGGCGCTGGTGGCAGTATCTGCAATTGTGTCGTGAACGGTCGTTATCGCGCCTTTGGATTTCTTCGCCACGTCGATCGAATCGATATCGGCGCTCAGAGCAACTTGGATGTTTTTGATCTCGATTTCGTTGGCGTTCGCCGTCGTCTGGTCGATCCCCACCAACCCGATGACCTCCGATCCAGCCCCCAGGACGACCGCTTCGCTGTCGAGAGTGACGGGGAGATCTCCCATATCGGAGGGGAGAACGACCGGCACCGACCCGGCTTTTGTCTTCTGGCCTTTCGTGGGAATTTTTCCATCTATCGTTTCCAGGGTGGTCGAGGTGACCGCCACCGAAGTCGTGTCGGAATAGGTAGTCATGTCTGCCCCCCGGTGTAGTCAATCTGGTAGGTTGCCTGACTAGACCCCACGGCCGCTTTCACTTGGATGACGATCTTCGAGTACGCCCTTTCGAGAATGAACTCGTCGGTTCCGGCGGCCGCCAGCGTGGTCTCCGCAACAAACTCTTTTTCGAGCGCCCCGCTGCTGGCGTTGCTGAGGTAGACCAGGACTTTGTACTTGAGACCGTTGGCTACCGCCGTATTACTGAGCCAGATTTGTTTTTTTCCGAGGCCCGGGACTTCCCAGGTCAAGGCCGCGACGTAATCGTCGGTGGTGGTCCCGGAGGTGGTCATGTCGACCCCTCGCGGGACGGAAGACGCAACTCCGGTCATCTTTTCCCACCTCACGCTATTTTCTTACACAGTGCGATCACCGAATTGGTGGCCATCTAGCTCACCCTAACGCCTCGGTGAAGTTGGCAACCGCTCCGGTCAGGATCAGAGTGAGATCCGCCCCGGCGTTGTCCTTCACTTTCACACCGAGCCAATAGGTCTCGTTATCGGTCGCGTACGCCTGCTCACCCACGGGAATCGTGACGGTGGCGGTATGCAATTCTGGAGAGCCCGTCGGATCGAGCCGCTCAGCCTTGGTATTGTGGGCCTCGTCGTAGTCGGCGTCATCGTCGCCCGCCAGAACCACGCCCGCGGTGGCGTTGCCATCGGTTCCAACGGTGTTCTTGAGGATGTGGATCTCAAGGTCGTCGTCGGTCGTGTTTGATCCGACCAGTGAATAGGCCACATCCACCGAAGTCAGCTTAACACCCTTGTTTGCCGTCGTCCTGTTAGGTACGATTATCGGGACGTACCAGTACTCTGTGGCGTTGGCGGCGGTTCGGACGACCGTGAATACGCTGGACGTAACCGTCGGCGTCCAGGTTCCACCGTTGGCCACCCCACCGATCAGAGGCACAATCATCTGCCAGTCGGTGTTAACGTCCATATCGATAACGCCCGACGTGGCGGTGAGCCCGGCCCCGGCCATGGCGGTGGCTATGTCAGCCACTGCCTCTTTGCGGCTAACGTTTCCGTCGGCGTCGATGAACGGGACATAATCTACTCCAACGTTGACCACGGCCTCAGTGAGTTCATTGAGATCGACTGCAATAACACCACTGGTAGCAGTCAGACCGTCCCCGGCTATAGCCGCGACGAAATCAACGACAGATTCAAGTTTGCCCGGATCTCCGGCCGCGCTTTCGTCGATGAATATCAGCGTGTCAGCCGCAACGTCAAGTACCTCATCTCCGAACTCGTCGAGGTCAACGGAGAGAGCGCCGGTCGTGGCGGCGAGTCCTTCGCCTGCCATTGCGGCCGCCAGATCGGCGGCGGCTTCAATATGGACGGTGCTATCGGTGGCGTCCTTAAACAGGATGCTGTCAGCCGAAACATCGATCGATACGTCCGTCGGGGATACGCTCAATACACCAGACGACGCGGCCAACCCTGTGGAGGCAGTTGTCCCGGCCACCGCAGTTATGAAATCGGCGACGGATTCCAGTTTGCCCGGATCTCCGGCTGTCGCCTCATCGATGAAAATGAGGGTATCGGCGGCTACGTCGATCGTCGCGTCTCCGAACTCATCCAAATCAACAGAGAGAACGCCGGACGTGGCTATAAGGCCTTCGCCGGCCATCGCCGTCGCAACGTCGGCAACAGCTTCCTTTTTGCTGTTGCCGCCGTCGTCGGCATCAATTATTATTACGCTATCAGCCGCGACATCAACGACCGCTGCATCCAGGTCGTCGAAGGCGTCGGCGTCCAGGTCGACCTTCGCCACCGATCCGTCTAAGATCGCGGTGGAGTCGACCGTCCCCGTAGCCCGGAAAAATCCGGGGGGCCGTGGTATTCCAGTAATGAAAATCACCTCATGAGTTTAGATGTTTCGACCTCACTGGATATTAATCTCGACGAAAGCTTCGGGGTCGTGGAACGCCATTCCAACATCCTGATAAATATGGACCTCAAGGTTTCCGATGGGCTTGCGGGGATAGTTGTCGTCAATCGTGGGGGCCCTGGCCTGGATAAGCTCGGCGGCCTCGCGGTTCTTAGCGACAAGGAACACGTACCCGTCGTCGATCTGATCGTTCACCACGGCCCAAGACCCGACGGGGTCGCTGCCGGTCCGGCCGAACAAAGGAGCGACAGACTGAGCGATCAGGGTGGAAGCGTCAGAATAGGGATCCTTCTGGAAGAGTGCGTCCAGGCTGGAAGCGTTCCCGACGAGGTAGAGGTCTCTCAGAGCGGACCTGTACTTGGTGCCGAGCTTGCCCCTGGCAACCCTCAGATCCTCGTAAATGTCCCGGTTGGTGTCGGAGGTGAGCCAGGCGCCGATATTGTTGGTATCGGACCCGGTCGCACCAGACGCCACGACCTTACCGTTCGGGTTGGCCTCGGCGGAGGACTTCATGCCGGGGATGTTGTTGGCCGACCGGCCGTTATACCACACCTTATCCTCCCCGCGGAAAATCTTAGCGATACAGGCCTCGACGTACCTGGTTCTGAGGGTCGGAGACTTGGCGAGGTCGTCCTCATGGACCATGAAACTGTCGGACCATCTCCAGATGGAGGTGAGTTCGGGCGCGGCACCGAGGGTGACCTCTTCGCCGGGGGTGTTCTTCGCCTTCGGGACGACGTCGTCGCCGGTGAAATCAATCTTAGATATTTCGTACTGTTCAACGGTGGAATCGACCTGAGTAACCTCCGTCACCTGCCGGGCGAGCTGGTTGTCCAGGTTGCGGTCCATCCATTTGTTGATGGCCTCCTGCCAGACCGCAAGGAACTGGCCGGTAATGACGCCACCGTAATAAAGAGTATCAGTAGCCATTGAAAGAACCTCACTTGTGCATGAACTCTACCTTGACCGGATAGAGACGGTGGACGAGGTCAGAGTCGCCGTTGACCAGGGTCGCCGTAGACGGTATAACAAGCCCGATAACGGTCGGGGTGAGCGAAGCCACCTTGTTAACCTGGAGGTCGTCGGTAATATCTTCGAGAAGTATATAATCTCCGACTGAAAGCCCCATGTCAGAGATAGCACCGGCGCTCATCGTGATGGAGGTGTCGCCAACCGCCACGTCGGTCGCCGGTATCTGGTCGGAATCGCCGCCCATCGTGACAGACTCTAAAGCCTGAGCTACGGAGGCGTCGGTGTAGGTCGTCCCGTCAGTCGCCCCCGCCTCTTCCAGCAGGCCGTGGTACCCAGACCCGCCGCCGAGCGCAGCCATTTCAAGATAGTCGCCGATATCGATGTTCACGTCGCCAGCGTTGGCCGTGCAGAGGGCATAACCTCGCTTGGTGACGATCGGGACCATTTCGTACTGAGAATAGAATCCGTCGTAGTGGCCCTTCGGGACGAAGTTCCGCTTGTCGGCCAGCCCCAGGATGTTGGCGCTGGAATCGTTCGCCGCCCGGACGGTTTCAGCCCCGACCGTGGTAGCGGAAAACGTGAGAACCTGGCCGAACGCTATGGTTCCAGCAGCAGGGTAAGAATCGAGGGTCTCAGACCCCGGTACGCGAATATTAGGAGTAACAGCCATTTCTACCGCCTCTTAAACAGAATCTCTTCAGTCTTGGCCTTGGCCGCCTCGTAAGGGTCTTGGCCGCCCGCGTTGAACTGCTTACCGTCGGCCTTCTTCGGGTCGACCTCAACCAGCAACTTCTTGCGGTTCTCAGCAAGCCAGCCGACGGGATCGGCCGTGTAGGCGTTGAACATCTTCTCCACTTCGGCTGGATCGGCAGCGGCCGCAGCGTTAAGCTGCTTGACGAACAGGGCTCGATCGGCTGCGACCTTGGCCTCGGCCTCGGCGGTCTTCTTGGCCTCGAAAGCCTCGTTAAGCTTCTTGGTCTCGGCTTCCTGGGCTTCGTTCTTCTGTTTCAGCTCTCCAATCTCGGCTTCCAGCCGGTCGTTCTTCTCGGCGGCCTCGTTAAGTTTCTTAGCCAGGTCGTCCACTCTCAGTATAAGTGCGGATATATCCTCAGTCATATTGTCACCTTTAGGTGGATCATCATGAGCGGCGTTTTGGAACGGGCCGCAACCGTCGGAGCGACTACAAGCTCCTTTCGTACCGTCGAAAAAAGTTGCGTATTCAACAGGAACATAAGGGCCTTTTTCGACAGCGGAAAACACCTTGCCGTCGAACTCGCCCTCGGTCTTTTCTGTGACTGTGAAATAGCCTATCGACCCGTCGGGATAGTCCCGGTTACGGATCTTCTCCAGCTCGGAGTCGGTCAGGGCGTCCTTGAAGTATCGAGCCGTCCCGAACAGGTCGCGCCGGTCGTCTCTCGGCTCCACCGCCACCACATGGCCGAGCCAGCGGTCGGTCGGCCGAAGCGTGTCGGTCTGGATATGGGAAGCCGTAAGCGGCAACCCCAAGAACCGGGGGGCCGAAGCCTTGAGGGCGTCGTAATCTTTTTTGGTGGGGACGCCGTTGGTTCCCACGAACACGCCCTCCTTAGCGATCACCGTCGGAGCGTCGATGTACTCGTCGGTCTCGACGATCTCGCCCTCGCCCGGATAAGCCGCGTTAGTGGACTTCTCCATCCCCTCCACGCCACTGTCGACAGTAGCATCATCATCGGAGGAAACGTCAACAAGAGCCAATTTCTTGTTGGCGGCGGCGATCTTGCCCCCGGCGCTCCCTCGCGCCCGGAGGTGGATTTGAGACTTGATATGATCGTAAACTTCAGGGTGAGTTTTGACGTAAGAATGAAACGCTGTCAGATATTCAATCGTCGGCTCACCGGACCCGTCTTCTAGTTTGCCTTCTCCCATCGCCACGCCCTGTTTAATAGCCTTCTTTTTAGCCGATTTAATCCCCTCCGGCGTACCGTCTGATGTATAACATTTCCCAGACTATCCGTACTTAAAACCCGGCTTGCCGTTCTCTGTGCATTCCATTAACGGCATAATATCATCTCAAAAATCATTTCTTTGTCGCGGCGTCCCGGATCTTCCGGTTGGCTTCGGCGGTCGGTGACGGTGGGACCGACGGCGGCGCCTCGACCCTCATCGCCCGGTTGCGTTCGGCGAGGGGGGAGGGGGGCGCCTCGCGGCTCGTGTATTCTGGTTTAGGTTTGTTGCGTGGCATAAGCTTCACCAATACATACCATGTCAGGATAATCGAGAGTAACCGATATATCTTCTATATATATACCCTCGGCACCGACGACTACCTGCGTATTTGCATCAAGTTTACCTCGCGGGATTGCGAAGGGCGGAGCGGGAAGGCCCCACCCTTCAGGGTGGGGAGTAGTCACACAGTTCTTGAATAACATCGCGGACAGTCATAAATGGCATAATTACAACCTCAATTTTGCCTTGAAATCATCCCAGGACACCGGATCGGCGCGGGTCTCGTCGGAGAGTCGGTTCAGCTCGTCGATCTCGGCGTCGGTGAGCGATTCGACGAACCAACCCAAGTACTCAATATCGTCCATTTTGAGCCAATCCCTTCACGAATATGGCAGAAAAGATTCCAGGGCTACAGAAAGCCCCCCTCTTCAGAGGGGGGTAGTTTACAGCACCCCCGCCGCGCCCTGGAGCCTCAGGTGTTCGTCGATGAGGGCCGTGGTATTGGTCTCCTTCAAAGCTGGCAGACCTTCACGTTCCCGCGCCTCGTTTAGCGTTATCATGCCCGCGTCAAGAGAGGCCAGGGTCCGGGCAAAGTCGGCCTGTTTGTCGGCCGGTTTTATATCCCACCACGCGAATTCTACGTTATATCCTTCAAACCCGTTGGTCTCTAGTAGATTAGTGTAGAAGTCTTCAAACGGCTTTGCACAAACTTCTCTCCACCCACTGCATATAAGCTCAAAGAACTCAAGCATTGGCTGTGCGCTTTTACTTATTGCGGAGCCGAGGGTATCCATGAGCTGCATCGGGATAAGGTGGGTATAAATCTCCCTCTTCAAATATTGGTCCACTTCGATGGGCGGATTGACGCCCGCCGCCGGATAGGAGACGTTAGCTCCAGGCGGGACCAGGAAAGCCGTGTCAGTGCTTTGCTTCTGGATCAGGTCTTTCAAATAGTTCCACAGGTCTGCCGGAACGCCCATCTCTTTCTGGACGCCCTGGAGGTTCGCGGCCGTGAACTCGACCATCTGCTGATCGATCGTCGCTACCATATTAGGAGCCGCCACCCGCTGGAGGTAGCCGACCATCGCCTTCTCGCGGGCAAGCCTCCACTGTCGGATCGATGGGATACAACCGGCCAGGACCGACGCCTCGCCCGCGCCCTCATCGACGATATGGAGGACGGTCTCAGGGTCCAGCTCGACGGGCTCGCCGGTTTTGGTCTGCGATTGGTAGAAATGTTCGGAGTTGTCGTTTCTATCGACGACGTAGCCCTTGAGGATCGGGTCAGAATAGAACTGATCGTTCCCCAGGATCGACCGGGGACTTTGGGCGAACGATTCCGCTGGCATGTGGAAGAACTCGGCCGGGATCGTCCACCCCTCTTCGGTCGTCATCGAATAGCAGAACATCGAGTGACGATACCCGACAGTATCGTACCACGCCCGGCGCACGTGTTTTAGGGATTGGACGGTCTTATCGGCGAGCTTCAGGCCCCTTAACGCCTCGTCCATCTTAGCTTCGTTCGGCTCCTCGCCGTCGGGCGGCTGGACCTCGATCTCGAAGCCTGGGAACGCGACGCGCGCGGTGGGGACGAGCGCCTCCTGGACGGGCCCGGCATCGTAAGCCGCCTTGATGACCTCGGCGTTGATGGATCGGTCTAACGGCGCGAAGCTGGAGGAGGCGACGATGGGCCGCTCGACGCCGGAAGCTTTCGATTTCTTGGCGGCGTTAAATATTTTTGGGATGGAGAAGGGGAGACGCATGGGAGGAACCTACCGAAAAGTATTTATGCAAATACATACTTGTATGTATTGGAGATGAGTTGTAATGTACGGACATCCGAGAGACATGGAACGGTTTTGGCTTAAGGTGCAGATCGAAGGGACCATCATAGATCAGTTCGAGGAGAAGGGAAGAAACAAGGGATACTACGAAATGCCCAATGGGAGGCGCTATATCGTAGATCGCAAAGAGAGAGGCGCGATCTATCGAGAGAGGGGCGACGACTGGCAAGCCGAGAGGGATGCAATCGAGAACTATGCAGACCTCGAAAACGAGATCGATCTCGACGACATCGCCGACGAGATTGAAGCATTCAATGCCGAGATGGAGGGGCGAGAGCCGGATTCTCCCCTTGATGTCAGGGCAAAGGCACTTGTAGCCAAAGTCGCTGCCGGAGAGATCGCCGAGCCCGAGACGCTCGCCGATGTAGGTCAGGGCAACGGCTTGAGCCTTACGGCGATAGTCGCCAGAGCCATAGATCTCGACCCCGAGAACTGGCCGATCTATTCAAAGATCGGCTCAAGTCTCTGGAAGCCAGTAAGCAACGCCGAAATCGTATTAGATCCAGACGCCACTTATGAAGTCGTCTTCAAAGGTGGGGCGAAAATCGAAGCTGATGGCCGGAAGATTAAGGAGATTCTTGACGACGAGTTACCCGACTACTATATCGATGGAGGCGACATTTTCGCCGATTATGGAGTTCCTTTGAACGATCCGGTTCCGATGATCGATTATCGCAAAGTCCCGGTTGCCCGGATCAGGGGCGTCGGCCCATTCGTGAAGCAGACCATAACGATCCGAAAGGATCAATGGGAGAAGGTCAAACGCCACCCGAAGCTTAATCTATCGGGTTTCATACAGGAGAAGATCGACGAGCTTTAGGGGACCGTGAAGGTCTTCGTAAAGCCCTTGTATCTGCGGGAGCCACCCGTCCCAACCGTTATACGATCGCCCTTCCTTGCAGTAAACGTGCCCTGGAGGGGGCCACTGCCATGCACCTTTTTTATTAAGTCCAGGTTTCCAGGGCGGCTCACGGTCATGGGATCGGTGACAAATTTGTCTTGCGTCCAATTACGAATCCACCAGTTTTGTTTATTTGGTGGAGCTTGGGACATAAACATACCACTTTGGCCAGGGATGTCAAGCTTCACTTCAACGTTTCCCTTTCCTAAGTCCTTAATTCCAACACCGTCGGATATTTCCGTATATCCTCCGCCACCGCCTCTATTTACGCACATCTCTACAACCTCACATAAGTTTTATCTTCGGGATCGAATACCAGACCGGACAACATGCCTTCAAACCGGCCCGCGTTCCAGTACTTCTCTTCATATTCGACGCGCCAGGGGCAGTCCAGACCGTCCATATATTCGTCAAAAGTAATAGGCGAAGGACCGAATCGCTGGCCGTTGATATTGAACGAATAAGCCGCCACGTTCTCAAACCCCGGATAC
>Ga0116143_10006220_pt1 | contig 10471 bp, 6 predicted proteins | sample AD_UKC034_MetaG_FD_89745 | JGI IMG/M metagenome (GOLD analysis project Ga0116143, IMG submission 89745) | Active sludge microbial communities of municipal wastewater-treating anaerobic digesters from USA - AD_UKC034_MetaG | ecosystem: Engineered > Bioreactor > Anaerobic > Digestate | place: USA...
GCGGCAAGCTGCACAAGCTTGTGTCCGAGGCCGCGTTCCACCTGAAGGGCTCGGGCTGGTACGTGACCGACTACTCGCGTTCGGTCCGGCCGGGGGCGCGCGCGGACGGAAAGAACGGCAAGGACTCCAAGGACTCCTCCAAGGACTCCAAGGATTCGAAGGATTCGAAGGACTCCAAGGACTCCAAGGTCGGCAAGGAGAGCAAGAGCGCCACGGCCTGAGGCCGACCGGCGCGTGTGGACAGCCCGGACCGAGCGCGGCAAGCGGGCCCGGTCCCCGCGGTGATGTCAGGCTCGTCCTCCCTCCAGCCAGCGAGCGGACGAGGCATCCCCACCGCACCCCCGATGCTCCCGTCGCCCCCCAGGGACGCGACGGGGGGAGGTGCGTGGGTATGCTCGATGCGCTCATCGTCGGCGCGGGTCCTGCCGGAGTGAGCTGCGCGCTCCAGGCCAGGCGCGACGGGCTCGACGCGCTGCTCGTCGGGGACGAGCCCACGGGCGGCCTGCTCACCACCGCCCGCAGACTGGACAACCTTCCGGGGAACCTCGGGATCTCCGGCCCGGACCTGGCCCGCCGCCTGGCCGCCGAGCTCGAGGAGCGTGGCGCGACCGCGCGCACGGCCCGGGTCGTGGCGCTCTCGCCTCTCCCCGCGGGGGGCTTCCGGGCCCGCCTGGAGGACGGAGCGCGCCTGGAAGCCCGCGCGGCCTGCCTGGCGACCGGCACCCGGCCCAGGCCCCTGCCCGCCTGGGCTGCGGCGGCTGCCGCCAGGTGGCCTGGCAGGCTCGTGCGCGAGGCCCGCGCCCTGCCCGCCCGCCTCTCGGGCGCCCGGGTGGTGGTCGTGGGCGGCGGGGAGGCGGCCCTCGATGGCGCCCTGTGGGCCCGGGACCGCGGGGCGGAGGTGGAGCTTCTGGCGCGCGCGCCGCGCCTGCGGGCGCCCGCCGCCCTCGGGGCCGAGGCGGAGGCCCGGGGTGTGCGCCTGCGAACGGGGACGGAGGTGGTCGCGTGCGCGCCGGAGGCGGGCCGGGACGCCCTCGGGATCACCTGCGGGGATGGGCGCAGGGTGCCCGCCGACCACCTGCTCGTGTGCATCGGGCGCGAGCCCCGGGACGAGCTCCTCCCGGGGCTCGGAGATCCCCTGCCGCCGGGGGTGTTCCTGGCGGGTGACGTGCAGAACGGCCGGGCGCGCTACGCGGCGCTGGCCATGGCGGACGGTGTGCGCGCGGCCCTGGCGGTCCGCGATTTCCTGGAGGTGCGCCGATGAGCGCGGCCGCGGAGACGGGGTACGAGGTGCTCGGGCTGAGCGGGGATCCGGCCGTGGCCGAGGTGGCCGTGCTGCGCCTGGGCGGCAGGCCCAAGGCCGTGGTCGAGGTGGTGGACGGGCTCGCCCCTCCCCTCTCCCGGGAGGACAAGTGGGTCATCAACCTGTCCACCCAGTTCGGCTGCCCGGTCGGCTGCCCCACCTGCGACGCGGGCGGCGGCTACCAGGGGGAGCCGGACGCCGAGGGGCTGTGGGCCCAGGTGGCCTGGGCCGCCGCCCGGCACCCCGGGCTCGCGACCCGCTGCAGGAAACTCAAGGTCCACTTCGCGCGCATGGGGGAGCCCAGCCTGAACCCCGCCGTGCTCACCTGCCTCGAGGATCTGCCCGGCAGGCTGCGCGCCCCGGGCCTGTGGGCCTGCGTGGCCACCGTGGCGCCCCGCGGGCGAGAGGGCTGGCTGGAGGCGCTCCTCGGGCTCAAGCAGCGGCTCTACCCGGGCCGCTTCCAGCTGCAGTTCTCGGTGCAGTCCACCGATCCGGCCGACCGCGCCTGGCTCATCCCGGTGCCCCGCCTCGACCTTGAGGAGATCGCGGCCTTCGGGAGCCGCTTCCACCGCCCGGGCGAGCGCAAGGTGGTGCTCAACTTTGCCCTGGCGCGCGGGGTGGGTTTCGATCCGGAGGTGCTGCGCGCGCACTTCGACCCCGGCACCTTCCTGCTCAAGCTGACCCCGCTCAACCCCACCGCGCGCGGCCGGGAGGCCGGCCTCGAGACCCGCCTGCGCAGCCCCGCCGCGGCCGAACTCACGCCGCTGATCGCGCGCCTGCAGGCGGCGGGCTTCGAGGTGATCTGCAGCGTGGGGGACCTCCGCGAGGACGCCATCGGCTCGAACTGCGGCCAGGCGGTCCGGGTGCTCCGCGCTCAGCAGGCCGCGCCGCCGGGCTGACCGCAGCCGCAGGGCGGCTCCATCTCGAACTCGATGATGTCCTCGAGGTGCTCGACCTGCATCCACAGCGGCCCCGACTGGAACAGGCGCTCGAACGGCCCCAGCCGCTTCAGGAAGCCCTCGAGCTCGTCCCGCCGCCGGCGGAGCTCGGCCTCCGGCAGCTTGCGGTAGCGGCCGGTCAGCGGCTTCACGAACACCTCGCCCGTCTCCGGGCAGGAGGCGCTGGCCACCACCTGCTCCACCGGCACCCCGGCCACCGCGGGCGCCAGCCTCATGCCGGTGAGCCTCATCCAGCCCCGCTCCCCGGCCGGCCGACCAGTGAACCTCCCGGCCGCCGTGGTCACGGTCAGCTGCTCCTCCGCCTCGCCCCACGCCGCCGCCCCGCGCTCGCTCGCCTCGCAGCGCGCCTTGCGCCGCTTCCACCGGCTCGACATGTCTCGCCTCCCTGGTCCTGGGTTCCCCGACTCCCGACACCGGCCGCGATTTTTGCAACCCCCGGGCCAACCGCGCGCACGCCGCCATCTGCCCGGTTCCACGGCGGATCGGGGACCCGCGCTTGCCCTCGCGCCCGCCCGGCTGGACCCCCGCGTGACCGATTTCCGGGCACCCCCCCGGCACCGCCGGCGGGTTTGACACCCCCGCGCGGCAGGTGCTAGGTTTCGCCCGCTCTGCGCGGCGTGGGAGCAGCCGGGAAGGACGCGCCGTCCCCGAGGATGAGCACATGGCCAAGACCCGCAAGCCCAGGCAGTGGAGCGGCGCCGAGCTCCGCGCCGAGTTCCTCCGGTACTTCGAGGGGCACGACCACACGGTGTGCACCAGCTACCCGCTGGTGCCGCCGAACGACCCGACGCTGCTGTTCACCAACGCCGGCATGGTCCAGTTCAAGGACGTGTTCACCGGCAAGGAGCGGCGGGACTTCCGGCGCGCCGCCTCGAGCCAGAAGTGCGTGCGCGCCGGCGGCAAGCACAACGACCTCGAGAACGTGGGCTACACCGCCCGGCACCACACCTTCTTCGAGATGCTCGGCAACTTCTCTTTCGGCGACTACTTCAAGAAGGACGCGGTGCGCTTCGGCTGGGAGTTCCTGGTGGACGTGGTCGGCCTGGACCCCGCGCGCCTGTGGGTGACGGTGTTCGAGGGCGACCGCGCGGAGGGCATCCCGGCCGACGAAGAGGCCGAGCGGCTGTGGCGGAGCGAGGCGGGCGTGCGGCCCGAGCGCATCCTGCGCTTCGGCAAGAAGGACAACTTCTGGTCCATGGGCGAGACCGGCCCCTGCGGTCCGTGCTCCGAGATCCGCTACCACGTCGGCGACGACCAGCCCTGCCACGAGCCCGGCGGCTGCAAGGCGGTGGGCTGCGACTGCGATCGCTACATCGAGATCTGGAACCTGGTGTTCATGCAGTTCGACCGCGACGCCGCGGGGAAGCTCAGCCCGCTGCCCGCGCCGAGCATCGACACCGGCATGGGCCTCGAGCGCCTGGCCGCGCTGGTGCAGGGCAAGACCTCGAACTTCGACTCGGACCTCTTCCGCCCGCTGCTCGAGCGCATGGCCGGGATCGCCCGGACCGCCTACGGCCGGGCGCCCGAGGCGGACGTGTCGCTGCGCGTGGTGGCCGACCACGCCCGGGCGACGGCCTTCCTGATGGCCGACGGCGTGCTGCCCTCCAACGAGGGCCGCGGCTACGTGCTCCGGCGCATCATGCGCCGCGCGGTGCGCCACGGCTCCAAGCTGGGGGTCGAGGAGCCCTTCCTGCACCAGGTGTGCCTGGCGGTCGTCGAGCAGCTCGGCGGGGCCTACCCGGAGCTCGGCGCCCAGCGGGCGCTCATCGAGAAGGCCACCGTCCAGGAGGAGGAGACCTTCCGGCGCACGCTGGGGAACGGCCTGCGGCTGCTCACCCGGGAGATCGAGGCGCGCCGGGACGGTCCGGAGCGCGTGCTCCCGGGCAGGCTGGTCTTCGACCTGCAGACCCGCGACGGCTTCCCCCCCGACCTCACCGCGGTCATCGCCCGCGAGCACGGCCTCGGCATCGACGAGGCCGCCTACCAGGCCGAGTTCGCCAGGCACCAGGAGGTGAGCGCGGGCGGCCTGGGGATGGAGGGCGTGGATGACCTGTGGAAGGCGCTGCTCGCGGAGCACGGCCCGGCGGTGTTCTCCGGGTACGACGCCCTGGAGGGCGAGGGCCAGGTCCTGGCGCTGGTCGCCTTCGACACCCGGACGGACGACAAGGGCCAGCCGCGGCCGGTCGACAGGCGCCCGATCGAGCGGGCCGAGGCCGGCCAGACGGTCGAGGCGCTCGTCTCCCCGAGCCCGCTCTACGGCGAGACCGGCGGCCAGGTCGGCGACCGCGGACGGCTGGACGGCGAGGGCGGGCTGGAGGCCGAGGTGCTCGACGTCCAGCGACCCCTGGGCTCGCTGCTGGTGCACACCGTGCGCGTGGAGCGCGGCGCGCTCGCCAGGGGCCAGCGGGTGCGGCTCCGGGTGGACGCGGAGCGCCGCCAGCATACCCGCCTCAACCACTCGGCCACCCACCTGCTGCAGGCGGCGCTGCGCGCCGCGCTGGGCGCCCACGTCAACCAGAAGGGCTCGTTCGTGTCCCCGGACCGGCTGCGCTTCGACTTCTCCCACTTCGCGCCCCTCGCGGCGGAGGAGCTGCGCGACGTGGAGCGCCGGGTGAACGCCCTGGTGCGCGAGAACCTGCCCATCGAGGCGCGCGAGGCCGGCATCGAGGACGCCCGCCGGGCCGGCGCCACCATGCTGTTCGGCGAGAAGTACGGGGAGCGGGTGCGCATGGTGCGCATGGGCGAGGCCAGCCTGGAGCTGTGCGGCGGCACCCACGCCGCCCGCACCGGCGACGTGGGCCTGTTCAAGATCGTCTCCGAGGGCGGCGTCCAGGCCGGGGTGCGGCGCATCGAGGCGCTCACCGGCCCGGGCGCCCTCGCGCACCTGCAGGCGCTCGAGGGCTGGGTCGAGGCGGCCGCCGCCCACCTGCGCACCAGCCCGGAGAAGCTGCCCGAACGCGCCTCGGCCCTGGTGGACCGGGAGCGCAGGCTGTCCCGCGAGCTCGAGCACCTGAAGACCGAGCTCGCCGCGCGCGGGGAGGCCAGCTCGGATCCCGAGGAGGGCCGGCTCATCGAGGGCAAGAGGATCCTGGTCACGCGCCGGTCCGGCGTCCCGATGTCGGCGCTCCGGGAGGTCGCGGAGAAGCTGCGCGATCAGGAGCCGAAGCAGGACTTCGTGATGGTGGCCTCCGAGCAGGACGGGAAGCTCATCTCGGTGACCACGGCCAACGCCGCCACCGCGCCGCTCCTGCCGGCCGGAGAGGTCCTGAAGGCCTTCTTCAAGCAGGTGGGCGGCAAGGGCGGCGGGCGGCCCGACTTCGCCCAGGGCGGCGGGGGCGATCCGGGCCTGTTCGACCGGGACAAGACCTACGCGCTGATCGGCGACCTCCTCCAGAAGAAGAAGTGAGGGCGATGGACGGGCAGCGGCGCGGGGTCGGCTGGGACCGCTCGGTGGGTCCTGCCCTGGCCGGCCTGGGCTGCCTGGCCACGGGGGCCCAGGTGCTCCTGCTGCGCGAGCTCCTGGCCGTGTGGAGCGGCCACGAGCTCACCCTCGGCGTGGTGTTCGGCGCCTGGTTCGCGGGCATCGCCCTGGGGGCGGTCCTGGGGGGCCGGCTGGCGGCCCGCCTCACGACGCGCGCGGCGCTGGGCTGGCTGACCGGGCTGGGCGCCCTGCTGCCCTGGGCCCTGGTCGGTCTCGGCGCGCTCGCCCGCGCATGGCGCGGGCTCGCGGGCGTCCCGCCCGGAGAGCTGCCCGGCCTGGACGACCTGGGCGCGGCCGTGCTGGCGCTCGTCACCCCGCTCTCGCTGGCCGTCGGCCTGAGCTTCCCCCTCGCCTGCCAGGCGGCGGCCGCGGACGCCGACGACCGCCGGGCCATCGGCCGGGTGTACGTGCTCGAGTCCCTGGGCGCCGTGCTCGGGGCGCTCCTCCCGGTGGGCCTCTCGGCGGCGCGCCTGCCGCCCTTCGAGAGCATGGGGCTCCTCGGCCTGCCCCTGCTCGCCGGCCTCGCGCTCGCCGGGCGGCCCTGGCGCCCACGGCCGCGCCCCGCCTGGCTGGCGCTCGGGTCCGGGGTCGCGCTCGCCGGGCTCCTCGCCGCGGGCGGCCTCCGTGCCTGGGACGCCGCGGCGGCGGCCGGACGCTTCGCCGACCTGGGCACCGGCGGGCGGCTGGTGGCCAGCCTGGACACGCCCTACCAGCACCTCGATCTGGCCGAGGCCGGCGGCCAGCACGACCTGTACGCCGACGGCAAGGTGCTCGCCTCATTCCCCGATCCACAGCGCGCGCGCGCGCGCGCACACCTCGTGCTCAGCCAGCACCCCGCCCCGCGGACGGCGCTCATCCTGGCCGAGGCGCCGCTCGGGCTTGCCGCCCCGGCGCTGCACCACGGCCTCGCGCGGCTCGATCTGGTCAGCCTGGACCCCGGGGTGGCCGCGCTTGTGGAACCCCACCTGGATCCGGAGGAGCGCGCCGCGCGACGGGACAGCCGGGTGCGCCTGCACGCGGCCGACGGGCGCCGCTTCCTGCTCTCCAGCCAGGAGCGCTGGGACGTGATCTTCTCCGACGCCCCCGAGCCCACCACCGCCGCGGGGAACCGCTTCTACACCCGGGAGTTCTTCGCCCTGGCCAGGTCCAGGCTGCACCCGGGGGGCGTGCTGGCCACGCGACTCGAGTCCCAGGTGGGCCTGCTGGACGAGGACACGGCGCTGGCCGTGCGCACCCTGGAGCGCAGCCTGGCAGAGAGCTTCGCCCACGTGCTGGTGCTGCCTGGCAGCGAGAGCCTGTTCCTGGCGAGCGACGATCCGGACGCGCTGCTCGGCGAGCCCGCCGCCCTGGCCGCGCGCTACCGCCAGCGGGGGGTGGCGGACGCAAGCTTCCACCCTGGCTGGTTCAGCCAGTCGGTGCAGGCGGACGAGGTGGCCGATCTCGCCCGCCAGCTCGCCCCGCTCGAGGCCCCGCGGAACACCGACGCGCGGCCGGTGAGCACCCTGCAGAGCGTGGTGCGCTGGAGCCGGCGGGAGGGCGACCCGGCCGCCCGGGCGCTCGGCGCCCTGGCGGCCATCCCCGCCTGGTCCTGGGGCCTCGGGCTGGCGCTGGCCCTCGGCCTGCCGCTCGGCCTCGGGCTGGCCACAGGCGGGCGCGCCCGGCCGGGCCGCGCCGCGCGGGCGCTGGCCGCCGTGGCGGTGACCGCCACCGGCGGGCTGGGCATGTCGCTCGAGCTCAGCCTGAGCTTCGCCTACCAGGCCCTGGCGGGCAGCCTGTACCAGGAGCTCGGACTGCTGGTGGCCGCCTTCATGCTGGGGCTCGTGCTGGGCGGGCTCGGCGTGCAGCGCGTGCTCGCGCGCCGCCCCGCCGGCCCGCCCGGCCCGCGGGCGCTCGGCGCGGCGCTCGGGGCCGCCGCGCTCGGCGCGGGCGCGCTGCCCTTGATGCTGGGCCCATGGCTGGCCGGCCTGCCGCTGCTCGCGGTCCAGGCCTGGCTGCTCCTGCTCAGCCTGGCAGCCGGGGCCACGACCGGGGTGATCTTCCCCCTGGCCAGCGCCCAGGCGGTGGCGGCCGGGCAGCGCCTCGAGCACGCGGCCGGCCGGCTGGACGCGCTCGATCACCTGGGCGCGGCGCTCGGCGCATCTCTCACCGGGCTCGTTTGGCTGCCGGCGCTCGGACGCGCGGCGACCGGCGCGCTGCTCCTCGTGGCGCTCGCGGTTGTGGCCGCGGGGGCCTTGGTGGTACACCGGGCGGAGGCGCGGCGGAGCGCCGAGGGCGGAGGCGGACCATGAGCGAGGCGAGCGTGACGCTCCACGAGGAGCTCGGCCAGGGTCAGACGGGCAAGGTCTTCCGGGCCACCGGCGAGGGCGGCCAGGCCCTGGCGGTCAAGCGCTTCCACACCCAGCTCTGCCGTCCGGGCCTGGCCATGGACGAGGTGCTGCGGGTGCGCCAGGCCATCGCGGCCCTGCGCCACCCCGGCGTCCTGCCCCCGGGGGCGACCTGGACCGAGGCGGACGGCGCCCTGTGCCTGAACATGCCGCTCGCGCCCGGCGGCAGCCTGGCCGAGCGACTGGAGCGCCAGGGGCCGATGCCGATCCGCGAGGCCATCGAGCTCCTCTCCAAGGTCGGGGCCGCGCTCCAGAGCGCCCACCTGGCCGGCGTGATCCACGGTGACGTGAAGCCGTCGAACGTGCTGCTCGGCCAGGACGGCGGGCCGCTGCTCTCGGACTTCGGCCACGCCGGCCTGGTGCTCCAGGACGAGCTGGGGCGCGAGCTGGCGGACGAGGACTACCTGGCGCCGGAGCTGCTGGCCGGCGGACGGCCGGACCACCGCTCGGACGTCTACGGCCTGGCGGCCACCCTGTACGCCATGCTCACCGGCCTGAGCCCGCGCCAGGGCGCGGCCTGGCGGGTGGCGCCCCAGCTCCGGCCGGCGCTGGAGCGGGGCCTGGCCAGGGATCCGGCCGCCCGCCCCCCGGACGTCGACACCTTCCTGCGCGAGCTCACGCAGGCCGCCCGGCCGCGTGCCGCGCCGGTGGTGGGCATGCTCCTGGGCGGGCTGGCCGTGGCTGGCCTGATCGCCGCCGTGGTCGCGCTGGTCCTCGACACCGAGCGGGACGCGCCCGTCGCGGAGCCGCCTCCCCCCGCGGCCGACGCGGGCCCGACCGCGCCGGTCGCGCCGGTCGCTCCGGCGGTGCCCGAGGTGGGCGGGGCGCTCCCGCCCGGGGTGGAGGCCGGTCGCGGCAGGCCAGGCGACGCCCCGGGCGAGCAGGCCGCGGTGCTCGCGGCGCCGGCCGTCCGCGGCCCGCGCCGGTGCGAGCCGGCCCTCGAGGAGATCGCGGTCGAGCGCACCGTGACCCGCAACGGCTACGCCTACGCCTTCGTCAGGAACACCTGCGACTTCCCCGTGGACAAGCCGCGCGTGGAGCTCGGCTTCTTCGACGCGACCGGCCGGCCGCTCACGCGCGCCTTCGGCTTCGCCGCCTACGAGCTGCTCGGGCCCGGCGAGCGCTCCCCGGTGCGCGTGCTGCTGAAACCCTTCCCCGAGGGCTGGACGCGCTACGAGACAGACATCACCGCGCGGGAGCCCGCCGCGGCCTACCGCAGACCGGCCCGGCTGGAGGTCCTGGAGACGCGCGCCACGGCCCAGGGCCTGGGCCACAGCCTGGACGCGCGGGTCAAGGTGCGCAACGCCGACAGCGAGCCCGTCGAGCACGTCGAGGTGACCGTGGGCCTGTACGACGACGCCGGCAAGCTCCGCTGCATGTACTCGGGCTACGCGAAGCCCTCACCCTTGCCGCCTGGCGCGGAGGGCGAGGCCCGGGTCTTCCTGCTGCCCGCCGAGAAGATCGAGCCCGTGCGGCTCGAGGCCTGGGCCGACGGGGTGATCTACACCCGCAGGTAGCCCCGGGCTCACAGCGCCCACACCCCGGGGATGAGCGCCTGGCAGCCGGCGCACCTGCCGTCCCGGATCTCCTGCTTCTCGACGACGAAGCCCGCGCGCTTCACGAGCAGCCGGCCGCAGGCGTGGCAGTAGGTGTTCTCGTACTCGTCCCCGGGCACGTTGCCGACGTAGGGGTAGCGGATCCCGGCGGCGCGCGCCAGCTCCCGGCAGCGCCGGAGCGTGCTCGGCGGGGTGGGCGGCAAGTTCTTCAGCTTGTACAGCGGCTGGAAGCGGGTGAAGTGCAGGGGCACGTCCGGCCCCAGGTTCTCGAGCACCCAACCGCACAGGGCCTTGACCTGCTCCGGGGAGTCGTTGAGCGTGGGGATGGTCAGCTGCACCATCTCGAGCCACACCCCGGCCGCGCGCACCCGCTTCATGGTGTCCAGCACGGGCTGCAGCCGGCCCTGGCAGAGGCGCCTGTAGAAGTCGTCGCTGTACGCCTTGAAGTCCACCTTGACCGCGCCGAGGGTGGTGAGCAGCTCCTGCATGGGCGCGGCCTGGCTGTGGCCGTTCGAGATCATCACCCCGCGCAGCCCGGCCGCGCGCGCCAGGCGGGAGACCTCGCGCATGTGCTCGAACTGCATGAGCGGCTCGTTGTAGGTGAAGGCGATGGTGCGCGCGCCCCGGGCCGCGGCCTCCATGACCACCGTCTCCGGCCGCACGAAGCCGTGGGGCGCGGGCAGCTCCTCGGGCCGGGCCTGGGCGATCTGCCAGTTCTGGCAGAACTGGCAGTCGAAGTTGCAGCCGGCCGTGGCGATGGAGAAGGAGGTGGTGCCCGGCAGGTAGTGGTA
>Ga0116143_10006223_pt1 | contig 10465 bp, 5 predicted proteins | sample AD_UKC034_MetaG_FD_89745 | JGI IMG/M metagenome (GOLD analysis project Ga0116143, IMG submission 89745) | Active sludge microbial communities of municipal wastewater-treating anaerobic digesters from USA - AD_UKC034_MetaG | ecosystem: Engineered > Bioreactor > Anaerobic > Digestate | place: USA...
CCGGGTTCAATCTGTGGTTCGTTGCCGCCGCCGCGCTGTTTGTGGCGTTTCTTAGCGCTAGCCAGGACATCCTAATCGATGCGTACCGCCGAGAGGATTTGGCTGACGAAGAGCTTGGTCTCGGTTCCTCGATGTATGTTTATGGTTATCGCCTCGGTATGCTCCTAGCCTCTGGCGGCGGACTGATCCTTGCTGATTACACCTCGTTCCGGATCGTGTATCTCGTGATGGCCGCGTCGATGAGTATCGGCGTTGCCGCTACGCTGTTTGCTCCAGAACCGCCCGAAGTGCCGGGAGCGCCGCGCAAGCTGAGCGCAGGAGTTGTCGCGCCATTCGTTGAATATTTCCGCCGTCCGCAGGCGGTCTGGATCTTGGTGTTTATCTTGGCGTACAAGATTGGCGATACGATGGCCGGAGCTATGACGATGCCATTCTATCTTGATATCGGTTTCAGCAAAACCCAGATCGGCGCTGTTGTAAAGTTGTTCGGTTTTTGGGCGACAATGGCGGGCGCGTTCATCGGAGGCACGGCGATGGTCCGGCTGGGAATTTATCGTTCCCTGTGGCTTTTTGGCATTTTACAGGCCCTGTCCACCGCCGGTTTCGCTCTGCTGGCGAACGCCGAGCGGCAGATCGAAATTGTTGGTATGTTTTTCTGGCCGCTTCCCTGGCCGTCAACCGTAGGCTTTGTGTACGCTGTAAAGCCGAGCGTGCTGTGGCTGACCGGCGTGATTTCCTTTGAGAATCTATCCGCGGGGATGGGGACGGCGGCGTTTATGGCGTTCATGGCCAGTCAAGCGAACAAACGGTTTACGGCGACCCAATACGCCCTGCTGACCAGTTTGATGGGCGTTCCCCGAGCGATTTTGGCCGCGCCTACAGGCATTTTTGCTAAATGGCTCGGTTGGCCGTTGTTCTTCAGCTCCTGCGCCTTGCTGGCCATCCCTGGCCTGCTCATCCTGCTAAAATTCATTTCCTGGCAACGCCCGCAAGTCAGCTCAGAAACGCCCACATCCTAATCTGACTGTTCAAAGCGCGGCATAGATGAGTGAAACACGGACACTATGACCGTCGCTGTTTGGCGTTAACGACGCCTGATCTCTCCCTCTAACCTGCCGTAAAATCCTTGCGCTTCATTTGTCGGACCGCTCACTGCCGGATTTTAGACATGTTCTGTTGCTCTTCGCATGTCGATTCGTATCATGAGAAATCTCCATTGGGACTGAAGAGTTCCCGCCCTGCGCTCACAGGAGGCCGAAGCAACATGGTCGTCCGGAAATTATTTCATTGGGGACAAAAAACCATCAATAGCATTCTCGAGGAGGGCGGCTGGGAGCATTATGACGAGCTGCATGACATCATCAAGGAAGCAATAGAAAACAATAAATATTCCGTGCGCGGTTTCGTCGAGTTGCTCCAGCGCAGTCATCTTGAGACAAACGCCAAACTGAAGAACGACCGCATCCGTGCGATTGAAGAGATCATCGTTAAAACCGGCAATGCTGCCGCTGTGGAATCTCTGCTTGGAGTGTTCGCCAATGTATTGGATTCCTCGATCCGCAATGCACTCGTGCGGATTGCGTGTCAGGCGGGAGATATCCGGCTGGAGCGGCCATTGATTGGGATGCTGCGGTCGGAAGACAAAGAGTTGCGCCATGCTGCGGCGTTGATTTTGCGCAAGGTCGGCGGTCCGGGGTCGTTCGATTCGCTGCGCGCGGCCTGCTTGGAGACGACGGGTTGGACTTCGCGTCATGAGGCGATGGAGGTTCTTGATGGGCTTGACCGCGGTCGCGCGGTCGATGCGTTGTTCCACATCATTCGCATCGCGCCCAAAGCTGATGTCCGTTCGGCGATTGTTAAGTTGGCGCAGATCATGAATCCGGCTGCTCAACGGGCGTTGATCGAGACGTCCAAGAACGAGAGTTCGCGTATCCGGTTGTGGACGGCGCAAGCGATGGCGGCGATTAAGAACGAAGCGTTTGGTCCTGCGCTGGAGGAATTGACCCACGATGACCATGATGCCGTTGTGCTCGCCGGGTTGGAAGGTTTGTTGAATCTGGAGGATAAGAGTTATACGCCGCGGATTCTCGCGCTAACGAACCACAAGGACAAAGAGATCGCCACGCGCGCCATTCAAGTGTTGAAAACGCTGGGCGATGATACGGTTGTCGAGCCGTTGATCGCCAAGTTGCGGGGCAAAGACCTGATGCAGCGCCAGGCGGCGATTGAAACATTGAGCGTGCTGGGTCAAAGCCGGTCGGTTGATACGTGCCGGATGCTGATCAACATTATGGTTGATCCCGACATCAACGTTCGCCGGTGCGCAGTGGAAGTGATCAGCGCCGTGGGCGCCAAGGGCGTTATCCATGAATTGTTCCAGTATCTCAAAGACGAGGACTGGTGGGTTCGCGAACAAGTCGCCGCCACATTCTGCGAATTGGGTGATACAACCATAATCGAACCCGTTATCGCGCTCCTTGATGATGCCGCGCACCGCATCCGCCGTTACGCCGTGGAAATCCTCAACGCTATGCCCGATGCCCGCGCGGTTCCGTCTCTGCTGCGCATTTTGGAACAGGATGAAGATTGGTGGATCCGTGAACGGGCGATTGAAACGCTGGGTCTGATCAAGGATCACAGCACTGTTCACCGGTTAATTGATTTGCTCGATGATCAGGAGTTGCGTTGGGTGACGGTACGGGCGTTATCTAACATCGGCAATCCCGCTGCTTTTCTTCCGTTGATCGAGATTCTTGGCGACGACCGCGAAGAGATCCGGATCGAAATTTTAGAGGCGTTGAACAATCTAGGGATGGTGCGCGAAGCCAAAGATGAAATCACGAAATTGCTGAGTGATCCGTCGAAGATCATCCGGATGAGATCGCGCGAACTATTGGGCGGATTGCTCGAGGACATCGAGCAGAAGGTCAAAGAAGGCGAGACGGAGTGGCAAAAGAAGTATTTAAGTGAGTTGGATCACTACTTACTCAAGGTGAAGAGTTCGGGTGCCGCCGATTTGTTTATCGCTGCCAACCGGGTGCCATTGATGAAAAAACACGGTGATGTGCTCCCGCTCAGCGATAAAGTGATGATCCCAGACCAGACCAAAGAAATGCTACTCGAGATTTGTCCCATCGAAATCCGCGAGAAATTCATGCAAGTCCGCGATGCTGATTTTTCTTACAGTATTCCTGGTGAAGGCCGCTACCGCGTCAATATTTTTTTGCAGCGGGCGGGCATTTCGGCTGTGTTCCGCGTCACGCCGGACAAACCGCCCACGATCAAGCAATTGGGCATGCCCGAAATTGTCTATTTCTTTACCCGTCTGAATCAGGGGTTGGTGTTGGTCACAGGGTCGATTGGCAGCGGAAAATCGACGACCCTGGCCGCGATTATCAACGAAATCAATGAAACGCGTCATGACCATATCCTCACTATCGAGGATCCCATTGAATACATTCATCAGCACAAAAACTGCGTCGTGAACCAACGCGAATTGGGCGGAGATACCCTGTCGTTCGCTGCTGCTCTTCGTTCCGCCCTACGCGAGGACCCCGACGTTATTCTTGTTGGCGAGCTGCGCGATTTAGAAACCGTGTCCATGGCTGTCACCGCTGCTGAAACCGGGCATTTGGTGTTTGGCACGCTGCACACGAATAGCGCGGCCAAGACGATTGACCGCATCATCGACGTCTATCCCGCCTCGCAAGTCGGCCAAATCCGAACCATGCTTTCGGAGTCTCTCGAGGGAGTTGTCAGTCAACAGCTTGTTAAAAAGAAGAGTGGCGGCATCACTGCGGCGATGGAGATCCTGCTCGGAACGCCGGCGTTGGCCAAGTTGATCCGCGAAGGCAAGACGTTTCAAATTCCAACCATCATGATCACCGGACGGAAGCAGGGAATGCAGACGATGGACCAAGCGCTGATGGAACTCTACCGCCAAGACATCATCACCATCGAAGAAGCCCATAGCAAAGCGGTGTCCAAGAAAGAGTTCGAGGATTTCCTCATCGAAGAACAGAAGAAGAAATCTTCGGCGCCGGCTGACGGGCAAACCGCGGGACCCGGCCAGACCGAGACCTCGAGCACGGCAGCGAAGGGGAAGTGACATGCCACGAATTGACGCCTTCCTGGAAATTCTCGCCGATCAGAAAGCCTCGGACCTTCATCTCGTGTCCGGTTCAGTCCCGATGATCCGCCACCACGGCAGCCTCAAGCCAATCAAGTTCCGTTCTCTTTCAGATAGTTATGCCTGGGGGTTATTGTCTGAGATTCTGCCTCAGGTCTTCGCCGAGAAGTTCAGAAAAACGAAAGAACTCGACTTCGCTTACAGCATTCCCGGGCTGGCGCGGTTTCGTGTCAATGTGTTCAAACAGCGCAATGGGATCAGCGCTGTGTTCCGGTTGATTCCAGAGAAGATCCTCACGCTCGAAGACCTTAAGATGCCGAAGGCGCTTCGTCACTTTGCGTTTCTCGATAAGGGGATCGTGTTGGTCACTGGCCCGACAGGCAGCGGGAAATCGACCACGCTAGCGGCGATCATCGATGTGATTAACTCCGACCGCAAGTGTCACATCATCACCATCGAAGATCCGATTGAGTTCGTCCATCCGATCAAGAACTCGCTCATCACTCAGCGTGAAATCGGCTCGGACACCGCCACATTTGCCAGCGCGCTTAGATCTGCGCTGCGCGAGGCCGCCGATGTGATCCTCGTCGGCGAGATGCGCGATTTGGAAACGATTTCCTTGGCGTTGACATGCGCCGAGACCGGCTGCCTTGTGTTCGGCACATTACATACGTGTTCCGCGGCCAAGACAGTTGATCGGATCATTGATGTGTATCCGCAAGAGTCGCAAGCGCAAATCCGGATGCAATTGTCGATGAGTTTGCGGGGAGTGGTGGCGCAGCAGCTGGTTAAGCGCAAAGATGGCAAGGGCCGCGCGGCGGCAGTGGAGATTCTCGTGGGCAACGCTGCGTTGGGCAACCTGATCCGCGAGGGGAAAACATTCCAGATCACGTCATTAATTCAGAGCGCGGATTTCGAGAAGACAGGTATGCAAACGCTGGACCAAGCGCTGATGGATATGCTCAAACAGAAATTGATCACGCCTGAAGAAGCTTATCTCAAAGCTCAGGAAAAACACCGGTTCCAGGATTTGATGGAGCAGGAGGCCGACAAGGACGAAGACAATTAGCGCGGTTGCCGTAACTAACCAGCGATTGTCAACTCGCGTCTGTAGGGCTACAACGGCGGCTGTTGGTTGGCCGAGGACACACCAGTGGTAAGCGACGGCGGGTTGGCTGCCGCCTGTTCGATGTCAAACAGGTAAACATCGACGCCATAGAACGGCCGTTGTTCGAGGAGCGTGTATCTGGCCTTCATCCAACCGATGACGGCTCGGCGGTGTTTGGAATAAAAATCGTTGCCTGCGCCCTCGAGATTCCATTGGGTAGCATAGAGCCACACCCGTTTGTACCCGTCGAGCGCTTGGTCGATGGGGACAGGGAAGATGAACGGGTACTGTTTGACGGTTTCATCTAGGTTGTATTTATCGCTGAGCCGGGCGTGGTATTCGCCGCCGAGATCGACAAGGTGCCCGGTGGGCAAGCCGTTGCGGTAAGTAAGGTAATACCACGCCGGCAGCGCTCCGCTTTCGCAGGTGTAGGCGACAGTGTCGCCATCCCGGAACCGCTGCGCGACATAAGCTGCTGATTGTCTAAACTCTTTGCGCGGGCGTATAGCCAATGTCGGACCTTCGGGAAAGGTGTTCGTGTATTGGTAAGTGAGTGCCCAGAACTGAAGCGCCGCGACTCCGCCAGCCAGCAACAACCGGCGGGAACGGGCAGAGATCGCGGCCAACCCAGCGCCGGCGCAGACGAGCAGCGGTCCAATGGCGAAGCTGACGTATCTCGAAACAAAAATGCTCGTAGGCAGCGCCAGCGATAGCCCGATTGCCAAGCTGATGGGAACCGCCGTTCCGAACAGGCCGACAATCCGCAACTCACGGCGGGGACAGCGGATTACTCCCCACAACGCCAGGCCGAGCGTTGCCAAGAGTAAAAACTTGCGATGAACCATTGGCGGCTCATAGCTGCCCGCGAGGAACAGCAGCGTATCATACACGCTTCTCCAAGAGACGGATGCCGCCCAATAATGAGCTTTAAATACGCGCGTCGAGAAAAACAGAACTACAGAAAGAAAAAATGGCAGATAAATCACTCCGGTCAGCGTCATGGCCAACAGCGCGCGTTTGGCAGATTGGCGGAACGGCGGGAGAACAGTCACCGATAGGGCCAGACCTGCGATGACGAACACCCCATAATTGTGCGTGTAAAGCAAGGCGGCCATAAATAAAACTGCTCCGGCCAACGCGCCTCGCCGTCCGCTGCCGATGTAGGACAGTAGCGAGCTCCACGAGAGCAGCGTAAGCGCGATCATGGCCACGTACATCCGCAATTCGCGCGAGTAATGCACCGCAGGCGGCGACAGCGCGAGGAGTAGCGCCGCGTAGATTCCGGCTTGCCGGCCTGCGATCCTGCTAGTAAGGCGCCAGATCAACGCCACGGCGAGGACACCCGTCAGGACAGGCAGTAACCGTAGCATTCCGTCGTTGATCCCCAGCGGCGACCAAGCGACGGTGGCGAAGAGAAACAAGGGAGGATGGAAATAGATCTGGTGAAGTCCGGCGTACAATGTGTCCACTTCGTCCAGCCACAGGGAATACTCACCGATCCGGTACAACCGCGCGGCGGCGGCCAGCAGGATGATGGCAGAGATGACCCAACGGGAGCGCTGTGTCGGTTGCCGATATTCTTCCGGTGCTTGCTCTTCAGTCATCGCTGAATTCCTCCTGCTGGCCAGAAGTACTAACTGAACGCGGTGGAACGATCAATATTGGTAAATTTTTCGTTGACCGAATATTTGCCAATATAGTCCCAGTGAGTTCGGGCAACTCATTCGTCCATTTGGCGAATGTAGGCAGTTGTGAGGATAGAGATGGTGGACGGGTTGTTAGCGGGGTTCTGGGCAATAAGGACCGGAACGATCAAATCCCTCCGAGCGTTCGCGCCGGTGCCAGGGCTCATCGGGACCGGGGTAAATGCCCAGTTCGATAAGCTGCGGACGGAATTCGTAACGGATTCTAACCGTGACCGCGGTGGCGGGATCCAGATCGAGATCGACCCAGCGCACGTCGTGGCGGGTTTCTCTGCCGATGCCTGTGGCGGCATAATCATCGGATAAGCCCTCGCTGGATGCCGTGAGATCGCCACGTTTGGATTGAGGCAGCTCCGGCGGGCGATGTCTGTCTTCGTTGGTTCGGAAATCGCCGCCGGGCTTGCCGCCTGTTATCCCGGAGGGCCAGGCGACCTTCTCGTGATAAAATACAGCTTCGATAACACCTAAGTTGTCCATTTCTCCCAGCCAAGCGCCGTAAGAAGAGCGTTCACCGGTGAAGAAGAATCGCCGCGCTTGCCGGTTTGATGTTTGCCATCCTTTCAATTCGATTGTTTGATAAGGACCTAGAACCCATTTGGCAGCGTTCCAGGGATCGGAGTGTTTGGCATCGATGGTGTTCAGGCCATCAACAGCCAAGGCGACGCCCGTTTGATAGGGTAGCGGATTATACAATCGGATCGTGTATTCCCGTCCGCGCTGAGCCTCGATGTACACCGTGCCCCGGTGGTGATACTCGGGCAGCGGTTCGCCATTGACGTGAATGCGCATGACGAATCCCGCCCGTTCAGCGCCGAACGCCGCGTCCGCGGAGAGAGCGGCAGTTAACAACATGAAAATAAACATATTTATCTGTCTCATCTCTGTTCCTCCTGGCCGGTTAGACATCCAGGGAGGATGCTGGTTCCCTAGAAGTTGACGTCATCATAATAGAAACCGCGTACATTCCCAATCACCGCGCAGTGGGACTGCAAACTTCAGGCGGAACAAAAGACCGCGTAAACCATTAGAACAATTTACGAACGTGTGGCGGTGTTGCCCGTGCTGGCCGCGAACGCTACACTTCGAGCGGGAGCTGTTCCACAATGTCGCTTCGTTCACTGGGACGCGCTGGGATTTCTGAAAAACACTCTCTGCGGGCAGTCCGCGGCAAGGAGAGCTTGGCATGAATGATTCTGCTCAGCACGAGCAGTTGTTGATGCAGCCGCCGCATCTGGCGGGCGCGCACAGGGTAGGACAGGGACCAACACTTGTCCGGCACGACCGAGGCCTGTCCCTTGGTTGGCGTCTTGGATTGTTGACGACGTTGATCGTCGCCGCGGTGCTTGGGCCGTTGTTATGGTACCAGCGCCAGCGCGATGCACAGGTGGCGCAGGCGACTCAGAATCAGATGCTCGCTGAACTCGTGATGCCGCTGATAACTCAGTTGGAAAAGGCGGGCAGTCAGGAGGAGCTCAGCGAACGCTTGGCCGCCGTTCAACGCGAACTTACACATCGTCAAATTGAACACTACCACTTCGCGATTTGGGACGAGCACGGTCATCCGATTCCGGACATGGGAGGCGCGACCACGCCGCCATTCCGGGTTCTCGCCATCAGGGTCGCGCTGCCCTTTGCCAATCTGTCTTTGCCTGACGGACGTGGGCAATTAATGGTATGGCGTGACGATAATCCATTGAATGTCAAACGTTTTGGCCATCGCTGGCTGTGGCTGTTCGACGTTGTCATCACCGCTGTTTGCATTATTGGCGCGCTGCAATTGGCGTACTTCCTGCTCATCGCCAGGCCCATGCGGCAGTTGCGCCGCGCGTTCCGCCGGATGGAACTGGGATACTACCCCGCTGCCGCGCCGTTGAAGGGTCCAAAGGAGATACGCTGGATGGCGAGCCGGTTGGATTATCTGGGCCGGACGCTGGAAGAGACGATGTTCAGGTTGTTGCAGGCGGAGCGGCGGGCGCTAATCGACCGTCCGCCGGCAGCTCAACCGGGAAAGTCGCCCTGGCCAGGATCAAAGATAGACGGCATCAAGCGCATCTATCCTTCGGCGGCGCAGGGAACGCGGCCGGCGCCGCCTGCGCCGCCCGATGTCGCCGCCCGTCTCGATTATCTCCGGAGCAAGTGCCAGATGCTGGAGGAGCTAGAGCCGGGCGATCCTGCTGCCGCAGACTTTGCCCGCGAGGTGTGGGAGCAGGATGCGTTAGAAGCGGAGCGTTTGCGGGCGCCAGAGCTGCGGGCTCAGCTCGAGGACGCGGCGCTGCGCAATCTCAAACCGGAGGGTTATTTTTTAGTGAAGGCTCATCTCGAGCAATCAATGCCCAATCCTGAACCGTGGATGGCCGAACGAGCGGCGCAAATCACCGACATTTTGGCCGCAGCTAATGTGCCGACGTTGTTCATCCAGCAGCGGATCAAGAACACGGCGAGCATCTGGCGGAAGATGCAGGCCAAAGGTCTGCCGCTGGAACAGGTCCACGATATCTTCGGATTCCGCGTGATCGTGCCGGAGGAGCATGACTGTTATCACGCTCTGAACGCCGTGCACCAACGGTACCGCCCGCTTCTCCTGCGGTTCAAGGATTACATCGCTCAGCCCAAACCCAATGGATACCGCAGCATTCACACGTGCGTCCGGGCCGATGATGGCACGGTGTTCGAAATTCAGATCCGCACTGCGGCGATGCACGAGCAAGCGAGCGGAGGTCCGGCGTCGCACGCTTATTATAAACAGGTCATGAATTCGGACACGATTGGCAAACCTGCCCGGAAGTTGCGCCGGGAGGGGAACCGCGGCGCCCATTGACGACGCGATCTGTCAGCAGTGAGAATTAGCTCTGTTGCGCGGCGGATTGCCGGGCGATACAATGGTTGACTATCATGGAGGAACGCTGATGAAGTGCACAAGTTGCGGTACAGAATACACAGATGGACAGAATTATTGCCCCTCCTGCGGAGCGCTTGCCTCGACCGGCGCTGGTTCCGCAGGAGCGGGACGCGGCAAACAGGGCATTCTATCCAATGTCCGCTTGTGGATGACCGTGGCCATCATCTCGCTCGTGCTCGCTGGCGCTGCTGTCTGGGTCGCTATTACAGGACCGCAACAGGACAACGGCTCAACTAAGAACGTTGCCGAGGTTGCTAGCGGCCAGCAGCAATCTCAACCGAAGCCTGCCGGGCAATCTATTGAAAAAAATCAAACTCGGAAACTTCCGCCCGCTGACGGCGGGGAGAGTAACATCGTTCATTTTTACCTTGTTGATCATCCGAAATTGCCTGTGTTTGGAACATTCGAGTACACCGAGACACCCCCGCAAGTTCCGCGGGAAGTCATCACGTGGGTCAGAGAGAATAAAGGGGTAATGGTTCGCGCTGGCGTCCGCGGGGTGATTCTCGAAGAGCGTGGCGACTTTGTTCTGGTCCAGATCAGCGATGGACAAAATGCCGGTAAAGAAGGCTGGTTCAACAAAAAAGCCGTCCATGAACAACCAGCATCCGCGGCGGGTAGAGAAC
>Ga0116143_10006228_pt1 | contig 10461 bp, 6 predicted proteins | sample AD_UKC034_MetaG_FD_89745 | JGI IMG/M metagenome (GOLD analysis project Ga0116143, IMG submission 89745) | Active sludge microbial communities of municipal wastewater-treating anaerobic digesters from USA - AD_UKC034_MetaG | ecosystem: Engineered > Bioreactor > Anaerobic > Digestate | place: USA...
AATGCTGACGTTGATAATCGGATAACAATTGTGCGGGTTTTCACTACGCAAATTACCAAAAGATGTGTTACAGGTGACATTATCATGTCGGTTAGGGCACCTGTTGGTCAAATATCGCTATCAGCTTTTGAAGCATGTCTTGGTCGAGGCGTTTGTGCAATCCGATTCCCAAACAATTATCTATATCATCTCTTAATTTTCATGGAAGACAATTGGGCAAAGATATCAAAAGGATCGACTTTTGATTCTGTCAGCTCGGACGATATTATTAATTTTGAAATATTACTACCTACCATTCTCGAAGAGCAACTCGCTATTGCGGCATTACTCTCAGACATGGATGCCGAAATTTCTGCGCTGGAAGCCCAGCGCGCCAAGGTGCAGGCCCTCAAGCAGGGCATGCTGCAAGAACTGCTCACCGGCCGCACCCGGTTGGTGTAAGCCACCCCACCGCCCGCCACCCCCCTATTTGATTGAAGGATGATGCCCATGATCGCCATTGGCCAGATTGAGCGCCTCGCCCAAAACCGCGTGGTCCAATTTTTCAAGCAAGAACTGGGCTACCGCTACCTGGGCAACTGGGAAAGTCGCCCCAACAACAGCAACATTGAGCCCGACCTGCTGCGCGCCTGGCTGCAGCGCCAGGGGCACGGCGAGCCGGTGATCAAAAAGGTGCTGGAGCAGCTCCGCAAAGCGCGCGAAGTGCACGGCAGCCGCAGCCTCTACGATGCCAACCGGGATGTGTATGGCCTGCTGCGCTACGGCGTGAAGGTGCGGCCTGAGATCGGCGAACATCACGAAACCATCTGGCTGGTGGACTGGGAGCACCCCGGCAATAATGACTTTGCAATTGCCGAAGAGGTGACCATTCTGGGCCAGCACACCAAACGCCCCGATATCGTCCTCTACGTCAATGGCCTGGCGCTGGCTGTGCTGGAACTCAAACGCTCCACCGTCAACGTCAGCGAGGGCGTCCGGCAGAACCTGGATAACCAGACCCCCACCTTCATCCGGGACTTCTTCGCCACCATCCAACTGGTGCTGGCCGGCAACGAAACCGAGGGCCTGCGCTACGGGGTGATTGAAACCCCCGAAAAGCATTTTATGACCTGGCGGGATGACTGCGAGATTGCCAACCCGCTGCACCGCGGGTTGTTTCAGCTTTGCCGCAAACCCCGCCTGCTTGAGATCATCCATGATTTCATCGCCTTTGACGCCGGCACCAAGAAGTCTTGCCGGCACAACCAGTATTTTGGTGTCCGGGCCGCCCAGGAACATATCCGCCGCCACCAGGGGGGCATCATCTGGCACACCCAGGGCTCGGGCAAAAGCTTGACCATGACCTGGCTGGCCCGCTGGATCCGGGAACACATCACCGATGCCCGCGTCCTGATCATCACTGACCGGGTTGAACTGGACGAGCAGATTGAAAAAGTCTTCAAAGGGGTCAACGAAGCCATCTACCGGACTCGAAGTGGGGCCGATCTAATCGACGTGCTCAATGCCAGCCAAGAGTGGCTGATCTGCTCGCTGGTTCACAAATTCCAGGCTGACGCCGAAGGGGATGTGGAGGACTACATTCAGGATCTGCGCAGCCATCTGCCGCGCGACTTTGCCCCCAAAGGATGTCTTTTTGTCTTCGTGGATGAATGTCACCGCACCCAGTCAGGCAAGCTGCACCAAGCCATGAAGAAGCTGCTGCCAGGGGCTGTATTCATCGGCTTTACCGGCACGCCGCTGCTGCGCGCCGACAAGGTGCAGAGCATTGAAATCTTTGGCCCCTACATCCATACCTATAAGTATGACGAAGCTGTCAAAGATGGTGTGGTGCTCGATCTGCGTTATGAAGCGCGGGATATTGACCAGACCATTACTTCACAAGGCCGGATTGACCAATGGTTTGAAGCCAAAACCCGCGGCCTGAGCGATTACGCCCGGGCCCGGCTCAAAGCCCGTTGGGGGACCATCAAAGAATTGCTCAGTTCGCAGACCCGGCTGGAAAAGATTGTCGCCGATATCTTGCTGGATATGGAAACCCGTCCGCGCCTGCTGGATGGTCACGGCAATGCCATTCTGGTCTCCGATAGCATCTACAACGCCTGCCGCTTTTATGAGATGTTCCAAAAGTCCGACCTGGCCGGACGCTGCGCCATTGTGACCTCCTACCGCCCCACTGTGGCTGTGATCCGGGGAGAAACCAGCGGCGAAGGCGAGACCGAAGAACTGCTAAAATATCACACCTACCGCCGCATGATTGCGGCCCGCTTGGGCATTTCCGAGGACGCGGTCAACGAGAGCAGCATTGATGCTTTTGAATTGGAGGTGAAGCGGCGGTTCATCCACGAACCCGGGCAAATGCGTCTGTTGATTGTGGTGGACAAACTGCTCACCGGTTTTGATGCCCCACCCGCCACCTACCTCTACATCGATAAGCCCATGCGCGATCACGGCCTGTTCCAGGCCATCTGCCGCGTCAACCGGTTGGATACGGAAGACAAGGAATACGGCTACATCATCGACTACCGCGACTTGTTCGAATCGCTGACCGCCGCGATTCACGATTACACCGGCGGCGCCTTTGATGGCTATGATGCGGCCGATGTACAGGGTCTGCTGCAAGACCGTCTGACCAAAGCCCGGGAGCGGTTGGAGGAGGTTCGCGAGACACTCCGGGCGCTGTGTGAACCGGTGCCGCTTCCCCAGGACACCCTGGCCTATATCCATTACTTCTGTGCCAGAAATTCGGGCAATGCTGAAGAATTGAAAGCCAACGAACCCCGCCGCATGGAGTTCTACAAACTCACGGCGGCCCTGATCCGGGCTTATGCCAACCTGGCCAATGATATGACCGCGGCCGGTTACACGGATGGTGAGGCGAAATCCATCCTGGCCGAGGTGGATACCCAAGTCAACATCCGGGCTGAAATCCGGCTGGCCAGCGGTGAAAACATTGATCTGAAGCTTTACGAACCGGCCATGCGCCAGTTGATGGATTGGTACATCCAGGCCCAGGACAGTCAGAAACTCTCGGCTTTTGATGATTTGAGCCTGGTGGAACTGTTGGTGAACCGGGGGGCGACCGGGCTGGATGCCCTGCCCGCAGGCATGCGCGGGAATCCGACCGCCCTGGCCGAAGCCATCGAAAACAACGTCCGGCGGTTGCTCATCGATAAAATGGCCATCAACCCGGAATATTATCAGAAAATGTCCGATCTGCTGGATGCCCTGATCAAACAACGCCGGGAGCAGGCGCTCCGCTATAAAGCCTACCTGGATTCCATTATTGACCTCGCCCGGCAGATCAACGATCCCGCCACCAACCAGCACTATCCGGCAGCCATTTGCACCGACGCCCGGCGGGCACTCTATGACAATTTGGGACAGGATGAGACCCTGGCGGTCCAGGTGGATGAGGCCATCCTGGCCGTTAAACTGGAAGACTGGCGCAATAATATGTTTAAAAAGCGGCTGGTGCGCCGTGCCATCAAGGGCGCCCTGGGCGGCAATGAGGCCCTGACCGATAAAATCTTCGAAATCGTCCTGAACCAGCATGAGTACTGAGCACACCACGCTAGAAATCCAGGGCCTGACGGTGGAGGTGGTTCGCAAGAACATCAAAAACCTGCATCTGGCAGTATACCCTCCCGATGGGCGGGTGCGGATTGCTGTGCCCGTATGGGTTGCCGATGAAGCGGTACGCCTGACAATCATTTCGCGGTTGGGCTGGATTCGGAAACAGCAAGCCCGCTTTGAGCAGCAGGCCCGCCAATCCCAACGCGGACTGGTCAACGGCGAAAGCCACTACGTCTGGGGGCGGCACTACCGGCTGCAGGTCATCGAACAGCCCGGGCCTCCGCAGCTCAGACTGCGCAACAACAGCATCCTCGAAATGCGCGTCCGGCCCGGCACGGACCGGTTGAAGCGGGAAGCCCTGCTGCTGGCCTGGTATCGCCACTTGTTGCAGGAAGTCATCCCGCCTCTGATCGCCAAATGGGAGCCCATCATGGGTGTCAGCGTGGCCGCCTGGGGCATCAGGCGGATGCGCACCCGCTGGGGCACCTGCAACATCCCGGCCCGGCGCATCTGGCTCAACCTGGAACTGGCTAAAAAATCGCCCCAGTGCCTGGAGTACGTCATCGTCCACGAAATGGCCCACCTCCTCGAACGCCACCATAACGACAACTTCCGCACCCTGATGGATAAATACCTGCCACATTGGCAAATGCTGCGCGCCGAACTCAACCAGTCCCCCCTGGCGCACGAGGAATGGGGCTATTGAGCTTTTGTTCATCAAATTGGGGGCGGCCACGGTGATCCGTTCCCGGTTAGCCCGACCTGAGGGGGTAAGATTTGACTCATTAAATTGAGGGCGGTCGGGTGGATTAAAAAATAACGCTTTGTGATGACTTTGTTGTACAATTACCCAACAACAAGGTGGACATATGATCATCAACGCTCAACAGAGAGGCACAATCATCATGGAAGTAAAAAAACTCAACTGCACAGCCTGCGGGGCTCCCATTGCCGTACCGGACGATCTGGATCACATCAACTGTGCAGCCTGCGGGTCCTTCCTGGCGATCCAACGCGGCGAAGGCTATATCGCGCTGAAAGTGGCCGAGAAAATTACCCGGGCCATTGCAGACTCGGGGCGCGGCACACAGGAAGTCATCCGGCAGGGCAACCAGGATACCCAAATTGAACTGCGCCGGATGCAGCTGCAGTACGAATTATCCACCGCCGAGCTTAAGCTGAGCAATATCCAGGCAGAGATCCGTGGGACTCCGGCCATTAGTGGGACGGAACGGAGGCTGCAACAACTGCGCGTCCTGGAATACGCTGCCTTGGATCGGGTTCGGGATGTTAAAACCAGAATTTTACAACTCAGTGAGCAAACAACACAGACATTGATACCAGGCTTAATGGATCTGGTTAGCTTGCTTCAGGCAATGATGCAGGTATCTGCCGCTACCGGGCAGAGCAGTTCACAAATCAAATCCGTCCAGCAGTGGCTGCAGCAGGAAATGGCCCGGCTTAACCAGCAAATAACAGATTTACGGATAAAAGCCCTTACGAGTCAATTGAAATTCTACAAACAGACCAGTTGGCCAACCACCAATCTGGCTGAACTGAGTCAAGTGCTCAAGATCATTGACGAAGACCTGGCAGCACTCAGCAGACTGCCTGTTGTAGTAGAACGGACCCTGGTTCAGCAAAGCCTGGAAAGCAGACGGACCGAATATTATCACCAGTGGACGAAATTGGAAGACGCCCGGATCCGGGGAATGCTGTCTTCCGGGAGCGAAGCGCCGATCAACCCCACCGACATGGCTGCGCTGCAGACATCTCTGGCGGTCGTGCAGCAAGATATCCACCGGTTGGCTCCCATGGTGGACAATCCCGTGGCGCAGAGTCATCTTAAGATCCTGCGGCAACAGGAAGATAAACTAATCCACCAGATTAAAGACCTCAACAAACAGGCGGCCCGGGAAGCCGCCAAATTGGCACAAGCTCAGCAACGGGCGGCGGCACGGGAGGCCGCAGACAGCCAAGCGCGACAGCGGGCAGCCCAGCGAGCCGCGAAGCAAGCTGCCCGTGCGGCTCAGGATGACACCAAAGCAGCTGCTGGCGGCACCTCCGGACCGGGCTGGTTTACTGCCATTGGAATGGCGCTTGCGGCATTTTTTGCAGGCATCCAGCGGCCAACCACACCACCGTCGCCTGAAACCGGTGAAACACCCCTGCCGATGGGGGCCGCGGCGGTGTTTACAGAGACCAATTCGTTCCAAAGAGATGAAGCTTTCATGGCCCAAACCGGCCTCACTGGAGCAGCGCCAATTACCCCGGCTTCAAGTGGAAATGCTCCCGCAGTGAGGCGGTCATTGCAGACCACCCCGACGCCCAAAAAGGCCTGGAGAATGCCGGTTTTATTGATTGCCCTCCTGACCGGAACCGCTGTGTTTTTGATATCGGCCGTTGTGGGTCTGATCGTCACAACCCTGGTCATCCCATCTGAAATCCTGAAAGATCCCAACCACAACGGGATTATTATGCTGCCATTCCCGGTTGCAAGCATCCTGGCTGGCCTGGCCATGCTGGCAATTACAGCGCCCAAGGCAGGCTTTCGGTTTCTGGGTTTGAATCCCCGGCAGATGGGGTCTACCCGGTTTCTTTGAACACTTTTCGCGGACTGGTCATCGTGCTGATAATCGGGGTTGGGATCATTACTTCTTTCAGCCTTGGGTTCTTATTCAATCCCGATAAAGGAATGGGGATCGTGCTTGTTTTGTTGACCTGGTGCATGGGACCAATCATTTCTCTGGTTTTAGCGGGACTGTCCGTTCTTGTCATTAAGGCCCCTCGCGCGCTGGAGGCGGAGGCTGCAATGCCGGTCCCGGAACGCACCGCCGAAGAGCAGCCCACCGCCCAGGCCGGGGCCCCCTTGACCACAGACCAGCCCGCTGCCGCAGATCCTTTCGAGACGAATGAGAGTCAGACCGTCGGGTAACCCGCCTGGAGATCACCCAGAACAACTCAACCCGCAGTCACCCGGCACAGCCTGTCAGGGTCTTGGTGGTGATGCGGCTTAAGAGGAAAAATTCCAGGCGCTTTGTCAGTTATCCTGGATTTCTTCGCCGGATTCCGGACAAAGGGCAATCCGGAAACCGATATTGTTGAGCATTAAAGCAGGATCGTACTCACGCCGGGACGCGCACCGGGCCGCTACCATGTCGTCATACCACGACCCCCCGCGCACAACCCGACCACCCAAGGGAACACGCCCGCCCAGTCGACGGCCATGGCTTAATGACTCACGTTTACGACGCTCTGAACCCGGAGCCGGGTAAGGATATTCACCCCAGAGACTGCGGGTCCATTCCCAAACGTTGCCACTGGCGTCCAGCAGACCCGCCAGGCTGGCCCCAGTTGAGGAACAGCCCACGGCGCTGGTTCCGATAATATTGCTTTCTTTAGTGTTGGCTTTATCAAGATCAAATGTATCCCCCCAGGGATAGATCTGACCTTTCTGGTCTCTTGCCGCCCGCTCCCACTCTGCTTCAGAAGGCAGCGTGACCCGCCAGCCTCTGCGCAACTCAGACGCCAGGTTGGGCAGTTGGGCCAACTGCCCCGTCAACCAGTTACAATAAGCGAGTGCATCGTGCCAGGTGACCCACACCACCGGGTGATTGGACAAACCGTTTAAACAGTCCGGGTTCTTAGGTTTATGGTGACTGCGCTCAACAAATGTGCGGAACTGAGCCACCGTTACCGGGTGGCGGGCAATGTAATACGAATCCAAGGTGACGGGGTGCTGGGGCACTTCATTTGAAGCGTTTGGATCCAATTTCCGATTGCTGCCCATGAGAAATTCTCCCGCCGGAATATGGATGAAACCATGCCAGGGGTCATGAGATCCATGTGGAAGATAACAGGCCACCTCCCGGAAACGGGGATCACCCAAATCAGCCAGGATATTGCCAGCATTAACCCGCTCCTGCAGCGGGAGTAGCGTTGTTCTTAAAATATTCACCAGCCAGGCTGCGGTCCAATCTTTCACCCGGCCTGCCCGACGGCTATTTGAAGTCCGTTCCTGGATCTGCAGTTCCAACAAGGCCATTCCAGTCAGCATTGCCAAACGCTGTCGCTCAGGCGTAATTCTCTCCAGACATTCTTCAGTTGGTATTTCTGTCACAAATTCTTCCAGGATATCCAATGCATAAGACAGGGTCCGCCGGGTGGCACCCATGGCAAGCAGATAAACGTCCCGCCACCAGTCCTGATCCGATTCCAACAAGGATCTCATCTGGGCGGTAAAGTTATCCTGATTTAATAGATAACAACCGGCCAAATACTCCTGAAACGAACGATGCAAAAAAGTATAGAATTTTTCGTTGCGTACAACCAATAAACCGGTGCGATCTTCAATAAACTTCAAGAGTATCGTCGCATTCACCTCTGGAACCAGCGGGCTGAATACGCCATAAATTTCTTTAGCTGGAATATCTGCTGTTTCAGCACTGCGCTCTTTTGGATTCGCCTGGCGTTGATGGACATTAAAAGCCAGTTCTTCCAATGCCCGCCGTTTTTTATCCTCGGGGATGGCCTGGACCAGGGCAATCTGGGGATCGGAGGGGGTGCCATCCGAATCGTGAATTTCGCTGCCGCGTTGCCAACGCAGCAGCAACAAATTTACTGCTTCTTCATATAAGCCCGAACGGTCAACCGGCAGCTTGCCATCTTCGGAATCAATCGCAGCCGCAAGGGTCAACAGCAAAGGTCGACCAGCCAGGCGGGCAAGGTATGGACGGCTCTCAATTGCCTCCTTCAACGCTTTGCTGCGCCCAGCCGTGGTATTCTCATCCCAGCCGATCACCGGTCCCACAGCCCGATACCATTGATCCACAAAATGATTAATTTGTTCCTTATTGAAAGGGGATAAAAACAACATTTCGCAACCCGGGATCCGCAATTCAGGATCCTCATAGGCATAAGGTCGGGCAGTAAAAAGCACGCGCGGTTTGGGTCCGGTAAAACAATTTAGCCAGGCCTGAACTGATTCAAGCAGACATTTTCGCCGCCCGCCAGCTTCAGGGACCTCATCCAAGCCATCCAATAATATCATCACACCCTGGGTAAGAATAAGTTGTTGAAAGGCCTTGAAGGCCTCTGCAGTACCGTCATCCCCAATCAATGACTTCATATCCTTCTCGATGGCGCCCCAAATCAAATCCGGGCTACTACAGGATTTCTTGGGGGAAATGTCCGCGGCAACATGCTTCAGGATAATCCGCACCGGCAGGAGGCCTTGCAAATTCTCCGGCAGTTTGGTTGCCCGTTCCCCATTCTCCAGAGGCTCACCACTGGCGGCCTTGGCCAGGGCAAAAGTCAGGTAATTGACAAAAGTTGTCTTTCCACTGCCCGCCACGCCCAGCAACATAAAATAATACTGGTCTGGATCAGCGATCACAGCCATCAACGGCTGACGGTCACCACTATCTTCAAACTCCAATTGAGCGCTCAGACGGCGGATATTCAGTTCCTGATCCTGTGGTGGGCGGAGGACATTCAGATCCGTATAGAGCACGTCCAAGGAAAGTCTCGCCTTAATTTTCGGACGGGCCAAACGCTGGTGGATGCGCTCCAATTCCAATTCTTGACAGTGTTTTGCCAGAGCGCTGAAATAGGAACGGATAAAAGCGTTGGAGGCGCTGTCTGGGCTGGTGTACCCAAATTCGCCAGGCCAATTGGGAATGAATGGAAAACTGTCGCGAGGATTAAGGTGAAAAATCTGGTAATTTACTTGTGAAAAAATCTGATCACGCGCAATAAATTCGGTTGTAATGACATTCCCCTGAATATAAGGTGCCCCGCCGGTGTTTATTGAGAGCTGGCTGTTGCTCTTTTGGAGTTCTGCTTGAAGCGTTTCAACAAACCACTGTCTGTCTGCTTCTGACAGTGTCTGCTGTACCACGGTCACAACATCAAGCTTTTCCAACAAAGCATCCATGGCCTGCTGAAGCGCGGCTTCCCGTTGAGGGGTTTCATTTATTTCACGGGCTATTTCTTCATCCGTCTTATCTTTCAAGCTATGGATCAGGTTGGAAATCAAGCCACCACTAATATTCCCCAACAGGGTGGACAACTCTAGCATCATCGGATAAGCATCCCCTGTCTGAAAAGCACTGATGGCTGGCAACAGGACGCCAGCCATCACCAGCCCATACAAGGCATCCGTCCCAGCCTGTCTAAGCTGGGGAGCGTGGGACTTAAAATAGGCTGCAATTTGAGATTTCCAGCTGTCTTTGTCGAAACCCATGGCACCCTCCAAGTGAATCGTTGCCGGTTGAATTTATTACACGTCAATCGGGCTGAAACGCTGATCAATTTTGCATCTCAACCTGCGAAGGGATGGGTGGCGCAATGCGGGAAAGTGCGGCCCAGCAGCCCGACCCGGGTTGACACAACCGGAATCTGACGATGCCGTGCCTCGGCAGTCGGGCGGACCGTTTGGGCAGTCCCTTCGGCGCGAGGTGGCACCGGACCCTACATCACCTGCCAGACTCCTTTTGTCTTTTTATCGGAGTGGTGGATGGACCCAGATGAACCAGGGCAGGATCCCCACACGCCGGGCAAGGGAGGTGGTCCGGGCCTGACGGGCGGCAAAAATCTTGACGCCTGGCCAGGATATGCTATACTGGGGTACAGTATAACAAGAACCACTTTTTATGAGTTGAGGTGATGGGATGCCCCTGTACGAATATATCTGCCGCCAGTGCGGCGGGACTTTTGAAAAAATGGTGCGATTTTCTGAAGCCGATCTCAGCCCGGTCTGCCCGAGCTGTGCCAGCAGCGACACCCAAAAGAAGGTCTCTGTTGCGGCGGCCTTTGGCAGCGGCAGCAGCAGCAGCGGCGGTGGAGCCGGTTCGTCCGGCTTTGCCAGCAGCTGCGGCTCACGCGGCG
>Ga0116143_10006233_pt1 | contig 10455 bp, 12 predicted proteins | sample AD_UKC034_MetaG_FD_89745 | JGI IMG/M metagenome (GOLD analysis project Ga0116143, IMG submission 89745) | Active sludge microbial communities of municipal wastewater-treating anaerobic digesters from USA - AD_UKC034_MetaG | ecosystem: Engineered > Bioreactor > Anaerobic > Digestate | place: USA...
ATAAGCTACCTGAAGATTACTCAAATTCAGATTGCCCTCTTTGCATGCAGCCACTTAAAAATGCAGCAAAAGTTATTGAGTTCTATCGGTCTGTTTATGACAAGTCATTTGAAGCAAGCAAAAAACAATACTTGGATGACATAGATAAGTTACATGTGGAGCTATTAAAAATAAAACAATTTCTAGAATCTATAGGTAGTAACGTCATCCACATATTCAATGCCTATGAAACTATCAAAAATGATTTTGAATTAGTTGATATATATAATGTCGAAGAGAAGTCTGTAGTTTTGGGTTTAGTTGAGAAATTTAATTCAAAACCCATAGATGACTTTCTTGTATCTATTGAAGGATTAAAACGAATTGATAAAGTATATTCGGATCCGACGAAACAACACGAGGGTGTAGCCAAACTAATAGAAGAAATTAATTCATTCCTTGTTGTTCTCAATGAAATTATTAACAAAAGAAACAAACTTATTGAAGATCTAAAAACTAAATATACAGACACCTCAAAAATACAATTAGATATTGTTGATGCTAAAAATCGTCAACTAGATATAAATTCAAGAATTGAGTTTTTAACTAGAGGAAAATTAACAAAAATTACAGAATTAAAAGATTTGAATGCTAAAAGACAACTACTGTTAGAGGCCAAAAAAGTTTATGAGAAAGAGAGAGATGACTACATCACCCAAAAAATTCCAGAAAACATCATTGGCAAAATGATTGCTGTTTTGGACAAGTTTAATCTCAATTTTACAATCGAGCCATTTAAATCATCTTCAACCACAAAAGATTATGCATTTGCTTTTAAAATTAAGGATAAACATGGACACGAGAGAGAATTAAAGGATGGTTTATCTGAAGGTGAAAGGCAACTTATCTCCCTATCGTTCTTTTTCGCAATAAATGACAACGTATCTGATAAAAAATCTAAAATTCTAGTATTTGATGACCCTATCACCAGTCTTGATGCACCAAACCTTAAAATTTTAGCGGAATTAATTCATTCACAAATATCTGACTATAGCCAGGTCATTGTTTTCACACATCATCCTTTATTTCATAAATACCTCATTAAGCCCGATATATCTGATAAAGCCAAGTTTGGCGTATTAAAAAACTCAGAGCTATTCGGAGGAAGTTTTATATTTAGTGATCCTAGCTATGACATGATAGATGAAGTAAAACTCTGCAATCAGGAAATATCTTCAAAAGCAACCTCAGGAAATCTCAAATTGGAAGAAATATCCCTAAAATATGGCCAATTATTAAGATTGGCTGTTGAGAAGTTCATTAAACATGAATTATTAATGTGGAATAAAGAGGGTGACTTTGGCAGTCAAATAGTTTGTAACTTAAAAAGTAGTAAATCTAAAATAACTAAACTTACAGAAGGAGACCTAGACACAATAACGAACATATATAGCTATTGTAATCAGTCAAATTTACTACATGTTGATAAGGAAAATCCGTCTGCATTATCTGAGTTAATTAATAATATCGATCGATTTGTTTCTATTTTAGATAAGAGCAGAAATTGATAGAATATCTATATATTCAACTATGGCACCAAATAAAATCGGTAAAAAACTAAAAGATGCACGAAAGAAGCTTGGGCTCAAGCAGTCTGACGTGGCAGAAAAAGCTGAAATCAGTGTCAATTACTATGCTCGAATTGAGCGCAATGAAGAAAATCCTACACTTGAGACATTGGAGCGTGTACTAAAAGCTTTGAAACTCAAATCTTCGGACGTACTCCCGTTTTAATCCTTCTTAAGCTTAATAGGGTCGATTTTCCCAGATAGTTCATCTTCCACTATTTTGTGTGCAGCCATGTGAGCTAATGCAGCTTTTTCCTCTAGATGTTTAATCGCATCTTCGCGTGTGCAAGGTAAGTTTTGAGACTTCAAGAATCGAATCGTAGTTTCGATATCTGCCTCTGTAATTTGATAGCCTGAATTTTGCGTCATATGGTCGAAGTATAACATTTTATATGTATCTCCCAAAATTCAAAAAATTAAACATATCCTCGGCGAAGCCGCCGCCATCCAGGCGGCGCATAATTTCCCTGCTTTTAGTCTGTGACAATATATTTAAACTACCTTCCCAAAGCACTTTCCTGTCGATGATAGCCAATTTACGATGATGATTACCAATGCATAAGAAAACTTGGATTCCAAGGGATTCTAGCGCCTCAATTTCGCTCTCTGATTGGACTTCGTAGCCATCGCTGTGATCATTTGGGTCTCTAGTAATGATGTAAACCTTGATTCCCTTAGAATAGGCTCGCTTTAGACTTGGCCAGAGCATTTTCATTCTGGAGGAGGTAATAAAGGGGCTTTCAATAATGATTTCCTCTTTCGCTCGATCAAGATCCCTCAAGAAAGCTGAGTAGAACGTCTTTTCATCATGAAGTGTGGAGCTGTAATTATTCATGGCTCACCTCCATGTTATCAATAAATACAATCTCGCCATCTACCTCTTTGATCCCGAGTTCATCCAGTTTATAATACGTCCTTATAACACTGTCGAATAAGGGTTCCACCTGTGAGACAGTGGGCTCACATAATCGGAATTTTGATTCTTCAATGCTTCGATTAGCTCGAAGGATCGCGATAAATTAGCGGTTCGAATATTCTTGTCTTGGCAAACTACCCCTGTCGGAAAAATCTGACTTTGTAAAGCTTGTTTTTGTGATAAATCCAGTTCAACCCAGAAGTTATCAAGATTGGTTAAGAAGGTTTCTGTAAAATTCTTTACCGCTTCGGTATCATATTGATCTATCCTAATATCTGACCGTTCCATTTTAAGAACCGTTATTTCACTCCTTAGCTTATCTGCCCGTTTTTTAGCTTCCTCGTCGGTTAGAATGCCTTTTGAATTGCTTAGGGCAATTCCTGTAAGTTCCGTTTCAAGATTTTCTATCTGATTTTCCTTTAACTTCGCTTCTTGCCTTAGACCATCTATGTTTTTATCCCATTCGGCAAATACTAGCTCGCTAAATAACCTTAGAACCCTTTTGGACGGTTTAAGAAGGGCTAGAATGTCCTTAAACTGCTTGTGGGCTTCGTCTATGCCTATTCGCTGTTGCTTGGAACAATTCTTTTGGTGACATTCATAGCAAAGATAGTTTTTCGATCTGCCTTTCGGATTACTTGAAGTCATTGGGTGATTACAACTGACGCACCGAATAAGACCTTTAAGTGGGAATATATTATTGTCTTGGTGTTTTAGCATACGTTTACTACCTAATACATTGTAATATGCCCGATCCCAAGTTTCTTTATCTATTAACTTTTCGTGCTTTCCCCACTGATATTCAGCCCATTTAGGGCCGTACATATAACCATAGTAAAAAGGATTCCCTAGAATTTCTTTAATAAGTTCACCGTCCGCTTCAAAGCCAAAGAACTTTTTGAAGTTAAGCTCGTTTAGATAATCTGCTAATGACTTTTTGGAATAATAACCATTAGACGCTTTTATAAATAATGATTTAATGATCGGGCTACTTACTGAATCAATTTCAGGAACTCTACCGCGCTTTTCGTGCCGATCATTTCCTGGTCTAAAATATCCTTTCGGTGGTTTGAATGGCCATATTCCATTTCTAAACATTGTTCGCATATTATCCCGAACACGTTCACCTTTAAGTTCGTTATCTAGTTGGGCTAAGGTTATTAAGATTGTCCGCATAGCTCTACCCATTGGATTTTCTTCTGTTGATTCGGTTGCGGAAACTAATGAAGTTCCTTTTTCGGCTAATAATGAAATTGCCACTAAAGCGTCTTCTGTGTTTCTTGCGAAGCGATCCATCTTGTAAACGATTACTTTGGAAATTTTATTTTTCTTTTCAGTACAATACCTAAGTAGACGACGCATTTCGGGGCGATTATGAACAGTCTTTGCGGACACTCCTTCTTCGGAAAATAATTCTACTATTTGAAGACCATTTCTTTCGGCATAATTTTGACAAACCTTTAATTGGGTTTCAAGGCTATTATTTTCAATTTGACTAGGATCTGAAACGCGAATATAAATAACCGCTCTAGGTTTTTCCATTGTTAATTCCATTATAGTTAATTGACTGTTTTTTCGCTTTTAGAAATGACTGAAAAAACAGATTTTTTAATATTTCTGCCGTCTTAATATCTTGAAGAATTACCTCGTCGGGAAGATTTTTTGCTTGGTCGCCTAAAATTTTACGGGCTTGTTTGACATTCATAGGAATAGAATTTTTTCAAGCCCCCGTATAAAACGAGGGTCCTATTCTATTCCAATGCCAATTCTATATAAGAAGATTTCCTTCTAATTTAATTATCTAAAATCTGAATACAGTGTCAATATGACTAACCTTTATTATTATTTACTTTAGTTAACAAACTAACTTACAAATATATGCTTTTACAATATTTTTAGAAAAACCAATTATCTTTTCTATATCTTCTTTTTTTGGTGGATTAACAATTTCACCCGGTTTAGGCGCGTGTCTAGTATCTCTATGCGTTTCATTAGCAATTCTTCTAATAAAATTAAATTCCTCGTTTATTCCAAGTGCTTTTTTAGCCTCGATATCACCACCATACAAATCCGATATTTTTTCTGTAATTTTATATGCCGAAAACCAGGCATTCAGTTTGTTGTCTAATATGTCGTCAAGATATCCTAAAATAGAAACTGCTGTTGGGTCGTTTTTAATGACTTCTTCGATCCGATTATATTCAGCTGTTATTTTGGAATTAGTAGATATGATTTCTTTTTCGGTTTTTTCTAATAAATCTTGACTTGTCTTTCGTGATTCTATTAATGACTTAATTTTTTCAATTTTATGTAACTCTAGGAAATCTGGTAGGTTTGGTTTAACTTCATATAACGCTGGATAAACATAATCCATAAAATGAAGCATAACTTCGTTATTATTTGGAAATTCAGGGAGAACAACTACCAATCCGTCATTTGTTTTATATGAACTTGCTAAGTTATCCCTTCTTTTATTTTGTAAATATCTATCCGGATATATATAGTCCGAATGATAGATTTGTTTCCTTTTTGTTGGTAGTTTTGGTATGAAGTCCTTAAACAAGTAGTAGAACGCTTTTTCTTCTTCGTCGTCACAGTTTACTGTGTTGATTAAATCTCTATCGCTTGTTGGAAAGGAATAAGGAATGTTAGGTATCCACGATTGTATCGCATATTCAGTTTTTAAATCACCATTAGTTAGGTTATTAAAAAAGGTTACTATCACGCCTGACGCACCCAAAAAATCGTAAATATCTTCGCCAACAATTACTTCGGAAGTTTCATTCGTAATGCCCTTTACATAGAATCTACCTTTATCTTTCTCGTTTTCACTTTCTACTTTTGGGGCTTTTATTGCGAAATCAATATTTTTAGGATTATAGAAGATAATATCTTGTTCATATAAAGCCACTGGTATGTTTCTTTTACCGTCGTTAAAGCCCATTGTTCCAACATTTACTTCGAACCCTTTACTTTTAAGTTTTTTTGCTAACGATTCGTCACAGTCAAGCAAAAGTATTTTAATCATATCGATTTATTAGAATTTAACATAAATAAATGATCAACTTCTTGAATAACTTCTAGGGGCAATTCAACAGCCACGTTCTTTAATTGATTTTGCTTTATAGGTGGTGATGTATTTGGAAGACCAAGTACCGTCCGCTCACCTTCTATGGCAATTTTAACAATTTTCGATACTGTAAATAACCTATGAACAAATTTTAAACTATTGTCTTTATTTATTTCTTCCAGATAACAGTCTGTTAAATCTTGTATTTCCCGCCACTTTTTAAGTTGTCTTGTTTCAGATTGGGAAATCGTAATTGCTTTATCTTCTAAAAATTTATTTTTACCTTTTTCATATAATTCTTGTCTAAGTTTTATCCAACCTTGTTCTAAAGCTTTTTGTCCAACTTCGGTTTTACTTACATTAAATTTATCCGCAACGTCTTGATAAGAAGGCAATCTTCCTTCTATAGTTTCACAATAAAACTGAAAAGCTTCTGTCCAATTTATTCCTTTAGGTCCCATAACCTAATTTTACTACTTTTAAGCTATAATTTGATCTATATGTCCTTAATATTAGGCATAAATTTACTTAGGAAGTTATATCTGATTTCGGATACGCGTGTCACGTATTCTGTAAACGGCAACGAAATTCACGAAGACAATCAGTTGAAATTTACTGCTATAAATCCCAGGAATTCTGTAGTCGTAGCTGGAAACGGTCACCAATCAGCCTTTTTCGTTAAAAAAATTAAGGAAAATGTATCCCTACAAGGATATTTATCTGACATTAAGGATTATTTAGATAAAAACCATAAGCAAATCGAAAAAGAATATTTAGAAAAGTATCACAACCCTGGTTTATCAGTCTTTATTATCGCAGGCTATAACAATTCAAGCGGGAAAATGGTTGAAAGTTCGTTACTAGGAAACGCTATGTCTGGTGATCTTGTAGCTAGGGGAAACGGATCATTTAGCAATCAATCTGTAGATCACGAAATAATCCAAGCCTTAACAAATGGGCTAGCTAAAAAAGGAACATTAAACAAGGGCGATTTTATCGAAGTAAACGTACCAAATTCGGGTATGTTAGCAATAGAAATAGACACGGGAAAGCATACTTTTACTTTAAGTGAAGTTGATTGTTACAAATATGCGATCTACCACCCTAATTACTGGGAAAAATCAGTTCCAGTTCCAGATAAACTTTTGTCGTTTCTCGATTTTAGGAATATCGGTGGTAAATCTACGGAAGACGTTTTATATGAAGACGCAGAAGTACTTTATAATTTTGTATCTCGAACAGCGCGTGAACAAAATTTTGATTCAGTAGGTGGTCACGTCTTCGTCACGCTTCAATCAGATAATTCTGGTGTATTGTTCCCGACAGGTGATCTGGCAACGATAAAAGATAATCAGCTGGTCTATGCTGGAACGATAGAAGTTATTGACAGTAAGATTAGTTATGTATTACCGAACGGCAAAAAAGGTGAATATCAAACTATAGAATCACTAATAAATAAGGATTGTAAAGTAAAGATTTAACCTATTTCGTTTGTATCGGGTTTCCCAAAACAGCTACCCCTATGCCTTCATTGGCATAAGCGCAACCAACGCTGAAATCACCCAATAATGATAATCTATGACCTGGTGAACCAGACCAAAAGTCTATAGCGTCCTTTGTTGTAAATGTGTCTTTAATATAAAGTTCGGCAATCGGTGCGAATTTCTTATCTATTTCTTCGTTCTTTACCCATTCTTCAAAACCTTCGTGTCCTACGTCGCCACTCTTAACCTTCAAATACCTAGCAACAAGGTTGTCACAAATATACGGATCAAGTTTTAATTCTGGCTTACCGTTAGCTACTCTATATTCATTCATTGAATCAAAAAGTTGCTGTCCTGTGTAATTAGCCTTTTTATAACCGGAATTAGCGTTTCTGTAGCCAATTAAAAACACAATTCCAATAATTCCAAGCAAAATAACCGAAATAATTGCTTTCTTTGTTGATAATCCTAAGGGGGCTTTATATTCAGATTTATCCTTTTTTATTGAAGTTATAATCCAAGTTAATATCATTAAACCGAAAGAAATCACACCAATACCGATAGAACTTAACATTGGAAGTAACCAAGGCGTTTCTGGACCACCGGAAAAATTAGGATCGTGTGTCATTCCCTTTGTGGTAGTAAGTATTACGAAAGCAAAGAAATAACACGATAAAGCCCACAAAATCGAAGAAAAGTTATTAATCTTTTTTAGTTTCATAACTTCGCTTTAATTGTACTACAAATTCTTACATAAATATCGGTTCTAATACCTAAGCGTAGTTATATCTAGGCTGGAAGTTTAGCCTGGCAATCTGGGAAGCAAAAAGATTATAATACTGGATAAGATCAGGTATAATCTGGTTCGAAACTTGACCCTTTAAGGTCACAATTATGTTTTATCAAAAAATAGACAATTCAAATTTTCTTATCCGGATTGAGAAGGGGGAAGAAATTCTCACCTGCTTGAAAAAATTTTGCTTGAAATTAAAAATAAAAAGCGGGTTTTTCTATGGATTAGGGGCATTGGATGAAGTAACTTTGGCTAATTATAACGTTAGCGAAAAGAAATATTTGGAGAAAAAATTTAAAAAAAGCTATGAACTGACTAATATTAACGGAAATATTACTTTTTTTGAAAACGACATTGTTATTCATGCCCATGGAACACTGGCTGATGAAAAAATGATAGTTGTTGGAGGTCACTTTGTTGAAGGAAGAGTTTCTGGAACGGCAGAATTATACTTGACGTCACTGCCAATAAAAATAACCAAAAAGTATGATAAAGAAACCGGTTTAAAGCTTATGGATTTATCGGAAAAGGTATAATCGGCAATTTTTTATGGGTTATTGACAAAAAGCGTGGATGTAGTATTATTCTTCGGTAAGCACGGCAGCTGGCAGGCTGCATTTTTGCTTTTAAGGAGTTAATTATGAATTCAAACAACAAAAATTTATTGACCAAAGAAGGAAAAGAAAAGCTGGAAAATGAGCTTAGGATTTTAGTGGAAGAGAAAAGGCCTAAATTAGTGGAAAGATTGACACTGGCGAGAAATGCCGGAGATTTAAGCGAAAATAACGATTACGCGACCGCCAAGGAAGAATTGGAATTTATGGACAGCCGGATAGAGAATCTGGAAGCAACCTTGGCTTCAACGGTTTTAATCGATTCCCAAAAAGGGAAACCTTCTTCCGTTTGCCTTGGTTGTTCGGTAACGATTAAGAACGGCCAAGCGGATCAAAAATATTGCATTGTTGGCGAATGGGAAGCCGACCCGATAAATAAAAAGATTTCCCAAACTTCACCTTTGGGTCAGGCGCTTTTGGGTAAGAAAATCGGCGAGGAAGTTGAAGTTGATGCGCCTGTCGGCAAAGTTACCTATAAAGTCTTGGCAATCGATTGATTCTGTGCTAAACTCTTTTTGAGGATAAAACCGAATGGCGCCGATTGACGAGCTCCGCAAGACAAAAATTCAAAAGCTGGAAAGCCTAAAATCTTTAGGAATTAACCCCTATCCTTCAAAATTTTCCCGAAAAGAAACCTGTTTGGAAGCACAAGCTTCGATCGGAAAGCAAGTTACCATTGCCGGTCGTTTACGGGGCTTGAGAGGCCACGGCGGCTCAATGTTTGCGGATTTGGTTGACGAATCGGGGAAAATCCAACTTTTCTTTTCCCGGGATGTTCTCGGCGAGGAAAAATACGGGCTTCTGAAATTGCTTGATTTGGGCGATTTTATCGGCATCAAGGGTGAAGTTTTTGAAACTCAGGCAGGAGAAATGACGGTAAAAGTGGCCGATTTTTCGGTTTTAACAAAATCCATTCTTCCCTTGCCGGAAAAATGGCACGGGTTGGTTGACATTGAAACAAGGTTGAGAAAAAGATATTTGGATTTAATGATGAATTCCGAGGTTCGTCAGATGTTTGTTAAAAAGTCCAAATTTTGGCTGGCGGTCAGAAATTATCTGGCGGAGAAAGGTTTTTTGGAAGTGGAAACTCCGGTTTTGGAAGCAATTCCCGGCGGCGCCGACGCCCAGCCTTTTATTACCCATCACCAGACTTTGGATACCGACTTTTATTTGCGTATTTCCCTGGAACTGCATTTAAAAAGATTGATTGTCGGCGGATACGAAAAAGTTTTTGAAATCGGCCGTATTTTCCGCAACGAAGGCATTGACGCCGAACATCTTCAGGACTATACCCAGATGGAATTTTATTGGGCCTACGCGGATTACAACGACCTTATGGTTCTCCTGGAGGATTTTTACCGCTATTTGGTTAAAGAAACCACCGGAGGGCTAAAAACCGCTCATGATGGTCAGGAAATCGATTGGGGTCAAAAATGGGCAAAGGCTGATTATTGTGAATTATTCAAAAAAGCTAATGGTCTTGATCCACTGGTGGCTTCAGAAAAAGAATTATTCTCTTTGGCAGAAAAGTTGGGATTAAGACCGGAAAAGAATTTAGGCAAAGGTCATTTGATGGATTTAATTTACAAAAAAACTGTTCGGCCAACGCTAATTCAACCGACTTTTTTAATTAATTTGCCGGTGGAGATTTCTCCGCTTTCAAAAAGGAGTGAGAAAGATCCGCGATTAACGGAAAGACTTTTAGTTATGGCCGGAGGAACTGAATTGGGTAATGGTTTTTCCGAGTTAAATGATGCTTTAGATCAAAGGCAAAGATTTGAAGAACAGCAAAAATTAAGGGATGCGGGTGATGAAGAAGCACAAATGTTTGATGAAGATTTTGTGGAAGCTTTAGAATACGGTATGCCGCCGACCGCCGGATTCGGCATGAGCGAAAGGGTATTTTGCTTCTTGATGGATAAACCGATCCGCGAATGCGTCTTCTTTACGATGATGAAAAAGGGATAATAG
>Ga0116143_10006237_pt1 | contig 10452 bp, 9 predicted proteins | sample AD_UKC034_MetaG_FD_89745 | JGI IMG/M metagenome (GOLD analysis project Ga0116143, IMG submission 89745) | Active sludge microbial communities of municipal wastewater-treating anaerobic digesters from USA - AD_UKC034_MetaG | ecosystem: Engineered > Bioreactor > Anaerobic > Digestate | place: USA...
CGTCGTTGAAACGCCACCCGCCGCGGAGGCTGATAAGCTCCAGGTACGAGAACTCCACGCCGGTGTTGATCCGGAAGCTCTCCTCGAAACCGTAGGTGAAGTCGTAAAGGTCAGAGGCCGATATCGCGCTCTCCACCAGGTCCATGCTCAACGTGAGCCATTTCGTGGGCATGTACGCGGTGCCCAGCCTGATTGTCCGCGGCAGCGGGCTGTCCAGTGCCTTCGTGCCGAAGTTCTGCAGGGAGAGTCCCACGGAGAAGTTCCGCGTGGGCGCGTCGAAGGGCGAGAACATGTAGAGGCGCTTGAGTATCCCCGCGTCCAGAGCCCCGGAGTGGATGGAGAGCGTATCGATCTTCTGGTAGACGTACTTCATCCCCAGTCCCACCTCCAGGAATCCCAGGGAGATACCGTAGGCCAGGTTGCCGCTGGCGTTGTAAAACTGCACCCTTCCCGTCTCGTTGCCCTCGATGTCTATTCTTTCAAAGGAGGGAACCCAGAAAAGCGAGTTCGATATTCCCAGGAAGCCGTCGTATACCGGGATGGCGGCGCTGATGTTCTCGAACCGCGAATCGAGTATCAGCTCCTGGTGCATGATGGAGAGCGTGGGATAGCGCACCGTTCCCAAGCCCGCGGGGTTGTAATAAATGGAGTTGATATCGCCCGTCATGGCGGTGAACGCCTCGCCCATCCCCAGGGGCCTGGAGCCGACGCCAATCTCCAGGAAGGCAGCCCCGGAGGTGCCGCCGCTCCCGGCGGCAATGGAATCACGCGGCACGCACAGTACGACGGCAACCACCGCCGCCGCCAGGAGCCTGCCCGATACCCGTATTAAACCCGTGCGGTCCATCAACTGTGTGTACCACGATCCTTGACTCTACTACCCGGGCAGATCCGGCAGGATACAAAAAATACCATGGCTTTCCCGTCCTATATCCTGCTTTTCAGGTATTCCGCCAGGAGGCTGTTGAACGTGAAGGCCTGCCGGTGTTCCCAGGAATCGCACGTGAAGGGGCCCCCCGCGTCGGCGCTGTAATCGAGGATCAGGTTCCTGAGCGCCTTGAAGTCCCTCTGCCGGCAGAACGCGAACAGGGTGAACTTGTCGAGGCTCACCACCGCGGCCCTGCCCGGGAAAGCATCGATGATTTTTCTCGCGAGGTAGGTGAAGATGAAATCGGATTCCGGATTGCTGCGCTGGGAATATCGGACGAATATCACCCCGCCCTCGAGGACCTTGAAATAGAGCGTGAAATAGTATTCGAGGATGTCCACGGCGCCGGCCAGTCCGCCCGTTCCGTACTCCGCCACCTTCGGATAGAGCAGGTTCTTGTAGAGCGCCAGGGCGAAGGAAAGCCTCCGCTTCAACCTTGTGAAGAGGTCGTTCCGCGGCGTATCATCGGGAGGCGCGTCGGTGAGCACCATGAGCACCGTGGGTATCACCGGGGGTAGCGCGGGCGCATCCGTCCCGGCGTCGCGGAACAGGTCATCCTCCAGGAACCCCAGGGAAAGGAAGAAGATCGCCCCGGATAGAGGTCCCGTTTCCTCTGGGACGAAGCGCTTTTTCAGGAAGGGATCGCGCTCCACCGCGGCGGCGTCCACGTATATCCCCCTGCGGCTTTTCATGATCCGCCGGAAAAGAGGCTCGTCGATATCCATGACCAGGTTGTCCCGGTTGATCTGGGTGATATGATTCATGCGGCAGGCGAATGATTTTTTCTGGAAGTCGTATGTCAGGATGGCGAAGTGACGCAGCCCCAGCGCATCCATTTCTCCGTAGATATGCAGGGCCAGTGAGTCCTCAAGCGTGGCAAGCTCGTAATCCAGGTGGTCCGCTCCGGGGTACGCGTCATCCAGGTGGAAGAGCCCCGAAGCGCGGTAAAAAAGCTCGTGAAACCGCCGGATAAGGTCCTTTTCAGCGTCCGCCTGGAGGTCCCGATCGCCGGGACGGTGAGAGGTAACGCGGGAAACCAGGTCCCGGAACTCGTCGTCGAAGGTCTTTTCCCTGATTTTTTCTATCTCGGAAGACAGGGAATCTTCATCGGCCCGCGCGCCCCGTGTTCCGTTTTCAAGACCGTATTGTTCTTTATCTGCCAAGCGGTTTTCCCAGACCAGTTTGCCGATGATACCGCCGTCTATTTCGAAAGTTCAAGCATTTTTTCAAGGCACCCCGCGGCGCGCCGCGCCACGTCATCCTGCACCGTGATGACGGGCGCCTCGTCCCGGAGGGCGGCATGGAGTTTCTCCAGTGTGATCTTTTTCATGTTGGGGCACAGGAACGAATCCGACGCGGGGATGAACTCGATGTCGGGGGCCTCGGCCTTCAACCGGTGGAGCATCCCCACCTCGGTCCCAACGATGATTTTCCTGCTGCCGGCAGTCTTCACGAACTTCACCATGCCGCCCGTGGAGAGCACCTCGTCGGCGCTGTCCACCACTTCCGAACGGCACTCCGGGTGCACCATCACCAGGGCATCGGGATGCCGTGCCCGGACCGCTTCGAGTTGCTCCACGGTGAACCGTTCGTGCGTGGGACAGAATCCCTTCCAGAAAATTATCTTCTTGTCCGTGAAGCGCGACACGTAATGCCCCAGGTTCTTGTCCGGCACGAAGATGATCTCTCTCGCGTCGACTCGCTGGACGATCTTCACCGCGTTGGCCGAGGTGCAGCAGACGTCTGAAAGCGCCTTGACCGCGGCCGTGGAATTGATGTACGTCACCACGGCGGCACCGGGATGCACGCGCTTCATCTCCGCCAGGTCGTCTGCCGACGCCATGTCTGCCATGGGACAGCCGGCGCCGGGATCCGGGAGCACCACCTTTTTGCCGGGAGCAATGATTGCCGCCGATTCCGCCATGAAGTGCACGCCGCAGAAGACAATGAGCCTCGCGTCGTTCGCCGCGGCAATACGCGCCAGCTCCAGGGAATCACCCGTGTGGTGGGCGATATCCTGTATCTCCGGCCGCTGGTAGTTGTGCGCCAGGATGAGCGCGTTTTTCTCGACGGCAAGGCGACGTATCTCTTTCACGACATCCATAATCCCACCTCCGGCATGTACCCAATCCCCGCAACCATTGCGCGCTTCCGCCCCGGCGCCGGGCACTTTCCCCCGATATAGCGACATGGAACAATTCCTGTCAAGTATTCCGGTCGCAAATCCCAACCCGCCGGGCAGACTCATAATAAAACACCAAATGCTTAATTGAGGCAATTTTGCGATGTAAATTCAGCAAAAAATCTTGACAGGATTGAGGGTAGTTTTTATGAAGTGTAAGCGTTTCTCATTCCCCTCTAGCTCAGCCGGTAGAGCAAGTGGCTGTTAACCACTGGGTCGTAGGTTCGAGTCCTACGGGGGGAGCACAGGTCGGCCCTTCACCTTAAGCAGGGGCTTTAGAAATGGGCTTGCCCGGGATACCGGGCGAGCCCATTTCCATTAAGGATCACAAAAAACTCCAGCCCCCCCATTTAACGCTTGACGTTATTAACGCATCACGTTACTATTCACATATGATCCTATCATTCAAATGCAAAGAGACTGAAAAGATATGGGGACAAATCTACTCCAAGAGGTTCCCGGTTTCCATTCAGAAAATTGCATTGCGAAAACTGTTTATGCTTCAACGGGCCAAGGAATTGAAAGATTTAACAATTCCACCGGCCAACAAGCTTGAAAAGCTAAAAGGAGATAGAAAGGACCGATACAGCATCCGGATCAATGATCAGTTAAGGATCTGTTTTATATGGGAGAATTCAAATGCTCTTGAAGTTGAAATTGTCGATTATCATTAGGGGAGAAAACATTAAATGAAGAAAATACCGAACATACATCCTGGCGAAATATTAAAAGAGGAATTCCTGGGGCCTTTCCAGGTCTCTGCCTATAAACTGGCAAAAGAAACCAAAATACCGCCTACACGAATTTCTCAAATTATCAAAGGTCGAAGAAGCATTACGGCCGATACCGCCTTGAGAATTTCAAGATTTTTTGGAACAACCCCTGATTTCTGGCTGGGTCTGCAGATGGAATATGATCTTCGTGAAGAAATAAGTCACAAATCAAAAGAAATTAATAGTATTAAAACAATAGAATCTATGCAGCATTCAATATAAACCCTGCACCTTTGTACCCAGCCAGAGCTGGTTCTCGAAGATGATCTCGTCGATCACCTCTTTCGATTCCGGTTCTCGCCTTGGAGCACAGGTCGGCCCTTCACCTTAAGCAGGGGCTTTAGACAAGGGCTTGTCCGGTATGCCGGATGAGCCTTTTTCTTTTACGGGCGATCCGGTATTGTTCCGCTTCTTTGCCATTCGAGCGGTTACTTCACTTCTTCCGCATCTTCATCCTGATATCGTCGACGCACAATATCGAGGAGAACGCGCGGTCCCCCACGTCCGAGACTATGAAGGTCAGCGTTACCGGCCCCCGGATGTCCAGTCCCTTCACGGTGAAGTCCTTCCATCCCGTGATGCCGTTGTGATGGCCGTCGTCCGGAAATCCCTGGAGGGAATCGAACGGCAGCGACGCCTTCTGGTACCCGGCAATGTTGATGGAATCTATCATGAACACCTTGTTGGTGTCCGCGCCGGAAACGATGAGGAGCGCGCTGTCATCGAACATCGATCCAACGTAGACGTTGAACTCGGCCGATATGAAATTGTATTTGAACGAAAGCTCCTTGAGCCGGCCCTTGACCGGTCCACAGGTCATCATGCTGGTGGCGTTCCAGAGCGCCTGGTTTCCCGTCAGGACACTGCCGGTCGACAGCGCGGCGAAGCGCCCTCCTTCCGGGGCCTCCAGTTCCTGGGACGCGGAAAGGATATCGCCGTCGCCCTGAAAGACCAGCCCCATCACCCCGTTTTCGAATCCCGTGTTCTTCCCGAACTCGCCCTCGGACGATATGCCCGCGGTCACGCTGAAGCCGACATCCTGCGGAATCGGGTTCCCGCCGTCATCCTTCATGCCCCTCTTTATCATCACGGCAATTTCGGAATCCATGAGGAAGTCGTCGCGCGGTATGAAGCTTAATATCGCCAGTCCGTTCGAGTTGGGCAGTATGGTCACCGTGCCGTCGATCGGCATGCCGTTTTCTTCCACGACAATACGCCCTGGAATGGACGGGATGAGGACCCTGTCGTTGAGAAATATGAGAATGGGCCCCTTTGGGCCTACGAGGTTCCCGTCGCCGGGCACCACCTGGACAACCCCCAGGGGCATGTAGTCGTTTGTATCGGCGGCAGTCATTACCCCCGCCTGGCCCACGTTCACCAGGCTGAGTCCGTCGCTGTTGCTGAACTCAACAGCCTTCTCCATCTTCCCGTAGTGCTCGGGCTTGATATACACCGGCGGCGTCTTTACAGGGGAAAACATCTTACCGCGGAAGAACAGGTTCGGCACACCTTCCCGGATCCAGGGCCTGGCACCGCCATAGCGCCGGATGACGCGGTCCTTTCTCAAATACCGTATCGCTTTTTTCGCCCTCCGGCGCGTGCCGTAGTCCCTTGCGAGCGTGACTCTGGTGAACGACTTCCCCCTCACGGTCACACTTTCGGTAAACGTCTTCATCCCACGCTTTTCGAGCCTTTTGATATACCTGTCTGCCCGGCCCTCCACCAGGAAGGACCCGACACTCACGTACACATGGGCCCCTTCGCCCGGGAGTGCCAGAAGAAGCAACAGGACTAATGCGGATCCGATTCCTTTCCGGGAGACTTTCATAAAAGAAAGAATTTCATTTTTTATTTGTACCATTTTATCACCCGTTCAAGAGCGGCGGAGAAATGCCTTCTGAGTTAATGCTATACGGCAATTGCCGTTAATTCAATAATAATTTAATTATTACATGTCACGGCACTCACGAAAATTGTGAGCGCATATCAAATACCTTTCCGTTACGAAACATTATATCGAACCACTTCTTAAGAAATATATTGACTTCTATCGTAACGTAGAATTGCCAAATCCTGGAGGGAAGCGGTTAGCGCGTTTATCTCTGGAAAATCGGTGAGGGAACTCTCATCGTGAAGGATGTGCGGAGTACCAGCGCCTACACCACGGGGTCCCGGGAAAAAGGAGTGTTTCACATCCGTCCCTGAAAGGACCGCGCTACGCGCCTTTCAGCGGCGCGTGCTCCACGCGGTTCCTGCCGCCGTGCTTGGCGGCGTAGAGCGCCTTGTCGGCCTGCTCCTTGAGCTCGGCGATCGATGACGCTGTGGCGGGATAGCATGAAAGCCCCAGGCTTACGGAGAGATGCAGGTCGGGGCCCTCTATGTCTTTCAGGAAATCGAGCTTCTCCACGTTCCGGCGGACTTTCTCGGCGATCTCCATGCCCGCCGCCACGTCGGTTTCGGGAAGGAGGATGGTGAACTCGTCTCCGCCGTAGCGCGACACGATATCGGTCTTGCGGAACGTTTCGGTGAACACCTTCGCCACTTCCTTTATGTACTGGTCGCCCACCTCGTGGCTGTAGCCCTCGTTCACCTCACGGAAGAAGTCCATATCGGCCATGATGACCGAAAGCGGGGTGTGGTCCTGCTGGGCGCGGTTGAAGCGGTTCTCTATCTCGCTTTCCATGTACCGCCGGTTGAAGACGCCCGTGAGCTTGTCGGTGACGGCGCGCAGGCTCGCGTCCTCGCCCCACTTCACCATCTGGGTGATGAACTGGCCGCTGGCGTTGAGCCGGTCGGTGGTCTTGTTCAGCATGTTCTTCATGATGCTGATGGCTGCGTGCGGGTGGTTGCGCATGAGGCTGAAGAAGTCGTCCTTGTTCATGCGGAGTATCTCGCACTCCTCCGCGGCGATGCAGGTAGCTGAGCGCGGTGCGTTCTCGAAGATGGCCATCTCGCCGAAAAACTCGCCGCTCTTGAGGAGCGCTATCTCCTTCTGGGTGCCGTCCTGCAGGTTGATGCGCACCGACGTGGCGCCGCTTTTTATGATGAAAAGCTCGTTCCCCGCCTCCTTCTCCTTAAAGATGACGCCGTCCTTCGGGTAGCGCACCAGCTCCAGATGCTGCGACACCTGGTGTATCTCCGAGATCTTCAGGCTCGAGAGCATGCCCACGGTCTTCAGGAAATTGTAGAGCTCGTCCTCGCCGGCTGTGGCAACGCGCACGCCGTCGCCGCCCGCCTCCCTCTGCTCGAAGACCTTCGTAAACGCCTTTTCCACCAGGTCCAGAAATCCCTTCTCGTGCTCCGGGTAGGCGGCGACGCCCAAACTGAATTTTTGATACAGGCTTTCCCGCTTCATGGCCAGCCCTATGTCGAAGCCGTTCATCTCGCGGTGGTAGTCGTGCGCCATGGACACCGCGTCGTCCAGCTGCGTCCGGGGGAAAACGATGATGAACTCGTTGCCGCGGTAACGGATCGCGAGATCCCCTTCCCGGAGGAGGCTCTGCAGTTTCGACGAAATCGCCATGAGCGCGCCGTCGCCGGCCTCGTGGCCGAAGGTGTCGTTGATCAGTTTGAAGTTGTCGGGCTTGATGACCAGCAGGCTGAAGACCGGCCCCAGGAATGCGAAATTCTTCGTGAGCTCGTCTTCCAGATAGGTGCGGTTGTACACGCCGGTGAGCTTGTCGAAAAACATCTGCTTCTTAAGCTCCTCTATCCAGCCGGTCTTCTCGCTGATGAGCCGGTGGGTCAGCCTCTGCCGGCCCGCGTTGACGGAGATGAGCTTGTGATAGACCTTCGCGAAAATGTGGGCGTACTCGTCGAAGACGCGGTCCAGGTCCTCGCCCTCGCGCGGAAACGCAAGGAGCGTTGTTTCCTCCGCGGCGGTGGCGAAGGCGGTGCGGGTGTCCTCTTCGAAGAACTCGAATTCGCCGAACATTTCCCCGGGAATGAAACGGGCTATCGCCTGGTCCCCGCTTGTATCCTTTCCACGTGAGTCAGTTTCCATGCTGCTGGTTATCGCCACCTCTCCCCGGGAGATCATGAACAACTGCTTGCTGTTGCTGCCCTTATCAAAGACCCTTTCTCCCTTTTTGTAGGTATAGAAACCGCTGTAGGAGGCGAGAACCCGGAGGTCCTCAACAGGGAGGTCGGAAAAGATGGCCGCCTTGCCTAAATACTCAACAATGCTGTCCTGGTTTGAATCGGTCAGTACCGGCATGGATCGTTGGTTGCTCCAGGTATCGGATTTTAGTTCGCGTGCACCAGTGAATACGTTCATCATATAACATGGTCATTGTTTTTGTCAATTAGCTCTTCTGCAGGCGACATCGCCATCGAGTCTGGTACAACGCATACAGACCACTGGTTGCGAATATTTGACATATTGAAAAATATTCATTCAATATGAAATTATTATTGATATATTTAAATATCATGAAATACTTTATCTTGAATATGGAGGTAAAATATGGCAAAAACGAACCCGGAAGGGGCAAAAAATGATAGCATCGAAAAGGGGGCGGAAGGTAATCTGATTCGCTTTCTGCTCGCGGTACTCGCGACGGCGGCATTCGTACTGATAGCAATATTCTTTTTCTGACACACATTGGGAATCAATGGAAATAGGACCCCATCTGAAACAGATCCGCCTAGCAAAACATTACACGCTGAACGATGTCGCCGGCAAAATCAACATTTCGGCGAGCCTCCTGTCTCAGGTGGAGAACGGCAAGGCATCCCCTTCACTGCAATCGCTGGAGGACCTGCTCCGTTTCTACGCTGTCAACCTGTCCGATTTCTTCCGGCAGGTGGAACAGAAGAGATTCATCATCGTGCGGAAGGAAGAACGCGACACGTGCTACTACGCCGGGGGCGATTGCGTCCTGACACTCCTGGCATCGAAGCTGCAGAACAACGCCCTGGAATCGTTCCTCGTGGAGCTCAAACCGGACGCGGAAATCGAAGTAGCAAGGCTTGGAGATACCATCAACGGCGAGCGGATCCTTGTTGTGATTGAAAACGCGATCGAGGTGATCCTGGATGGATCCGTGCACGCGCTATCCGAGGGTGATTCAGTGAATTTCAAGTCCTACGTTCCCTGCACACTGGCCAACAGGGGGTCTCTGCCGGCCAGGCTTTTTGTTTCCGGCCTTCCCCCCATCTTTCTGTAGTTCACAGCCTCCTGAACTGGGCGATCTGCCGGGAAATCGAGACGAGGTTTCCCTCGTCGTCCCACACTTCCCCATCGGCCTCCAAAAGCCCGCAGGTGACAAAGCGAGTGCGCAGACAAAATCGGAGCCACTCCGTCCGGGGCATGTTCCTGATGTTCGTGGAAAGTTCAATCGTGGGGACCCAGGCCGCAGGACCCTGACTGACGAAAATCGCAGGCGGTATGCAGTCGGCCATGAGGAAGAGCGATAAAAGGTCGTACCGGCCGCCGTCCCTGAACTTCACCCATCCCTTCTGCTCCGACTTGTCGGCGGTTTTGCCCTGCAGCCATCCCGCGCATGACGGGTCGAGGCGCATATCCAGGTTATGGAAGAGCGTGTACTTCGGGAGCTCCGGGATACGCACACAGGATTCCACGGGCACGAGATCCGGCGCGCCGGTCTCGTAACGGTTGTCGGTGCATTCAGGCTTCTCGACGGTGAAGGTGCCCAGGGCGCGGATCTTTTCCTTTCCGTCCTGGATGAGCCTGGCGTCGTAGCGGTTGAACTGCGTTGAGCGGGAGACCTCTTCGAGCCGCACCTCGGCCTTTCCGGGAACGCAGCGCGAAATATAATTCGCCGTCACGATGGGCGTCGAGCGCTTGTCGGAGTGTTCCGTCATGGCGTGTGCCAGTATCGCCATTAGGTAGCCGCCGTTGGGATTGTCGTTCACGGACCAGTTCGCGGATACCTCCGCCTCGAAAACGCCCGCCCCTTTCTCGATCACCGCGACATCATCGGCAAACATTTCCATTGGTGCACCCGCCTTTATTTTCGTATTCCCGCGGCTCGCCTGCCCGCCCGGGTGTTGTCCGCCAGTATGCGCAACAGTTTGAAGATATGTTCGAAGTTCGGTATCACCGGGAATCGACGGTTTTTCGCGATGGCGGTGTGCTCCTGTATTGAGGAACCGCCCAGGAAATGGAGGACAATGGGAACGTCCGGATGCTTTGCGCGCATCTTCTCCAGGAAGTCCCAGTCAAAAGCGGCGAACGCGGAGCTTATGGTCATGAGGACGATGGAATCGTAGAGTCCCGAGTCCATGAAAATTTCCAGGATGCGGTTGAAGCTCTCGCCGGGTCCCACGAGCTCCACGGATGCCCAGGTGTCCACCGGATTGTGGATGGGCGCCCAGTCGGGAAAGAGGGGCGCGAGCCGCGCGACGGTTGCATCGTCCAGCTCGGGAAGCTCCAAGGAGTACTTTTCCGCGAAATCGGAGGAAAGCACGCACCCGGAACCGGAGACCGATATCACCCCCACCCTGCGTGAGGCGAGGGCGGGATGCGCGCACACGATGGAGAGCAGTTCGAAAAGCTCCTCGTAGGTTTCCACCAGCATCATCCCGTACTGGCGCGCCACCGCCTC
>Ga0116143_10006241_pt1 | contig 10449 bp, 10 predicted proteins | sample AD_UKC034_MetaG_FD_89745 | JGI IMG/M metagenome (GOLD analysis project Ga0116143, IMG submission 89745) | Active sludge microbial communities of municipal wastewater-treating anaerobic digesters from USA - AD_UKC034_MetaG | ecosystem: Engineered > Bioreactor > Anaerobic > Digestate | place: USA...
GACGGAAGCTTCAGGCCTGATTCCCCGCTTACCCGGGGCCAGGCGGCGGCTTGGATAAACAACGTTTATAAAACTAAACTGCCAGCACCGGAAACTCCGAATAATACCGTGACTTATACCGAGATTGAAAAGCTTATGAAGCAAGCAACCGGAGATGAGAATTTTAAATGGTCCTATATAGCCGAAAAAATGGCGCTGAACAAGGACAAGAGGTCGGGCAGCTTCAGCTCCGTGAGCGGAATTGTCACAAGAGCCGAGGCTATTTATATGCTTTATTATTTGAATGAATAATCAGGAGTGCGGAAACCCAATTTTTTCATACAAAAACGAATTGATTATTTGTGTTGAATTTTTCTCTGAAATGATATAGGATATACTTTGTCAAAACAAATAAGTGGGGGTATGGCGCAGTTGGGAGCGCGCTTGAATGGCATTCAAGAGGTCAGGGGTTCGAACCCCCTTATCTCCACCATATTTTGTCCGAAAACCCTTGATTTTACAAGGGTTTAATTTGTTTTTTGAAGAGGAAAACACCTTTTCTGCAGAGCCTGTGACCATGTGAATATGCCTCAACAACGTGCATTATGCACGATTTTGTGTTGTAATACATGAAAAATATATTCGGGAGATGCGATATGGATTATCAGTATGCAAGCGCCTGCCACCGCATTGTTTATTGCTTGCTGCATTGTCATTTGATATAGTTGTAATATAAAGGGCAGAGAGAAATATATTCATTGGTGTAACGATATTGAAGGGTATCACAATAATAATGAAGCGGAAAAATAGTATAAGCGAAAGGAGAATAGTATGTATATTAGAAATAGGATGACCCCGAATCCGTGTACAATACCATCCAACACTACTATTGCAGACGCGGTGGCACTTTTCAGAGAAAAGGGTTTCAAAAGATTTCCCGTAGTAGACAACGGGAAACTGGTGGGTATTCTTACAAAAGGTGATATTCAGTCAGTATCCCCAACAAAAGCCACATCTTTGAGTATCTATGAAGTCAATTATTTTCTGTCAAAAATAACGGTAAAAAAAGCAATGACAAAAAAAGTAATCACTATAGATGCTGACTGTTTATTGGAAGAAGCGGCAGTGGCAATGAGAGAAAACAAAATCAGCACCCTTCCGGTCATGGAAAATGGAAAATTGGTGGGAATAATAACAGAAAGCGATATATTTGATGCTTTCATAGACTTAATGGGCTTTAAAGAAAAAGGAAGCCGTATAACCGTTGAAGTAAAAGATGTACCCGGCGGCATAGCAGCTATTTCCGAAGTATTCTCTTCCTTGCATATTAATATAACCCATATAGCAATGTTTGCCGGCAAAGGGATCAGGGATTTAATAATTAGGTCATCGGTGGAGGATGTTTCTGAAATAGAGAAAAAGCTTAATGAAAAAGGATATAAAATAAAACATTTGTTAATCAACAAATAAAAATGAGCCAGGCACCGACATTATCGCCTATCGAGAAGGACAGATACGTATGGTGCCTGGCATTTTTCTTTATGGCTTCAGTGATTCAACAGCTTTTTTTGCCCAATCGGAATCATTAAGAATAGCTCTTCCTACTCCAATCAAATCAGCCTTTCCGTCTGCAAGCAGCTTTTCAGCAGCTTGGGCTTCTGTGACTCCGCCGGTTAAAATGACAGGAACAGATACAACCTTTTTGATTGCCTCAGAAAGCTCGGAAAAATAACCTTGCTCGGCAGTACCACGTCCGATATATCCGCAAAAGCCGCCGGAAATATCAATTATATCCACTCCTGATTTTTCAAATTCCATTGCCGCGATTTTGCTGTCTTCGATGGAGGTTCCGCCTTCCATATAATCAGAGGCGCCCAGGCGCAGAAAAATCGGGAAATCCTCACCAACAGCTTCCCTTACTGCCTTAATGACTTCCAAGTGAATCTTTATTCTGCCGTGTATGTTTCCCCCATATTCATCAGTTCTCTTGTTGGCAAGAGGAGACAGAAATTGATTCAGGAAGTATCCGTGGGCGGAATGTATTTCCACTCCGTCAAAACCTGCCATTTTTACCCGATATGCAGCAGCTCTGAATTCTTCAATTATTGCTTTTATTTCTTTAAGGGTAAGCTCCTTCGGCAGCGGGCCGTTGTGACGCGGATTGGATACTGCTGAAGGAGCAACCGCATCCATACCTGTAACCTCATACTTCGCAGCACTTCCGGAATGGTTTATCTGCATTACGGCTTTAGTACCGTTTTTGTGAATTATACCGGCCAGCTCCTTCAAGCTGTCAATCAGGCTGTCATCCGCGGCAGAAAGCTGCCTGTCGCTGGCTTTACCTTGCTGTGATATATAGCTGTGCTCAACAATTATCAAGGAGATATATCCCCCTCGGGACTTCTCATCATAATAGTCAAAAAGAGCCTTGCTTGGTTTTCCGTCCTTCTCACATTTGGCAGTAGCCATGGGAGGCATAATTAATCTGTTCTTCAAGAGCAATTTTCCGTTTTTCAGGGGCTTCAGCAAGTAAGACATTATATTTCCCTCCTAATGGTTTAATATTTAATAAATATTGCCTTTTATATTAATTATATATTTTAATTCGAATAAATAAATAGTAATTATGCTGCAATGCTGCTGATTCACACCTGAATCAAAATTGTAAAAAAACTATAAAAAAATATCAAAATATGTTGAAAAGCTTTGTTGGGTGTGATACTCTTATTAAGAATAAATGTCTTTAAGTCTGGTACAGTGATACCGGCAAGATTATATACAAGCTATAGGAATATAGCTAATATCTAAGAGAAACAAGATCTTGTCTGTAAAGCTGCAGACAGGATTTTTTTATGGAGCAAAGGCTATACTAAAAAACAAGGAGGATGTTATTATGGCAAAAAATCAACAAATAATCGGTTATCTACCTGATGAACAACCACCGATATGGAAACTTTTCCTTTATGCATTGCAGCAGGTTGTGGTAATGTTTCCTGCAACAGTCGCAGTTGCAATCATCACAGGCTTCCACATTTCAACAACCATATTTGCCAGCGGCCTTGCAACAATTTGCTTTATACTGGTTACCAAAAGGGAAATTCCGCTGTATTACGGTTCAAGCTTTTCATACGTAGCTGCCATAGGCAGTTTAATGGCTTCGGATGCACTGGCGGGATACACTCTTAACGAAAAAATAGCAGTTGCACAATTCGGCATAATAATGTCCGGTTTCGTATCCATTGCAGCCGGCCTTATAATAAAACGTTTCGGAAGAGACGCTATTGAGAAGGTTCTTCCGGCAACAATCACAGGCCCTATTGCAATGGTTATAGGCCTTACCCTTTCAGGGCTTGCAATGAGTGATGCCGCTTCTATTGCCATCGATACCGCAGGTACAATCTCAGTGGCAGAATCCCAGTTGGCATTTGCAGGCAGTATGGCTTGGATAATTTCTCTTGTTACTTTGATATCTACTATTCTGCTGTCAGTATACCTTAAGGGATTCTTAGGACAGCTTCCCCTTCTGATAGGCCCGATAATCGGATGCTTTACTGCATTTATAATCAAACTTGCAACAGGCATAGACCTTTTCAAGGTTTTACCCGACACAGCAAACAGCGGAATCTTCGCACTTCCGATATTTACATTCCCAAAAGCATCATTAATGGCAGTTGCCGCTATCATGCCCATTGCTATCGCAACCATACCGGAATCAACGGCACACGTATACCAGCTTGATATTTATGTAAATGACCTGGCTAAGAAAAAGGGATCAGACAAGAGGTACAATATTGCAGATAAATTAGGCCTCAACCTTATTGGAGACGGTATCGGCGATATGGTATCCGGTTTTATCGGAGGCCCTGCAGGGACAAACTACGGGGAAAACATCAGCGCCATGGCAATCACAAGAGTGTTTTCAATACCGGTTCTGATGGGAGCATCGGTTATAGCTATGATTATTGCCTGCTTCACTCCTCTTGTAAACGCGATATATTCCATTCCCACCTCGGTAATAGGGGGGCTTGAAGTATACTTGTTCGGCGCCATTGCAGCTCAAGGTATCGCAATTATGGTTGAGAAAAAGGTTGACCTGTTCAGCTCCAAAAATATTGCCATCATTGCAACCATAATGATAATAGGACTTGGCGGACAATTCGGCTTCGGCGGGAATATCCCCTTCTTCGGCATGCAGGTTCCCTGTATCGCAGGTGCGGCTATATTTGGAATCCTCCTTAATCTTGTTCTGAGTATAGGTGAGAAAAAGAATACTAAAAAGCCTGAGGAACATTAAAATATAATAGTGCCAATCCTCAAAGGCGGCTGTAACCGCCTTTATTTTTATGTGCGCCGTTTTTTGCAAAAGGCTACTACTATTGTTATACTATTATATAAATGTAAGTATTGTATTTTATGAAGAAAGGAGAGTGCTGAAGTGAAAAAAAACAAGGACATAAGAGTAGGGATCGGTTTTGCTACGGGGCGAAGAAGTTTTCAAAAGGTTCTAAAGACATATGTATATAACTGGAGCGAAAGCCACCTGACCGGGGGAGAAGATGTCAGCTTGAACCTTTTGGTTGCATATGATCTGAAATATAAAAACACCAGGTCTACAGATTATACAAATGTTAGTGAAGAAGTACTGGAGCTGATTGATGATGCTTATTTCATAGGCAGTAATGCAATCAAGCAGGAAATTGGTTATTTGATACGGGGAAATGTGATTAATGAAAATGAAGCAAAGCTGTTTTTCGGAAGTGGATATGCTGCCAAACGTAACGCCGTGCTTTATACCGCAATGAAAAATCGTATTGATTATCTTGTTTTTCTGGACGATGACGAATACCCCATGGCTGTTACCAATACGCGATCAACTGCTATATGGGGCGGACAACAGGTGTTGTCAACTCATTTGGAATATATAAGTCAGGCAGACATTACCAATGGACATCACTGCGGATATATCTCTCCTATCCCTTACATAGAGTTTAATGACACAATGACTGAAACCGATTTTCGATTGTTTATTGAGGCAATAAGCAATGATATAATTAATTGGGAATCGATCCGTTCAATAATGAATAACGGCGGAGTTACTTATGCAGATACTAAAATTCTGGTGAGCGATAAAGCATACGAGGTGCAGGAAGTTAACCATACCAAGTTTATATCGGGTGCGAATTTATGCATAAACCTTACTAATCCTGACAGAGTAAGCTCCTTTTACAATCCGCCGGGGGCCCGGGGAGAGGATACCTTTTTAAGTACATGCCTTAGCCAGCGCAAAGTGCTGCGTGTGCCCTGCTATACATTTCATGATGGTTTTTCCACATATAATCATTTGATGGATGGGGTACTTCCAATTAAATTGAAGTATATTAAAGCTGATTCCGAACAGATTGTCAATCGCTTTTACCGGGCGTGCATAGGCTGGGTAAGGTATAAGCCGTTACTTCTTTATATTACTCAAAGAGAGAATTATGAAAATAAAATAATGGAGATGCGCGAGAAGCTGTCAGATACGCTTCCGAAAATCTGTGATTACTTTAAACGCAAGGATTTTATGAATATTTCAAAAGAGCTGGAGCGTTACAATAAAAATGTCGAGAGGCATTATAAACAATTTATTGAGACACAGGAAATCTGGAAGAAAATAATTATGTTTCTGACACAACAACAATAAATGAGAATAAGAAAGGAAGCAAAATACGGTGAAGCATATGCAGGAATTCTTTGCGGTAATAGGGTCCTTTTTAATCATTCCGGTTTTAAGCAGAAAAAAAGTCCCTTTAGGGATTGCCATTTGTGCCTGTGCAGTGCTTATGGCTTTATTGGGGGGGTTGGGAGCCTTTGATTTTGCCAATGTCATTTCCAATACCTTTTTTAACTTCAATAAAGTTCAGCAGCTTTTAGTTGTAGCCGAGTTCTCAATTATCGGGGTACTCCTAAAAAAATATAAGATCATTGATGAGGTCCTGGATAACCTGACAAAAGTTATAAAAAACGAAAAAGCAATTCTTATGCTTATACCTGCGTTAATCGGCATGTTGACTGTCCCCGGAGGAGCCATAATGTCAGTTCCCTTGGTTGACCAGTTGGGGGAAAGGTCGAACATATCAAAGCCTCATAGAGCAATCATAAATCTGGTTTTTCGGCATATTCCCATGAACATTCTGCCCTATGCTACGAGTTTTTTAGTTGTGGCATCGATTTCACCCCGGATTTCCATATATAAGCTTATAGGATTGAACAGTATTTTCATGATGATGTATTTTATAGCAGCTTACTATATATACATCCGAAAGGCACAAAGCAGTCCAAGCCCTCATTATAGTTTTGAATGGATAAATCTGGTCAAGCTCTTAAAGTTCACCTCACCCATATATGTGGCTGTGCTGCTGAATCTTTTGCTGGGAGTACCATTTTATTTAGGGGTGCTTGTCAATCTGCTGATTGTATATTTGATTCATCCCACAAAGACGTTTCTGATGGATTCTCTCCGGGCATTTAGTTTTAATGTGCTTTACGCCCTTATTGGAGTATATCTCATCCAGGGGATAATGGGACGGATGGAGTCACTAAACTCATTTTTGGCTTCAATTCTTATGAATCCAAACACAATTATACTTGGGATAATAGCCGCTTCAATGTTTTTTGGTATTACAACAGGTTTTTCTCCCACTGCATTGGGGGTTATATTGCCTATACTGATTACACTGCCCTTATCAGACAACATGCTGCTGATGTATTGTCATTTTACATTCTGTTGGGCTTTTGTGGGATACTTTTTCTCTCCGATGCATCTCTGTCAGATATTTACTTGCGAATACCTTAAAGTAAGCATTGGAGACTTGTACAAAGATTACTGGAAGTTTTTTGTCTCTCTGGCTACTGTCCTTGTTCTAAATTATTTTGTGATGGGATTATTCTTAAGGTAACAAGCAATCAGCATAATGCAACCAGAACGCATGCCTGTACCCCTGTCAACTGTTTTGCCTTCAGCAGCTCCAGGATTTCCCGATTACAGGTTCCCGGCTGCAGCCAGATATTTTTTATACCAAGGGCAGCGGCTTCCTCTATGAATGCCTTGCCTTTTTCTGGAGATACCACCATATCCAGAACCTCGGGCATCTCCGGAAGTGATGACAGATTTGGATAGCACCGGTTCCCATCCACATATTCGCACATGGGATTTACCGGATATACCTTGTAGCCTTCGCATTTTAACTTCTTATAAATAATATTGCCGAATTTATCGGAATCATTGTTTGCACCTATCACAGCCCATATTTTTTTCTCCAGCATTTCTTCCTTAATACTTTTACAATTGCTCAATATTATCATCTCCTTCCTTAATGTAAGTTTACCACACTTTATTATACATCTATACGCTTAACTTATGGGACATGGACGGGACACGGGGACGTTTCGGGACACGGGGACGTTTCGCGTGTCCCACTGGAAGTGGGACAGGGGAAACGTCCCCGTGTCCCGAAACGTCCCCGTGTCCCCACAATAAACACTATTACTTGATATTTATTGAACTATGAATTAAGATATAATAAACAGAGTTAGTAAAGGAGGCATGATTATGAACTTTAGAGATTTCCTGGCAAACCTTCAATCTGTAAGGGATTATGAAGAAGAGAATTTAAAGGACCTGGTGCTTTCAGATATCAGAGTATACCTTGAAAAAATCAATGCCGATGCAGGGAAAGAAAAAGGCTTTTCACTTATCATGCTGAAAAACGGCAGTGATGTCTTTAATGCATTGAAAGGTGTCGGCGGTTACAGCGGTGTTATGATTAAAAGCCCGCATTATATAGGGCTTGCCGTTACCAAAGAAAATTTCGAAGATGAATTCTTCGGCGCGTATCATATGCAGTCGGTAGTCAAAAAACTGCAGGAGATGTATCTGGGCAGCTGCTGGATTGATATCAGGGATGTATCCGGCGATATAAAGGCAAAACTGTCGGGAGACAGTGAATCAAGGATCAATTACCTTCTTGCATTCGGAATACCCGATGAGAAGGCAATAAAGAATAAAAAACCCCGCACATCCGTAACAAATGAAGCTTCGGAATACAGGCAGAATCCTTATGGCATAAAATATGCGGATGCCGAGATTACCGACAGGGCGAGACTTGCCTTGGGTGAAATTGTTTATTTGCATGAATGGGGTAGGCCGGCGGCCTATGAGGAATTGGAGAGCAGAGGTATGGCAGACCTGTTCTTCTATATAAGGAATGCGCCGTCTTATAAAAATTTGCAGCCTTGCAGAATAATATTGAAGGACGGAGAAGCGGAACTGACGGTTCTGGAGCCTCAGAATCCAAGAAATTATATTGATGCGGGCATAATGATGTATACTATGGAGGGGTTGGCCAAAGATCTTGGAATTCCGGGAAAATGGAGTTTCGTAGGGCCCAAGGCAGGAAATAAGGGATATGGCATTGCAGCACATATCGAACTGTAGAAGCCGGGAATCAGGACGGAAAAAGCCTGGTGCCGGTTAAGGATAAATGAATATCAGGAATAGGGGCTGCCTTTTAGGAAGCCCTTTTCTGCGGAGGCTCTGCATTTTTCAAAGGAGGCAGAAGCATATGAATTTCAGGGGAATCACACTTGGCGATAAGCGTATTTTCGGCAAGTTTGGATATATCTGCTCGGATTACCAGTTCTCATATCTATATATGTATAATAACTTGTATAAGCTGAAAATAGCAGAAAGCAACGGAGCAGTAATAATACGGTCTGATATGGCTCCTGCCTGCTTTTATATGCCTTTGGGGGATACGGCACAGGGGATAGAAGCAGTTATCAAGTACTGTAATAAAATGGGCACAAGCCCTGTTTTCTCTAAAATACCTCAAGAATACACAGGAGTTTTTAAGAATTTTGGGTTTGTTTTGGAAGAGGACAGGGATTCTTTTGACTATATATTTAGAAAATCGGATTTCATAGAGTATGAAGGCAAAATGTTCAGGAATCAGAGGAACAACCTCTCCAGCTATGTAAGGGCTGTAATGCCTGAATTTGATGAAAGAATTGAGCTGTACATAGATAAATGCAAGGCATTTACATTAAAATACCACAATACGGAAGACAAACTGGAACCGACATATAAGATGCTGGACAGCATCGCCCAATTCAATTTGAAGGGCGGAGTAGTCCTGGAAAATGATGAAGTGGCGGCATTTTGCCTGTATGAGAAAGTATCCGGCGACATGGCCCAATCCCATGTTGAGCTTACCAACAATTCCCACAGAGGTGTCCATACATATCTTGTAAGCGAGCTGGCGAAGAGGATGGATGAGGAATATATAAATAAAGAGGATGACATGGGGCTTCCCGGCCTCAGACGATTCAAAGAAAAATACAATCCCTGCACTATGCTGAAGAAGTATAAGGCAATCATGGTTTAGGGTGCTGCTGTATGAAAATCTCTCTCCATTGCCTTATCATTTTTGTTCCCCATTTTATTTCAATATTTTCCAAGGGCATATCATAAGCAAGTCTAAGAGCAGCTTCCAGCATATTTATCCCTGCCCCGTAGTTTGCAACTAAAGAACCGGATACTCTGGGGTTGATTTCAATGAGCTTCGGTTTTCCTTCGCTTGAATACTTGAATTGTATATTAATGTTATATGAAAGGCTGAGGGAGGATATTATCTCCTTTGAATATGAAATTAATTCCTCATTTTTCTCAATCAAGGATACACTGGATACTCCCATTGCAGTTTCTATTCTCTGTCTGGGTATGCAAATATACGTTGTTCCGTTTTTGCATACACAATCAACACTGTATTCTTTTCCCGGAAGATACTCGGTAACCAAAAGCTCAGGAATGCTGTCCGAAATTTTTATACTTTCCAAATATGCTTCAAGGCTAAGCTTCGGAGAATTAACGGGCTCCTTGAATATATCGATTTTTTCATCGGTTATGATTCTGAATCCTTTTCCCCCCTCCCCTTGTACCGGCTTTATACATACAGGCACAGAAGGGTATCCCAGTTCGTATACGGCTTTTTTTATTGAATCGATATCAGAAGCCAATGTGTATTCCGGTACGAAGCTTTTTTGCCTGAAATATTTGTATAGCTCACTCTTGCTGTTTGCGATTCTAAGCTTATCGGCGTCTTCAGTAACCATTACCTTTATGCCTAAATCATTGAACTGCTTTGTATTCTCAGACATCAACAAAAGTTCGTCAGTGTATTGGGGTATAACGGTAGTGACCTTTTCGATCCTGCATATGTCCAGTATGGCATTTAAATATTTAAAGTCCTTTACTTCAGGAACCACGAATTTTTTACCCGTTATTACAAAGCCTGCAGCATCTTTGCCTTTTGTACCTGCAGTAACCACATCTATATTGAAAGGCTTGGCATTTTTAAGCATTTCCAAATCAGAGGCGGTTCCCATGCCCTCTGCCATTGTCCATAATACTTTAAGCTTCAATTATATACC
>Ga0116143_10006244_pt1 | contig 10443 bp, 11 predicted proteins | sample AD_UKC034_MetaG_FD_89745 | JGI IMG/M metagenome (GOLD analysis project Ga0116143, IMG submission 89745) | Active sludge microbial communities of municipal wastewater-treating anaerobic digesters from USA - AD_UKC034_MetaG | ecosystem: Engineered > Bioreactor > Anaerobic > Digestate | place: USA...
AGGTCGTGGACTAATCCAATAATTCCCCACTTCTCTTCATCCTCACCATTTTTCCTGGCCATATACCTCATTACACCTTCTACCGCCAGGGCATGTTTAATAAGACTTTCATCAGGGTTGTACTCTTTTAGCAATTGCAAGGCTTCATCTCTGGTAGGTATATACTTATCCATATTTTAACCACCTCATATTTATTACAATTCAATTATGGTACTGCTACTTATTGCTATACATTATAGCATTATATGGTTAGAATTAAAAGTAAACTACTCGACAGTACTTTTTAAGATATTTAGGACACTTTTCATTTAGGAATTTTAGATAGTATTTTTGGAGGATTTTTGACTATTCCGGCAGGAATATTATCAAGAATATGAAAATGCCTTTAAAGATGGGGTTAATAGAAAATTGTTTTTTAATTTCCTATTAATCCCCCAACTTAAAAGTAAAAAACGAAAAATATATAAAAGCACATATTTATTATAAAAAATTAAAAAAATTGTTTTCCTGAATTGATTTTTTAGATAAAGCGACTCCCCGGATTTTCCAGAGGTTTTCCCATCTTACAAAGGGGACACTTATCAGGAGCATAGGTATTTATATTCATTTTTAAAGCACTATAGAGAGGTAAATCTAGAAGATTAAATTCCGGACTTCTTCTGTCAACAATACAGGCTACTCCTATCACATCTGCTCCTCTTTCTTCCACCAATTTCTTCACTTCCATGGTAGAGGTGCCAGCGGTAACAACATCCTCTGTAATCAGTACCTTCTCACCCGGCTTTATTACAAAACCCCTTCGGAATTGCATAATTCCATCTTTACGTTCTGCAAACATTGCCCTCTTATTTAATTGTCTCCCCAGTTCATATGCTACAATTATACCTCCTAAAGCCGGTCCTACCACAATTTCCATATCGAGGTCTTTAACTTTTTCAGCAATCAGTTCCAGCACCCTCCTGGCATAAGAAGGGTATTGTAAAATTCTAGCGCATTGAATGTAACCATCGCTATGAGTACCAGAGGTAAGCAAAAAATGTCCATTTAATATTGCCCCTGTCTTTTTAAGTATTTCTAAAACCTCTTTTTCTTCAAAATTCAACATATTATGACCCTTTTCTTTTAATAATAAATCTTCCATATTGCCTATCCTCCCATATTTATATAATTCCTCGAATCTCTTCTAATGATTGAATCCCCGCTGCTTCCAGAAAATCATCAATCTCCGCAATAATCTTCAGACAGGAATGAGGATGTATAAAATTAGCAGTACCTACCTGTACACAGCTCGCTCCAGCCATTATAAATTCAAGGGCATCTCTCCCATTACAAACACCGCCCATTCCCATAACCGGTATACTTACCTTCTGGCAAACTTCATGAACCATACGAAGGGCAATCGGTTTAATAGCAGGGCCTGAAAGACCGGCGTAGATGTTGTCAAAGACCGGTTTTCTTCTATCAATATCAATAACCATAGCCTTAAAGGTATTAACTAAGGATAATCCATCAGCACCTTCTTCCTCACAACATTGGGCTATCTGAACAATATCGTCACCATTGGGAGATAATTTAACTATGAGAGGTAGGTTTGTAACAGCCCTGACCTGTCTCACCAGCACTCTGGCAGTAGAAGAGGTCATTCCAAAATACATACCACCTTCTTTTACATTGGGACAGGATATATTCAGCTCAAGCATATCGATCTCTTCTTTGTTCAGATGATTTATTGCCTCAATATATTCTTCCCTAGTTGAACCATTTATATTGGCAATAATCCTCACTCCCTGCTCTTTCAATTTTTTTAAAAGGGGTAAATCCTGCTTATTAAATAAGTCAATTCCCTTATTCTCCAGTCCTACACTGTTCATTATTCCAGAGGCTGTTTCCCAAATTCTTATACCTCTGTTCCCTGTTCGGGGATACCGGGTTAACCCTTTACTGCAAATTCCGCCCAATTGGGAAAGGTTAAAATGTTGTTCATAATCCAGACTGAAGGTCCCAGAAGCAGTGACAACCGGGTTTTTAAAAATAATATTTCCAAATTTAATCTCTAATCTATTACTCAAAGAAGATATCCTCCCCGGGAAATACCGGCCCATCCTTACAGGTTAACTGGTTCCCCTTAGCAGTCTGACAGGTGCAGGAAAGACAGGCACCTACACCACATCCCATCCTTTTTTCTAAAGAGACAAAAACCTGTGTTTTTCCATAGTTTCCCTGTTGCACAACTGCTTTCATCATCTCTTCCGAACCACAGGCAAAAACATAATTATAATCATTTATATTTATTTTTTGAGAAATAAATCCACCGGTAACAATAACCAATTTGTGTGACACCTTTTCAAAAAGGTCTGTTAAAATAGCTCTTTCCTTAAAACCTAAATAGATATGGACTACTTCAATCTCAGAATCAAAAAACAATTCACGACCAGCCAAATAGAGTGGAGCTATTCCCATTCCTCCGCCAATCAGGGCTACCCTTCCTTTGGGAGGAGGGAATCCCTTGCCATAAGGTCCAAAGAGTTCTATATCATCAGATTCTTTTAATCTGCTAATCAGATGAGTTCCTTCTCCAACTACTTTATAAATAAAACTGATTGATTCACTCTCCAGATCAAAAATACTTAAGGGTCTACCCAGAACAGGATGGTGAGACTCCCACCCTCTTAACATATAAAATTGCCCCATAGCTCCCTTATATTTTCCAGCAATTTTAATATGATAGATACCAGTATCCAGTTCCCGGTTAAAAATTATTTTTGCCATTTTAGAATATCTTCTTTCATTATCTGGACCTTTTCCCGGGCACATTCCGCAAAATTATGACCTTCTTTAACTCCTTTATGGGCACCAATGATATCCCGGGATGAATTAATAATAAATCTCTTTTTCCCTTCCAAAAGCGGAGTAAGGTCGATTGACTTTCCTCCCTGTATTCCGTAACCTGGTATTAAAAAAAAGGCATTGGGGCATGCTTCCCAAATTTTCTTCATATCTTCGGGGAAAGTTAGACCGGCAACTCCGCCGATAAGGCTGAGGCCACTTGAGGAAATAAAAGATTCCCCCCATTGATTAACCTTCTCAGCAACTTTCATGTAGAGAGGCTGGTCCTCTATCGATAATTCCTGAAAATCACGAGAACTTTTATTAGAGGTATGTATGAGCACAAATATACCTTTTTCCCCGGTTTCCAGGTATTTATAATAAGGACTGATACTATCTTCTCCTAAATAGGGGCTCATAGTAACAAAATCCACTTCGAAATCTCCAGAAAAATGAGCCCTGGCATAAAATTCCGCTGTAATTTCAATATCGCCTCTTTTTACATCACCAATAACTATTTTCTTATTTTCTCTTATATATTGCACAGAACGGCAATAGGCCCTCAGTCCTTCTAGCCCCAGTGCCTCATAGCAGGCAATCTGCAATTTATAACAGGCAACAATATCCTTAGTTGCATCAACAATTTTACGATTATAGGTAACTATTTTCTCTTCCAGGCTAGCTGAAGACTCGAGCAGATATTCTGGCAATAGATGCTCTCTGAAATCCAGTCCGACACAGATTGGGCTTCTCAGTGCCTCCTCATAAAGTTTATCTATAATCATTTTTACCCTCCCTCCTACTTTTTAATTAGTATTACATATAAAAAAATCTTCCCCAAAAAATGGGGAAGATTCCCTGAAAATCATTTTTACTTTATTGGTTTTTATTAGGTCTTGTTTTGCGATAATCAAAAGTTATTACCTTTCTAGTCTCTCAGGACTAAATTAAAGATACTTTTTCAAAAAAATATTACCACCTGGTTTCAGCAATGTCAAGCAATATTATAGCAAATAATTCTTAATTACTATAAAATTTATTTGCTGTATGGGTATATTCATTTTTTAAAGTGGATATAAGTTCATTGACTGTTATAATTTTCTCAATACGGTAGGCATTGGCACCGGCAAAGGCAAAACCGCTATTAAAATCCCCCCTCTGGGCATGAGTCAGAGCTGAGGCTATACAATAGGGCGCAGACTTAAAATCACAGGTTTTCAAGCATTTCCAGCTGCATTTAAAGGGTTTTTTGTTTCCTTTTGCCACATCCTCTAAAAACTTATTTTTAATTGCTCTTCCCGGCAACCCTACCGGGCTGTCGATAATTACCAGGTCATCTTTTTTACAATCGATATAGGATTGCTTAAACCCCAAAGAGGCATCACATTCTTCCGTTGCAACGAACCGGGTCGCCATTTGCACACCTCTTGCTCCTAATTGTAAATAATGAAAAATATCTTTACCACTATATATTCCACCAGCTACTATTACCGGTATTTCTTTTCCATATCTATCTGCATAAGGTTGTAAGGTAGAGATTGTTTCGGGCAACATCCTTTCCAGAGTAAAATCTTGATTATCAATCTGCTCTCTCTTAAAACCAAGATGCCCTCCTGCCAGAGGCCCCTCTAAAACCACTGCATCAGGTATATGCTGGTAACACTTCTCCCAGTGTTGAAAGATTAGCTTTGCAGCTCTGGCAGAGGAAACTATTGGAACGACTTTGGGCTTTTTTTCTCCATGATAGACGGGAATCAATAGTTCCATTCCTTTTAGTGGTAAACCGGCACCCATTAACACCAGATCCACCTCTTCTTGAACAGCAATATTTAACATTTCCGCAAAATCTGATAGGGCAACCATTATGTTTACCCCGATAATACCATCGGTCGCCTCTTTAGCCTTTCTTATCTCCTTACGCAAAGCCCGCTGATTGGCACCTTTATAATTACGGTTAAAATCGGGCTCCATCATCCCGATTCCCGCAGTACCGATTACCCCCACTCCACCTGCACTGGCAACCGCTGAAGCCAACCCAGATAAGGAGATACCTACCGCCATACCACCTTGAATAATAGGAATATGGATATCTAAATCACTAATTTTTAAAGCAGGCATTGACTTTAGTTTCATAGTCTTCCTTATCTAAACTATCTGATTATTTTTACCCTCCAGGGCAAACAGAAGCTCTGACTTTACCGCAATCTGCCCATCTACGGTGGCAATTCCCCTACCCAGACCAAAAAGTCCTTTTTTCTTTATTATCTCAACTTCTAATTTCATACAATCACCAGGAACCACTTTCCTCTTAAAAGCCGCTTTATTTATACCTGCAAAATAAGCCAGCTTCCCCTTATTCTCTTTTTGACTTAGAATAGCTACTGCTCCTACTTGAGCTAAAGATTCAATGATTAATACCCCGGGCATAATCATTTCCTGTGGAAAATGTCCCTGGAAAAAAGGTTCATTTGCTGTAACGTTTTTATAACCTACTGCCCTTTCTCCGAGTACCAGCTCAGTTATATAATCGATAAAAAGGAAGGGGTAACGATGTGGAATAATTTTTTTTATATCATCAATATTTAACAAATCGCCTCTCCCTTCTTCTAATTAAGATTCCCATTTTTTAAACAAAAGACTGACATTATGTCCCCCAAAACCAAAAGAATTGGATAGTGTGTAGGTCAATTCTTTTCCCCGACCCTCTTTAGGAACATAATCCAGGTCACAATCCGGATCCGGTTCTTCCAATCCAATGGTAGGCGGAATAAAACTATCTTCCATCGCTTTAATACAGACAATCGCCTCCACCGCACCGGCTGCTCCTAACATATGGGCAGTCATTGATTTGGTAGAACTGATGGGTATCGTGTAGGCACTATCGGTAAAAACATTCTTTATGGCTTTTGTTTCGCAGAGATCATTATAAGGAGTGCTGGTACCATGTGCATTAATATATGATACCTGAGAAGGTTCTATACCACCTTCTTTAACAGCTTTTTCCATAGCTAACGCTCCCCCTTCACCCTCCGGGTCTGGGGCAGTAATATGATAAGCGTCACAGGTTGCCCCACAACCGATAAGCTCAGCATATATCTTAGCTCCCCTTCGCCTGGCATTCTCTAATGTCTCCATTACTACAATTCCAGCTCCTTCCCCCATAACAAACCCGCTTCTCTTTGCATCAAAAGGAATGGAAGCCCGCATCGGTTCATTATGAGAACACAAAGCCCCCATGGAAGTAAATCCGGCTAAAGCCAGAGGGGTGATAGCTGCCTCAGAACCTCCGCATAAAATTACCGTGGCACTATCCTGCTGTAATAAACGATAACCATAATGTATGGCCGATGCACCGGAGGCACAGGCACTCACAACACTTTCGCATATCCCTCGTAATCCATATTTAATCGCCACATTTGCTGCAGCTATATTAGAAATGGCCATTGGAATAAAAAGTGGCGATACTTTCTTGGGACCTTTGCTAAGGATCTTTTCATTTTCCTTCTCCACAGTAGAAAAGCCACCTATTCCAGTTCCTATAATGACCCCCCAATTATTTTCAGGTTCGTTACTATTCAGCCCGGCATCTTTTAAAGCTTCATCTGAAGCAATCATGGCCATCTGAGTAAAACGGTCCATTCTTCTGGCTTCTTTATAATCCAGAACATTCTGTTTCTCCAGATCTTTTACCTCTGCGGCTATCTTTACCTTAAACTCAGAAGTGTCAAAAGACTCAATAAAACCAATACCGCAAATACCTTTCCGGCAATTAGCCCAGAAAGTTGCAACATCATTTCCTATTGGTGTTACCACACCCATTCCGGTAATTACTATTCTATGTTTCATTTTCTGTTCTACCTTTACATCTCCATTCCACCATCAATCCGAAAGACCTGACCGGTTATATAATTTGCCTCATCAGATACCAGAAAATGTACCATATTTGCCACATCTTCCGGAAAGCCAAATCGTACCATGGGTATACGGGAAAGTATATTTCTTTTCTGTTCTTCAGATAGTTTGTCGGTCATATCGGTTTTAATAAACCCGGGGGCAACAGCATTAACAGTGATATTACGGGTTGCTAATTCTTTTGCCACCGATTTAGTAAAACCGATAATACCAGCTTTAGATGCAGCATAATTTGTCTGGCCAATATTACCACCAATACCCACCACTGAAGAGATATTAACGATTCTACCCTGTCGGGCTTTTATCATAATTTTACTGGCATATTTTGTACAATAGAAAGTTCCCAGAAGATTAGTTTCAATGACTTTTTGAAATTCTTCATCCTTCATTCTTATTAAAAGGTTATCTCTGTTTATCCCGGCATTATTTACTAAAATATCCAATCCCTGATAATGCTCAAGAGCAGAATCGATTATTTTTCGGGCATCTTCAGAGTTACTAACATCACCTTGGATAATTACAATCCTGCCGCCGAAGGAATTTACCTCTTGAAACAAGGACTGAGCCGCCTCTTTATTTGAATTATAGTTGACGATTAAACTGGTGCCAGAATGGGCTAATTTTAAGGCAATTGCTCTGCCAATTCCTCTGACTCCTCCGGTAATTACGGCAGTTTTTCCATTTAGACTCCCTGACATACACAATTCTCCAATATAGTTAAGGTATTATTTAGAGACTTTAAATCTTCAACATTACTGATTATCAAATTTGTGTCAATTTTTTTCAAAAAACCACTCAACACTTTACCAGGCCCGATCTCAACAAAGGTATCAACACCCTCCTGCAGCATTCTGACGATACATCTGGTCCAGAGAATAGGATACATGACCTGTTTTTTTAAAAATTCTTTTATTAACTCTTTTTTCTCAATGTAATCAGCAATGACATTACTGATAACCGGAATTCTAAAATCCCTCATTTCTACCCTTTCCAGTTCTTGAGCTAATTTTTCCGATGCCGGTCGAAGCATTGAAGTATGAAATGGTGCACTAACTTGTAATGGTATGACTCTTTTTGCTCCTTCTCTTTTTGCCAATTCCCCTGCCAGGTCAACTGCCTTATTTTCACCACCTATTACCACCTGTCCGGGATAATTATAATTTGCCGGCTCAACTATTCCCTCCAGACTTGCGTCCAGACATATTTTTTCCACTTTATCATCTGTAAGCCCCAGAATGGCCAGCATCTTCCCAACTCCCAATGGCACAGCTTCCTGCATAAATTTCCCCCGTTTCCTGACCAGCTCTACCGCTGATGTAAAATCTAGCGCACCTGAACAGACTAAAGAAGAGTATTCTCCCAAACTTAAACCTGCTGTAACATCCGGCTGAAAGCCTCTTTCCTCTATTATTTTCCAGGCAGCAATACTGGTAGTTAAGATTGCTGGCTGGGTATTTTCCGTCTGATTCAGCTCTTCTTCATTGCCCGAAAAACACAGTTTCCCCATATCCAGACCGAGAGTTTCATCAGCTATTCTAAATATTTCCCGACAGGTAGAGAAATTTTCAAATAATTCTTTACCCATTCCAACATATTGTGAACCCTGTCCCGAAAATAAAAAGGCTATCTTTCCCATTTTTTTATACCTCTACATAAAACATTATTTTTCCTTCAGTAAAGATATTTTTTCAGTGATTATTTTTTCAGCTTCATAAAAAATTTCTTTAATCATCTCTTCACAGCTCTGTTCCTTTCCCACTAAACCGGCTATTTGACCGGCCATAATGGAACCCTTTTCCATATCACCTTCCCGAACTGCTCTGCTAAGCGAACCTTTCCCTAATCTCTCATATTCTTCTGGTAGGGCATTAATTTTTTCCAATCTTTGAAATTCTCTTGCCAGTTGATTCTTAATTACCCTGACCGGATGACCGGTAGGTCTTCCTGTTACCATGGTACTGGTATCTTTGGCCTGTAAAATCTTTTCTTTATATGCTCTAGAAATATTACATTCCAGAGCTACTAAAAACCGGGTTCCCAATTGTACGCCCGTGGCACCCAGCATTAAAGCTGCTGCCACTCCCCGGCCATCACCTATTCCACCAGCAGCAATTACCGGAACAGTAACTGAATCGACTACCTGGGGAATCAAAGCCATAGTATTCATCTCCCCTATATGCCCCCCTGCCTCTCCTCCTTCAGCAATAACAGCATCTGCTCCCATTTTTTCCATTCTTTGGGCGATCGATACTGAAGGAATAACAGGGATGACCTTTATTCCCTTACTCTTCCAGGAAGAAATGTATTTACCAGGACTTCCTGCTCCAGTAATAATGACTTCTATCCCTTCCTCCATAGCCACCTTCCCAACCATTTCTGCCTCAGGATTTAAGAGCATAATATTTAAGGCAAAGGGTTTTTTAGTTAATAATCGGGTTTTCCTGATTTCTCCTCTTATCCACTCTTCTGAGGCATATCCCGCACCTATTACACCCAATCCTCCGGCATTGGAAACCGCTGCAGCAAGTGTTGCATCGGCTATTCCTGCCATACCGCCCTGTATTATGGGATAATCAATATTAAGTAACTCATTAATAACCGTATATATCATTCTAAATACTCCTTATCTAACCCAGTTAAAGAGAATTGAACCCCAGGTCAACCCACCGCCAAAACCGACCATAATTACGCGATTGCCTTTTTGCAACATTCCTTTAGCTACCATCTCATCTAAGGCTAAGGGAATGCTGGCAGCAGAGGTATTTCCAAAGCGGTCTAAGTTTTTATAAAATTGACCTGTTTTTGCCTTAATTTTTTTGGCAACATAGTCAATAATGCGAAAATTAGCTTGATGAGGAATTATAAAATCAATATCAGCAATGGTTAGTTTAGTTTCTTTTAAAACCCTTTCAATGCTCTGTAGCATAATATTGGTAGCAAATTTAAAAATCTCTTTTCCATTCATATAAATATAAGAAGGTTGGTCTGATATAGGATTATCTATATAAAAAGGATTCTTTAGGGGTATGGCCGGTAACGTTAATAGACCTTCCAGGTCTCCACTGGAACCGGTATAGGTATACAAAATTCCCTCTCTGTTACTCCTTTTCAAAATAACAGCCCCAGCCCCATCTCCAAATAAGACGCAGGTATTTCTATCCTGCCAGTTAACCACCTTGGATAATATTTCTGCGCCAATCACCAGAGCACAATTACTTTTTCCAGATTTTATAAATTGATCTGCAATCTGGATTCCATAAATAAAGCCGGTGCAACCGGCAGAAATATCAAAACTGGTAATATTTTTCAGCTTCAACTCTGCCTGAACCAGGCTTGCTGTAGAAGGAGTAAAAAAATCAGGGGTAATAGTAGCCAGTATTACCAGATCGATATCTTCAATGGGTATAGCGGCATGTTTAATGGCTTTGACAGCTGCTTTTACCGCCATTTGGGAAGCCTTCTCACCGGTAGAGATTCTGCGCTGGGCAATTCCGGTCCTGGTAGTAATCCACTGGTCAGTGGTATCAATGAAGGCCTCTAAATCTACATTACTGACCATTTTCTCCGGTACATAACTGCCCACTCCTGCAATTTCACTGTAATACATTGCCACACCTCTGTGTATACCTTTTCTTTTTATCTTGCGATTCTTTAGAAACGTTATTATTAGTAACTACTATTAGTAGTGTCTATTAGTAACTTATA
>Ga0116143_10006246_pt1 | contig 10443 bp, 10 predicted proteins | sample AD_UKC034_MetaG_FD_89745 | JGI IMG/M metagenome (GOLD analysis project Ga0116143, IMG submission 89745) | Active sludge microbial communities of municipal wastewater-treating anaerobic digesters from USA - AD_UKC034_MetaG | ecosystem: Engineered > Bioreactor > Anaerobic > Digestate | place: USA...
ACAAGAACAGCGGCTATGGTGAGAAGGACATCTACTTCGTGGACCTGCCCACCGAGATGGAGGCGGAAGGCCTCACCGTGTTGAAGGGCTACATCATCCCCGCCGCCGGAGAGGAGCTTCCCCCGTCCACGATCCTGTACGTCACGGATAAGTCCACCGGTGAGGTGAAGAGCTATAAACCCCGTCAGCGTGACGGTGTGTACGTGGCCATCCTCCCACCGTGCAAAGAGTACAACCTGGACTACCGGGTGAACGACAAGACGGTGCATACTGAGGACATCTTCGTGGAGTGCGAAAGCAGCTACCAGGAGATCAACAAGGAGATCTATCTGAGCCCGGTATCCCTGGCTGGACCTGCCAGCATCGTGGACCTGCCGAAAGGTGCGCCTCCGGGAAAGAAGGAGAAGGGTGAAGCGGTGAAGCCGGGAGAAGTGGCGGCTGCCGGCAAGGAGAAGCCGATGACGGACAAGGAGATCAAGGAGAAGGGTACGAAACACACCACCCCGGACGCGAGCTATGCGGATGAGTATGCGAAGTTCTACGTGTACAATGCGAAGGACATCGACCAGAACGATCAACGCTGGAAGGAGTTCATCGACACCGTGGTCGGCTTGATCGAGAAGAACGGCAAGGCCAACGTCGTGATCGAGGCCAGCGCCTCCAAGGTGCCCACCAAGACCTTCGGCACCAACGAGAACCTGAGCCGGCAGCGCATGGAGGATGCCCGCGCCCGCCTGCTCGAAGCCGTGAAGGCACGTGGTAAGGACGAGACCAAGCTCTACCTGGAGGCCGTGAACAACCTGGTGCAAGGCCCCCGTTACCAGGGCGATTACAAGAACACGGACAAGTACGGCAAGTTCCAGTACGCCAAGTTGAAGGTGCGCTGATCCGCCGGATCGTTCAGAACTCATGGAAGCCCCGGACACCGTTCCGGGGCTCTTTCGTTCAACTTTGCCCCGATGGCACTCGACCTGGAACGCCCCCTCGCATTCTTCGACCTGGAGACCACCGGAACCCGCATTGGCAGGGACCGGATCGTGCAGATCGGCATCGTTCGTATCCAGCCAGGAGGCGAACGGGAACGCTACCAGACCCTCGTGAACCCCGGCATTCCCATTCCCCCGGAATCCACGGCCATCCATGGCATCAGCGACCTGGATGTGGCCATGGCCCCACCCCTGGAGGCGATCGCCCGCGAGGTATTGGACGAGCTTGCGGGCTGCGACCTGGCCGGTTTCAACGTACTCCGTTTCGACATCCCCTTCCTCACCGAGGAACTGCACCGGGTCGGGGTGGATTGGAGCACGGCGGACCTGCGCGTGGTGGACGTGCAGCGCATCTTCCACAAGATGGAACCGCGCGACCTGAGCGCCGCATTGCGGTTCTATTGCGGACGGGAGCACGAAGGCGCCCATGATGCCCTTGCCGATGTGGAGGCCACAGCGGATGTGTTGCTGGCGCAATTGGAGCGGTATCCATCCGATCTGAAGGGAGATGTCGGTTCCCTGGGCGAGATCAGTGGCGACCGGCAGCGCAGCCCGGATGCAGCGGGCAAGTTGCGCTTCGATGACCGTGGCGCCATCTGCCTGGGCTTTGGCAAGTACAGCGGATGGACCCTTGAGAACATCGGGCGACACGATCCGGGCTACCTGCAATGGCTGATGACCAAGGCTGAACTTCCGGGAAGCACCCTGGCCGTGATGCGCAACGCGCTCGCCGACATCCAACCCTGACCCACATGAAGCTCGTCTGCATCGGCCGTAACTATGGCGACCACGCCAGGGAACTCGGGAATACCGTTCCGGATGAACCGGTGGTCTTCCTGAAGCCACCCTCGGCCCTCATCCCGCATGCCGGCCCGATCGTGCTTCCCGCATTCAGTAAGGACGTACATCACGAGATCGAGCTCGTCTACGTCATTGGTCGTCGTAATGGACGCGCCGTGCCGGACAAGGTGACCATCGGTCTCGACCTCACCGCGCGGGACCTGCAACAGGATCTCAAGTCGAAAGGCCTTCCGTGGGAGAAGGCCAAGGCCTTTGACGGTTCGGCCTACGTGGCCGATGCCTTCACCGCGTTGGAGTCCTTCCCGAGCAGTGGGCACCCCATCGAATTCATGCTAAAGAAGAACGGCAAGGTGGTCCAGAGCGGGCATAGTGGCCAGATGATCTTCCCGGTGGAGGTGCTCATTGCCCATGTGGAACGATACATGACCCTTGATCCCGGCGATCTGCTCTTCACCGGGACCCCCGCTGGCGTGGGTGCATTGAGCGCGGGGGACCGGCTCGAGGGCTACCTGCTCGGGGAACTGCTATTCGAACTGGAGGTGAAAGGGCCTGCAAGCCAGCGGTAAGGTACCTTTGCGGTCCATGACAAAGACCGTCCATGTAGGCGACATCCGCTGTGGTAGCGACCAGCTCTTCTTGATCAGTGGCCCTTGTGTGATCGAGACCGAGGACGTGATGCTGCGCACCGCCGAGAAGCTCAAGGAGGTGAGCGAGCGCCTCAAGCTGCCCATCATCTTCAAGAGCAGCTTCACCAAGGACAACCGCAGCAGCGTCGATTTCTACCAAGGCCCCGGCCTTGACGAAGGCTTGAAGGTGCTCGCCCGCATCAAGAAGGACTTCGGCTTCCCGATCCTCACGGACATTCACTACCCCAGCCAGGCCAAGCCAGCAGCCGAGGTGGTCGACGTGCTGCAGATCCCGGCCTACTTGGTGATGCAGACCACCTTGGTCACCGAGGCTGCGAAGACCGGCGCGGTGATCAACCTGAAGCACGCGCAGTTCCTGGCGCCGGACAACATGATCAAGCCGGCCGAGAAGTGCGTGAGCGTGGGGAACGACAAGATCATCCTCACCGAGCGCGGCTACACCTTCGGCTACAACGACCTCATCGTGGACCCGCGTGCCTTCTACCACATGCGGAGAACCGGCTACCCCGTGGTGTTCGACATCACGCACAGCATCCGCAAGTACGGCATCCCCAGTGCCGATCCCCGCGGCGGCAATCGCGACGTGATGCCCACCATCGCCCGGGCCGGCGTGGCCGCTGGCGTGGACGGTGTGTTCATCGAGACCCACCCCGACCCCAGCACCGCCCTCTGCGACGCCGCCAGCCAACTCTGCGTGTACGACCTGGAGGAATTCATCAAGCCCCTGCTCGACCTTCATGCCGTGGAGGTGAAGCATCGCCTGAATTGAACCACAGAGGCACAGAGGCCACAGAGCAGATCATCCCAATAGATAACCGAACAACAAACCCAAAGAGTTGCGAACGGCATTCTCCGTGCCCTCTGTGTCTCTGTGGTGAACTACAAAAACATGGAACTCTACCTCGACAGCGCCGACATCAAGGAGATCGACGAAGCCTTCAAGCTCGGCTTCCTCACCGGCCTCACCACCACGCCCACCTTCATGCACCGGGGCGGGGTCACGAACATCGACAAGATGATCCTCGACCTCGCCAAGAAGGTCCCCATCCTGCAGGTGGAGGCCTTGGGCGAGACCGCCGAGGAAGTGGTGAAGGAGGCCAAGCGCCAGCTGAAGATGGGCCTGAAGAAGGAGACCACCGTCTTCAAGATCCCCGTGAGCCTGGAGGGCCTGCGCGCCTGCAAGATGCTGCGCAACGAAGGCATCATGGTGAACGTGCACCTGGTGTACACCATCCAGCAGGCCTACATGGCCATGCAGGCGGGGGCCACCTACGTGTGCCCGCTCGTCGGCCGCCTGCAGGACCAGGGCCACGACGCCCTCGCCCTCGTGGAGCAGTGCGTGCGTGCCGTGAACTACTACGGCTACGACACCAAGATCATGTTCAGCAGCGTGCGCACCGTGGAGCACGTGCGCAATGCCGTGGAGCTCGGCGTGCACACCATCACGGTGCCTTGGAAGCTGATGAAGCAGCTCACCGACAACCACTTCACGGCCATCGGCACCAAGCAGTTCTACGTGGACACGCGCCTGATCACCATGAAGGTGAAGGACGTGCTCTCGCGCAGCAACCCCATCGTGAAGGACAGCGCCACTGTGAGCGAGGCCCTCGTGGAGATGACCAAGCACGGCTTCGGTGCGGTGATGGTGGTGGATGCGAAAGGCAAGAACGTGGGTGTCTTCACCGACGGTGGCCTGCGCCGCGGCATCGAGAAGGAGGGCAACAAGTTCCTCGCGAAAAAGCTGAGCACGCTGAAGTTCAACGCGCCCTTCACCATCAGCCCGGAGGCCCTGCTCGACGAAGCCCAGAAGGCCTTCAAGGAGCACAAGGTGGACACGCTGAGCGTGAGCGAGAACGGCAAGCAGCTCGGCATGCTCGACATCCAGGACCTGATGAAGGCGATCGCGGGGTGAGAGGTCGTGCTCGTGTTCTTGGGATAGAGGGAGCGTCGATTTTCGCGTTCCTGGTTGCTTGTTCAAGCCCCGAGATGAGGCAATCGGACCAAGGACCAACGAAGGACGATGGGAGCTACTCTGCGCCGCAGGATGCGGATGTGGCACAATTGCATAGTGCTGACCATGCTGAGGCTATCGATTCCACATCCGGGTCATACGAACGGATCTTAACCATCCGTCTAAGTGAGGTGATATTGGACGCTGGTCTTACGCGATTGCTCGACTCACTGATTGCTTTCGAGAAGGATTGTCTTGGGGATGACCATCCAGACTTCTGGCTACTTGGGCAATGGAAGACAGGCGTATTCCAGTTCACTGGCACTAGTGGATTCACCGCGAACGCGTTGGGCTTTACCATGGTCGATGGGAACGTCGTTTTCCTCTACGATGCGCTGCCCGAAGCTGCCCATCAGAGCGACAAGCGAAGGAGCTTCAGTCGAAGCGTTTCGGAGGCATCTTCCGGTCCTGAGGATTATTCTGCTTGGTACATCCAGCAGGCGAATGGATATAACCGAGTAGTTCAAGCATACACATTGCCTTGCAACTGATCGATCATGTCCAGTATTAAGGTCTTCACCACGAACGGCTTCCGCACCACCGCGCCGGAGACCGAGCTGCTGCGTCGCCTGGCCCGCACCAAGGCCGTGCTCTTCGACTGGGACGGTGTGTTCAACGACGGCTTCAAGGACGCCGACGGAGGGAGCCCCTTCAGCGAGGTGGGCAGCATGGGCGTGAACCTGCTGCGCTTCGCGTTGTGGATGCGGAACGGGCACTTGCCCACGGCCGCGGTGATCACCGGTCAGCACAACCCCTATGCGGAGCGCTTCGCCCAGCGCGAGCGGCTGCACGGCGTGTACATGGGTTTCACCAACAAGCCCGAGGCCTTCGACGCCTTCCTCGCGAAGCACGGCCTGCAGGCTGAGGAGGTGGCCTTCTTCTTCGACGACGTGCTGGACCTGCCCGTGGCAGCGCGCTGCGGCCTGCGGGTGATGATCGGCAGTCCCGTAACCGCCTGGCTCGTGGAGCAGGTCATCGCGCGTGGCGAGGTGGATATGGTCACCGCCAACAGCGGCGGCAGCAACGGGCTGCGCGAGGCCACCGATGCCGTGATGGCCTTGCTCGGGAATGGTCCGGATGTGATCGTGCACCGCACCGCCTATTCCGATACCTACCAACGCTACCTGACCGAACGCCAGGCCGTGGAGCCCGCGATCGTAAGGAACCCACGCTGATCAGCGCAACCGGATCCGCACTGGGTTTCGCGGCTCGCCTACGTTGATCGCCGCCAGCTTGAACGAGGGTGGTCCCATGTTGACGGGAGCATCGTTGCTGAAGCCATAGGGCTCCTGCGGCCAGCCGATCCACGACGTGTTGAGCTCCCCATCGCTGTTGATGTCGTGGAAGACCTTCACCGCGTAGGTACCGTCATCAACACGCCTGAAGGAGCAGGTTACGGTCCGGGACGTGGCAGGAACGCTCAAGGTGCGACAGCCCTGTTCCGTGTCGTAAGCCTCTTTGTTCGGACACAGCGCCACGCGCAGGGTACCTCCTGCTTCGGGCTTGTTGAGAACGACTTCCAGCCGTAGGTCATCTTGAGGCAAAGCGACCGAAGCGATCAACGTACAGAAGACCATGACAAGGGCGCGCAGGCCTTCTTCAGAAATGGGCATCCAGGTCGAGCGCTGCGTCCAATTGCTTCCGGAACCGGTCGCGCGGGATCTCCAACGCACCGAGTTGCTGTGTGAAGTCATTCAAGTACTGGGTATCGAAAAGGACATGTCCCTGTCGTTGCAGATGTGCGACGAGGGCAAAGAACGCTGCTTTGCCCGCGTTCGGCACCTTGCTGAACATGCTCTCACCAAAGAACGCACCGCGCAGGGACACACCGTAGATGCCACCCACGAGCTCATCGCCCGACCACGACTCCACGGAATGGGCGAAACCGGCCGTGTGCATGGCGAGGTACGAGGTGATCAGCCGCTCATCGATCCAGGTCTCTTCGCGCTCGGCACAGGCCCGGATCACCCCTTCGAAGGCCTTGTTGCGCGTTAGGATGAAGTCCGCTTTGCGGAATGCACGGATCGCCCGCTTGTTCGGCACCAGGCCTGCCAAGGGAAAGATCGCGCGCGGGTCGGGATCATGCCAGTACAGTTCACCATCGTCGTGGCACATCGGGAATCGCCCGCTACCATAGGCCAGAAGCAACTCTGCCACCGGTATCGCCTCCAAGGTGTCCGATCCGTTCACGGCGCCTTGATCACGCGTTCCTGGAAGATCCGGCCGTCCTGGTCAACCACCACCAGGTAGGCACCGGTTGGAAGGCCTTGTAAACGCGGGTCATCAAGGGTGATCCTGCCGACACCATCCACCCCGGCGCGGAGAAAGGACCTGGTCCGACCTTCCATATCGAAGACCGCGACGAAGGCCGAGCCATGATGCAGCCCGGTATCCTCGATCACGAACCGGTCGGTGAACGGAGAAGGGAACACCCGCATATTCCTGGACACGGGCTGCTCCGGCACCTGCGTCAGCAATAACCAGGCACTGGCCGCACCGAAGTCCGGGATGCCAAAGCCCAGCGAGTCGTTCGGGTCATTGTACAAGGTGGCGCTCTGGCGCACGGCCATCATGATCTCCTGCGCGCTGCGCGTGGGATGGGCGCCCCATAGACAGCCCACCAGACCGGCCAGCACAGGAGCCGCGAAACTGGTCCCGTTCGCCTGCACCACACTGTCCACGCCAATGTTCAACACCGTGGTGCCCTGGCCCATGGCGCACACGTCCGGTTTCACGCGACCATCGGCACTGGGGCCATGGGAACTGAAGGGAGCATAAAGCGCGTCCGCGTTCACCCCGCCCACCGTGAGCACGTCCATCGCATCAGCCGGCGCACCGATGTGGTACCAGTCACTCTGTCCATTGTTGCCTGCGCTCAGCACCGGGACCATGCCCTTTTGCGAAGCGATGTTCGCCGCGATGCTGCACCGCAGGGTCTGCCCGTCCAGCATGGCGTAGGTGTGGTCCATCGTACTGTCGTCGAAGGTGGTGTACCCCAGGGACGTATTGATCACATCGCACCCGAGACTGTCCGCCAGTTCCACACCGCTCACCCAGTGGTCCTCCTCCACCGGATACTCACTCTGAACGGTCTCGGTACGGATCAGGACGTAGTCCGCTTCGGGCGCCGTACCGATCAACTGACTATCCAGGCGGGCCGCCATGCACGAAAGCACACTCCGCCCGTGCCAATGGTCATCATATACATCGCCATCATGCTCCACCAGATCGCGCGTGCCCACGATGCCGCCACGTTGCCGCACAGCCTCGAAAGCCAGCGCGGAGTCGACCCCGTCGAAGCCCGAGTCCAGCACCCCGATCAACATGCCCTGGCCCAGGTGTCCATTGCCGTGCAGGGACTGGCCGTTCAGCATCTCCAACTGCCTGTACCCCGCGCCATACAATGGAATGTCCAGCTCCCGACCCTCCTGATCCCGGCTCCCGAACTTGTGGACACGGGGCGATCCAGTGGTTCTCATCCCGGATGCGCGCACCTCCAATACGAAGGGCAGGTCTTGGACCGCGGATATCGCATCCCCCCCCTGCACACGTATGGTCACTCCATTGAACCACTTGCTCCGGTTCAGCACATCCACCCCTTCGATGGCTTCCACCTGGGCCACGTATGCCGGATCCACCGGAAGGTCGAGCTCATCATAGGCGATCCCTTGTGCAGCGCGCCGTGCGATGGCACGTTCGGAAAGGAAGGACGTGGGCTCGGAGAGTGAATAAGGCGTGGCCGACTTATCCGTGAAAGCCACCCAATAGGTGTCCGGGGAGGTCTGTGCGAAGCTCGATCCCCCTGGCACGGATGCGAGCAGGATGGCTGCAAGGATGCCCGACAACCTACGATCCATGGGCCACGGCGGTCATGCGCAGGCGCCAGCCCACGTTCTGGAGGGTGATCGTACCATCCGGGTTGTACACCACGCGGTTCGTGCTTTCCTCCCAATACTTCGCCACCATCCCCACCCCATCGGCATACCGCTCCTCGAACTCACGGGTATCGACGAAATTCGGCGGCACGGTATTCTTTACGAGCACGGTCTTGGCGAAGGAAAGGTTCCCGGTGCTCCAGGGTTCATCAATGTCCTCGTAGGCGACCAGCAGTTCATCGTTGCGGGAGTCATCACCGGTAGCTCCGGTGCCGTAGATATTGATGTCCCAGCGGCGCGCGTTCCGAACGGGGAATGAGAGCTTCAAGCGTCGGTAGTTCTCCTCGGTCTTCTCCGCGGCATAGCCGTCCACGGTAGAGGTCCACACATCGCGGACCACCCATTCACCGGCCGCATCATGCACATACCGATGGATCCGTTGACAGGGTCTTCCCTCCAGGTCGGTGTAGTGCTCCTCGATCCGCTCCAGCAGGCGATAGCTCACGCTGTCAAGGACGTTGGACGGGTCATCGCGCCACAGGGAGTCCACCTGGTATTCCACCCAGGTGCCCACAGCGGTCGGGAAATAGCCGTAGCCCATGTCGGGTTCCTCCACCTCCTCCTTCTTGCAAGCTGCCAACAGGAGGCTTGCTCCGAACACGATCAGAAGGTGATGGCTGCGCATGGTCATCCGTGTTGGCGATCGATGAAGCCGCCACCGACCACATCCTCGCCCATATAGAAGACGGCACTCTGCCCCGGAGCGATGCCTGCCACGGGAGCATGGAATTCAACCTTCACGCGATCACCGTCCATGGTGAGCGTGCTGGGGGTGCCTTTGTCCTTGTAACGGATCTTGGTCACGGCTTCGAGTTCACCGTTCAACGTATCCACGAGTTGGAAGTTCGGTCTGCGCACCCACATGGTGGTCCGCTGGAGGTCCTCTTTCCGGCCCAGGACCACGGTATTGCTCTCCGGCTGGATGTCCGTCACGTAGAGCGGTTCGCCCGTGGCGATGCCAAGCCCTTTGCGTTGACCGATGGTGAAGAAGGGATAGCCATCATGCTCACCAAGCACTTCACCCCCCACGCTCACGAGCTGACCATGGGCCAGCTTGGCTGTAGCCTCCGGTTCCTTGCGCTTCAGGAAGCCCCGGTAGTCATTGTCCGGGATGAAGCAGATCTCATAGCTCTCGCTCTTGGCCGCCAGTTCAGGGAAGCCACTGTCCACGGCCCGCTGGCGGATCTCGCTCTTGCGGAAGCCGCCGATCGGGAAGCGGGTCCGGGCCAGGTTCCGCTGTTCGAGCCCCCATAGCACATAGCTCTGGTCCTTGGCCGGGTCCAGGCCGCGGCTCACCACCCATCGGCCGGTGCTGGCATCTTGGCGGACCTGCGCATAGTGCCCCGTGGCGATCAGCTCGCAATCCATCATGTCGGCACGCTTCAACAGCGCCTCCCACTTGATGAAGGTGTTGCACAGGACGCAGGGATTGGGCGTCCGGCCGGCCAGGTATTCACTCGTGAAGTTGCCGATGATCGCCTCACCGAACTCCTCGCGGATGTCGATGATCATGTGGTGGAACCCGCGGGTAACGGCCATGGTGCGCGCATCGTTGATGCTGTCGAGGTCACAACACCCGGTGATCCGCTTGCCCCCGCTGGCATCGGCATAGTCCCAGGTCTTCATCGTCACGCCGATCACCTCATACCCTTCTTCATGGAGCATGAGCGCGGTCACGGAGCTGTCCACCCCGCCGCTCATGGCCACCAGTATCCGTCCGTGTTTGCTCATCCTTCGCCTTTCCCCATTACCCTTTGTCCTTCCGCCTTTGCCCTTCCGCTTCTGTCCTTCGCTCTTCTGTTGTTTCCAAGGGCTCCTTGCCCTGCTTCATCCCCGCAACCGCGATCACTGCTCCACGCCCCCGACGTACCTGGTCGTCTTCACCAGCTTGCCCTTGTCGTCGTATTCCCGGACTTCCCCTTCGAGCTGATCGTTCACATACCTGCCCTCCCGCGATCTGGTCTGGCCTTTCAGCACTCGCTCGATATCCCCAGGGGTCCCCAGGACCGGATCACCGGGAACGGTCCGGACCTCCCACTGCACATTGTCGTGGTATTCCGTGA
>Ga0116143_10006247_pt1 | contig 10442 bp, 9 predicted proteins | sample AD_UKC034_MetaG_FD_89745 | JGI IMG/M metagenome (GOLD analysis project Ga0116143, IMG submission 89745) | Active sludge microbial communities of municipal wastewater-treating anaerobic digesters from USA - AD_UKC034_MetaG | ecosystem: Engineered > Bioreactor > Anaerobic > Digestate | place: USA...
CTCCCAATAATAAAAAAACCTCTCCAAAGAGAGGTCCATATATTCTGACATTCCAACTCTACTTGTCAATCCATTCCGAAATTATCACCCCTATCCTTGCTCATATATTGTAGAAGCCTACACCTACCCGTTCAGCATACCGACGCCGGTACGGCCTATTTACTTGATCAACTTCAGGTATTAATAGGCGCTGTTCTCATTCGTTCCCATCATATAGGGCTCCCGGATTTCATAACGGAACAAAACCGCGGGGAGAAGAACCTTTTCCGGGATGTGTCCATTATCGAGCGGGTTAACCAAGCCCTTCCTGAAATGATCATAAAACATAATGAAGTGACAGGCTTATTCAAAGTCATGAACATGACGGAGGGTACAATTTCCTGTAATCCGTCTCTTTTTTTCCGCCTCGCCCTTTCTTGCCTGGCCGATGCGGATCACACCGATACGGCTATCCATTATGGTGATCAGACAGATGAAGAACCGGATATTCCATTGAAACCTGAATGCCGTATTGCAGCTTTGGATCGGTATATAGAAAATCTGCGAAAGGATGATTCTCGTTCACGGTTGCGGGCACTGAGCACGGTCACAAAAAGTGATGGAAAAATAGTTTAATATAGACAAGGAAAGCGAGGGAAGAAGCAAGGAGTCCCTCGCGTTTCTTGGCGGATTCGTTGAAGAGACTCCTGCTTCCTCAGAAAGCAGGGGTTATGATATCACCAGCAATCCTCAGAAGCAAATCTCTTTTTGTACTTTTACACAGAATCGACGTTGATCTTGCCGAGAATACTCGTTTAAAGCGGTGCCCTACTGTGGGGGGACTCTGCATTATGCCACATATATGCGGAAGCCTCGGGGAGGTCCCCCTGATCTTGATGAGGCCTGCTTGGAGAGGATGAGTTTGTGCTGCGGCGCACAGGGTTGCCGGCGCCGGGTATTGCCGCCGTCGGTTTTGTTTTGGGGTCGTTGTGTTTATTTTGCGTCGGCGCTGCTGGTAATTATGGCGCTGCGCCAGGGTCGTGATCGTGGCTATACGGTCGAGAAGCTAAAGGGTCTTTTCGGGGTAACGCGAACGACGCTGAATCGTTGGGCACAATACTTCCGTGAGGTTTTTCCTTTCAGTCTATCCTGGAAGCGGTTGTCTGGGATGTTGATGCCGCCGGTTGAAGCGGTGCTATTGCCCAGGAGCCTTATTGAGCGATTCATTCATATCCGTGATGGCGATCCGGAGCGGGGATTGATCTCCTGCTTGGGAGCCATTGTTTTGGGTCCTTCGGGTAACGATTATTGAGGGGAGAGATATTGGTCCGGCGGTCACGCAAAAGTTGTGCGGCTCCATAATGCGTGCAGATAGGTTATAGGGGGTCAATCAAAGGATTCGCTCTTAATCGACTCCATGTAGGTGGTCACAGGAGCGGATCGGAAGGAGAGACACCCGATGAGTGATCCCAAAATGCCCCGATGGCAACAGTGGGCGCAGTTCCGTTTTGCCGTCATTGGCGGACTATTGTCCCGTCCGCGGGAGAACGGTCAATTGCAGCAGGAGTTGGCGGCATTGGCCGGGAAGAGCTACCAGCACCCCATTAAGCCGGAGGAGTTGATATCTCCGGCTTTTTCCACGGTTGAGCGATGGTACTACCAGGCCAGAAATACACCGGACCCCATTGCCGCGCTGGGTAAAAGGACTCGCTCTGACTCCGGCCGTCAATGGTCGGTAAGCGAGATGCTCAAAGAGATCATTGCCGCCCAGTACAAGGATTATCCCAGTTGGAGCGTCCAGCTTCATTATGACAATCTGGTTGCCCTGGCCGAGGAGCAAACGCAATTGCTTCCCCTGCCCAGCTACAGGACACTGCTGCGCTACATGGAGGGAAACGGCTGGAAGCGCAGATTGCTCCCCTTACAGCCTACTTCCGGCCAGATCGAGGCCCGGCAGCGACTTGAGAAGCGCGAGGTGCGCAGCTATGAGGCGGCACATCTTCATGGTCTCTGGCATCTGGACTTTCACCATGCCAAGATCAATCTGGTGGATGAAACGGGCAAATGGTATCGACCCTTGGCCCTGGCCATCCTTGACGATTATTCGAGGCTTTGCTGTCACCTGCAGTTCTACAAGGCAGAAACCGCCGAATGCCTTGTCCACGGTCTTACCCAGGCCATTATGAAACGCGGGTTGCCGCGGGCTTTGATGACGGACAACGGTTCGGCCATGATCGCCGAAGAGACCGTCCAGGGGCTGTTGCGCCTCGGCATCATCCATGAGACGACCCTGCCTTACTCGCCCTATCAAAATGGCAAGCAGGAGGTGTTCTGGGGTCAACTGGAAGGTCGTCTGAACGAGATGTTTCGGGGCATGGAAAACATCTCTCTGACCCTCCTCAATCGTGCCGGTCAGGCCTGGGTCGAGCAGGATTACCACCGCAACAAGCATACTGAAACCGGCGTCACCCCCCTGGAACGAATGATCAGCGGTCCGGATGTAGGACGTCCTTCCCCGGATGCCGACACCATGAGGTTGGCCTTCACCCGCCAGTTGACCCGCACCCCGCGCCGCAGCGATGCCACCGTCGTAGTCGACGGCATCCGCTATGAACTGCCGGCTCGTTTTGCCCACCTGCGCAAAGTCACCCTACGGTCGCCGGAATGGGACAAGAGCCAGATGACTCTCGTGGATCCCAAAACCGGAGGGCCACTGGTGCGTCTGCTTCCACAGGACAAAACAAAGAATGCCAATGGATTGCGCCGGGTCATCAATCCGTCGGCAGGTGCCGACAATAACCATAAAAAAGGCAAGCCTATACCTGCTCTCCTGAAAAAATGGCTGGCCGACTACGCCGCCACCGGGTTGCCCCCGGCTTATCTGCCGAAGGAGGAAAACGATACATGAACGAACACCACATCCGATCCCTGTACGGACTCAAATACAATCCCTTTTTACCCAATTTGCCTGCCGAAGCTATTTGGGTGTTGCCCGGCGCTGAAACCTTTGCCCACCGTATCCAGTCAATGGTCGCTCAGGGCGGCTTCGCTTTGATCACCGGAGAACCGGGACAGGGAAAAAGCAAAACCCTCCAATGGATTGCCCAGCGGCTTCGTCTTATGCCGGATCTTGTCGTCGGCATTATGGAAAGGCCCCAAAGCAAACTCGCCGACTTCTACAGGGAATTGGGAGAACTCTTCGGGGTGGGCTTGACACCATTAAATCGCTACGGCAGTTTCAAGGCTCTACGCACAAAATGGAAAAATCATTGCCAATCCACACTGGCAAGACCCGTACTCCTTATCGACGAAGCCCAGGAAATGTCCTCAGCCTGCCTGACCGAACTGCGCTTGCTCCAAAGCATCTGCTTCGATTCAGACAGCCTTCTGTTCACCATCCTGTGCGGCGACGAACGCCTGCCGGAGCACTTCCGAACCCCGGAACTCCTCCCCCTGGGAAGTCGCATCCGCACCCGGCTTCACCTGACACCCCTCAGTCCGGAACAACTCCAGGATTACCTCTACTTCGCCCTCGAACAGGCCGGTCATCCCCATCTGATGACCAAAGAACTGATCCAAACACTCGCCGCCCATTCCATGAACAATCTGCGCGCCCTCAATCACATGGCCGCAGATATCCTGGCTGTCGCCGCCGATCGTAACCTGACGAAACTCGATGAATCGCTCTTCTTTGAATTGTTCGCTCCAACACCGGCAAAAACGCGCCGCACCAAGACTTCACAGGCATAAGCATCTAATCAAATTTACCCCGGGGGGGGAGAACAACAAACTCCCTCCGGCATTGAGAATATCAACAATACGTATGGCCACTATGTCTTTCAGAAGGATTGAAATCGAGGAAAGCGTCGTACTCGTGAGACTACATCTATATAACCGAGGCAAAAACCATGGGGCTAACGCCATACACCAAAAGATGAGATCTCTGGGAATCTCACCACCGCCGTCCTTCTCAACTATCACCCGAATCCTGAACCGACGTGGTTTGACGAACGGATGTACAGGTCATTACTCTTAAACTCCATTACTTTTTGTGGCAAAATGTCCCTCACCTATCGTGGCAACTCTCAAGAAAGGCTCTTTACCACAAGTACAATCCCGTGATGATCGTGAGCGCCTACGGCTTCGTCATCGCCATCGCCTCCTTCCTGTTCCTCTACCTGGGCTTCAAGATCGACCAGTACTTCGGGACTGCCCCCAACTTCATGTTCGGGATGTTTTTCCTGGCCCTCTTCCTCTCCATCGGTCGTCTCTATCAGGAGGCCTGGCTGAAACGGAAAGAGGTGTGACGGGAGCATCAATACCTCAAAGACGCGTCTGGTGAAGACCCGTCTCCAAGACAAACAAAGCCCGCTGATGAAACCGGTTCGTCAGCGGGCTTTTTGTTTATTGCAGGGCTTCCGCCGCTATCTTCAAGAGAAATTCTTGAAATCCCTTATCGTGCTCGATGGAAAAGGACTCCTCGAAGCCCCTGTCGGAGTTGTCGAGGAAGAAGCGCTTGGTTTTTTCCAGGGCCAGTTGTGGGGCCGCCATTATTTTACCGGCGATTTCCCGGGCTCGCGCCAGTAATCTATCCACTGCGACCAGTTCGTTGACCAGACCAATGCGATACGCCTCGGCGCCGTCGATGATCCTTCCGGAGAGGCACAGTTCCCGGGCCAGTCCAGCGCCGATGAGCCACTTCAGGGGAGTGAACAGGGTGGGGGAGCCGAACTTGATCTCCGGATGGCCGAAGCAGGCTTCAGGGCTGCAGATGCGGATGTCGCAAAGCTTGACGAGGTCAAAACCGCCCGCCAGGGCGGGACCGTTGACGGCGGCGATGGTCGGCTTGGGGAAATACCAGATATCCCGGTGATAGGCGGACGAGGTCTGATAGAGATCGTGGATCAGGGCGGGTTTCTTGAATTCACTGAGATCGAAGCCGGCGGTAAAGGCGTTGCCGGCCCCGGTCAGAACCAGGACCCGGACGGCCGGATCGGCTTTCCAGGCCTTCAGGCAGGAAGATATCTCCCGGCGCATTTGGATGGAGACCGCATTGCGCTTGTCGGGACGATTGAGGGTCAGGATAGCGAGGCCCTCGTTGTTTAGGTCGGTTAGAATGGTTTCAAAAGGCATTGCTTCTACCTCCTCCAAAGGGGCAAAAAATAACGCCCCCGCCTCGCTGGGGAGGGGTGGGGGCGATATGTCATTGTCTTCCGGTAGTCTCCATCAGGTAATCGCTGTGGCGGTCGGTCTGATGGAGATCCTCCCCTTGCTCCGCCCGCTGTTCCCGTTGCGGGGGGAAGGGCGGGGATGGTATAGGGTTGTTGGTTACTTCAATTTACTCAGGATGTCCCGAGCGATGATGACGCGCTGGATCTGGTTCGTCCCTTCATAAATCGAGGTGATCCGGACGTCCCGGGCGTGGCGTTCCACTGGGAATTCCTTCGTGTACCCGTAACCGCCGAGGATCTGGATGGCGTTGTAGCAGGCCCGTTCTCCCGCTTCCGTGGCGTAATACTTGGCCATCGAGGCCTCACGGGCGAAGAAGCGCCCGCACTCTTTCTGGTAGGCCGCATTCATGAGGAGCAGGCGGGCCGCCTCCAGTTCCGTATAGGACTCGGCGATCATCCACTGGATGGCCTGGAAGTTACTGATGGACTGATCGAACTGTTTCCGCTCGACGGCGTACTTGGCGGCATATTCGATGGCTGCCAGGCCGCAGCCCAGCCCCAGGGATCCGATGCCGATGCGCCCCCCGGCCAGCTCGCCCACGGCGGTGCGGAAACCGTCGTTCGGCTTGCCCATCATGGCGGTTTTGGGGATGCGGCAGTCTTCGAAGACCAGTTCGTTGGTTGCCGACGCGTGCTGTCCCATCTTATGTTCCGCACGACCGACAATGAAACCCGGAAGGCCGTTTTCCACGAGGAAGCAACTGATGCCCTTGCCCTTGGGGGCGGCCTTGTCCGTAACTGCCCAGACGACGAACACCCCGGCGTATTCGGCGCTGGTGATGAATATTTTGTTACCGTTCAAAACCCATTCGTTGCCGTCCAGGACGGCGGAGCAGCGCATCCCCGCGGGGTCCGAACCCGCCGTCGTCTCCGTGAGGCCAAACCCGCCGGCATAGTACTCCCCGGAGCAGATCTTCGGGATGTAGGCCTGTTTCTGCTCTTCCGATCCGATGGCCTGGATGACCTCGCAGACCATATTGTTCACGGAACAGGTAACGGCCGTGGAGGCGCAGGCCCGGGCGATCTCTGTGATGGCGAGACTGAAGGCCACCGCCCCCGCCTCGGAACCACCGTATTCCGATTTGACAGCGATGCCCATTAGGCCAAGATCAGCCAGCTTTTTCAGGTTCTTCAGGAAGGTTTCACGGTCTCCCTCCTCGTCGAGTTTTGCGGCTACCGGTTCCAATTCCGACTTGGCGAAATTCCTGGCCGTATCCTGAATCATCTTTTGGTCTTCGGTTAAATCTAAATTCATTGCATCTTTTCCCCTTCCTGATGTGATTTTTATTGACGCCGCTTGTTCGGAAAACAGGCGGGTAATTTCCTATTTATTGTTGGTGAAGGTAAAAAAGAGGGGAAGCAAGCTTCCCCTCTTTTTCGTCATGTGTCGTTAGCCTTTGTCGATAATTGCCTGAACGTCAGGCGTGTAAGGAGTTTTTGCCGGCAGGAAGATCAACTCCGGATCCACGAATTCGCGGAGGACGAAGAGCTCCCGATAGGTCGGACGAGGCGTTTCGCCCTTTATCAGGGAAACGTTGAGGTCGAAGCCGCAATTTTCCTTCACCTGCTCCACCGTCACGCCGGGGTGGTGAGTTTCCAGATAGATCTCGCCCTTGTCGTCGAAGCGATAAACGCCCATGTTGGTCACGACGCCGCAGGGACCGGAATTCGCGTAAGGCGTGCCTTTCCATACCTCTTTTTTCGGTTTCCACTCGTTGGTCTTGAAATCCCAGCACCACCAGCCCGGGGTGGTGGTGTAGTCGTTCCTCTCGACAAAGCGGCGTTTTTCCTGGAGGATGATGTAGGCCACGCGATGGGAGAGGGTGCCGATGTCGGAGTTGCCGCCAGATCCGGTGAACCGGTGGGAGGGATTGTAGTAATCGCCGATGGAGGTGACGTTGACACCGCCATACTTGTCGATGGCCGCGCCGCCCAGGAAGCCCAGGGTCACGTAACCCTGCTGGAGATAATAACCGAAGGTGTCCACGAGGCCGCCCAGAGTCGAACTCATGTTGGCCGCCCGCTGGTCGCAGACGGACATGGGGACGTGCATGGTCTTGCCGTCGCAGATGCCGGATTCATAGATCAGCAGTGCATTGGGAGCGGTGGTGAAGTTGGCCGTCATGATGCCCACCATGGGCAGCCCGGTTCCGGCGAAGACGACGTCGTCGTTGCGGACCTCATGGGCGATGGCGATAGCCATAAGTTCCGGCAGGATGAATTCCCCTACGTTTGCCGGCGTATCGGGAATCTGATCGATAAGTTCCATCAATTGTTCCATTGATTTTGCCATATTAATTGTCCCCCCTTTCTCTTAATAACCGCTGCGGGCCACGGACAAGGGCATCTTCATCCGGGGTGCGGGTTTCTTGCCTCTCAGCATGCGGGTGCTGTAGCCGGTGCTTTCCGCCTTCAAATCGAGAAGCTTTTTGGCCCCCAACTTGATCAGAAAATCTTCCCAGCTTGCCGGTCCGAATACCCATTCATCCAGCCACTTCTTCAGGTCGTCGGTATTGCGGGAAGCAGCGTCCATGCCTCTCATGAAGGGTGCGTCGTAGTCGTAATAATATGGCACCGAGCTCGGGAAGGCGCCCCAGGGGCATTCCACGATGGCATCGACCACGAAATAGGGGATCTGGTTTGCTTCGGGATATTTTCTCATCTCCGCTTCGGGGACGATTTCCTCGGCTACGACGATAACTTTTTCACAGGCGAAGGAGATTTCCTTGTCAATGGTGCCGACACCGCGCCATTTGGCGGTGCCCTTGTCGCCGGCCTGGGCGACGTGTATAACCGCCAGATCCGGACGGGCGGCAGGCAGGAGGACGCACTCGCCATCGCCCCAGAATGGTTCGGACATCTGGATAAATTTCTTCAGGGGGATATTGGCCACTTTGCCGTCTCGCTTGCCGGCCTTCCCCAAAGCGTCGTATTTTACGTTGTAAAGGTCTGATCCCAGGGGTGCATAGTAGGGAATGAAGGGGGCGCCCACGGCGCCGGCGAGGAACCGCATGGCCATGGCGCCATGAGAGTAATCCTCGAGGATCATCTTGCCTTCTTTATAGTTCCGGTTGAGATTGACGTCGAGCTTGCCGGCCATTTCGCCCCATCCCATCCAGTCCGTTTCATAGACGCTCAGGGCGTTGACGGCGTTCAGCAGCCAGGTGCAGCAACTGCCATGTCTATCGATCGCGTGAATATCCTTTACCCCCTGCCGGACCATTTCCCAAGAGAAGGCGAAAGGATTTCTGTTGAAACCGGTAAAACCACTGAATGCTACTTGAATTCCGTTATTCGCGTATTTCTTGACCGCTTCGGAAAGAGTCAAGATTTCAGCGGTTTTTGACTTCCCACGAATTCTTGCCATAACTACCTCCTTTTGTTGTTGATTAACCCCTTACAAATAAATAAAAAAATAAAAAAATCCCCCTTTCGTTTCACCTCCTTTCATCAAAGAATCCAAAACCCTCTGGACGATCTGTTAACTTACGGTGATACTTAAAATATATATAATCAAATACTTTTGGAAGATTTGCGAACTTGCCGATGAACCTAATAAGCAGGAAATTTATATTGAATCCCGCTTAAAGAGTCAAGGGAAAATAAATGGATTTTGCATTTTTTACCGTAATGATTATTAAGGTTGTTTTCGTTCCTGCTCCGAGTCTTTATCAGGGGCCATTTCCGCCGCCAGTTGCCCGAGAAAATCGCCGGGGATTTCGTCGCGGATATCCGGGAGTTGTTTTTCCACTGTTTCGCAGTAGGCGTGGATGAATCCTTCATAAAGGGCGATGAGATAGGATAGGCCGCCGTCGGGGTTTCCCTGGCAGATTTCCTCCCGCATGGTCGCGACGATGAATTCATCCTCCGCAAGCTGTAGAGAAGATTTCTTGAGGATGTTGATATATTGAAATGGATCGGCCAGGTTCAGCTCCTGGAGGTGGCTCAACTGGAAAAAAACAAGATAGCAGTATCTGGCCCGATCGAGAATTTCCACTTCCGAGAGCATTTATTCCCGTCCTTACAAATAATGATAGAGCCGTTCCCCGACGCGGGTGGGATCGAATCCATAAACCTCCATTCCGGGGACGATGACTCGGGCGGTGGGAACCTGGATTTCCTTTCGTGTCAGGTTAACCACGATGACCTGGGGCAGGCCGTGTTCCCGCAGCCGTGCACAGACGGAGCGGATGTCCGTGAGGATGTCGTTGCTGTAGCCGACGACAAGTTCAGAGAGGCTTTTGGCCGGCGGGTCGTCACCGAGGACATCGCTGGCAAAGGCCTCGAACAAATACAGCGGTCTGGCTTCGACGAGCCGGCCGGCGCCGTGCTGCTGAAATAGGAGTCCCCGGGTGGTGGCCACTTCCATGAGCGCCCTGGACGCCGCCGCCTTCGGATCGAGGTGAGCTCCGAAACCCTCCATGGGCATGAGCTTGTCGATGGCAAGATCATGGGCCTTGGCGGCGATGACGGGGATGCCGAGATCCGGGGTGTAGTCCCTCAGGGAAACATCGATTTCCGCATCCCGCAACTTCCCTGCGATGGTCAAAAGAAAGTCGTTCTCCGGTTCGTCGTCGATGGATACCGATTCCGCGGTTAGGCGACCGAATTTGACAATGCTCCATGCATCCCGCTCGACAACCTCCAGCAGCCCGTGCAATACCGCCTCTTCCATTGTGTTCCCGGCGGCGACGCCGTTGGTGTGGGTGGCCATCAGCTCCGGATCGTCGATACCAAAGGGGTGGTAAACACTGCAGGCCGGAACGAGCACGGCTTCCCCGGAATCGAGATCGAAGCCCTCCACCCAGTGATAGCTTATGTCCTCCCGAAAATCATTGAATTTCGGCAGGATGAGCCTTTCGGGATGGAGGACTCGACAACTGGTGGAAAGTTCCCGGAAACTCCCCTTGATCAACCGGTTCCGGTCGTCCTCACGGTACTCCGAGGAGAAGCGTTCGATGGCCTCCATGGTAAGCGATACCTGGGCCTGAACCTTGGTGAGTCCCTTGCCGGTATGGTAGGTCCGCGATGCGTCGGGACGGATTCGCGAACAGGTGAAGACGGGGAGGCCGATCCGGTCTTCCGCCGTGGCGTCCCGGAAGTCTTCCATCCCCCGGGCCTCCTTCATAGTGGCGATGAAGGCTAGCGTTTCTTCCGGGGTGCGGGAACGGTGGGTATCAAGGATGTACTTTTTGGGACAGGAGCTGAGCTGAAAGGGACGACTGTTCATAA
>Ga0116143_10006251_pt1 | contig 10437 bp, 7 predicted proteins | sample AD_UKC034_MetaG_FD_89745 | JGI IMG/M metagenome (GOLD analysis project Ga0116143, IMG submission 89745) | Active sludge microbial communities of municipal wastewater-treating anaerobic digesters from USA - AD_UKC034_MetaG | ecosystem: Engineered > Bioreactor > Anaerobic > Digestate | place: USA...
CCCGGCGGGAAGTCGTGGATGTACTCCGCGCCGTCGAAGGGCGGCAGCACCGGCGCCTTGCTGGCCGAGGTGGCCTCGGCCATGTGCTGGGTGCGGGGGTCGGCCATCTCGACCGGCCGGTTCTTCTTCTTGGCCAGGGCCACCTCCTTCTCGTAGTCGTCGATCTCCTGCTGGGGTGGCCGCTTGAACCAGCGCAGGTGCCAGCCGCTGTAGACCAGCTCGCCGATGCCGCCCCAGGCCAGGAACTGCCAGTGGAGCTTGTTGTCGGCGTTGTGCACCTTGAACACGTCCAGGCGCACCGAGCCCTGGTAGCTGCTGGCCACCGCCCGGTAGGTGCCCGCCTTGAAGCTGTCGTAGGCCTCCTTGGTCAGCTTGAAGGCCTCCTCGCGGATGGGCAGGTTGCCCTTGGCCGACTTCTGCCGCGGGCCCTCGGTCTCGGCCGCCAGGCGGTACTCCTCGATCACCGTCTCGGGATCGGCCCGATCCGGGTAGGCGTCGAACAGCGCCTTGACCGGGTTCTTGTGGTACCAGTTGACCAGCACGTTGACCTCGGACAGGTAGCGCTGCAGGTCGGGCCGGCCCTCCATGTCCACGATCGGCCGGAGGACCGAGTTGTTCTTGCGGAACTCGAGCTGCGTGCGCAGCAGCGACGCCTCGAACCCGGAGCGCTTCTCGATCTCGGCGGTCATGGTCCACTGGCAGAACAGGTAGGCCACGCCCGCGCCGACGGCCGCCATGATCAGGGGCACCAGGAGCTTCTTCATGCGTCGTTCCTCTCCGGTTGGGATGAACAGCCGCAGGCTATCGCAAGGCGGCCGCGGGATGCAACTCGACGCCCTCAGGGCGGCAGAAGCCCGCGGGCGCGCAGCAGGGGCAGGAGCGCGCGCCAGTCGCGGAAGGCGAGCTCGGCCCGGGTGGGCGGCGGGCGGCGGCCCCGGTAGATGCGGGCCGCGCGCATGCCCACGCCCAGCGCGCCGGAGACGTCGGTGCTCTCCAGATCGCCGATGTGCAGCACCCGCTCGGGTGGCAGCCCGAGCGCGGCCAGCACCGCGCGGAAGGGCGCGGGATCCGGCTTCAGCGCGCCGCAGTCCTCGGCGTCCAGCGCCACGGCGAAGGGCAGGTCTCCGAGCCCCAGCCCGGCGAGCTTCGCCCCCGGCGGGTAGTCGGACAGCAGCGCCAGCGCGAGGCCCTGGTCGTGGAGCTCGCGGAGCGCCTGCCCGGCGCCGGGCAGGGGCCGGGTGGTCGCGAACACGGGCATCCAGCCCCGCTCGAGCACCTCGCGGATCCTGCGGGCGGCCGCCTCGGGGGTGAGCCCGAGCCGGGCGCCCAGCCGGCGGGCCTGCTCGGCGTGGAAGTCCTCGAAGGGCCCGTCCCGGCGGAGCTCCCTGCGCACCGCGTCCAGCTCGCGGAAGAAGGGCCTAAGCGGCAGCAGCGCGCGCAGGTGGCCGAGCAGCATGCGGCGGATGCTGTAGAGCGTGCCGTCGAGGTCCACGCACACCGCCCGCAGCGTGGGCCGCGCGCCGCTCAAGGCGTCGCCTCCACCAGGCGCTCCTCGCCCAGCCGCTCGAGCACGGCCGGATCCCCGGCCAGGTGGGGGAGCTTCACGTGGGCGTCGAAGGCGCCCTGGGCCAGGCGCTCCTTGCGCCAGCGCTCGAAGGCCCCGGGCGGCACCAGGACCAGCGCGGGCGGGCCCAGGCGCAGCGAGGCGCGCTTGGCCTGGTACTCGACGTTGGCCCGCTGCAGCCCCTGCTCGCAGGCGTCGAGCAGGGCGCGCGCCTCGCGCTCGCCGAGCGGCATGGCAGGCTCCACCGCGAAGACGTAGCGCGGGTTGTCCGCGTCCAGCCGCACGCCGACGCAGAAGCCGGCCAGGGCGACGCCCGTCCGCTCCTGGGCCTCGGACACCGCCTGCACGACGTGGCTCTCGCCGATCTTCTCGCCGGTGTAGGAGATCATGTTGCCGGCCTTGTGCTGGAAGGTCACCAGCGGCGTGGCGTGGTGGTGGCCGACCACCTCGATCACGTCGCGGATGTCGTAGCGGTACAGGCCGTGGGAGCCGGTCACCAGGATGCGGTAGCGCTTGCCCACCTCGAGCGCCTCGGCGGTCAGCGCCTCGGGCGCCCGGGCGGGGTCCTCGTCCTCCGGCACGAACTCCAGGAAGTGGCTGCCCACGGCCAGCGCGCCGGCGCTGCCCTCGGGCGACAGCACCACGCTGAAGCTGCCCTCGGAGGCGGTGTAGCCGTAGTCCATGACGCCGAGCTCCCCGAACCAGGCGGGGAACTGCCGGAGGTAGAAGGGCGCGGCGCCCCCCTTCCAGCACAGCAGCCCGCACAGGTTGGGCCACAGGTCGATGGGCCGCACCCTGCCGTGCGCGGCCAGCGAGGCGCGCAGGCGATCCGCGGCCGCGCGGTCCGGGCGCAGGCGGCGTGCGAGGTCGGCGCGCAGCTCCGCGGGCAGCGCGAGGTCCGAAGACAGGGTCCCCCGCTCGCAGTCCTCGATCAGCCGCGGCGCGAACTCGGTCAGCTTGCGGCACAGCAGGATCAGGGTCGAGGGGTTGATGGTGGCCATGAGCGAGATGTCGGTCACCGCCGCCATCCGCAGGAGGGTGTAGTACTTCGACTGGAAGTCCTCGAGGTGGAAGATCTCCACGGGGATGCGCTCGAGACGCTTGAGCACGCGCGCGCGCGCGCGGCGCTCGCCCTCGAGCCCGCCCCCGTAAGCCAGGGTGACGGAGCCGTACGGGGTGCCGCCGGCGGTGCGGCCCTCGACCCGCGGGGACTGCATGGTGAGGATCGCGCCGCGCACCAGCCCGGGGAAGGCCTGGCAGACCTGGCGCATCCACACCCTGCGGCCCACGCGCACCTCCTCCAGGTAGCGGCGGGTGACCGGGATGAGCTTGGCCGCGCCGGTCGTGCCGCTGGTGCGGGCGAAGAAGGGCACGGGCTCGCGCAGCAACACGTGGGGCTCGCCCTGCGCCATGCGCAGGATGTAGGGCTCGAGCTCCTCGTAGCCCCGCACCGGGACCCGGCGCTGGTACTCGCGCACGCTCGAGATGCCGGCGAAGCCGTGCTCGCGCCCGAAGGCGGTGTCCCGCTGGCTCCCGAGCATGTCCAGCAGCCGCTCGCGCTGGACCTCGAGCGGCCGGCGGGTCTGCTCCTCGAACCGCCCCCAGGACTTGGAGAACAGCGCCTGGCCGAGCAGGCGGACGACCTCGGGGGGCGTCCGCTTCGCCACGCCGCGCACGAGCCTCAGGGCGCCACCCGCCAGCCACTCGTCACCCGCGATCACCGCGACCTCCCGGGGGCCCTGCGCATCGATCACGGCCCTCGTCCCAGGGCGATAGCACACCTGCGGGGCCGCGCACAACGCGCCGGGTTGGACGACCGCGGCCGGGCGTGCTAAGAGGCGGCCGATGGGCACCCGGACCCCCCCCGCCGAAGGCGGCCGCACGACCCCGCGCGGGCCGCTGAGCCTCGGCCGCTACGTCCGTCGGCAGGGCGCCTGGAGCGCGCTCGTCTGGCTCTGGTTCCTCGGCTGGAGCGGGCACTACGGCTACGCCTGGTGCCAGCGCGAGGGCCGGGTCAGCGCCTGGATCGTGGCCGCGCTCGGCGCCTGGACGGCCTTCTTCGGGGTGTTCCTCGGCTGGTGCTCGGCGAGCCTTCAGGCCCGCCGCAAGCTGCTGCTCGGCCGGCTCGAGCCGACCCCCGAGGAGTGGGCCCGGCTGGAGGCCGAGCCCCGCCGCCCCCTGCGCCACAGCTTCTGGGCCACGGCCCTGGTGGCCGGGTGGGGCGCCGCGCTCGTCGTCGGGCTCGGCACGCTCGCGCTGGCCGGCTTCCGGCCGGAGGGGGCGCTCGGCAGGCTCGAGGTGATGGCCTGCGCCTTCGCGGCGCCGTGGCTGCTTGCGGCCGCGGTCACCCCCTGGGCCCTCAGGCGCTCGGTGGCGCGCTTCGTGGCCGCGGTCGAACACGATCAGCCCCTGCGGCTGCCCCGCTGGCGCTACCTCCTGCTGCACAACGTGCTGCCCTACGCCCTGTTCAGCGCGGCCGCCGGGCTGGCGGTGTCGTTCTTCCGCTTCCTGCCCGAGTACCAGGCGGGGCGCGCGCTCTCGGCGCACACCCTCAGCCTCCACCTGGCCACGACGGTGCTGGTCATCTCGCTGCTGGTGGTGGGCGCGGCGCGGCTCAAGACGCGCGTGGACTTCCTGAGCCCGCTCGAGATCACGGGCCGCGCGAGGCGCGATCTGCGGGCCCGCTGGCGGGTGTGGTACGCGCTGGCCGCGGGACCCCTGACCTACGGCGCGCTGCGCGCGGTCCTGGGTTTGCTCGGCCTCGCCGAGCTCGGCGTGCGGGACGCCATCCTGCTCAAGGTCGCCACCTGCCTCGCGCTCTGCGCGCTCATCGCCTACTGGGCGGTCTCCTCGACCCTGGCGGCGATGGAGCAGGAAGGGTTGGACGAGCACCGCTACGTGCGCCTGCACCGCCTCCTGCGGCGGTTCGGGCTCCTGGGCGAGCGCGCTCGACGAGGCTGAGGCAGGGCCGAAACGATCGAGGCCCGGTCCCAGGGGACCGGGCCTCGCGATGTCTGATTCGCAGAGCGGTCTTCGACTACTTCTTCTTCTTGGCGACCTTCTTCTTGGCCGACTTCTTGCCCGGCTTCTTGGCGACCTTCTTCTTGGCCGACTTCTTACCCGGCTTCTTGGCGACCTTCTTCTTCATGACCATTTCCCGTCCTCCTGTCTACTCCCACCTGTCTTCGTGGTTATCTTGGGGGAGTGACCATACGCTACAATTGCTCTCATGTCATGTCAACACAAAAATCACGTCGCCGTTCGCGGGCCTGCCGGATCGCGGTGCGCTTGACAGGCAGGCCCCTTCGTACTACGCAGAGGGCCGCGGACGCCGCGTCGCCCTCCCCTTTCCCGCGCGGCTGGAGCGTGCATGTCCAAGGAGATGCTGATCAACGCCTCGGAGCCGGGCAACATCCGCGTCGCCATCCTCGACCGCGGACGGCTGGACGCCTACTTCGAGGAGTACGACGAGGAGGCCCAGTCCCGGGGGAACATCTACCTCGGGCGCATCGCCAACGTGGAGGCCAGCCTGGACGCCTGCTTCGTGGAGTACGGCGAGGCGAAGCACGGCTTCCTGCCCTTCGGGGAGATCCTCGGCGAGGCCGTGGACGGCAAGCCCGGGGAGGGCAAGGCGATCCACCACCGCCTGCGGCGCGGGCAACTGCTCGTGGTGCAGGTGGACAAGGAGCCCATCGGCACCAAGGGCGCCCGGCTGACCACGAACATCTCGATCGCCGGGCGCTACATGGTGCTCATGCCCCACAGCGAGACCGTGGGCGTCTCCCGGAAGATCGAGGACCCGGAGGCCCGCAAGGCCTACCGGGACCTCGCCGCGCAGATCAACCCCCCCAAGGGGATGGGCATCATCGTGCGCACCGCGGGCCTGGGCCAGGGCAAGCGCGATCTCTCGCGGGACCTCAGCTACCTGCTCCGGCTCTGGAAGGACATCCAGGGCAAGGCGGCCAGCGCGAAGCAACCGCTCCTCCTGCACGCCGAGGCCGAGCTCATCCTGCGGGTGCTGCGCGACTACTACACCAGTGACATCACCCGCACCTGGATCGACGAGCCGCAGGCCTTCGAGAAGGCCCAGGAGTTCTTCAAGCTGGCCATGCCGCGCCAGAAGAGCACGCTCCAGGCCTACAGCGACCGGGAGCCCATCTTCGACCGCTTCGGGGTGGAGCGCCAGCTCGAGCTCATCCACGGCCGGAGCGTGCCCCTGCCCTCGGGCGGCAGCCTGGTGATCGACTCGACCGAGGCCCTGGTGGCCATCGACGTCAACTCCGGCAAGACCAAGGCCAAGGGCGGCCAGGAGGCCACGGCCTACGAGACGAACCTGGAGGCGGCCGCCGAGGTCGCCCGCCAGCTCCGCCTGCGGGACCTGGGCGGGATCGTGGTCATCGACTTCATCGACATGGACAAGGCCGCCCGCCGCACCGCCGTCGACAAGGCCCTGCGCGACGCGATGAAGGCGGACAAGGCGCGGCACCAGCTCGGGAAGATCTCGGCCTTCGGCCTGTGCACCCTCACCCGGCAGCGGCTGGGTCGGGCGCTGGCGCGCACCGGCTCCATCCCCTGCCCCACCTGCGGCGGTGGCGGCCGCGTGCGTGACCAGGAGAGCGTCGCCCTGCGGGTGCTCAGGCGCATCCGCGCGGAGGCCTCCGGCGGCGGCGTCGGGGCGGTCCGCGTGCGCCTCCACCCGAGCCTGGCGGAGCACGTGCAGAACCGGCACCGGGCCGACCTGCTGGCCGTGGAGCGCCAGCTCGGGATCCTGATCACGCTGCAGGCGAACCCGGCCCTGGCCTGGGGCCAGGAGGAGGTCGAGCGCACGGCGCGCGAGGGCGGCGCGCGCCCCGCGCCGCGACCCGAGCGCCCCGCGCCTGAGCGCCCCGCGCCACGACCCGAGCGCCCCGCGCCCGAGCGCCCCGCGCCGAGGCCGGACCGGGAAGAGCGGCCCGCGCCGCCCGCGCCAGAAGCCGCCCGCGGGAGCTCCCCCGCCCGGCCCGACGCGCCGGCGTCGGGCCAGGAGAGCGCGCCGGCCGAGGCCAGCGGTCGCAGCCGGCGCCGGCGCCGGCGCCGGCGCAAGCACCCGGAGGGGAGCGGACCGGCCCCGGCCCAGGACGGCGAGCCCGGCGCGCCGGCACCGACCCCGGAGGATCGGCCGCCCCAGGCCCAGGGCGAGCCTGCGCTCCCCGCGCCCGCGGACCCGGCCGACGAGGACGATGGGGACGAACCCGGCGAGGAGATCAACGGCAACCTCATCCCGCCCGATCCCGAGGACGGCCCAGACGGGAACCTGGTCCCGGAGGAGCCCGAGATCGACGGCAACACGACCCGCCCGGCGGGGGATCGCTCCAAGCGGCGGCGCCGGCGGCGGCGCCGCCGGCCGAGCGGCGGCCGCGCGGGGACCGGCGGGGAGAAAATTGGGTGATGCTCGCCCGCCGTACCGTGGTAGAATGCCGCCAGCCTTCGAGGTCGAGGTGGCAGCCGGCTCCATGACCAGCAACCGCATCCCAGGTGGCCCTCCAGGCGTTTCAGGGGACCAGCGCACCGATCCGCGCACGCGGGCGAGCATGGAGGTCGAGGTCGAGGTGGCTGGCGAGCGCCACCGGATCCAGCTGGTGAGCCGCGATATCAGCCCAGGGGGAATCTTCCTGCGCACCGAACGCCCGGCCCCCATCTTCAAGCGGGTCAAGCTGTTCCTGGCCCAGGTGGACGGCGCGCCGCTCGAGCTGGCGGGCGAGGTGGTCCGCTCGCTCGGCCCCGAGCAGGCCCGGGCCAAGGGCCAGCCGGCCGGCATGGCGGTCGCCTTCGACGAGGCCTCCCGGCGGAAGTCCAGGCAGCTCCTGGCGCTGGTCCAGGCGCAGGCCTCCGGGGCGGCCGCGCCTCCGGGCCCCTCCAGCGAGGCCCGGCCCGCCGCGCCCGCGGAGGGGGGGAGCGCGACGGTGGCCCGTGCGGACAGCCTGCTCGACGAGCTGGACTCGCTGCTCAGGGACGAGCCGGCCCCCGCCCGGGGCGCGCCTGCGGCGGCCGACGACCTCGACATCGAGATCGAGCCCGAGGTGACCGACGCCAGCGGCAGGCTGAAGGCGCTCGCGCCGTCCGCGGCGCCGGAGACCCGCCCGGCTTCCTCCCCGGCGGTCGCGGCCACTCCGGCGGGGGCGGAGGCGCTGGTGGCGCAGATGCGCCAGGCGCTGGAGGAGTACCGCAGGGCGGTCAAGGGCAGCACGCACTACGACGTCCTGCAGCTCGACCGCCAGGCGAGCGCGGCGGAGGTCAAGGCCGCCTTCACCCGGCTCGTCCAGCGGCTGAAGCCGCGGCTGCCGTCCGCCCAGATCCCCCCCGACCTCGCCAGGGGCCTGGCGGTCGCGCTGGACAAGATCAAGAAGGCGGCGGACACCCTGAGCCACGCCGAGCGGCGCAGGGCGTACGATTACCTGCTGCAGGGCGACGGCGGCGCGTGAGCCGGGCTCAGTCGTCGGGCAGGATCCACTCGGGCTCGACTTCCTGGATGGAGAGCTCCTCCTGGACCTCCTTGAGGCGCTCGTCCGTGGTGCGCAGGCGCATGGTCAGGATCTGCAGGAAGCTCCACAGCAGCTTGATGCCCGCCGCGGTGTCCTTGCGGATGTAGTTGTAGAACTGCTTGCGGCCGATGACCAGCGTCTTCGAGGTGCCCACCGCGCGGATGGCGGCGGAGCGCGGCGCGTTGTCGAACAGGGCCATCTCCCCGAAGTGGCTGCCCTGCGGCAGGCGGGCGATCTCCTGGCTGCCCTTGAGCACCAGGGCCTCGCCCATCACCAGCAGGAACAGCTCGTCCCCGGGCACGCCCTCCTCGATGATCACCTCGCCGTCGGCGTAGGAACGCGTGTAGGTGAGGTTCATCAGGTTGACCAGCTCGCGGTAGCTCAGGTACTTGAACAGCGGCGCGTTGCGCATGGTGTCCATGCGCATGCGCAGCTCCTCGGCCGCGCCCTTCTCGTCGTCCGGGATGTCCAGGTAGAGGACGGTGATGTTGTCCTTGCCGCCGCGCTCGTTCGCCAGGGCGATCAGCCTGGCGGGCAGCTCGGCGGGCGGCCCCTCGGCCAGGAGCCTCTCGAGATCCCCGGGCCGGAGGTAGCCGTGCAGCCCGTCGCTGCACAGGATGAAGCGATCCGAGGGCAGCACGTCCAGGTGCATGGTGTCCACGCGCACCTGCTCCTGGATACCCACCGCCCGGGTGATGACGTTCTTGTAGCGGGCCTTGCGCGCCTCGTCCGGGCTGAGCACGCCGCGCTTGACCTGCTCGTTGATCAGGGTGTGGTCCACGGTCAGCTGGTGGATCTCGTTCTCCCGCACCAGGTAGATGCGGCTGTCACCCACGTGGCCGATGAAGGCCCCGTTGCCCACCACCACCATCATGGACAGCGTGCTGCCCATGCCCCGTTTCTGCGCCTCGGCCTGCCCCATCCGGTACACCGTGGCGCAGGCCTTCTGGATCGCGTCCTCGAGCAGCTGCAGGATCCGGTTGCGCTCCGCCCCCGGGGTGTCGGCCTGGGTGATGGCCAGGGCGGGCCGGCTGGCCTCGAGCTCCCGGCGGATCACCTCGATGCTGGTGGACGAGGCGACCTCGCCCGCCGCGTGGCCGCCCATGCCGTCGGCCACGACGTAGAGCTGCAAGGCGTCGTCGACGAGGAAGGCGTCCTCGTTGTGCTCGCGCTTCCTGCCGACGTCGGTCCTGCCGCATGCCCGGGGCTTCACCGCGTGATCCTCCTCGCCGCCTCCTGCCCGGTGACTGCCGAGGGTGGAAGGTAGCAGAAGCCCTCCCTCGGGTCAACCGCGAGCGTGGTCCGCGGCGTGGGTGCTCAGGCGCCGGAGAAGAGGTCGAGCTGGCCCGCGGGGCCCCCGGCGCGGCCGGCATCCTGTCCGCCGCCGGGCGCCTGGTGGCAGGGCTCTCCGAGGCCCGGGTTCTGGCAGGCGCACACGCGCACCTCCACCCCGGCGCGCTTCGCCAGGGCTCTCAGGCGCTGGTAGCCGTCCCGGCGGGTGCGCTCGGGGAGCCACCTGAAGTCGCGGTGCGGGCCGAGTCGTTTCCAGGGTTGGCCTCGGAAGCTGCCCTTGATGAGGTGCTGATGCGCGGAGGGGAGCTGGGCCTCCAGCCGCTCGAGGATGCGGGGCTGGAGCACCAGGTAGGCGACCGCGGCGCGCTCCGCGCCCGCCGAGCGGATGTGCCGGAGCAGCTCCTCCAGGTGACCGACCGTGTCGGAGACGAAGGGGATCAGCGGCTCGATGCGCGCCTGGACCTGGACGCCCCAGGCGCACAGTCGCCGGATGGTCTCCAGGCGCTCGCGCGGGCTCGGGGCGCCCGGCTCGTAGAGCGCGAGCAGCTCGCGCTCCAGGGAGAACAGCACGACCTCCACGTGCACCCGCGGGGCGTGGGCCCGGAAGAGCTCGCCGAACCCGTCGGGCACCACCCCGCGGGTGCGCAGGTAGACGTCGCAGCCGGCCTCCAGCAGGAGGCGCGCGGCCTCGTGGGTGAGGGTCAGCAGCGCCGGGAGGGGCTGGAAGGAGTCGGTGGTCAGGTTGAGCAGCACCTCCTGCGGCAGCGCGCCCGACCGCTTCCGGGCCCGAAGCTCCCGCTCGAGCCGCTCGGGCAGGTCCGCGACCAGCTCGGGCGGCTCACCCGAAAGGTGGGAGCGGAGGGGACACCACAGGCAGCCGAACACGCAGCCGTAGGCCACGTTGACCGCGTGGGCCTGGGGGGCGCACGGCCGCCTGCCGCGCGTCAGGGGCAGCGTCGGGCCGCTTGCGGGCGGGCTCGAATCGGCGGTCGGAGGTGGTGCGACCCTGTACACGCTTTCAGTATAGGGATCCGAGGGGTGGCTGTCAACCGGACCGCG
>Ga0116143_10006255_pt1 | contig 10433 bp, 5 predicted proteins | sample AD_UKC034_MetaG_FD_89745 | JGI IMG/M metagenome (GOLD analysis project Ga0116143, IMG submission 89745) | Active sludge microbial communities of municipal wastewater-treating anaerobic digesters from USA - AD_UKC034_MetaG | ecosystem: Engineered > Bioreactor > Anaerobic > Digestate | place: USA...
CCCCCTCGATGTTGCGCGCGGCGCCGAAGAAGCGCTTGGGCTTGTGCAGGGCGTTGGAGTCCACGCCGCCGGAGAGGATCTTGCCCGAGGGCGGCACCACGGCGTTGTAGGCGCGCGCCAGGCGGGTGATGGAGTCGAGCAGGATGACCACGTCACGGCCGTGCTCGACCATGCGCTTGGCCTTCTCGATGACCATCTCGGCCACCTGCACGTGGCGCTGGGCGGGCTCGTCGAAGGTGGAGGAGATCACCTCGCCGTGCACCGTGCGCTCCATGTCGGTCACCTCCTCGGGCCGCTCGTCGATGAGCAGCACGATCAGGTAGACCTCCTTGTGGTTGGTCTCCAGCGCCCGGGCGATGTCCTGCAGGAGCACGGTCTTGCCAGCGCGCGGCGGGCTGACGATCAGACAGCGCTGGCCCTTGCCGATCGGCACCAGCAGGTCGATGATGCGCGTGCTCATGTTCTTCGGATCGAACTCGAGCTGGAAGCGGGTGTTCGGGTAGAGCGGGGTCAGGTTGTCGAACAGGATCTTGTCCCGCGCGGTCTCGGGATCCTCGGTGTTGACCACCTCGACCTTCAGCATGGCGAAGTAGCGCTCGCCGTCCTTGGGCGGGCGGATCTGCCCGGCGATGGTCTCGCCCGTGCGCAGGTTGAAGCGCCGGATCTGGGAGGGGGAGACGTAGATGTCGTCCGGGCCGGGCAGGTAGTTGTAGTCCGGCGAGCGCAGGAAGCCGAACCCGTCCGGCAGGATCTCCAGCACGCCCTCGCCGTAGATGTGCCCGTCCTTCTCGGCCTGGGCCTGCAGGACGGCGAAGATCAGCTCGGACTTCCGCAGCCCCCCGGTGCTCGGGACCTTCAGGTCCTTGGCCAGGTCGCTGAGCTCGCTGATCTTCATTTCCTTGAGTTCTTTGAGATTCATGAGCACTCCTCCACGGAAGGATGTGGGCGGCCCGCCGCGGCCTCCGCCGGGGGGCTGTTCGGGGGGGAAACCCTGACGACGTCTCGGATCGACCTCACACGCTTGGTTTGGATGGGGAACCGAGTGGACGGGCCGGTCTTAGTACGCCTGCCCGGGGATGTCAAGGGAAAACCCGCCGCCCGCCGGCGAGCCCACCGCTGACAACGCCGGCGCGGCCGGTGTACCATGCGCCCGACGCGAGGGAGGAGGCCATGCAGCCAGAACAGGCCGCGGCGCGCATCGCCGCGCTGACCCGGGAGCTCCAGGAGCACGCCTACCGCTACTACGCCCTGGACGCGCCGACCATCTCGGACGCGGAGTACGACCGGCTCGCGCGCGAGCTCGAGGCGCTCGAGGCGGCCTGGCCCGGGCTGGCCCTGCCGGACTCCCCCACCCGCCGCGTGGGCGCGCCGCCCCGGCCCGAGTTCGCGCCCTTCCCCCACCCCGTCCCCATGCTCAGCCTGCAGAACGCCTTCGGCGAGGAGGAGCTGCGCGAGTTCGACGCGCGGGTGCGCAGGGGCCTGGGCCGCGAGGGGCCGGTGGAGTACGTGGCCGAGCCCAAGCTCGACGGGGTGGCCCTCGAGCTGGTCTACCGCGAGGGCCTGCTCGCGGCCGCGGCCACGCGGGGCGACGGGGCGATCGGCGAGGCGGTCACCGACAACGCCCGCGCCATCAAGAGCGTGCCCCTCCGGCTGCGCCCCCCGGCCGGCGGCGCGCTCCCGGCGGAGGTGGTGGTGCGCGGCGAGGTCATCATCGGCAAGGAGGCCTTCCTGCGCCTGAACCGGCAGCGGGAGGAGGCCGGCGAGCCGGCCTTCGCCAACCCGCGCAACGCGGCCGCCGGCAGCCTCCGCCAGCTCGACTCCCGGGTGACCGCGCGCCGCCCGCTGGAGGTCTACCTGTACGCCCCGGGCCCGGACATCCCCGGCCCGACGAGCCAGCTCGAGCTGCTCGCCTGGCTGCGCGAGGTGGGCTTCCGGGTCAACCCCCTGGCCCGCCTCTGCCGCGGGCCCGAGGCCGTGCTCGAGGCCTACCAAGAGCTGCTCGCGCGGCGACACGCGCTGCCCTACGAGATCGACGGGCTGGTGGTCAAGGTGAACCGCTTCGCCGAGCAGCGCGCGCTGGGCGAGGTGTCGCGCTCGCCGCGCTGGGCCATCGCCTGCAAGTTCCCCGCCGTGCAGGAGACCACCCGGGTCGAAGACATCGTGGTGCAGGTGGGCCGCACCGGGGTGCTCACCCCGGTGGCCGTGCTCCGCCCGGTGAGGGTCGGCGGGGTCGAGGTGTCACGGGCCACCCTCCACAACCAGGACGAGATCGACCGGAAGGACGTGCGCGTGGGCGACGCCGTCGTGGTCCAGCGCGCAGGCGACGTGATCCCCGAGGTGGTGGCGGTCATCCGGGAGCGCCGCCAGGGCGACCCGCCCCGCTTCCGCCTGCCGGAGGTCTGCCCGGCCTGCGGGGCGCGCGCGCTGCGCGCGGAGGGGGAGGTGGCCACGCGCTGCACCAACATGGCCTGCCCGGCGCAGCTTCGCGAGCGGCTGCTGCACTTCGCCAGCCGCGCGGGCATGGACCTCCAGGGACTGGGCGAGAAGCTCGTGGCCCAGCTGGTCGAGCGCGGGCTGGTGCGCGAGGTGGCCGATCTCTACGCCCTCGAGGAGGCGGCCCTGGCCGGCCTCGAGCGCATGGGCGAGCGCTCGGCCCGCGCCCTGCGGGCGCAGCTCGAGGCGAGCCGCGCCCGCCCGCTCGAGCGCTTCCTGTTCGCCCTCGGCATCCGCCACGTCGGCGAGCACGTGGCCGGGCTGCTCGCGGACGCCTTCGGCTCGCTCGAGGCGCTCGCCGGGGCCGACGCGGAGGCGCTCGAGGCCATCCCGGGCGTGGGCCCGGAGGTGGCCGAGAGCGTGCGCGGCTTCTTCGCCGAGCCAGCCAACCAGCGCACCCTGGCCGCGCTCGACCGGGCCGGGGTGCGGCCCGCGGCCCGGCCCCGCGCCGCGGCGGCGCCGGGCGCGGCCCCCCGCCCGCTCGAGGGTCAGACCGCCGTGCTGACCGGCACGCTGGCCTCCATGGACCGGCGCGCGGCCAAGCAGCTGCTGGCCGCGCTCGGCGCCAGGGTGACCGGCTCGGTCAGCCGCAAGACCGATCTCCTGGTGGCCGGCGAGGCCGCCGGCTCCAAGCTGGCCGACGCGGAGAAACTCGGGATCCGGGTGCTCGACGAGGCCGGCCTGCTGTCCCTGGCCCGGGAGGCGGGCCTGGCCACCCCCGGCGACACCCCCTGACAGGCCTGTCGCGGAGCACGCGCGGGCCGCCGGCGGGCCCTGCGCGCCCGGCGGCTCAACCGGTCCATTCTCAAGCCGATGCCGCGCAGGCCGGGCCCTGGCACGCGCCTTGCTGACTCCCGGCGCAGGGTGCCTGGCACCCTGGGTACCGCCGGCGCGAGGCGCGGGACGCGACCCGGGCTTCCCTCCCGCCCGCGCCCACGCCGGCGCTTCCCGGGCGGCCTCGCGAGGCCGCTCGCGCCCGACGGGGCCTCCCGCCCCGTTCACATAGCAGCCCCGGCGTGGTGCCGGGGCGGGTGGACAACCTCCTTTCCTCGCTCCTGTCCCCGGGCCCTCCACCCGGCAGCCGCCGGGTGGAGGGCCACACCCGCACGCGCCGCTTGTGCCTGCACGCGCCCACGGAGTAGGTTGGGGCGGCCATGGCTGACCTCCACGAGCTGCTCGCCTCCGTCCGCCACCCAGGCCGCTACCTCGGCGGCGAGGTGAACGCGGTGCGCAAGGACCCGGACCGGGTCCGGGCCCGGATCGCGCTGGCCTACCCCGAGCTGTACGAGCTCGGCATGAGCTACCTGGGGTTCCACGTGCTGTACGCCGCGGTGAACCTGCACCCGGCGCTGTCCGCCGAGCGCGTGTTCGCCCCGGACCTGGACATGGAGCGCGCGCTGCGCCGGGCCGGTGAACCGCTCCGCAGCCTGGAGACGGGCACGCCGCTCGGCGCCTTCGACGCCATCGGCTTCTCGCTGCAGCACGAGCTCAACCTGCCCGACGTGCTGGTCATGCTGGAGCTCGCCGGCGTGCCCACGCGGGCCGAGGAGCGCGGCGACGGCCACCCCGTCGTGCTGGCCGGCGGCCCGGGCGCGGCCAACCCGGAGCCGCTGGCAGAGGCCCTGGACGCGGTGTTCCTGGGCGAGGCCGACCGCGCCCTGCCCGCGCTGCTCCACGCCCTGGGCGAGGAGCGCCGCCGGGGCGCCCCGCGCCGCGATCAGCTCGCGCGCCTGCAGTCCTTCCCCGGGGTGTACCTGCCCGCGCGCCACCGCCCGCGCTACGCCGCGGACGGGCGGCTGGCCGCGATCGAGCCGTTGCCCGGCGCGCCCGCCCGGGTCGAGCGGGTCCTGGAGCCCGACCTCGGCGCCCTGCCGCCGCCCGCCCGGCCCGTCGTGCCCTGGCTGCAGACGGTGCACGACCGCCTGACGCTCGAGATCCAGCGCGGCTGCACCCGGGGCTGCCGCTTCTGCCAGGCCGGCATGATCACCCGCCCGGTGCGCCAGCGCGCCCTGCCCGCGCTCCTGGCCGCGGTCGACGAGGGGCTCGCCGCGACCGGCCACGACGAGGTCGGGCTGCTCTCCCTGTCGGCGGGCGACCACCCCCAGATCCTGGCCGTGCTGGCCGGCGTGCTGGGCCGGCACGCAGGGGACTGCGTCTCGGTGAGCCTGCCGTCGCTGCGCGCCGAGACCCTGACCCCCGCCCTGGCGGAGCAGGTGCGCGGGGTGCGCAAGTCCGGCTTCACCATCGCGCCGGAGGCGGGCAGCGAGCGCCTGCGGCGGGTGATCAACAAGGACCTCACGGACGCCGACGTGCTCGCCGCGGCCCTGGGCGCCTTCGCCGCGGGCTGGCAGCAGATCAAGCTGTACTTCATGATCGGGCTGCCCACCGAGACGGCCGCCGACCGCGCCGGCATCGTCGCGCTCACCGCCCGGCTGCGGGAGGAGCTCCGCCGGGCCGGCCACCGGCCCGAGATCCACGTGGGCGTCTCCACCTTCGTGCCCAAGGCCCACACGCCCTTCCAGTGGGAGGCCATGACGCCGCCGGAGGCCGCCCAAGCCATGCACGCCGAGCTGCGCGCGGACCTGCGCCGCATCCCCGGGGTCAAGCTCGGCTGGACCCGCCCCGAGATGGCCTGGGCGGAGGGGCTGCTCGCGCGCGGCGACCGCCGCCAGTTCGCCGCCCTGCAGGCGCTCGCCCGCGGGGGCGCGCGCCTGCAGGCCTGGAGCGAGCACTTCGACCAGGCGGCCTTCGCCGCGGCCTTCGCCGCGCTGCCCGTGTCCGGCGGCGCGGAGCACTACCTGCGGGCCCGCGCCGCGGACGAGCCCCTGCCGTGGGATCACCTGCAGGCCGGCCCCACGCGCGCCTTCCTGCGCCGCGAGCTCGAGCGGGCCCTGGCGGGCGAGCCCACGCCGGACTGCGCCCGCGCGGAGTGCGCGGGCTGCGGGGCCTGCGCCGAGGGCGTCGCCCCGCAGGTGGTCACGGCCCTCGCGCCGCCCGCGGTGGCGGCCGCCCCGGCCTTCGGCGCGCGCGCCCCGGCCACGCCCACCCTGCAGCGCATCCGCCTCCGGCTGGCCAGGCGGGGACCCGCGGCCTTCCTCAGCCAGCTCGAGACCCTGACCGCGCTCCACCGCGCGCTCCGCCGGGCCGGCTGGCCGCTCGCCCACTCCGGGGGCTTCCACCCCAAGCCGCGCCTGGCCTTCGGCCCGGCCTGCCCGGTGGGCGTGGAGAGCGAGTCCGAGCTGCTGGACGTCGGCCTGCGGCGCGCGGAGGAGCCGGCCGCCCTGGTCGCGGCCCTGGAGCGCGCGTTGCCCGCGGGCCTGACCGTCCTCGAGGCGCGCCCGCTCGCGCCGGGCGAGCCCGGGCCCTCCGCGGTGGCCGGCGCGGTGCGCTACCGGCTGACCTGGGCGGGCGCGCCCGCGCCCGAGGAGGCCGCGCGGCGGGCCGCGGAGCTGCTCGCCCGGCCGCGCTGGGTGGTCGAGCGCGAGGCCAAGGGCGCGCGCCGCAGCGTGGACCTGCGCCCCGGCCTGCGCGGTCTCAGGGTCGAGGACGGCGCGCGCGCGGTGCGCCTGGACGTGGCGGTGAACGCCGGGGCCGTGCCCCGGCCGGCCGAGCTCGCCGAGGCCCTCGGCCTCACCCGCCCGCGCGTGGTGCGCGAGGCGCTCTTGCCGCCGCCCGTGGCGGAGGAGGCGACCCCATGAGCACGCTCCTGGCGGTGAACGCCCTGCACCACGAGCGCCGGGTGGCGCTGGTGGAGAAGGGCACGCTCGCGGAGCTGTACATCGAGCGGCCCAGCGGCCGCGGGCTGGTGGGCAACATCTACCTCGGGCGGGTCGTGCGGGTGCTGCCCGGCATGGACGCGGCCTTCGTCGACATCGGCCTGGACAAGGCCGGCTTCCTGTACGTCTCCGACGTGCTCCAGCCGGCCTCGACGGCGGACCTCGGCCTGGTGGTGGAGAAGGAGGCGGACGAGGGCGACGAGCCCACCGCCGAGACCGCGGTCGACGAGGCGGGCGAGGGGCCCTCGGTGCCGCCGCCCGCGCGCATCTCGGATCTGCTGCACAACGGCCAGGTGATCGTGGTCCAGGTGGCCAAGGCGCCCATCGGGACCAAGGGCGCCCGGCTGACCACGCACATCACGCTGCCCGGCCGGCTGCTGGTCTTCCTGCCGACCGTGGATCACGTCGGCATCTCCAGGCGCATCGTCCACGAGGGCGAGCGGCGGCGGCTCAAGGAGCTGGTCGAGCGGCTCCGCCCGCCGAGCACCGGATTCATCGTGCGCACCGCGGCCGAGGGCGCCGACGAGGAGGTGCTGGCCGCCGACATGCGCTTCCTCACCCGCCTGTGGCAGGACGTGCAGGCCCGGGCGGGCCAATCCGCCGCGCCCACGCAGCTCTACCAGGATCTCGATCTCATCCGCCGCGCCACCCGGGACCTGTTCACCGCCGAGGTGGACCGGCTGATCATCGACGACCCGGCCGAGCACGTCACCCTGCTCGAGTTCGTGCGCACCTTCATGCCCGCGCTGGCCGCGCGCGTGGAGCTCTACCAGGGCGGCGAGCCGCTGTTCGACGCGCTCGGCCTGGAGGTGGAGATCGGTCGCGCGCTCGACCGCAAGGTGTGGCTGAAGAGCGGCGGCACGATCGTCATCGACCAGACCGAGGCGCTGACCGCCATCGACGTGAACACCGGGCGCTACGTGGGCAAGCACAACCTCGAGGACACCATCACCAAGATCAACCTGGAGGCGGTGCGCGAGATCGTCTGCCAGCTCCGGCTGCGCGATCTGGGCGGCATCATCATCATCGACTTCATCGACATGGAGCGCCCGACCAACCGGGAGCGGGTCTTCAGCGCCCTGCAGGAGGCGCTGACCGGCGATCGGGCGCGCACCAACATCCTCAAGATCTCCGAGCTCGGCCTGGTCGAGATGACGCGCAAGCGGGTCCGCGAGAGCCTCACGCGCAGCCTGACCGAGCCCTGCCCGTACTGCGATGGCACCGGGCGGGTCAAGTCCACCGCCTCGGTGTGCTACGAGATCCTGCGCGCGGTGGAGCGCGAGGCCCGCGGGCGGAAGGGCGTGCTCAGGGTCTCGGCCAGCTCCACGGTGGCCAAGCGGCTGATCGACGAGGAGCAGGCCGTGCTCGAGTCGCTCGAGCGCCGCCTGGGCGTGCAGGTGCGGGTGGACGCGCTGGCCCACTTCCACCTCGAGCAGTACGAGGCCCGCTTTGAGCCCTGAGCGCAGGCCGCGGACCGGCCCCCGCCTGCTGTGGGCCGACGAGGCGGGCCGGGTGTACGACCACCCGGAGCTCCTGGCCGCGGGCTGGGACGGCCGATCGCACCGGCCGCTCGAGGCCCGCGAGGGCATGCCCGCCCCGGACGGCCTGCAGCTCGCCTTCCTGCCCGGCCGCCGGCCGGTGGGGATCGATCCGGCCAGCGGCCGCGCGGTGGTGCTCGAGGATCTGCGCGTGGAGGGCCGGCGCGTCCGGCCGCGTGCGGTGGCCGCGGTGCCGCCCCCGGGCCACGTGCGCCACCTGCTGCCGGCCGCCGAGGCCGGCGCGCGCGCGGCGGCGCTGCCGCTGCGCGCCTACACCGCGGTGGGACTCCTGCGCGGCGCCATCTACCCGGCGCTGGCCCGCCTCGATCCGCACACCCACTGGGACCCCGGGCGCTTCCGGCGGACTGACTGGGAGGCGCGCCTGCTGGGCCTGCGCGCCCGCTTCCCGCGCAACCGCGTCGTGGCCCAGCTCGAGCGCTGCGTGCGCGAGTACGGCTGCTGCACCGCGAGCAACCTGTTCCTCGGCAGCTACGAGGCCGGGCTGCCCACCGCCCCGCGCTGCAACGCGCGCTGCCTGGGCTGCATCTCCGAGCCGCGGGGCGCCGTCCCCAGCCCCCAGGTGCGGCTGCGCCGGGCGCCGTCGGTGGCGGACATCGTGGAGGTCGCGCTGCACCACCTGACCCGCGCTCGCCCGGCCATGGTCAGCTTCGGCCAGGGCTGCGAGGGGGAGCCGCTCAGCGAGGCGGAGCGCATCGCGGAGGCCATCCGGGCCATCCGCCGGCGCACCCGGCGCGGGACCGTGCACATGAACACCAACGGCAGCCGCCCCCAGGCGCTGGAGGCGCTGGCGGCGGCCGGCCTGCAGAGCGTGCGCATCAGCCTGGCGAGCGCGCGGCCGGAGGCCTTCCTGGCCTACCACCGCGGCGACTACGGCCTGGCCGAGGTGGAGGAGAGCGCCACGCGCGCGGCGGCGCGCGGCCTTCGGGTGGCCTTCAACCTGCTCAGCCTGCCGGGGCACACCGACAGCCACGAGGAGCTCGAGGCGCTCGTCGGGCTGCTCGCGCGCAGCGGCGCGCACATGGTCCAGGTGCGCAACCTCGACCTCGACCCCCGCCCCGGCGGCCGCTGGCCGCCGCCCCTCGCCTCGGCCCCGCTGGGCATGCGCGCCTTCCTGCGCGCCCTGCGCGCGCGCCGGCCCGGCCTGGAGCTCGGCTGCTTCAACCGCTTCCGCGAGGAGTGGGCGCCGGGCCGGCCGGTTTGTTGATCCCCCGGGCCGCCTGCGCTAGCATGTGCCTCAGCCGAGGCATGACCATGGACAACCCCGTGCGCAAGTCGGTCCAGCTCGATCCGCGCATGCTGGCGCTCATCCGCCAGATCGGGCAGAACACGGGCCTGGATCCGGACCAGGTCATCCACCTGGGGCTGTTCGAGCTGGGCCGTCGCATGGGGCTCATCAAGCTGACCCCGGTCTCCATGGCGCCCCCGCCCGGCGTGGATCTGATCGACGCGGAGGCCGAGCCCGAGCCTCCACCCGCGGTCCGCCCCGGCCGGCCGAGCATCGCGCCGCAGCCAGCGCCGCCGACCCGCCCGGCGCCCGCCGGCCGCCCGTCCGCGCGCCAGGGCGGAGAGCTGCTCCTGTTGCTGCAGGTGGACGACGGGCCGCTCATCTCCGTCCGCAAGGACGTCTTCCTCATCGGCCGCGGCAGCAAGTGCGACCACGTCATCCAGCACCGCTCGGTCTCGCGCGAGCACGCGGTGATCACCCGGGAGCGGGCCGGCTGGTTCATCGAGGATCTGAACTCGGCCAACGGCACCTGGCTGGACGGGGAGCAGATCACCAAGCACAAGCTGCGCCAGGGCGACGAGATCCTCATCTCCAACCACCGCATGCGCTTCACCGTCCGTCCGGGTTGACTCGGCTCCCCGCCGCCCCCGAGAATCTGACGACGGCCTGAACCCGCCCGCGCTCGGGGAGGTAGACGCCATGGCCAGACGGACCCGCGCCGAGCTCCTGTGCCCCCTCTTCCTGCTCACCTGCGCCCTGTCCTGCCAGCCGACCACGGCCCCCGCCCCCGCGCAGATCCAGGACTCCCTCCGGCCTCAGGCCGCGCCGCAGCCCCGGGCGGGGTGGAGCCGGGCGCTGGCCCTGCGGCTGGAGCGCGACGCGCGCGCGGTGCACCGGGATCTGCCCCGCGCGGGCTGGGTGACCCACCGGCCCGGACTGCGCCTGGCGGCGGGGGACTCTGGCTTCAGCCTGGAGCCGCCGGATGCGGCGCCCGCGTGGCGCCTCGCGCTCGGCCTCACCCGCCTTCGGGCCGGCGGGGTGGAGCGCGCGCTGCCCCCGGGGCGCCTGGCCGGCGAGGGTACCCGGCTCGTGTGGCGGCACGCGGACCTGGTGGTCCAGGAGGTGGACAACACGCGCGCGGCCCTCCAGCAGACGCTCTACGTGCTCCCCCCCCTGGGCGAGCGCCTCGCGCTCGGGTTCTCGCTCGAGGGCCAGGCCTGGGAGCTCGACGCGCGGGGCCTGCGCGTCCTCCACGACGGCCGCGAGGTGCTGCGCGCCAGCGCTCCGCGGGCCTTCGAGGCGGGCGGTCGCGAGCTGCCCTGCCGCTTCACCCGAAACGGCGGGGACCTGTGGATCGAGGTGGAGGACGCGCGCCACAGG